>CDZH01027451.1_pt1 | contig 335130 bp, 341 predicted proteins | sample 557721 | NCBI WGS metagenome assembly CDZH01 (sample SAMEA3182062, study PRJEB8094) | gut metagenome | biome: human; feature: gut; material: Stool; isolation source: human stools | place: Canada | collected 2013-01-14 | reverse complement strand
CTCGCTTACGCTCGCACGTTTGCGAGCCGAGTTTGCCATCGACAGGCAGGAAAACATGCGGTTCTGCCGGGCGGAAATGCCCTCATACTGCGTCAAAGCCCTTGAGAATACACAAAGTATTCTCTGCGGTCTTTTCCTTGTCTGCGAGCATTTCTGCTCCGGCAGAACTGCTTCGCATCGGACAGCCTTGGATTTTCGAGGGATTTTTGTTCTTTTGGACGCAGGCGGGCTGTCGCCCGCCAAGGAGAAAAGGACAAAAAGCACCGAAAGGACTGGCTGTCCGACGCATGGGTTTCCTGCCCGTCGATGGCTTATTTTCTCCGACGCACATGTCGCCGGAGAAAATGGTTAAAACTCTATTTGCGCCTGCGGGCGCAAACTCTGCGAGGCTTTTTCGACAAGCGGAAGGAACCGGTTTGAATTTACCGGTTCCTTTTTTTAACGAAAAGAAAATCTCGTCCAAAAGAGGTGTGAGGTTACGCGGGCGGAGCAGAGCCCCGCCCCTACGGGTACAATTTGGATCTTCTTGTAGGGGCGGGGCTCTGCTCCGCCCTATAAAATGATTTTCGAAATATCAGCAGGTAATACCGTAAATGTGCGGATGCATGTGCGAATACTGCGGCTCCTCCCACCAGCGCGGGCCGCCGTCCCAGTCTTCGAGAATGAACCGCTCGCCCCAGTCGTCGATGATGATCTGGTTGCCGTTCTCATCCACGCCGTTCGTGCCGCCGGGCATGTAGTACATCTCAAAGAAATCGCGCATCTCGTAGTAATACGGGTTGTACCGCCAGATGCCGCCGGACGGCTCGCAGCCGTCATAGAGGAAGAGCGTCGTGTCCGGCAGCGCGTTGGCGAGCTGCCGCCGCTGTGCGCCGGAAAGCGGGATGCTCGGGTACCAGAGAAGGTCGAGCTGCGTCATCTGCGAGAGCGTGTTCCAGACGTTGTCCGCCCGCACCTTCATATAGCTCAGATTGAGCGCCTTGAGCGCCGTGCACTCGAGCAGGGGAGAAAGGTCGGTCACGTTCGTCTGGAACATCTCAAGATACCGAAGCTCCTTGAGCTGCGCGAGCGGCGTAATATCCGTGATCGGGTTTTCCGCGATGATGAGATACGTCATGTGCGGCATATACTGCAGAAAGCTCAGATCGGTGATGTTCATGTGGCCGATGTCGAGCCCCTTGAGATCGGTGCAGTATTTCCAGCAGTCGATGTCGTCGTTCGTGAGATAGACCTTATTGTCGCCCCACGCGGCGGCGATGAAGTACTGCGCATCGGTGCGCAGATAATAGTTTCCGAAATAGACCTTCCAGACGATGCGGATGTTCTCAAGTTTCTGATTGAGCGCGTCAAGCTGTTCGTAGGAGAGATTCGTGTCGCACATATCGACCTGCGTGAGCTTCGGGAGCTCGGCAAACGCGGCCTCGAGCGCGGACACGTCGGCGATGGAATAGTTATTGAGATCGATAAACTCGGTGTTCCACTCGAACGTCTGCCCCTCGACCGAAACCGTCCAGCCGGCGGAAAGATCTTCGTGCTGTTCCACAAAGGCAAGTCGGTCGGCTACCGGCGCGGTGCAGCCCGTGAGATCGACCGAGCGGAGACGCGGCAGCAGATCGAGCGCCGAGGTGAGCTGCGCGAGCGTCGCGGCGTCCTCGCCGGCGAGAGAGAGCTCCGTGGTGATGTTGGAAACGGTCTGCGAGCCGATCTGCACATTCCAGAAAAAGCTGATGTTGGGGTAAGCCGAGACGAGCGAGTGCTGCTCGTCAATGGTAAAGACGGCGTCCGGCAGATTCACGGTGCGCATGGCCGGAAAATGCGCGAGCTGCGAGAGAAGCTCCATGGCCGTCGGCGCGGTGCCGGCAGCGGTGAGCTCCACGGCGTCGGAATCGAACCACTGTCCGCCGACGCAGAGACTGTAGCGCATTTCGCAGTCCGGAAGCTCCGCGCGGAGCGTTTCCATCGCGTCCGGCTGCGTACAGTGGTTCACGGTGAGCGAGCGAAGGTTTTCAAAAAGCCGGAGATTCTCCCAGTCGTTCGGCAGATCCTCAAGCGTGAGCGACTCCGTGCCGCTCTCGTGCGGCTCGTCGTTGAGATACACGGAATAGAGCACGCGGCAGCCGGGGTGCTTGGCGCGGAATTCATCGAGCGCCTCGGCGGAAAGCTTGTTCTCACGCACATCCAGCTCCGTGAGCGCGGTGCACCTGTCGAGCGGGGTGAGATCGGTGAGCCCCACGCCGCGCAGATCAAGCACCGCTGCGCTTACCGGGATGAACTGCTGCCCGAGCCGGACATACCGGCGCGAGAGGATGACCCCCGCCGCGGCGGCGAGCACGATGAGCGCCGCCGCGCAGATGACCAGCACGCGGGCGACGATTTTCGATTTGTCGTTCTTTTTTTCCTGCATCGGAAGTCCTCCGGGAATCAATAACCCCAGTATTTTTTGTGGACGGCGGCGAGCTCGTCCTCGGTCATGCGCTCTACGGTGTCGCCCTTGATGTCCATATAATACATGTGAAACGCGTCGCGCATGTCGTAATAATCCTCGTCATAGCGCCAGGTGCCGCCGGTGGATTCGTCGCCGGGTGAGCACCAGACCTCGGTGTTCGGGAGCGCCTCCCGGAGCGCCTTGACCTGCGCGTCGCTCATGTACGTTCCGGTGCACCAGAGTCGCCGCAGCCACGTCATCTGCGAGAGCGTTTCAAAAAGCGCATCCGGCGGCGTGCTGATGTAGCATACGTTCAGATCGCGCAGCGCCGTGCAGCCGAGCAGCGGCGTCGGGTCCTGTACGGCGGTGTTGAAGAGCTCGAGCCATTCGAGCTCCTTGAGATTTTCGAGCGGCGAAATGTCGTAGACAAGATCGTCGGCCAGAATGAGATGGCGCAGGTGCGGCATGTTCGCCACGAACGGCACCGCGCTCAGATGGCAGTGGCCGAGATCGAGCGAGCGGATATTGCGGAGATAGTACAGCCCGCGCGGCCCCTGCTGATGGACGTTCATCTTGAAGCCCGCGTCGGGATTCGTGATGAAATAGTCCGAGTCGGACGGGACGAAGAACACATAGATGCGGAGCGTCCACACGAACGTCACATCCGGAAACGCCTCCTGCAGTGCGCCCATCTCCTCATCGGTGAGACCGCAGTCGGTCATATCGACACGGCGAACGCGCGGCAGAGCGGGGAGCGCTTCGGATACCTCCGCGCCGGCGTCCTCGATCTTTATGCCGCGCAGGTCGATCGCCTCATCGTCCCAGCGGACGGTGACGCCGTAAAGCTCGACCGGCGCGGGCGCCGCGGTCGGGCGCGGCGTCGGCGTCGGTGCGGGAGATGCCGTCTCATTTACTATGACGGCGGCGGGGGCCGCTTCGTTCGCGCCGCACGCGCAAAGAATACAAAGCGCGGCTGCGGCAAAGAATAGTACAAGGCTTCGTTTCATTTTCTCACCCGGTGATAATGATCTGGTTGCCGTTTTCGTCCACGCCGTTCGTGCCGCCGGCCATGTAGTACATGCCGAAAGAGTCGCGCATTTCAAAGTAATGCGGGTGCTCGCGCCAGGTGCTGCCGGTCGGCTCGCCGTGCGCGGCGAGATACATTTCGGTGTCCGGCAGCGCCGTTTGCAGCTCTTCGAGCTGTTCGGCATTGAGATTGTTGCCGCAGTACCACAGCCGTTCGAGCTGCGGCATGTTGATAAGCGTTTCAAGGCATTTGGCGGGGCGGCAGTAGATATAGGAAATGTTCAGGTCGGTGAGCGCCTTGCAGTTTTGTAGCGGGGAGATATCCTCGCACTTCGTCCAGAACATTTCAAGGTAGGTGAGCTCCTGCAGCTCGCCGATGGGCGTGATGTCGTTCACGTCATTTTCGACGATGATGAGATACTTGAGATGCGGGACGTAGCGGAGAAAGTCCAGGCTCGTGATGTTTTTATGGCCGAGATCAAGCGCCTGCAGGTCGGGGCAGTATTTGAGCACTTCCAGTTCGTAGCTGTAGATGGGAAACTTGTTGCGCACGCGCGCGGCGATGAAGTTCGTATCGTCCGTGCGCAGGGAGAATTCGGAAAAGTATACGCGCCAGACGAACCGGACATTCTCATGCCGGTCGTTGAGCGCGGCCATATCCTCGTTGGATATGCCGCAGTCGCACAGCACGACCTTTTCAAGCAGCGGGAACTCGCCGAGCGCTTCCTCAATGACGGCTGCGCCGGAAAGTCCCATGCGTATGCCGCTGAAGTCCAGCTCGAGAGCGTCCGTCGAAACGGTCTTGCCGAAAAGCTCCAGCTCGTATACGGTAACGGCGCCGCTCGCGGAGCGGACGGCTTTGATCTGCTCTGCCGTCAGGCCGCAGCCGGTGAGGTCGATGCGCTCGAGAGCCGGGAAACGGAAAAGGTTATCGCAGAGCGTGTTCACGTCCTGCGCGGTGAGCGCCTGCCCGGCGAAGGAGAGCTCCTTTGCCGCAGAGGAAGCGGTCACGCCGAGCACTTCCACGTCCCAGCGGAAGGAAAGGCTCGGGAACGCCGCGGTGAGCGCATCCTGCATTTCATAGGATACCGCGCCGCCCGTAAAGGATACCCTGTAAAGCTCGGGAAGGAAGGGCAGCGTTTCCAGAAGCTCCGCAAGCGGCGTATCGGCGCGCAGCACGGCGCGCTGCGCGTCCATCGGCACGGCCTTGCCGCCGACGGTCACGAACGCGGTCAAATCAAGCGCCGGATAGGCGCTTCGCAGCGCGAGCAGCGCCTCATAATCCGCGCAGCCGGACGCATCGATGCTTTTCAAATTCGGAAAGCAGGCAAAGAGCGGGATGTCGTCCGCCGAGAGCGAAGAGAGGCTCAGACTTTCCGCGCTGCTCGGGCGGCTGCCGCCGGAGAGGGGCACATCCCAGAGAACGGTCTTATCGGGGTACTTCGCGGCGAGCGCTTCGGCTTCCTGCACGGAGATGTCCCCGCCGCGAAGATCGATCACGTCCGCCTTTCGGGCGATCAGCCGCCCGTCGGAGACGCTGTACGAGCAGAAAAACCATACGGCGGCAGCCGCGAGCAAGAGCACGAGCGCCGCGATGACCCACCATATGCGGTTTTTGGAAGATCTCATCTCTTACAGATCCCACGGACGGAGCATATAGGGGTTGAAGCGCCGCTCGTATTCGAGCGAGGTGCTGCCCTCATGGCCGGGATAGACCTCGTAATCGCCGGGCAGGTCGCGCAGCTTTTCGAGCGAGTGGCCGAGATCGAGCGAGCTGCTGCCGGGAAAGTCGTACCGGCCGCAGGACATGCGGAAGAGCGTATCGCCGGTGAACAGGCAGTCCTCGCAGCGGTAGGTGATGCCGCCGGGGGTGTGGCCGGGCGTTTCCAGCACGTCAAACGTGAGCGAGCCTGCCTCGATCACGTCGCCCTCGCGGACGAACACGGTGTCGTCCGGCGGATCGAGCTCAAAATCCTCGTTGCCGAACATACCGTTGCCGATGTCGGTCGTGAGATCGGCGTGGGACATGTACACCGTTGCGCCGGTCGCGTCATAGACCTCTTCCAGCCCCATGCAGTGATCGAAATGGCCGTGCGTGAGCAGAATGGCGCGCACATGGAAATGGCAGCGCTCGATATAGTCGAGAATGAGATTGGAGTCCGCGCCGGGGTCGATGACGGCGGCGTCGAGCGTCGCCTCGTCCGCGACGATGTAGCAGTTGGTCTGCAGGTATCCGACTTCGATGGCTTTGATGAGCATGGTTCATTCCTCCTCGGTAATGGGTGCGCCGCGGCGCAGCGTCACGGCGTCGATCTCCTCACCGGTGGCGGCGCTGTACGCGCTCAGAGAGATCTCCTCCGGTGAAAAGTCAAAAAATACATAGCCCGGCTCGTGCTCGAGCCCTTCTGCGGTGAACGGGAAATCCGCGCTGCGGGAATCGTCATAGTATTTGAGCCCGGTGCCGGAGGGGAGCGTGATATAGATCCGCTCGCCCGGCTGCTCATAGAGAATGGAGGCGGTATCGGCTTCGGGCGCATCGCCGCCGAGCAGCGCTGTGCGGTTGTATTCGTGGTCGTGGCCGGAGATGACGAGATCGACGTCCAGCGCGTCCATCATCGGCTCAAGCGTATCGCGAAAGCCGATCACAGGCGCATCGTGCCCATGGACGCCGTTGCTGCGCAGACCGTAGTGGACAAGCAGAACCGTCCAGTTATGCTCCGGCGCACTCTCTGCGACAGAGGTCATAAAATCCGTATGGTTCGGGAAATACCGGTCGCCGATCTGCACGCCGATGAACAGCACGCCCGCGCGCACAAACCAGTAATTGCCGGTACGAGCGTCCTGCCCGGCCATCGGCAGCCGCCGCCGCACGGCGTACAGCGAATCATGGTTGCCGGAAACGGGGGCGAGCAGAAAGCTCCGCAGCATCGGCACACCCTCGAAAAACATATCGAGTGAGTACTCCGGATAGTCGAGAATGTCGCCCGTGTGGACGATCATGTCGATCGGCTCGTGCGCGGCAGTGCTCTTTTCGAGTGCGCTCTCGAGCGTCGCTTCCAGGATCGCCGGATGGTATTCGTGCGCTCGCGCGGAATAGAGGTGCGTGTCCGAAACCGCGACGGCGCGCAGCCGGCCGGGCTCGTTTGTGCGGAAATGGTATACGGCGTCCGGTGTCCCGCCAGCCGTCACGACCGCATAGGCATACCGCGTTCCCGGCGCAACGGCGAGCTCCGCCGTATACTGCATCGCGTCGGCGGAAAAGCAGTCAATGTCGAGCTCCGAAGCCTCGGCGGCCGCGGCGGCGGGCTCGGACGGCAGCGAGCCGTCCGCTTCGGCGGGGCCGTAGAGAACGCACATGCCCTCGGCATGCCGCGCTCCGGTCCAGCATACGCGCACCGCCGCGTCGTCCTGCCCGGGAAGAAGATAGGGCGCGGCGAGAGAGACTGCCGTTTCCGGCGCCGTCACCGGCACGGCGGTCGGTTCGGGCGTCGGCTCCGGGGTGGGAGAGAGCGTGGGGGAGGTCGTCGGTTCTATCGCCGCCGGTTCGGATGCGGCAGGCTCCGGCACGGAGGAGGAACAGCCCGAAAGAAGCAGCACAGCGAGGAGAAGAGCGAGAAGACAGCGTTTCATTTTCACAGCTCCCTTGTGTCGAGCAGAATGGTGACGGGACCGTTGTTGACGGATTCTACAAGCATCTCCGCGCCGAACTCGCCGGTCTCCACACGGAATCCGCTCTCGCGGCAGAGCGCGACCACGCGCTCATAGAGCGGGATGGCTGTCTCGGGCCGCGCCGCGGCGGTGAAGCCGGGGCGGCGCGACCGCGCGTCCGCCCAGAGCGTGAACTGGCTCACAATGAGGATCTCTGCGCCCGCGTCCGCGGGGCGGATGTTCATCTTTCCGTTTTCGTCGTCAAAGACGCGCAGACCGCAGATGCGGTCTGCGATCTTCGCGGCTTCCTTTTCGGTATCGTCCACATGGACGCCGAGCAGCACGAGAAACCCTTTGCCGATCTCGCCGAGCACTTCGCCGGTTTCGGCGCGGGTCACACGGGCGCTGTTGACTCTTGTTACGACGGCTCTCATAGATCCTTCCTCCGTTTATCCGTTGCCGCGGTCGATCTCGCGCACGCCGCCAAGCGTGCGGATCCTCGCCATGATAAGCCGCAGCGAGGCGAGATCGGGGACCTCGGTGGTGACATAGACAAGCGCGTTCCCCTCGGGGAGCGAGCGGGCGTTGAGCGAGCGCACCTTGGCGTTGAGCGCGTTGAGCACGGCGGCAATATCCAGAATGAGACCGTTGCGGTCGCGCGCGAGAATGCGCAGCGTTGTGGTGTAAAGCCCCAACGTCTTATCGGCCCACGAAACATTCAGCCAGCGGCCTTCCTGTTCGCGCTTGCACAGACTGTTGAGATAGTTCGGGCAGTCGGCGCGGTGGATGGAAACGCCCTGCCCGCGCGTGATGAACCCGACGATCGGATCGCCCGGCACCGGCGTGCAGCAGCGGGAGAATTTGATGAGGCAGTTGTCCATGCCCTCAACGAGAACGCCCTGCACCGCCTTGGTCTGCTGCGCGCTGTGGCGCTCGACGGCTTCGTTGATCCGTTCAAGCTCGCTTTTCTGGCTTTGCGCCTGCGCGCGGGCGGCGCGGGCGATCTCGTCCTTGAAGCGGTTGACCGCGCGTGTGCAGGTGATGCCGCCGTAGCCGATGGCGGCGTACATATCGTCGAGACTCGTGACGGAGAGCTTTTTGATGCATGTCTGCAAAAGCTCGTCGTCCTCGAGATACGCCGTCGTAAGTCCCGCGCGGCGCAGCTCGCTTTCAAACATCTCCTTGCCGCGGACGATATTCTCCTCGCGGCGCTCCTTTTTGAGCCACTGGCGGATCTTGGAGCGGGCGGCGTTGGACTTGCAGAGCGTCATCCAGTCGCGGCTCGGCCCCGGCGCGGATTTGGACGTGATGATATCAACGATATCGCCGTTTTGCAGCGTATAGTCAAACGGCACGATGCGCCCGTTGACCTTTGCGCCGATCATCCGGTTGCCGACGGCGGAATGGATGCCGTAGGCAAAGTCGATCGGGCACGCGCCGGCGGGGAGGTTCACCACGTCGCCCTGCGGCGTGAATACGAACACCTCGTCGTTGAACATATCCATTTTGAGATTGTGAACGAAGTCCTGCGCGTCGGTGTCCTGCTGCGCTTCGAGCAGGCGGCGGATCCAGGCGAACTTCTCCTCATCTCCGGCGCGGACGCCCGCGCCGCCGGATTTGTACTTCCAGTGCGCGGCGATGCCGTATTCGCTGATGCGGTGCATCTCCCAGGTGCGGATCTGCACCTCGAACATGATGCCCTCCTCGCCGAGGACGGTCGTATGCACGCTCTGGTAGCCGTTGGGCTTGGGCGTGGCAATGTAGTCCTTGAAGCGGCCCGGCACGGGGCGGAACATGTCATGGATGTGGCCGAGAACATTGTAGCAGTCGGGAATATCGTCCACGATGACGCGGAACGCGCAGAGATCGAAGATCTCGTCCAGACCGCGCTTCTGCGTATACATCTTGCGGTAAATGCTGTAGGTATGCTTGATGCGGCTCTGCACCGTTGCGTGGATGCTGTACTCCGTGAGCCGGTCGGTGATCTTCTTCTTGACATCGGACATGAACTCGTTGAGCACGTCCGCCTTGCTGTCGAGGTAGGTGATGATCTCACGGTAGCCGTCCGGGTCGAGATATTTGAGCGAGAGGTCCTCGAGCTCCCACTTCACCTTCTGCAGGCCGAGCCGGTGGGCGATGGGCGCATAGATCTCCATCGTTTCGAGCGACTTTTCGAGCTGCTTCTGCGCGACCATGTATTCCATCGTGCGCATATTGTGCAGCCTGTCGGCGATCTTGATGAGGATGACACGGATGTCCTTCGCCATCGCCATGAGCATTTTGCGGAGGTTTTCCATCTGCTCGTCCTCGCGGCTCGTGAACTGCACGCGGGTGAGCTTTGTGACGCCCTCCACGATATCGGCGACCTCGGCGCCGAACTGCCGGGCGATGTCCTCGTGGGTGATGGCGGTGTCCTCGATGCAGTCGTGCAGCAGCGCCGCGACGATGCTGTCCTCGTCCAGCCCCATCTCCGCGCAGATCTGCGCGGCGGCGACGCAGTGCGTCACATACGGCGTGCCGGCCTTGCGCTTCTGCCCGCTGTGGGCACGGTCGGCCAGCTCAAACGCCGCGCGCACCCGGCCGAGATCGACGCCGGGGTTATGTTCCAAAATGGTATCGGCAAGCTCCCGATAGCCCTGTTCAATAATTTCTTCTGCCATGATAGATCCTTTTTATCCTTCTTTGCTTCGGCGCAGATCGGTGATCACAAGCTGCACGCTGCGCCGGCCGTGAAATTCGTTGATCTGCGGCGCGAAAACGATGTCGCAGCGCTGTCCGGCACGCGCGCCGAGCGCGGGCGCGGTCTGGGAAAAGAACACGCCGTCATAGGTCTGCCCAAATTTGGCGAGCTTCAGCCGCAGGTGCTTCCCGCCGCCGATGGGCTGCACGGAGTCGAGCGAAACATTTTCCATATAGAGCAGCGGCCGCGGGTTTCCGTTGCCGCACGGCTCCAGCTCGTCGAGCGACTCGACGCATGCCATCGTCAAAAGCTCCGGCGAATCAACGAGGAGGTCGGCCTCCAGCGCCGGGAGCGTCCGGTCGGGATGGGAGAGGTAATACTCACGCAGCCGGGAGCGCAGCTCGTCCACGCAGCCGCGGCGCACCGTGACGCCCGCCGCCATCGCGTGACCGCCGAAGCCCTCCAGACAATCCGAGCACGCCGAAAGCGCCTCAAAGAGATTGAAGGAGCCGGTGCTGCGGCAGGAGCCCTTGCCGCTCTCGCCGTCCAGACAGATCATCACCGCGGGGACGCTGTAGGCGTCCGTCAGGCGCGAGGCGACGATGCCGATCACGCCGGGATGCCAGCCTTCCGAGGCGAGGACGATGGGCGCGTCCGGCTGCTCGCCGTGCAGCCGCTCGACGGCCTCGCGCCAGATCTCCGTTTCGAGCGCCTGCCGCTCGCGGTTTTTGGCGCACAGCTCCGCGGCCAGCACACGCGCGCGGCGCAGATCTGTCTCTTCCAGCAGACGCACCGCGAGGCTCGGCTCGCCGAGCCGGCCGGCGGCGTTGATGCGCGGGGCGAGCGAGAAGCCCACGGTCGAGGCGGTGAACGGCTTATCGCGCACGCCTGCCTCCTCCGCCAGCGCGAGAAAGCCGGGGCGGCAGTCGCCCGCGGCGATCTTCTGCAGACCGCAGCGCGTGATGAAGCGGTTTTCGCCGAGCAGCGGCATCACGTCCGCCACCGTGCCGACCGCGACGAGATCGCCGTAGCGCGCGAGCATTTTATCCGCGTCGCCGTCCATGGCGCACACGAGCTTGAACGCCACGCCGACGCCCGCGAGCGCCGTGCCGACGCCGTTGCTGTCCGGCTGCTTGGGATCAACGACCGCCTCCGCCTCCGGGAGCGCTTCGCGGCATTCGTGATGGTCGGTCACGATCATGTCCACGCCGCGCTGCGCGGCGTAGGCCGTTTCTTCCAGATTCGTAACGCCGCAGTCCACCGTCACGATGAGCGTGACGCCCTTTTCCGCCAGCGTATCGATGGCGGCGGTGTTGAGGCCGTACCCATCGCGGATGCGGTCGGGGATGTAGAGCTCGCAGGTGAGACCGCGAAAGCGCAGGTAATCGGTGAGCAGGCACGCGGCGGTGATGCCGTCCACGTCGTAATCGCCGTATACGGCAACGTGCTCGCCCGTCGCCACGGCGCGGGTGAGACGCTGCACGGCATCCACCATGCCGGTCAGCTCAAGCGGGTTCGTGAGCGTTTCCGCGCCGCCGCGGAGAAACGAGCGCGCCGCGGCGGGATCGGAAAGACCCCGCAGATGCAGGATCGCTGCGAGCAGCGGCGTACAGCCGACGGCAAGCAGCGCGCGGGGGATCTCCGCGCCGCGCTCCGGCACATTCCAGTTTGCATACTTCATTCGGTTTATATCTCCATTTTTTAATTACAAAAAGAGAAGAAACAGAAAGGACATTTTATAACACTTTATTCTAACAAATGTCCGGCCAAACTGCAAGGGAGCGGGGCGGATTTTTCCTTGACACGGCGGAAAATCAAAGTTACACTTCCGATAGATAGGTAATCCATAAAGTAAAAAGGAGACAACGCTATGCAATGGCTGGAATGCACCGTTCCCGGCGGGGACGATCCGGAGGAGCTCTGCAACGCGCTCGCCGAGCTCGGCGTCGGCGGGATGAGCATTGAAAACGAACGGGATTTCCACGATTTTCTGGAAAACAACCGCGCCTGCTGGGACTATGTGGACGAAGCACTCGAGGAAAGCTTTTCCGGCGTGTCGCGCGTGAAGTTCTGGCTCTCGTGCGATGCCGAGGGCGAGAAAGTGCTCGCTGCGGTGCGCGCGGCGGGTTACAGCGTCGAGACGCGCGTCATTGCCGACGAGGACTGGGAAAACAACTGGAAGCAGTATTATAAGCCCCTGCCCATCGGGGAAAAGCTCGTCGTCGTCCCCGCGTGGGAGGAACAGCCCGCGGACGGGCGCGTGGCGCTGCGGCTCGATCCGGGCCTCATCTTCGGCACCGGCAGCCACGCCACGACGCGCATGTGTCTGGAGGCCATTGAATCGCTCGCCGCGCCGGACAAGCGCGTGCTCGATCTCGGCTGCGGCAGCGGCATTCTCTCCATCGGCGCGCTCGTGCTCGGCTGCCGTGAGGCCGTGGGCTGCGACATTGACCCTAAAGCGCCGGACGTGGCGATGGACAACGCCGCGCTCAACGGCATCGGCGCGGACCGCTTCCGCGTGTACGCCGGGGACATTCTCGCGGACAGGGGGATGCGCGCCGCGCTCGGGACGAATTTTGACATTGTGCTCGCGAACATCGTTGCGGATGTTATCCTGCCGCTCGCACCGCTCTCGCGTGAATTTCTCGCGCCCGGCGGTACGTTCGTCACCTCCGGCATCATCGAGGGACGGCAGGACGAGATCGAGCACGCGCTCAAAAAGGCGGGCTATTCCATCGAAAAGCATTTTTGCGAAGAAGAATGGCATTGTTTTGTGTGTAGCGTGCGCGAATAACGGGCATACTACCCGTACAAAATCGTACGGGAGGTAAATGTTCCATGATGATGAACGGCAGAAAATTTATGACGGGTCTCGGTATCGGCATGGTGGCGGGCGGCGCGCTCTGCATGATGATGGCGCCCAAGGCCAAGCGCAACGACGGCAAGCGTATGGTGAGCCGCGCGCTCAAGGGTATGGGCGATGTGATCGACGACGTCTCCGACGCGCTGTGCCGCTGAGAGCCGAAAGCAGCGTTTGACCGCCGAAACGAAAAATTATTTTTAATTTTTCAAAAAAAGGGGTTGCTTTTTCCTTCCGGCTGTGCTATTTTAAATGAGCGTCACAGATATGCGCCGTTAGCTCAGCTGGATAGAGTGTCTGGCTACGGACCAGAAGGTCAGGGGTTCGAATCCCTTACGGCGTGCCAAAACAATCCGATCGCCATTCGGCGGTCGGATTGTTTGTTTTTTACTTAATTCATTCTGCGCTGCCCAGCCGGTCCATCCAGCGCCGCCGCCGGAAAACCGCCGGAGACACGCCGAGCTGTCCGATCATGATCTGATCGACCATACTGAACGACGATTGCAGCATCGATTGCAGCGCCGCGGGGACCGCGAGCGCGCATACGGCTTTAAAGAAAGCGCTTTGTCCTTTCATAACGCACCTCCCGTTTTTCCTCTTTATTGTAAATTCCGGGAAGGAGAGAAGCAAAGGTTAAGCGCATAACCGAATACAAAATAAAAGCACCGCGTTTGTGCAGAATTATCCTCTGCGCGGCGCGGTGCTGTTTCGCACCACCAGCGAGACGGGCAGCATGATCTCCGTCTCGACGGGGCGGCCTTCTTTGAGCTCGCGCAGCTTCTCTACGGCGAGCCCGGCGCGCTGCGCGCCGGGCTCGCCGCACCGTGGTCAGCGCCGGGCGGAGCATTTCGCATATGGGCGTATCGTCAAATCCCGCAACGGAAATGTCCTCCGGCACGCGGATGCCCGCCATGCTGGGGATATACTCCCGCTCCTCGAGAAGCGCCGTCACGCGCTCCACCGTTTCTGCCGAGACCTTTCCCGTTTTGCCGTGGATCACGTTGGAAACGGTCGCTGTGCTCAAACCCAATTCTTCCGCAATGTCGCAGATGCGCACGCGCTCGGCCATAAAATCGCCTCCTGCCGGTGAACAAGTTTATAATTCTATTGTATGGGTGCGGCAGCGATAAGTCAAAGGTTATCCGCATAACCGGCGGCGAAGTTTCCGGCGGATACAGAGGAAATCCTTTTTATCGGACTTCCGCTGTGGTATTCTTGCAGCAAAGGAAGGCGGCAGAGCCGCCGCATCGGAAAGGAAGGGGTTTCATGATCGAGATCCGCGGGCGGTACAATACGGCCCTGTGCTACACGTCTGCGCTGGAAGAGAAGGCCGCCGAGCAGATCCGAACGGTCTGCGATCAGGAGGAGTTCGCCGGATGCAGGATCCGCATTATGCCGGATGTCCATGCCGGAAAGGGCTGTACCATCGGCACGACGATGACGATCTCCGACAAGGTCGTGCCGGGCATGGTCGGCGTGGATATCGGCTGCGGTATGGAGACCGTGCGCCTGGCCGAGCGGGAGATCGACTTTGCCGCGCTCGACGCGCTGATCCGCCGGGAGGTCCCCAGCGGCCGGAACGTCCGCGGCGGGGAGCACCCGTTCAACGCGGAGATCGACCTTTCCGAGCTTCGCTGCGCGCACAGCGTCTCGCTCGACTGGGCGCGGCGCAGCATCGGCACGCTCGGCGGCGGCAACCACTTCATCGAGATCGACCGCGCCGAGAACGGCGCGCTGTATCTTGTTGTCCACTCCGGCAGCCGCTATCTCGGCACGCAGGTCTGCGCGTACTATCAGGAGCAGGGACAGCTTGCCCTGCGCCGCGGCGCGCAGGAGCGGGTCAACGCGCTGATCGCCGAGTACCGCGCCGCGGGACGGCAGCGGGAGATCCGCTCGGCGCTCAAAGAGCTGGACGGCGAGCGCGTGAAACGCATCCCCAAAGATCTTGCCTATGTGGAAGGGGAGCTGTTTGAGGACTACATCCACGATATGCACATCACGCAGCGCTTTGCCGCGCTCAACCGCAAGGCGATCACCGATGTGATCCTGCGCGGCATGGGTCTGACGAAGGTCGAGGAATTCACGACCGTCCACAACTACATCGATACGGAAAAGATGATCCTCCGCAAGGGGGCTGTTTCCGCCGAGGCCGGAGAAAAGCTCCTGATCCCGATCAATATGCGCGACGGCAGTCTGATCTGCATCGGCAAAGGCAACGAGGAGTGGAACTGCTCGGCGCCCCATGGAGCCGGACGCATCATGAGCCGCACGCAGGCCGCCGCGCAGCTCTCCATGGACGAATATACCGCCGAGATGGAAGGTGTCTGGTCGTCCTGCGTTTCGCCGGAGACCATCGACGAATCCCCCATGGCGTATAAGCCGTTCGATGAGATCGTTGCCGAGATCGGCCCCACCGCCGAGATCGCGGAGCATATCCGCCCGGTCTATAATTTCAAGGCCGCTGAGTGAGCCGCCGCTGAGCTTGTCAAAAAGGTATTTTTGACAAGCTCTCAAACGAGACCCACTGCGTTGGGCTCTCGTTTGAAAAGGCTGCGGCTCGCCGCAGCGCACTCGCTGCGCTCGCACGTTTGCGAGCCGAAAGGTATTTTCTCCGACGCACATGTCGCTGGAGAAAATAAATAAAACTCTATTTGCGCCTGCGGGCGCAAACTCTGCAAGGCTTTTCGACAGACTGAGATGCGCCCCCTGTTTTTCAGGGGGCGCAGCATTTTACAGCAGCACCGGCTGGAGCTGGCGGCCTTCCATGGCCGCTTTTATTGTTTCGCCGAGAAGGTCAAAGTCGCTCTGGAGCGAGAAGGGCTTCTGGTGCGGCGCGTCCTGCCGGAAGGGGACGAAGTACACGTTCTTGCGCTGCAAAAGCGCCGCAATGCTCTCCGCGGAGCCGGAGAGACCGTCGTTTGTGGAAATGGCGAGAATGAGCGGCGCGCCGTTTCGCAGATGCGCCTTGCACGCCATTGTGACGGCGGTATCCGTGACGCCGCGGGCAAGCTTTGCGAGCGTGCTGCCCGTGCACGGCGCGACGAGCAGCGCGTCGAGCCGCTGCGCGGTGCCGAGCGGTTCGGCCTTGACGATCGTGTCCACCGCTTCCCGGCCGCAGAACGCCTCGAGCTCCGCGCGGAAGGCGGAGGCGGCGAAAAACCGCGTGTCCGTCCCCGCCGCCGCGCCGGAGAGGATCGGCACGAGCGTATAGTCCCGCTTCAAAGGCCGGAACGCCTCCAGCGCGCGGGAAAACGTGCAGTGCGACCCCGTGACGGCGAGACCGAGACGGGGGAGAGGCTCCGCGGCGGCGGCGTACACCGCGTCGCGCAGAATGACCGCGGCGCGCTCCGGCGCGTATTTCGCCGGCAGACTGGGCGCGCGGATGTAGCGAAGACCCCTCTCGTGCGCCGCGGCGGCATCGATCCCGCCGGGCGCGGAGGCAAGCTCCAGCAGCAGCGCGTCCTTCCGGACGAGCGCGAGCAGCGGCTCGGTGAGCACCGGCGCGGGGATCGTGCCGATGATGACATCAAACCGGTCGAGCGCGCCGGAGAGCGCGTCGAGCGGCAGAGCCTCGATGCCCTCCGCCTCCGCCCATGCGCGCTGCTCACCGGAGCGCGCCGCGGCAGTGACAAGAGCGCCGGCCTTCTGCAGCTCCCGGGCGAGCAGGCGGGCGATGCGGCCGTAGCCGAGCAGCAGTATGTGCGCGCCGGAGAGTCCCGTTTCCGGGCGCAGCAGCGCGATCGCGCCCTCGGCGGTGAGCCGGGCGATCGCGATCTGATACTCCTCCCGGCGGGCGTACCGCGCCGAGGGATCCCACGGAGGCGAAATGACCATGTCGGCGGAGGCGGGGTCGGTGATCTCGTGCCCGTCGGCGAGCAGCAGTTTTCGCAGCGGGAGGAACCGGGCGTCCGTGCCGGTGATGGCAAAGCGCATAATGCACCACTCCTATCCAAAATCGTATTCCAGCGTATGCGCGCTCGTTGACTTGTGTCCCGGTTTGCGGTAAAATCTTTTCTTGAAGAAACCGAGAGGAGATGCCCGCAGAAATGGCGAAGCTCTATTTCAAATACGGCGCGATGGGCTCGAGCAAGACCGCTCAGGCGCTCATCACCAAATTCAATTATGAGGAGCGCGGCATGGACGTGTGGATTCTGAAGCCCTCCGTCGACTGCCGCGACGGGGAGACCCTGCTCCGCTCGCGCATCGGGCTGGAGGCGACCGCCGACGTCGTCCGCCCGGAGGACGATATCCGCGCGCTTTACGCCGCGCGCGGCCATCACGACGTGGTGATCGTGGACGAGTGCCAGTTCCTCACGCCCGAGCAGATCGAGCAGCTGCGGCAGCTCGTGGACGAGGAGAATCTGCCGGTGCTCTGCTTCGGGCTGCGCACCGACTTTCTCACGCACCTTTTCCCCGGCTCGCGCCGCCTTTTTGAGCTGGCCGACTCCATCACCGAGATCAAAACCATCTGCGAGTGCGGCTCGAAGGCCACGGTCAACGCCCGCATCGACGGCGAGGGTCACGTCGTCACCGAGGGCGCGCAGGTGTTCCTCGGCGGGAACGATTCCTATATCGCCATGTGCCACGCCTGCTGGCGCAAGCGCATCGCGCGCGAGCGCGCCGAACGGACGCAGAAAGAGAAGCAGTAAAACTTACACATAATTAGATTAAAAAGGAGACGATCCGCATGTCCACACCGCATAACAGCGCCACCCCCGGCGATTTCGCCAAAACCGTACTGATGCCCGGCGACCCGCTGCGCGCGCAGTTCATCGCCGAAAACTTCCTCAACGACTGCCGCCTCGTCAACAACGTCCGCGGCATCCAGGGCTACACCGGGACCTACAAGGGCGTGCCGGTGAGCGTCATGGCCAGCGGCATGGGTATGCCGTCCATGGGCATTTACAGCTATGAGCTCTTCAACTTCTACGGCGTGGAGAACATTCTGCGCGTCGGCTCCGTCGGAGCGCTCAGCGAAAAGCTGCATGTGCGCGACATTGTCCTCGCGCAGGGCGCGTGCACCAACTCCGCTTACGCCGCGCAGTTCGGCTGCCGCGGCGCGATCGCCCCGATCGCAGACTACGGCCTGCTGCGCACCGCCGCCGACATTGCCGAGGAGCGCGGCCTTCGCTGCACCGTCGGCAATCTGCTCTCTTCGGACACGTTCTATGACGATGACAAGACCGCGAACGCCGCGTGGATCAAAATGGGTGTGCTCGGCATCGAGATGGAAGCCGCCGCACTTTATCTGAACGCGATGCGCGCGGGCAAGAAGGCGCTCACCATCTGCACCGTTTCCGACCATGTCATCACCGGCGAGGAGACGACCGCCGAGGAGCGCCAGAACTCTTTCCGCGAGATGATGGAGCTGGCGCTGGAAGTGGCTGTCCGCAGCTGAAAAACACTTGGAATCACCGCGCGGACGGGCGGTGAAAACAGATAAAAAAGACCCGTATTTCCGACGGTGAGGCGGAGGACAGACCTTGCATATACCGCCCGGACATGGTATAATCATCGTTGCGAAAGTCCCGAAAAGGGACAAATTATTAAGGAGGAAAGATTCTACATGAAGAAGATCCTTGCCCTGATCCTGGCTCTCGTCATGGTCTTTGCCCTCGTTGCCTGCGGCACCACCGCCGCCCCGGCTGCGACCGAAGAGCCCAAGACCGAGGAGCCCGCTGCCACCGAAGTTCCGGCGGAAGAGCCCACTGAGCAGCCCACTGAGCAGCCCACGGAAGAGCCCAAGACGGAAGAGCCCGCAACCGTCAGCGCCGACGACATTGAGGACACCATGACCTCCGCCGACGGCAAGTATGAGATCGCCTTCGTCACCGACGTCGGCCAGCTCAAGGATAAGTCCTTCAACCAGGGCACGTTCGACGGCGTCAAGCTGTACGCCCACGAGAACGGCCTGAGCTACAAGTACTACCAGCCCGCCAACGGCGATCAGGCGACCGACGACGACCGCTATGACGCCATGAAGGCCGCCGCCGAAAACGGCGCCAAGATCATTGTCTGCGCCGGCTTCATGCAGGGCACTGCCCTTGCGAAGGCCGCTGCCGAGTTCACCGACGTTTCCTTCGTGTTCGTCGATGGCTGGGCGATGACCGATGCCGACGGCAACCCCCTCACCAACACTCTGGGCATCGCGTTCCAGGAAGAGCAGTGCGGCTATCTCGCCGGCTATGCTGCCGTTAAGGAAGGCTACACGAAGCTCGGCTTCTGCGGCGGCGGCGGCGGCACCAACCCGGCTTGCTGCCGTTACGGCTACGGCTACGTGCAGGGCGCGAGCGCTGCCGCGGCTGAGCTCGGCGTCAAGGTCGAGATGAACTACTCCTGGCAGTACGGCGGATCCTTCTCCGCTTCTCCGGAACTGCAGACCATGGCCAACGGCTGGTATGAGAACGGCACCGAGGTCATCTTCGCCTGCGGCGGCTCCATGTTCGCCTCCATCGCTCAGGCTGCCAGCGCCAACGACGGCTTTGTCATCGGCGTTGACGTTGACCAGTCCTTCGAGTCTGACACCGTTATCACCTCCGCCATGAAGGGCCTTGCCGCTTCCGTGCAGTGGGCCTGCGCGAAGGTTTACGACGGCTCCTACGCTGAGCTGGGCGGCACCTGCGCCACCCTCGGCGCCAAGGACGACGCTGTTGGTCTGCCCACCGCCACCTGGTCTCTGACCGGCTGGACCGTGGAAGAGTACAACGAAATGGTCAAGGCCATGGCCGACGGCACGCTCGTTGTTGACAGCGACTACAACAACCTCGCCAGCACCGACAGCCTCACGCTGAACGTGATCTAATCCATCCGCACAAAACGGCGGGAAGGAAAATCCTTCCCGCCGTTTTTTCGTTCAAACAAACCCCACTCCGTTAAGGGGTTTGTTTGAGGGGCTGCGGCTCGCCGCAGCGCACTCGCTTACGCTCGCACGTTTGCGAGCCTTGCCATCGACGGGCAGGAAAACATGCGGTTCTGCCGGGCGGAAATGCCCTCATACCGCGTCAAAGCCCTTGAGAATACACAAAGTATTCTCTGCGGTCTTTTCCTTGTCTGCGAGCATTTCTGCTCCGGCAGAACTGCTTCGCATCGGACAGCCTTGGATTTTCGAGGGATTTTTGTTCTTTTGGACGCAGGCGGGCTGTCGCCCGCCAAGGAGAAAAGGGCAAAAAGCACCGAAAAGACTGGCTGTCCGACGCATGGGTTTCCTGCCCGTCGATGGCTGATTTTCTCCGACGTACACGCCGCCGGAGAAAATGGTTAAATCTTTATTTGCGCCTGCGGGCGCAAACTCTGCGAGGCATAGGGACAATGTGCGGGAAGGGAAATCCTTCCCGCCGTTTTTCTTTTGGAATTCAGAGCTAATTCTTGCAATTTGTTTGTAATATATATATAATAATTAAAATTGCACATTGCGATTCCTTGTGCAGCAAATCTGCTGGAGAAAGAGAAAGGGAGGTGGGGACATGGACACGACGCCGGAGTATGTGATCGAGATGCTCCACATTACCAAAGTATTCCCCGGGATCAAGGCAAACGATGACATTACCCTGCAGCTGAAAAAGGGCGAGATCCACGCTCTGCTCGGAGAGAACGGCGCGGGCAAGTCCACGCTGATGAGCGTTCTTTTCGGCCTGTATCAGCCGGAAGAGGGCATCATCAAGAAGGACGGTCAGGAGGTCACGATCAACGACCCCAACGACGCCACGGCACTTCACATCGGCATGGTGCACCAGCACTTCAAGCTCATCGACGTGTTCACCGTGCTCGATAACATCATCCTCGGCGCGGAGGATACGAAGCTCGGTTTTCTGGAAAAGAAGACCGCCCGCAAAAAGGTGCAGGAGCTTTCCGACCGCTACGGTCTGAAGGTCGACCTGGACGCGAAGATCGAGGACATCACCGTCGGCATGCAGCAGCGCGTAGAGATCCTGAAAATGCTCTACCGCGATAACGAGATCCTCATCTTTGACGAGCCGACCGCCGTGCTCACACCGCAGGAGATCGAAGAGCTCATGCAGATCATGCGCGGGCTGACGAAAGAGGGCAAGAGCATCCTCTTTATCTCCCACAAGCTCAACGAGATCATGGAGGTCTCCGACCGCGTGACCGTTCTGCGCAAGGGCAAGTACATCGGCACCGTTAACACGAACGAAACGACGCAGGAAGAGCTCTCCCGCATGATGGTCGGCCGCCCGGTGCAGCTCGTAGTGGACAAAACGCCCGCCAAGCCCGGCGAGCCGGTGCTGGAGGTCGAGAATCTCACCGTACCGTCGCAGCTGCACAAAAATGACGCCGTGAAGAACGTATCGCTCACCGCGCGGCGCGGCGAGATCGTCTGCATCGCCGGTATCGACGGCAACGGCCAGAGCGAGTTTGTCTACGCGCTCACCGGTCTCGAAAAGGCGACCGGCGGCAAGATCACGCTCTGCGGCAAGGACATCACCCACGCCTCCATCCGCCAGCGCTCGCTCACGGGCATGAGCCATATTCCGGAGGATCGCCACAAGCACGGTCTGGTGCTTGACTATACGCTCGAGCAGAACCTTGTTTTGCAGCGCTATTTTGAGCCGCAGTTTCAGCACGGCGGCTTTATCCGCTTTGACGAGGTGCGCAAATACGCCGACAAGCTGATCGAAGAATACGACATCCGCTCCGGCCAGGGCCCGGTGACGGTCGTGCGCAGCATGTCCGGCGGCAACCAGCAGAAGGCCATCGTCGCCCGCGAGATCGACCGTGAGATGCCGCTGATCGTTGCGGTGCAGCCGACGCGCGGTCTCGACGTCGGCGCCATTGAGTACATCCACCGCCAGCTCGTCCACGAGCGCGACGAGGGGAAAGCCGTCCTGCTCGTATCGCTCGAGCTTGACGAGGTCATGAACCTCTCCGACCGTATCCTCGTGATGTATGAAGGCGAGATCGTCGGCGAATTCGATCCGAAGAAAGTTTCCGTGGAAGAGCTCGGCCTTTATATGGCCGGCGCGAAGCGGCAGGATACGGAGGGAAAGAAATGAACGAAGAAAAAACCTCCTTCTGGAAAAAGGACAGCGTGCGCTCGGTCATCGCGTCACTGCTCTCTATCCTCATCGGCCTGCTGGCCGGTACGCTGCTCATTCTGATCGTCGGCTGCACGAACAAGTCCCTCGGCTTCCAGAGCGCATGGGAGGGCATCCGGCTCGTATTCTTCGGCCTTTTCAGCACCGGGCGTGACGCCACCGGCGCACTGACGTTCGGCTTTAACCCCGCGAGCATGGGCAACATGCTCTTCCGCGCCATGCCGCTGATCCTCACGGGACTCTCGGTGGCGACGGCGTTCAAGACCGGTCTTTTCAACATCGGCGCGCCGGGACAGTATCTCGCCGGAACGTGCGCCACGCTTTTCATCGCGCTGAGCATTCCGTCCGAGCAGGTTTCCCCCGTGATCATCTGGCTGCTGGCGTTCCTCGGCGGCATGGCGGCGGGCGCGCTCTGGGGCTCGATCCCCGGCCTGCTCAAAGCGCTGCTGAACATCAACGAGGTCATCGCCTGCATTATGACCAACTGGATCGCGGCGAACATCGTCACATGGCTCTTTGATATCAGCAATCTCAAAAACATGGTGGAGAACACGAAGTCCGGCTATATTTACAAGACGACGTTCAACAACGTTGCCACCTCCAAGTTCGGACTCGACAAGCTCTTCCCCGGCTCGCAGGTCAGCGGCGGTATTCTGATCGCCATTGCCCTGGCGATCGTCATTTACATCGTTCTCACAAAAACGACGTTCGGCTACGAGCTGCGCGCCTGCGGCGCCAACCGCCACGCGGCGCGCTACGCCGGTATCCACGACAAGCGCAACATCGTTCTCTCCATGGCGATCGCGGGCGCGCTCGCCGGCGCCGCCGGTTCGCTCTACTACCTTGCGGGCAACACGGAATTCTACTGGAACACCTACCAGACGCTTCCCGCCGCGGGCTTCAACGGCATCGCCGTGGCGCTGCTCGCCGTGAACAACCCCATCGCCGTGATCTTCACCGGCTGCTTTATGTCCATTCTGGATATCGCCGGTATGCAGATTACGAACCTGACCGCCTACAACGAATACATCACCGACGTTATCATCGCGGTGATCGTGTATATGGCGGCGTTCTCGCTGGTCATCAAGATGTGGATCAGCGGACGGAAAAAGAAAAAACCGGCACACACGGAGACCGCTGAATCGACGGCGGAACCGGCAGTACCGCAGGACGAGACCGGCGCCGGAGTCCTCCCGGCGGCGGAAGGAAAGGAGGCGCAGGAGTAATGTCTTTTCTCATTCGGCAGACACTCATTTATGCGATCCCCCTGATGATCGTGGCGCTCGCGGGCATTTTTGCCGAGCGCAGCGGCATCATCAACCTCGCGCTTGAAGGCATTATGATCTTCGGCGCGTTCATCGGCGTGCTGTTCGTGCGCATTCTGCAGGCCACCGGCTGCTTTGACGCGGCCAAGGCCGCGGGCGACTGGATGGCGCTGCAGGGCTACATGTTCCTGACGATGCTCGTTGCGGCGGCGCTCGGCGCGGTGTTCTCGCTGTTGCTGGCGTTCGCGGCGATCAACCTCAAGGCCGACCAGACCATCGGCGGCACGGCGCTGAACATGCTCGCTCCCGCGCTGGTGCTGTTCCTCATCCGCGTCATCGCCAACCAGAACACGCTGCAGATGCTCTCCGGCGACAGCGCGAGCTGGTTTATGGTCAAGAAAACGACGCTCGGCTTTGACCGCGGCGCGGATATCGGCTTCCTCGGCGAGACGTTCCTGCACAAGGTCTATTTTGCAACGTATATCTGCATTCTGATCTTCGTCATTCTCTCCGTCATTCTCTATAAAACGCGCTTTGGTCTCCGGCTGCGCGCGTGCGGCGAAAACCCGCAGGCGGCGGCATCGCTCGGCATCAACGTGGTCAAAATGCGCTACGCCGGTGTGACGATCTCCGGCGCGCTCGCGGGCATGGGCGGCTTTGTTTATGCCATGACGACGGCCAACTGCAGCTCGAACGGCGACGTGGCGGGCTTCGGCTTCCTCGCTCTCGCGGTTATGATCTTTGGCAACTGGAAGCCGCTGAACGTCGCGGGCGGCGCGCTGCTGTTCGGCCTCTTCAAGTGCATTGCGGCGTCGTACTCCACGCTCGACATCAACGGCGACGGCATCTACTGGCTGAACACCATCGGCCTGAACGGCCACTTCTACCGGCTGCTGCCGTATCTCATCACGCTCATCGTGCTTGCATTTACCTCGAAGAGCTCCCGCGCCCCGAAGGCCGAGGGCATCCCCTACGACAAGGGTACGCGCTGATGGCGGAGAAGGACAATCGAGCGGCGCTGCCGGATATTCTCGTCGTCGGCATTGCCGGCGGCTCCGGCGGCGGGAAGACAACGCTTACGACCAATCTCATCCGGCGCTTCGGCGACAAGGTGTGCATCGTCCACCACGACAACTACTACCGCGCGCACGACGATCTCACCTACGAGGAGCGCACCAAGCTCAATTACGACTGCCCCGAGGCGTTCGAGACCGAAATGATGATCGAGCACCTGCGCCTTCTGAAGCAGGGACGCTCGGTCCACTGCCCGGTGTACGACTTCAAGGTGCACAACCGCAGCGGCGAGACCATCGAGATCGAGCCGCGGCCCGTGATTCTGGTCGAGGGCATATTGATCTTTGCCGATCCGACGCTCTCCGATCTCATGGACATCCGCGTGTTCGTCGATGCCGACGCCGATGTGCGCCTTGCCCGGCGCGTGCTGCGCGATACCGAAAAGCGCGGCCGCACGGTGCGCAGCGTTGTGGAGCAATGGCAGAACACCGTCAAGCCCATGCACGAAAAGTACGTGGAGCCGTCGAAGAAGAACGCCGACATCATCGTGCCGCAGGGCGGCAAAAACCCCGTGGCGCTCGATCTCATCGTAGGCCGCATCCAGCGGCATCTCGACGAGAATGCATAAGGAAAGAGCCTCTCTTTATACAAGAGAGGCTCTTTTCATGGGTTCGGTCTGACGAGAAAAGATTTGTCTCGGCGGGCGGAGCAGGGCCCCGCCCCTACAGAAGATCGAAACTGTGCCCGGAACGAAACCGCAGGCAAAAAAACCGCCCCTCTTCCAAACGGAAGAGGGGCGATCGGCTGTTTGGATCACTGCCGGTCGCGCTTGCCGAAAACGGAGAGCACGTACAGAAGAAAGCGGAGGAAATACACGAACGAGGTAAGCAGCGACGCGAGATAGGTGAGCGCCGCGGCGGAGAGGACTTTTTTGGCCGCGGGCAGCTCGTCCTCCGCGATCACGCCCGCGGCGAGGAGCATTTCCCCCGCGCGGCGGGAGGCGTCCAGCTCCACGGGCAGCGTGACGAGCGAGAAGAGGAACGATCCGCCGTAGAGCACGACGCCGACCATGGCGACATAGAAGCCCGTGTCGGGGTTCGCCGTGCGGACGTAGGTGTCGAGCAGGATGCCGATGAGCACGAGCGGCATGGCGAGCCGCGAGCCGAAATTCACGACCGGCACGAGCGCCGTGCGCACGCGGTAGGGGCCGTAGCCCTCCTTGTTCTGCATCACATGGCCGATCTCATGCGCGGCAACCGCTGCGGCGGCGACGGAGCGGCTGTCCGCGGTGCCCGTCGAGAGATTCACGATGCTCTGGTTCGGGGCATAGTGGTCGGTCAGCTCGCCGGAAACGCGGCCGAGAGCGATGTCGTACACGCCGTTCATGCGCAGCAGCCGCTCGGCAGTCTCGCGGCCGGAAAGCCCGCTGCGGCAGGGCACGCGGCTGTACGCCGAGTACGCGCTCTTCACCTTGCCGCCTGCGATCATCGAAAACACCATGCACGCGAGCAGGGCGAGAATAAATACAAGATAATCGGAAAGATACATATAGACTCCTTTCTTATAGGGCTTACAGGCGCTCGATGCGCCCGGAATACCAGCCGGAAACGCCGTTTTTCTTGATCCAGTATCCGCGGTCGGTCTCGCGCACGATGCTGAGAGTTTCGCCCGGCGCGATGGCGGGGCGGTAGTCGGTCACGTCGTTCACGCGCAGCACGCCTTTGGATTCATAGAGAAAGTCCGTCGGCACGTCCATGACGTACCCCGTGCGGATGTGCCGGATGCGGCACCATTCGCGCCCGAGCTCAATGGGCTCCACGGCGTTGTCGCCCCAGCGGATGTAGGCCGAGCGCGCGCTTTTTTTCTGCGCGTCGAGCGCGCGGCCGAGCGGGAACGGGTCGTACCACTCGCTCGTGAATTTCCCGCGGCGGAGGATGAGCGCGTTGAGCTGCCCGTCGTCCTTGAGGACGCACCCGCCGTCGATGCTCGCAACGCGGCACGCCGGATCGACGACCGGCACGGCGGAGATGGTGTTTGTCCCATAGAGACACACCGGCGTGTGGCCGGTGATGACCCATTTTTTAAAGTGCGGGCGGGCGGCGTAAAAGCTGTTGATCTTCATGCAGCGCCACGGCCCGGCGCTCTCCAGCGTTTCGCCGTGGGGAATGCCGCCGTGGACGAAGATGTATTTATCGCTCTCGAGCGCGAACGGCATGGCCCGGAGATATTCAAACTCCGGCGCGAACGCCTCGCGCAGCAGCGCCTTGAGCGCGGCGAGATCGGTGTCCGGAGAGAGCACTTCGCCGAGCTCGGCGCACATTTCGAGAATGAGGCCGCTTCGCGCCGTCGCTTTCTGGCGCAGGAGATGGGCGAACGTCCGCACGTCCCACTCCATGTCGCACCCGTCCACCCAGAGATGCCAGAAATCGCAGTTGCCGAGCACCGGGTACACCCGGCACTTTTCCCGCAGCGCCATGGCGTACCGGAGCGTAGCAAGACTTTCCGGCCCCTTTTCCACCAGATCGCCGAGCAGCACGAGCGAGTCGTCCGCGCGCAGATGGAGCTTTTCCACAAGACCGCGGAAATACGGGAGATTCCCGTGGATGTCCGATATGGCGATGATGCGCGAATGATCGTCAAACGTCGGATGCGCAACGGTATAGGTATTGTTAGGGTAAGCGGGATTATCGTAAAAATGCGTTACAAAGTCCATTCCATCACCAAGAGGTCGCCGAGAGCGCCCGCCTCCGTGCCGACGCGCACAAAGCCCGCCTTTTCGTAAAAGCCGAGCGCGGGGTTTTCCGGCGCGACGGTGAGACGCATGGCCCGCCGCCCAAGCTGGCGGAAGCGCATCGCCGCCGTGCCGACGAGCTGGATGCCGCAGTGGTGGCCGCGCAGCTCCGGCACAACGTACAAAAACGCGATCCAGCCGATGCCGCGCTCGCGGCCCCGGCGCTCGTCGAGCGTGAGGATCCCGGCAAATTCATTTTCAACCAGCGCCTCGGTGATGCACCCCGGCGCTTCGGCGCTGTGGAGCTGGGCACTGAGCCAGCACGCGGAGGCGTTGAACCCCTCGGTCGTGCCGTGCGCGCCGCGCCAGGCGTCGCGGTAGCAGGCAATGTAGCGCTCCTGCCCGGCATCAGGATCGAACGGGCGGTAGCGCAGATCATAGCAGCGCGGGCCGCCCGCCTTTCCGTTTTCCCGGAAGGGCGTATACGGCGGCGCGGGGAGATGCGTCGTGTCATTCACATAGAGGACGGAGAACGTGTCGTTTTCAAAGCGCAGCAGCGTGACGGACGTGTTGTTCACGAGCGGGACGTCCTCGAAGATGCGCTCGCTCGGCACGCCGAGAATGCGCGCCAAAAAAGCGCGGATCGCCATGCCGTGGCACGCGACGGCGACGGTTTTTCCGTCGTTCGCGCGGGCAATGTCCGTCATGGCGGCGAGCATGCGCTCCTGCACCGCGGTGTGCGCCTCGCTGCCCGGCACATGCCAGCGGTCGGGATCGTGGAGAAACGCGCGCTTTAGCTCCGGTGATTCGAGATTCACCTCGCCCCAGGGGCGCATTTCCCACGCGCCGAAGCACATTTCAATGAGTCGCTTGTCCACAAAAACGGGGATGTCCCGCCCGCCAACGATGGCGGCGGCGGTCTCCTCCGCGCGGCGGAGAGGGCTGGTATATACGGCGGCGAGCGGCGTTTCGGCAAAGCGCTTCGTGAGATACGGAAGCTGCGCCTTGCCGTCGGCGGTGAGCTCCACGTCGGTCTGCCCCTGTACGCGGCGGAAGAGATTGCCCTCGGACTGTCCGTGGCGGACAAGGAATATTTGGGTCATGTATTGCCACTCCTTCGGAAATGGGGTATAATATCAAGTCAATGTAAGTATACCACAGTCCGCCCCTGCGGGGCAAGACAACAGGCTGCGGAATTTGTCCGCGGTCATGGGAGGGCCGCCGTGAAAACCGTACATCTCATCAGCGGCGGCGACGCCGGGGGCGCGCGCACCCATGTGCTCCGGCTGCTCGGCGAGCTGAACAAAACCGGCCAGGCGCAGCTTCTGTGTCTGGGCGGCGGCGCGCTGGCCGACGACGCGCGCGAGCGCGGCATCCCCTGCGAAACGCTCACCGGCGGTTTTTTTGCGCAGCTTCGCGCGGCGAAGCGATACATCCGCTCCGGCGGGTTCGATCTCGTCCGCTGCCACGGCAGCCGCGCCAATCTGACGGCGGCACTGCTCCGCCCGTCCCTCGGCGTGCCGGTCGTATCGACGATCCACAGCGACCACCGGCTCGACTATCTGCACCGCCCTTTTGCCCGCCTTGTCTACGGCACGCTCAATGCTTTTGCGCTTCGGAAAATGGATGCGCTCGTGTGCGTGTCGGGCGCGATGCGCGATAAATACGCCGCCCGGAATTTCCGGCGCGGGAAGCTCTTTTCCATTTATAACGGCGCGGATATGGATGCGCCGCGCTCGAAAATGCGCCGGGAGGATTTTCTTGCCGCGCACGGCATTCCCGCCGCGCCGGGCGATATTCTCGCGGGAACTGCCGCGCGGTTTGATGCGGTAAAAGACCTTTCCACGATGCTGCGCGGCTTTGCCGCCGCTGCAAAGGAGGAGCCGCAGCTCCGTCTCATTCTCGCCGGAGCGGGCGCGGAGGAGGAAATGCTCCGCGCGCTGGCAAAAGAGCTCGACGTTTCCGACCGCGTCCATTTCACCGGCTGGCTCGATGATACGGAAGCTCTCTACGCGAGCCTGGATATCTGCCTTCTCACGTCGCTTTCCGAGACGTTTCCCTATGCGCTCACCGACGCGGCAAAATACCGCGTGCCGGTCATTGCGACCGCCGTCGGCGGCGTGCCGGAGCTTGTGGAAAACGGCGTTCACGGCCTTCTCATCGCCCCCGGCGATACCGCCGCGCTTGCATCGGATATTTTGACGCTCTCGCGCGATCCGGCGCTGCGCGAAAAGCTCGGCACAGCGCTCCGCGACCGGACGGCAAAGGAGTTTTCCCTCTCCGCCATGGCGCTGCGCGAAAAAGAGATCTGCCGCGCTGTTCTCTCGCCCCGGCGGGAGCTCGTGATCGCCGGAGCCTACGGCTGCGGCAACCGCGGCGATGAGCTGATGCTCGAAAATCTTCTGCGCGATGGGCGCGCCGCCGCGCCGGAATGCGCGGTCACGGTGCTCTCGCACCGGCCAAAGGAAACGGCGCGCCGGTTTGATGTTGACAGTTTGTATTATCTGAACGTTCCGGCGATCCGCCGAAGAATGAAGAGCGCCCGCGCGCTCGTCTTCGGCGGCGGGAATCTGCTGCAGGACGCGACATCCCGCCGGTCGCTCGTCTATTATCTCGCGCTGCTGCGAAAGGGAAAGCAAAGCGGCTGCCGCACGCTCCTGCACGGCGCGGGGCTTGGCCCGCTCTCGCCGCGCGGCTGGACCAAATGCACGGCGGCGCTGAACGAATGCGCCGATACGCTCGTCTTTCGGGAGAGGGAAAGCCTTGCCGCGGCAAGGAAGCACGGCATAAACGCTCCGGAGCTCATTCTCGGCGCGGACGGCGCGGCAGAAACATCCGTGTCCGCCGCGCCGCGGGAGAACGTCCTTCTCGTCTGCCCCCGGCGGGGCCGCGGCGCGCCGCCGTTTCCGGCGGAATATGCCCGCGCCGCCGCGGAGATCGCCGCAAAGCGCGGCTGGAAGCTGCGGTATATCGCCATGAACGTCCGGCAGGATCTGCCGCTCTGCCGCGCGCTGGTCTCGGAGACCGGCGGGGAAGCCGCCGCCGCGCCGGAGGATACCGCGGCGCTCACGCGCCTTTTCGCCTCGGCACGGCTCACGGTATCGATGCGGCTGCACGCGCTCACACTCTCGTATCTTGCCGGAACGCCGGCGTTCGGCATCGACGGTGACGGACGCATCGCCGCGTTTGCGAAGGAATGCGGCATACCGTACCGCACTGTGGAAGAATGCGGAGATATCGCCGCCGCGCTCGAAGAGGCGCTTACGGCGGAAACGCCGGACGCAGCCATATGGAACGACCGGCTCGCGGCGGGACGCGCCGCGCTTGCCCGCGCGCTTCGCGCGCCGGAAAAGGAGAAAGAAAAATGATCTATACCGATCAGCACATTCATTGCCAATGCTCGCCGGATTCGCACACGCCGCTGCGCGAAATGGCAGCGGCGGCGCGAGACCACGGCATGAGCGCCGTGTGCTTCACCGACCATATCGACATGGACTTCGGCAATCTCGGCGATCTGCGCTGGGAGGCGCGGAAGGACATCCTGCGCGCGGCATGGGCGGATGTGCGGGCAAACCCCGTGGAGGGCATCACCGTCCGCTGCGGCATTGAGCTCGGCGAGGCGAACCACGACCCTGCCGCGGCGAAGGAAGCCGCGCTCGAACCGGGGCTGGACTTTGTTCTCGGCTCGCTGCACAATCTGCGCGGAAAGCCGGATTTCTATGAGTATCCGTACACATCCGAGGAGCAGTGCGCGCAGCTCAACCGGGAGTATCTCGCGGAGCTCCTGGAGCTGACGGAGTTTCCGTGCTTTGACACCATGGCGCACATCGGGTATACTTCCCGGTATATGCACCGCGACGGCTTTTCCGCCGAGATCACGGCGGAGGCATACCGCGACGAGCTCGCCGCGGTATACGAAGCGCTCATCGCGCAAGGACGCGGCATTGAGATCAACGTATCCGGCCTGCGCACCGGCCACACGAGCTACCCGAACGCCTCGGCGCTCGCGCTCTACCACGATCTCGGCGGCGAGATCCTCACGCTCGGCAGCGACGCCCACACGCCGGAGGACGCCTCCGTCGGCATCCGCGAGGGCGCGGAGCTGCTGCGGACGATCGGCTTTCGGTACTACACGGTGTTTGAACAGAGAAAACCCACATTTCTATCGCTGGAATAAACAAAGGAGATAAACATCATGATCGTTATTGCATCTGACCACGGCGGCTACGCCCTCAAGCAGGAGCTGATGGCGCACCTGAAGGAAAAGGGTGTCGAGTTTGAGGATATCGGCACCTATTCCGAAGCGAGCTGCAACTATCCCGAATACGCCGAGCGCGCCGCGCGCGGCGTTGCGGAAGGGAAGTACGAAAAGGGAATCCTTGTCTGCGGCACGGGCATCGGCATGTCGCTCGCGGCGAACAAGATCCCCGGCATCCGCTGCGCGCTGCTGTCCGACTGCTTCAGCGCGGAGATGTGCCGCGCGCACAACAACGCGAACATGTGCGCGCTCGGCGGGCGTGTCACCGGCCCCGAGCTTGCCAAGCGCATGGTCGATCTCTTTCTCACGACGGAGTTTCTCGGCGGACGCCATGCTGACCGCGTGAATATGATCTCCGCGCTCGAAAACCATGATCGTTAAGGGCCACCGCGTATACCGCGGCCGCCGCGGCGCGGGGCGCAGCGGCTCTCCGGTGCTGCTCACGATCCTCGTGCTCGTGCTCCTTGGGCTGCTGCTCGCGTTCTCGCTGCTGCCGGAATACGTTGTCTACCACCGCGACGGCGTGGAGATGGTCGTGCCGATGCTGCAGGAGGATGGGAAGGGTTACACCGTGGAGGGCATTTCCGCCCCCGTGCCCTATACCGGCGACGCTTCGGCCACCATTCAGGTCGCCGAGCCGGATTATACCAACGTTTCGCTCGCGAGCAGCGCGGGGCTGCAGTATCTGACCGGATACTATGTCCCGTTCTCCAAGGTGAATGCCAACGGGCTGGAAACGGCGGTCAAGGAAGCCGAACGCAGCGGCGTGAAGGGCCTTGTGCTGGAAATGAAGGACGAAAGCGGCAAGCTCGCATGGATGTCCGGCGTGGCGACGGCGTCGTCCAACGCCGCGAACAGCACCTGGGACCCGACGGCGTATCTGAGCGAGCTCAAGGCGCAGGGATGGACCATCACGGCGGAGATCTGCTGCGCCGTGGACACGCTGCTCGCCTCGGCCAACCCGGACGTTGCGCTGCGCGACCGCACCGGCGCGCCCTATGTGGACGAGTCCGGCGGCTGGGTGGATCTCTGGAACCGCGATGTGCGCACGTATATCGAAGAGCTCTGCACCGACCTCATGGCGATGGGTGTGGATGAGATCATCCTCTCCCGTGTGGAGCATCCGTTTGCCGAGGTCATGTACACGCGCGAAATTGCCTCCAGTCTCAACCGCGAGGCGTTCTGCATGAACTTCTCCATCGCCGTGCGCGAAGCGATCGACAAGACGATGAAGGACAAAAACGTCCATCTGAGCGCGCGTGTGCCGCACGACGTGCTCACGACCGGCACCGACAACGGCCAGTCGATGGATAATTTCCTCAAGGTCTACGACCGGCTCGTCATCGAGACCGAGACCTACAGCGACGACGCGCCGCTCTTCACCGAAAAGAAGATCGACAGTACGCTGCGCTTTGTGCCGCAGATGACATGGACGTTCGGCGGCGGCTCGTGGATCCTTGACCCGACCGTCGGCGCATCGAAATAACAAAGGAGGAAGCGCGCTTTGATCGAGCTTCTTGCGCGGCTGTTCATCCGGGACAGCCGCCATACGGACGATCCCCGCGTCCGCACCGCTTACGGCATGCTTTGCTCGGCGGTCGCCATCACGCTCAATATCCTGTTGGCGGCGGCCAAATTCGTCGTCGGCACGCTCGCCGGGTCGGTCTCGATCACGGCGGACGCAATGAACAACCTCTCCGACGTCGGCAGCGGCGCGCTCACGCTCGTCGGCTTCCGCCTGTCGGGGAAAAAGCCCGATCTCGAGCATCCGTTCGGCCACGGGCGGATCGAGTATGTGATGGGGCTCGTCATCGCGGGGCTCATCCTCTATGCCGGCGTCGACGCGCTGCGCGGCGCTGCCGGCAAGCTGCTGCACCCGGAGGCAATGGAGTTCACGTGGGCGGCGGTCGCGGTGCTTGTGCTCTCCATTCTCGTGAAAATTTATATGTCGGTGTTCTACCGGCGGATCGGGCGGAAGATCGGCTCGACGGCCATGGAGATGTCCGGCGCGGATGCACTCAACGACACGATCTCCACAGCGCTCACGCTCGTGTGCCTGCTCGTCTATAAATTTACGGGGCTGGATCTTGACGCTTACGCCGGTATCGTCGTGGCGGTGCTGCTGCTCAAAACCGGGTACGAGGGCGGAAAGGAAACGCTCGGGCAGCTCCTCGGCCAGCGGCCGAGCGCGGAGCTTGCGGAAAAGGTGCGGCAGATCGTGCTGTCGTACCCGGAAGTTCTCGCCATCCACGATCTCGTTATCCATGACTACGGCCCCGGCCGCTGCCACGTCTCCCTCCATGCGGAGGTGGACGGCGAGGGGAACATTTATGAGCTGCACGAGGCGATCGACCGCGCAATGAGCGAGCTGGATCACAAGCTCGGCTGCTTTTCCGTCATCCACATGGACCCCGTGGACACGAAAAACGAGAGGCTGGCGGAGATGCGCGAGGAAACGGTGCAGCTTCTGCGGAGCATCGATCCCGTGCTCAACCTGCACGATTTCCGCATGGTGCCGGGAAAGCACCGGACGAATCTCGTCTTTGACGTGCTCGTGCCGTTCGGGTATAAGCTCTCGGACGAGGATGTGCGCAAAGCCGTCCGCGCCGCCGTGGAGGAGCGCCACCCGGACTGTCGGTGCATCATCCAGATCGATAAATCCTATACATAACGCGAATTTCGCCGCAGAGCGTACAAAACCACGGATTTTGTACGCCCCGCGGCGTTGACAAGGCGCGAAAAACGTGGTAGAACAATAGACGCTGGGTAAACCGGCAGAATTCTTGAATCGCCAAACCAAATACGGCTTATCAAGAGTGGTGGAGGGAACGGCCCTGTGAAGCCCGACAACCTGTGCGTGAGCATAAGGTGCCAAATCCGTCGGCGGAAGTCGAAAGATAAGATTTTTTATCGCTCCGCCGTAAGCACGGGATTATCCCGGCCAGAGGCGCGGCGATATTTTTTTACATCAGGAGGAAACCATGGCAAACTATCTCTTCACATCCGAAAGCGTCACCGAAGGCCATCCCGATAAGATCTGCGATCAGATCTCCGACGCGGTGCTCGACGCCATTCTCGAAAAGGACCCCGACGGCCACGTTGCGTGCGAGTGCACTGCCACGACCGGCCTTGTTCTCGTCATGGGCGAGATCACCACGAGCTGCTACGTCGATATCCCGAAGATCGTGCGCGACGTCGTGCGCGACATCGGCTACGACCGTGCGAAGTTCGGCTTTGACTGCGAGACCTGCGCGGTGCTCACGTCCATCCACGAGCAGTCCGCCGATATCGCAATGGGCGTCAACGAGTCGCTCGAGCGCAAGCAGGGCGGCGAGGGTGACGATCTCACCAACGGCGCCGGAGACCAGGGCATGATGTTCGGCTACGCCTGCGACGAAACGAGCGAGCTCATGCCGCTGCCCATCTCTCTCGCGCATAAAATGGCGCGCCGTCTGACCGAGGTGCGCAAGAACGGCACGCTCCACTATCTCCGTCCGGACGGCAAGACCCAGGTCACTGTGGAGTACGACAAGGACAACCGCCCTGTGCGCATCGACACGGTCGTCATCTCTTCCCAGCACGCGCCGGAGGTCTCTCTTGAGCAGATCCGCGAGGATCTTATCCGCGAGGTCGCGCTGCCCGTGATCCCCGCCGAGCTCAACAAGGGCGATATCCGCTTCTTCATCAACCCCACCGGCCGCTTTGTCATCGGCGGCCCGCAGGGTGACAGCGGTCTCACCGGCCGAAAGATCATCGTTGATACCTACGGCGGCAGCGCTCCCCACGGCGGCGGCGCCTTCTCCGGCAAGGACCCGACGAAGGTGGACCGCAGCGCCGCGTATGCCGCGCGCTATGTGGCAAAGAACATCGTCGCCGCCGGTCTTGCCCATCGCTGCCAGGTGCAGCTCGCTTACGCCATCGGCGTGGCCGAGCCCGTGAGCGTGAACGTCACGACGTTCGGCACCGGCACGGTGTCCGACGAGACGCTCGAAAAGGCCGTGAAGAAGGTCTTTGACCTGCGCCCGACCGCCATCATCCGCGATCTTGACCTGCGCAAGCCGATCTACCGCCATCTCGCCGCCTACGGCCACATGGGACGCGAGGATCTCGGCGTCGTCTGGGAAAAGACCGACCGCACCGAAGCGCTGAAAAAGGCCGTACAGGGCTGATTTCAAAAATATAAAAAAATACAAGGAGGGCAAACCCATGAATGAGGAAATGCTGCGCGGGCTTACTTCCCGCCGCTCGAACCGAGCGTTCGCGCCCGAGCAGATCACCGACGAGGAGCTGCACAGGGTGCTCGCCGCCGGTATGAACGCGCCGACCGCCAAAAACGGCCAGAGCCCGATCATCATCGCGGTGCAGAATCCCGACGAGGTCGCCGCGGTCAACGCGCTCAACGCGAAGTTCACCCCGAACGCCAACCCCTACTACGGCGCGCCCACCATTCTGCTCGTGCTCGTGCCGCGCACCTTCCCGCTCGGCGATCTGGACGGCGCGGCAGTGCTCACGAACCTGTGCAACGGCGCATACGCCGCCGGGCTCGCGTCCTGCTGGATCAACCGGCCGCAGTTCATGTTTGAAACGAACGAGGGCCGCGAAATGCTCCGTCGCTGGGGCGTGGAGGGCGACTGGCGCGGCGTCGGCTCCGTGGCGGTCGGCCACCCCGCTGCCCCCGACCCGGAGGCAAAGCCCCGCAAGGAAAATTACTGCTATATCGTGAAGTAAATCGAGCAAAAATCAACGGCGCGGCCCGCAAGGGTCGCGCCGTTGGTGGTTTTATGCTTTTCTTCTCCCCGTCAACACGATCCCGATGACCGCGGCGAGAAATGCGATCGGCGCGAGCCGGACAAAGACAAATTCGAACCCATGCAGGATCGTACCAGCGGCGGCGAGCTCCGGGTCACTGTAATCCCAGAGCAGATACGGGCTTTTCATCGCCGCGAGCGCGGCGAACACGGCGGCGATGAGCACGCATATGAAAATGAGCGCCCACCGGATGGCCTTCCTTTTGGCCGCGCTTCTCTCGACCAACTGCAAATTGATCGCCGCGAGCTTTTCGGAAAGGGCGCTCATATCGTCCGGCTCATGCTCCGGCACGGTCTCGCCGAGCAGTACGCCGACGGGAGTATCCAGTTCCTCCGCCAACGAGATCAGTTCCGCCGCATCCGGGACCGACAGACCATTCTCCCATTTTGATACGGTCTGCCGCACCACGTGCAGCTTCACAGCAAGCTCCTCCTGCGACAGCCCTTTCGACTTGCGCAGGTTTTTGATGTTTTCCTTCAGCATACGTTGTACCTCCTTGCTTTCCGGATGCTATCATTTAAAAGCAAAAGAGCCGTTGCCGCAAGCAACGCAAAATAACATCCGTATAAGGAAGCCGCCCGAACGGTCGCGTTCGAGCGGCTTTTGCCGGAAAAGTATTATTCGTCCAGCTTGAGAACGGCAAGAAAGGCCTCCGTCGGGATCTGCACCGTGCCGAGTTGGCGCATTTTCTTTTTGCCTTCCTTCTGCTTTTCGAGCAGCTTCTTCTTTCGCGTGATGTCGCCGCCGTAGCACTTGGCGAGAACGTCCTTGCGCATGGCGCGCACCGTTTCGCGCGCGATGATCTTGCCACCGATGGCCGCCTGTACGGGAACTTCGAAGAGCTGGCGGGGGATGTTGTCGCGCAGCTTTTCGCACAGCTTGCGCGCGCGGCCGTAGGCCTTTTCGCGGTGGGCGATGAAGCTCAGCGCGTCCACCTGATCGCCGTTCAGGAGCATATCGACCTTTACGAGATCGGACGGAACGTACTCCGAAAGCTCATAGTCAAGCGAGGCGTAGCCCTTCGTCTTGGCCTTGAGGGTATCGAAGAAATCGTAGATGATCTCGTTGAGCGGCATTTCGTAATGCATTTCCACGAGCCGCTGGTCGAGATACTGCATGTTTTTATAAACGCCGCGGCGCTCCTGGCAGAGCGGCATGATGTTGCCGACAAACTCGTTCGGCGTGATGATCGTCACCTTGACGAACGGCTCGAGCGCCTCGGCGATGGACGCCGGGTCGGGGTAGTTGTGCGGGTTATCGACGAATACCGTAGTGCCGTCGGTCTTTTTGACCTCGTAGATGACCGAGGGGAGCGTCGTGACGAGATCGAGGTTGAACTCGCGCTCCAACCGCTCCTGAATGACCTCCATATGCAGCATGCCGAGGAAGCCGCAGCGGAAGCCGTAGCCGAGCGCGATGGACGTTTCCGGCTCGTAGGAGAGGGAAGCGTCGTTGAGCTTGAGCTTGTCGAGCGCGTCGCGCAGATCGGGGAACTTGGAGCCGTCCTCGGTGTAAATGCCGCAGTAGACCATGCTGCGCGCCGGGCGGTAGCCGGGCAGCGCCTCGGCGCAGGGGCGTGCGCTCTCCGTTACGGTATCGCCGACGCGGGTGTCCTCCACGTTTTTGATGCTCGCGGTGAAGTAGCCGACGTCGCCGGCGGCGAGCTCGTCGCAGGGGTCCAGCCCCATCGGGCGCAGATGCCCGACCTCGAGGACCTTATACTCCGCGCCCGTGGCCATCAGGCGGATGGGCGTATCCTTGCGGATCACGCCGTCCACGACGCGGACAAGCACGATAACGCCGCGGTAAGCGTCGTACTGGCTGTCGAAGATGAGCGCCTTGAGCGGCGAGGCGGCATCGCCCTTCGGGGCGGGGACGTGCTGCACGATATACTCCGGCACGGCCTCCACGTTGATGCCGTTTTTGGCGGAGATCTCCGGCGCGTCCATCGCCGGGATGCCGATGATGTCTTCGATCTCGGTCTTGGTGCGCTCCGGGTCGGCGGCGGGCAGGTCGATCTTGTTGATGACGGGCAGGATCTCGAGATCGTGCTCGAGCGCAAGATACGTGTTGGCAAGCGTCTGCGCCTCCACGCCCTGCGAGGCGTCCACAACGAGCACCGCGCCCTCGCACGCGGCGAGCGAGCGGGAGACCTCGTAGTTGAAGTCCACATGGCCCGGCGTGTCGATAAGATTGAGTGTATACGTCTCGCCGTCCTTGGCCTTGTACGTCAATCCGACGGCGCGCGCCTTGATGGTGATGCCGCGCTCACGCTCGAGATCCATGTTGTCGAGGATCTGCTCGGACATTTCGCGTTTTTCCACCGCGCCGCACAGCTCAATGAGCCGGTCAGACAGCGTGGATTTGCCGTGGTCGATGTGCGCGATGATGGAAAAATTCCGGATATGGCTCTGGTCGATCATAGGGGTACTCCTCAAAAAAGAATCAGTGCGCGTTCTCTACGCGCGCGGCAAGAGCGCGAAGCTCCTCCGCCAGCGCGTGCAGCCGCGGCGCTGTCTCACCGCCCGGCTCGTCCGTCCGGCCCAGCAGATAGTCCGCCGAAACGCCGTAATACTCGCACGCCCGGCAGACAAAGTCCAGCCCCGGCTCGCGCGCGCCGTTTTCATAGTGCGAGAGCAGCGCCTGCGATATGCCGAGATCCGCTGCCGCTGTGCGCTGCGAGGCGCCCTTTTTGCGCCGCAGCTCGGACATGGTCTCCGAAAACCCTCTTGTCATGGGGGGCGATCGCTCCTTTGCGTTGATTACTTTCTGTATTATAACAAGAGAGTTCCGTGTTTGTAAAGGTTGACTTTTCCGCAAATCGTGATAGTATATTTATGCTAAAAAATTTGTTTTTTCCGGAGGTTTTCCCCATGTTTGACAAACTGATCGACATTTTGAAAGCCAATCCCCGCCGCATCGTGTTCACCGAGGGTCCCGATGCCCGTATCCTTGAGGCGGCTTCCCGCCTGAAGAAGGACGGCTTCCTCACCCCGGTGCTCGTCGGCAACGTGGAAGAGGTCAAGGCCGCGGCCGCCAAGGGCGGCTTCGATATCGAAGGCCTGGAGATCATCGACCCGCTGACCTACGATAAGATGGACGAGATGGTCGATGCGATGGTCGCTCTTCGCAAGGGCAAGATGACGCCCGAAGAGTGCCGCGAGCTGCTGAAGAAGGGCAACTACTTCGGCACGATGCTCGTGAAGATGGGCGTGGCCGACTCCCTGCTCGGCGGCGCTACCTACTCCACCGCCGACACCGTCCGCCCCGCGCTGCAGCTCATCAAGACCCGTCCGGGCGCGCATCTCGTCTCCTCCTGCTTCATTCTGCAGCGCGGCGAAGAGCTCCTCGCCATGGGCGACTGCGCCATCAACATCTCCTACGAGGACAGCGTGGACAAGGAAGGCAACGTGACCGTTTCCGCCGCGCAGAAGCTCGCCGAGGTCGCCATCGAAACGGCCCGCACCGCCAAGATCTTCGGCATCGACCCGAAGGTCGCCATGCTCTCCTTCTCCACCAACGGCTCCGGCAAGGGCGCGACGGTCGCGCTCAGCCACGAGGCCACCAAGGTCGCCAAGGAAATGGCCCCCGAGCTCGCCATCGACGGCGAGATGCAGTTCGACGCCGCCGTGTCCCCCACCGTCGGCCAGCTCAAGTTCCCCGGCTCCAAGGTCGCGGGCTATGCCAACACCTTCATCTTCCCCTGCATTGAGGCCGGCAACATCGGCTACAAGATCGCGCAGCGTCTCGGCGGCTACGCCGCCTACGGCCCGATCCTGCAGGGCCTGAACGCCCCGATCAACGACCTCTCCCGCGGCTGCAACGCCGACGAGGTCTACAAGATGGCCATCATCACCGCTGCTCTCGCCTGAGTACATAGTTTCAACGAATATCCCCGTCCCGGCGGACGGGGATATTTTTTCCGAAAGGAGAGATCCCATGAGCCGATTTGCCGTTTTGCTGTATCCGAGCGCGTCTTTGCAGGAGATCACCTGCCTCACGGCGGCTCTTTCCGTCTGGTATGGCGAGAGCATCGATTATATTGCCGGAGAGGACAAAGAGTACCGAAGCGAGGAAGGGCTGCGTCTGCTGCCGACGAAAACGGCGGCGGAGGTCGATCCCGCAGGCTATGACTGCGTGATCCTGCCCGGCACGATCGATCCGCTCCCGGCGCTGCATGACGAGGCGCTGGTCGCCTTTCTGCGCCGGGGCATCGGAACGAACACCGTGTTTGCCGCGATCTCTTCGGCGCCGCTGCTGCTTTGCAGGGCGGGGCTGCTGAAAGGGAAAAAGTTTACGGCGGGTTTCTTCATGCAGATGGTCGATGTGTTTCCGTTTGTGGAAAAGAAAAACTTTGTCCATCAAGGCGTGGTCACGGACGGAAACGTCATCACCGGCATCGGTATGTTTTACCGGGCGTTTGCCGAGACTGTCTTGCGGCGTTTCGGGTTTGACACAGGAAAAAACTTTATGCGCGCCGAACCGGAGAATTTTACGGAGGACGACCTCACGTTTTACTGGACGGAGGACGAGTACCGCGAGTTTCTGGAAGAGTGGAAAGAGTACGAGAAATAAGCGTGCCGTTCATACAAAATAAGAGCAGCCGCGGCAGATCACTCTGCCGCGGCTCAGCCTGTCGAAAAAGCCAGCTTCCGCCGGACTTTCTTTTCGGGAAGTCCGGCGCTTTTCGTATGCGGGAATTTATTTGGTTTCGCTGTATTTTTTGAGCTTTTCGCGGTCGATCTCCACGCCGAGACCCGGCCCGTCGGGGACGAGCAGGCAGCCGTCGTCGTACTGGAACGGCCTGGTGATGATATCGTCCATGTACCAGCGGGCGGCGACCTTCGTCTGCTCCGGGCAGCCCTCCACATGGGTGATCGGGAAGACGGAGGCAAGGTCGATGTTCGCGCCGCAGCAGGCCATGTGCAGGTTCGCCGCCGTGCCGACGCCGAACTCGCCCGAGCCGTTTACGTTGCAGCGGATGCCGGCGCACTCGGCGATCTTCGCAACGGTGCGCGCCGGGTACAGACCGCCGGCCTTGGTGACGTAAATGGAGATGTAGTCCGCCGCGTGCTTCGCCACGATGTCGAGCGCGTCGGTCGGCGTCCAGCAGCTCTCATCGGCGCACACGGGCACCTCGAGCATGCGCGTCACCTCGCGCAGCTGATCAAAGCCCTCGACCGGCTGCTCCAGATACTGCAGATCGAAGCGGTCCATGCGCTTGCCCCACTTGATCGCGTCCTTGGCGGTGGGGTAGCCCTGGTTGGCGTCTACGAGGATGTTGATATGCGGCCCGACGGCCTTGCGGAGCTTTTCCATCAGCTCCATGTCGCGCACGGGATCGAGACCGCCCTTCATCTTGATGGTCTTGATGCCCTCGCCGCAGGCGGCGACGGCCTCGTCCACGGCGGCTTCAATGTCGAGCACGACGCCGAGACTGTGCGCGATGGGGATGGCCTTGCGGTGCTGGCCGCCGAGCAGCTTGTAAACGGGCTTGTCGAGCGCCTTGCCCATGATGTCGTAGAGCGCGATATCGACGGCGGCCTTGGCGTAAACAAAGCCGCGGATGGCCTTGTCCATTCTGTGATGGATGAGGTCGATATCAAAGGGATCCATGCCCATGATGGCGGGGAAGAGGTTGTCGCGGATGACGACCTCGGTCGTCTCGTACGACTCGCCGTAGTAGCGGCCGAAATCGCCGCCCCACTCCGGCATGGTGGTGGCTTCGCCGTAGCCGATGATGCCGTCGTCGGTCTTGACTTCCAGAATGACCCAGCCCTGCCCGACGTCGGCGGTGCTGCTCGCCCAGGTGTGGCGGCGGCGCGTGGGGATGCTCACCTTATAAATTTTATACGATTCGATTTTCATAGCGTGTCGTTCCTTTCCGCGGTTCAGCCGCGCGTGACGTAATCAAGGACCTGCTCGATCGTTTTGCCGTCCAGCCCCATCTTCTCAAGATTCACGCCCTCGGCGTGGTAATCCCGGCCCATCATGGCCTCGGACAGGGTGACGTGCGCATCCGTGATCGGCGTGGGGACGCCGGCCAGACGGCCCAGCTCCGCGATCGGGAGAAGGCCGGAGCCGATATCCTCGTGCATGTACCGGTGGTCGAGCGAGGGGGGCGCTTTGATGAACTTGTTGGCTTCGCTCTCCTGGCAGGCCTTGTAGGGATCGTTGGCCTCCGCTGCCTCCTTCGTGGTGGATCCGGCGTTGTAGAGCACGGTGCAGAAATTGTCGAGCTCGAGCCCGTACGCCTTCGCAACAGCCAGGCGCTCCTCGTCCACCATGCGGATGACCTTGCCGATGGCGGGGGTCACGCCGTCATAGTAGAAGCGGAAGTCGCCGCCGGTATGCTCGATCCATCCGGCGTTGAGCACGACGCCCGGCGGATGGAACATGGCGTTGATGTTGCAGAGCGAGGACTCCAGCACATCGCGGCCTGCGACGACATACGGATACGCCTTGCGGATGACCTCCAGCACGGTCTCGGTATCCTTCGCCGGGAACACGCCGACGGTGACAGGCTTATCGCTGCTGCTCACATGCACGCTCGTTTCGCTCGTTTTGCGGGCGATATAGCTGAGCGTGTTCGCCTCGGCGATGCGGCCCCGGCCCAGAATGTGCGCCGCGCGCAGCGCGCCGCCGGTGTGACCGGGATTCATATAGAGCACCGTGTCGCCGCGCAGATACGGCTTCATGGCGTTGAGATAGCGCTCGTGACCGGTGCCGGGAACGTTCATCACGACGAGATCGGCGCCGGAAACAGCCTCCTCCATCGAGTTTGACACATGGGCGACGCGGCAGCTGCCCTCGCCCCAGACGCCGGTGTAGGAGATCACGTTATCGTTATTGTGCAGCGTTTCCACGCGCGCGGCGGAGAAGGTGAACAGGCACACTTCGTACCCCCGCAGCGTAAGGTCGGCCGCGGCGGCATAGCCGCCGTGTCCACCGCCCAGAACGGCGATTTTCATGGATGCGTCCTCCTCTTTGGCTGTTATCCGTCTGCGCGGATGGTGGCGAGCTGCTGGTACGGATGGCGCGTACCGGTGATCATCCGGTGGCCGTCCGCCGTGACAAGGACCTCGTTTTCGAGCTGGTAGCCGCACTCGCCGTCGATCACGTGGATCGGCTCGACGCAGAGGACCATGTTCTCGCGCAGCGTGGTGTCCTTGTAGGTGTTGATGTACGGCTCCTCGTGCAGCGTGAGGCCGAGACCGTGGCCGATGAACGCGACGGGCTTGAAGCCCCACTCGGTGAACTGCCTGGCAAAGTTATCGTAGATTGTCTTGGTGCTCACGCCCGGCTTGATCTGGGCGATGGCGTCGTCATGCGCCTTGACGAGCTTGCTCCAGGTCTCCGCCTGGTGCTCGGTCGGCGTGCCGACGACCGCCGTGCGGCAGCAGTCGCAGTAGTAGTTGTCCTTCGTGCCCATCACGTCCACGCGGACGATGTCGCCCTTTTCGAGCACCTTGTCGGTGGGCTCGCCGTTGAGCAGGCAGCTGCGCACGCCGGAGCCGACCATCGGCATGGACATCTTGTCGCCCTTGGCGATCTCGGCAAAGCCGTTGGAGATGAAGCGGTAAATGTCCTTTTCGGTCATGCCGGCGCGGGCGCTGGCGAAGGCGCCGTAAATGACCTCTTCGATGTTGGAGCCGAAGGAGATGATGCGGTCAAGCTCAAACTGCATCTTGATGAAGCGCATCTCTTCGTACGCGGCGTCGGCGTTGACGATCTCGGCGTGCGGCAGCTCCCTGTGCATGAGATCCATATCGATGGCGGAGAGATAGGAGAGCTCCATGCCGATGCGCTTCGTCTCCATGCCGAACTCCTTGAGCTTGTCGATGGCGATCATCATCGGGTTCTGGGTGAACTCGTTGTAGCTGATGATGCTCTTCGGATCCATCCAGCTCTGGGCGCGCATGATGGGCTCTTCAATGTTCACAACGATGACGACAGGGTCGTGCTTCTCGGTGATGATGTGGATGACCTTGCGGCTGCGGACCGTGACCTGCGTGGGGATGTAAGCGCCGGTGACGTAGGTGATGTTCTCCGGCGTCATGGTGACCATGGCGTCCAGATGGTACTTTTTCAGCATTTCGCGCTGAAGATCGGTGATCTCTTTCATGATGGTTCCTCCGTTTTCTGTTTTTAAAAAATTGGTAGGATGACTTTCTTTATAAAAACCGGCCGCACAGGGCGGTCAGGTTTCCGGCTGAGTCAGTTCGATACTCGAACGGGTCGTGGCAAGGTGGGCGATGTACGCCTGCTTGACCTGATTGACGTCGAGCGAGCCGAAGGCGTTGGCGATCTGGTTGTGCTCCCAGAGCGACTGCTCCACATAATTCGTGTGGGTGAAAAGCACCCGGCGCTCGTCGTAGATCGTGCCGGTCAGCGTGATGCAGATGTTCAAAAGAATGTCGTTGTTGGCGGCGCGGCGGATGATGTTGTGGAATTCGAGGTCGTGGCGGAGCATGTCCTCGTTCGTCATGTCCGTTTTGCGCACGGCGGCGATACACGCTTTCATCTCGTCCCGGAGGCGGGGGTAATCCTCCTCGGGAATAAGATCGATCGCCTTGAGATCCAGCGCTTCGCGCACGGTGAGGATGTTCAGTATCTCGTCCTTATGGATCATCAGCCAGAGGGAGCTGCCGTCGTCGGGCTGCGTATCTTCCTTCCGAAGAAAAATGCCGCTGCCGTGGCGGATCTCCACAACGTCCATCGCCTCGAGCACCTTCAGCGCCTCGCGCAGGGAGTTGCGGCTGATGCCGAGCTGCTCGGCCAGCTCGCGCTCCGGCGGGAGCTTGTCGCCCACGGAGAAGCCCTTTTTCGATATATAGGCCAGAAGGCTGCGGACGTTTTTATTTTCTTTGAAAGCAAACGGCGCGCCCGAATAATACATGGCAGATCCCTCCTGCGGTTGATCGCTGCCCATTATATATCAACCGAGCCAAAAAGAAAATACCGGGGCCGAAGGACTTGCCAATTGGCCCTACCTCTTGATTCGGAGTATACACCAATACGAAAATGAATCAAGATAAAACGGAGGATGAAACGGAAAAACGTGAAACTGTACAAAATGGTTGAACCAATTTTAACGCACTCGCCGAAAAAAGCGCACCGGACTTTCCCGACAGAAAGCCCGGCGCGCTTTTGGCCTTTACCAAAACGGCAAAAGAGGGTATAATTATTTGGACAGACCTTCGAGCAGCAGCTTTACTCCGATGCCGACCAGGATGATGCCGCCGGCGATCTCCGCCGTTTTCGGGCGGATACCGGGGATGCGGCTCGCGGCCATGGCGCCGCCGAAGGCGATGAGGAACGTTGTGCAGCCGATAACGGCGCACGAGAGTACAACGCCGGGGCCCGGGGGCGAGAACGCGAAGCTCACGCCGACGGCGAGCGCGTCGATGCTCGTTGCCACGGCGAGCGCGAGCAGCCGCTTGTGGGAGAGTGCCGCCATGCCGCCGGAGCCCTCCTCGCCGCCGCGCACGGCTTCGAGGATCATTTTGCCGCCGATGAACGCGAGCAGCGCAAAGCTCACGTACGGGCCGATGGCCGTGACATAGCCGGACACCGTGCTGCCGAGAATGTAACCCGCGAGCGGCATGAGAAACTGGAACGCGCCGAAATACAGCCCGTGCCAGAGCGCATAGCCCGTCTTGAACGGGCGCATGGCGATACCGTTTGTAACGGACACCGCAAACGCATCCATGGAAAGGGAAATGCCGATGAGTATGACAGAAAGCATGGGAGCCTCCGCACAGGAAAAGAATATGGCCGCCGCGCTCGCACTCGCGCGTGAGGCCGCCGCCGCGGGGGAGATACCGGTCGGCTGCGTTATCACCGACGGCGCGGGGAACGTGATCGGACGGGGGAGAAACCGGCGCGAGGAGGGCGCGGACGCGACCGCCCACGCCGAGATCGAGGCCATCCGCGAGGCCTGCCGTGCGCTCGGCACGTGGCGGCTCGACGGGTGCACGCTGTATGTGACGCTCGAGCCCTGCCCCATGTGCGCCGGGGCGATACTCAACGCGCGCATCCCTACGGTGGTATACGGCGCGCGGGAAGCGAAAAGCGGTTCGTGCGGCAGCGTGATCGACCTGTTTTTTGAAAACTACGGGTTTCAGCCGCGGGTGTACGGCGGCGTCAGGAAGGACGAGTGCGCCGCGCTGCTGCGGAATTTCTTTTTGCGGATGCGGGAAAGATAACGACCTTTTTGCGGCCCCCTTGTGCAAAGGGGGCTGGCAGCGAAGCTGACTGGGGGATTGTAGTCTTCGGAAAACGACAATCCCTCCGTCTTTTGCCTGCGGCAAAATCCACCTCCCTCTACACAAGGGAGGCTTTTTCATATGTGATGGGATTTTAATGGGAGCCGAGATTCGGCTCCCATTTTTCATTAGTTCTTGAGCGTTCCGTCCGGGTTGAAGAGAGGCAGGGGGGCGAGCACGGTGATGTCGTGCCGCTCGATCGCGCCGCCCTCGGCGAGGACCGCCATCTTGCCGACGATGTTGCCGCCGGCCTTTTTCACAAGCTCTTCCATGGCGCGCAGGCTCTCGCCGGTGGAGATCACGTCGTCCACGATGAGGATGCGCTTGCCGTTCATGCGCTCGGCGTCCGCGGTGTCGATAATGAGGGTCTGCGTGCCGCCGGTGGTGATGGAGTGCACATGCACCTCGAAAATGCCGGTCATGTACGCCTTGGCCTTCTTGCGGGCGAGCAGATAGGGAATACCGCACTGGCGTGACATTTCATACGCGAGCGGGATCGCCTTGGCTTCGGGCGCGATGATGTAGTCAAACTCCGGGGCGCGCTTCAAAAGCTCCTTGGCGGCGTGGATGGTCATCTCCACATCGCCGAACATGACGAACGCGCCGATATACAGATCGTCGCTCACCGGGCAGAGCGGCAGATCGCGCTTGAGGCCGGCGATATCCATGGTGTAGGTCATCATTGTTGTTGTCTCCTTTTTATTTTATACATCCAATCCGGTGAGATACCGCCGGATCATATCCAAAGCGTTGCTGGCCGCGATGAGCCGGATGCGCGGCCGCGGCGCGTGGCCGCATTGCAGACGGCGGACGAAGCAGCCGCCGCGCGAGGCGAGCGCCACGAACACGAGCCCCACGTCGTCCCCGTCGGGCCCGGCCCAGCCGGTGATGCCGATGCCGATGTCGCTGCCGAGGGCCTTGCGCACGCGCTTGGCCATCTTTGCCGCGACCGGCATGCTCACGACGCCGTTTTCGGCGATGAGATCCTCGTCCATATCGAGCAGACGAACCTTGGCGTCCTCGGTATATGTCACGACGCCGCCGAGAAAATGCGCGCTCGCGCCGGGAATATCGGTGATGCGCTGCGCGAGCAGGCCGCCCGTGCAGCTCTCCGCCACGGCGAGCGACGTGTTTTTCTCCTGCAGGAGCTGCAGCACGCGCTCTTCGAGCGAGGCGCAGTCGATGCCGTAAACGAGATCGCCCATCTTATCGCAGATGTCCTCGATCACCGGCTCCATGAGCGCTTCGCATTCCTGCTCGTTCGCGCCCTTGGCGGTGACGCGCACCCAGCATTCGCCCTCGCGGGAGTACGGCGCGACGGTGGGGTTCGCCCCGTCCATAAAGGAGCGCAGGCGCGTTTCCATCGCGCTCTCGCCGATGCCGAAAAAGCGGATCATGTGCGAGCGTATCACGGCGCCGGAGAGCTTCTGGAGATACGGCATCACGTAGTTCCGCAGCATCGTGACGCACTCTCTCGGCGGACCGGGCAGCATCACGACGCGCACGGGGCCATCCTCAATGATGCATCCCGGCGCGGTGCCGCAGTCGTTCGGCAGCATGATGCTCCCCTCGGGGAGATATGCCTGCTGGAGGTTGTTGTCGGTAAAGCTCCGGCCGCGCTCGGCAAAGTATTCGCGGATATCCGCGAGCGCGTCCTCGTTGAGGTAGAGCTTCCGGTCAAAGGCGCGCGCGAGCGTCTGCTTGGTGAGATCGTCGCACGTGGGGCCGAGACCGCCGGTCGTGATGATGAGATCGGCGCGGTTCCGCGCGCGGTAAAGGCACTCGGTGAGCCGGGCGGGATTGTCGCCGACGACGGTGTGCCAGTATACGTTCACGCCCAGCTCCGCCAGCGCGAGAGAAATGTCCCGCGCGTCGGTGTTGACCGTGCCGCCGAGCAGAAGCTCCGTCCCGACGGAGAGGATTTCGGCGTTCATAGGAGCCTCCTTACATCAGAAAATCAGGGGTCAAAGCGTACGCGCTCGATGCCGGCCATCGCCTCGGCGACGAGACCCTCGATATCGAGCACAGCCTCCGCTTCCTCCACGGCGTCGATGCGGGGCCGCGTGCGGGGGTGGCGCGGCGTGAACACCGTGCAGCAGTCCTCGTAGGGCAGCGTGGAGAGCTCGAACGTGCCGATCTTGCGGGAGAGGCGGACGATCTCTTCCTTGTCAAAGCCGATGAGCGGGCGCAGCACGGGCAGACGCGTGACGGCCTCGGTGCAGCCGAGCGCTTCCATCGTCTGCGAGGCGACCTGGCCGAGATTTTCGCCCGTGACGAGCGCCTTGGCGCCGTTGCGGTCGGCGACCTCCTGCGCGATGCGCATCATAAACCGGCGCATGATGAGCGTGAAATATTCCTCGGGGCACTTGTCGCGGATCTCGGTCTGGATGTGCGTGAACGGCACGACCTCCACGGTGAGCCGCCCGCAGTAGGCGGTGAGCTCCTTGGCAAGATCGAGCACCTTCTGCTTGGCCAGCTCCGAGGTGTACGGGAACGAGAAGAAATGCACCGGGATCATATGTACGCCGCGCTTGGCGATCATATACGTCGATACCGGCGAATCGATGCCGCCGGAGAGGAGCGTTACCGCCGTGCCGCCGCAGCCGACGGGCAGACCGCCCGCGCCGGGCAGCGGGGGGCGGTGGATGTAGGCGGCGCGCTCGCGCACCTCCACGTGCACGGTGAGCTCGGGGCTGTGAACGTCCACGGCGGTCTCCGGGAACGCCTCGGCAAGCTCGCCGCCGACGTACTGGCTGACTTCGATGGAGGTCATCGGGAAGGCCTTGTCCGCGCGGCGCGTTTCGACCTTGAAGCTCCCGGCTTCGCGCATGGCCTCGGCCATGTACTCGATGGCTTTCTGCGCCATCGCTTCGGGCGTTTTGTCGCACGCGGCGGCACGCACCACGGCGGCGATGCCGAACACCTTCGTCATGGCCTGCTGCGTTTCGTCCATATCGATGTCGTCCGACTTCGGCTCCACATAGATCGTGGACTGCGTGCACGTCACGTCAAACTCGCCGAGCGAGCGCAGACGGCGCTTCACGTTGGAGATGAGCTTCTGCTCAAAGTATTTCTTGTTCAGACCCTTGAGGACGATCTCGCCCTGCTTGAGAAGAATGATGTCCTGCATATTGACCTCACACATATTGTAATAGCTCTGCCGGGGCACTTATGACCCCCAGCGCGGCGCAGTTCTCTAATCTGTCGCGGTCCCAGTATCCCCAGTCGCAGAGGACGCAGGGAAGCGAGGCGTTTTTCGCCGTTTCGCTGTCCACGCCGGAATCGCCGACATAGAGCGCGCGGGACGGATCGGCGCCGAGCGCTTTGAGCGCATCGTACACCGCGTCGGGCGCGGGCTTTGTGGGGCGGCCCGGCTTCCGGCCTTCAACGTGGGAAATTCTTTCGCCGAAAAACTTTTGCAGCATCGGCGCGGCGTCGGTGTGGTCCTTGTTCGTGACGCACGCGGTGCGGATGCCGCGTTCATGCAGCGCGTCCAGAAGCTCCGGGATGCCCGCGTAGGGCGTCACATGCTCCTGCGCGTGGGCGGCGTAGAGCCTGGCGTAGACAGCGAGCGTATCGTCAATGAGCGCCTCCTGCCCCGGGCCGAGCGCGCGGGTGATGAGCATTTTCGCACCGTTGCCGACCATGGAGCGGATCTCCGTGACCGTCCGCTCCGGGCGGTGCATTTCGCGCAGCGCGCCGTTGACGGCCGCGGCAATGTCGGCAAGCGTATATAAGAGCGTTCCGTCCAGATCGAACAGGACGGCATCGAATCGGTTCATGGCGTGACCTCCGGGGAGGAAGAGATGAGAAAATCGTAGGTACGGTACTGCACGGCCTCGGCGATGTGCTCGGGCGCAATGTCCTTTGCCCCGGCAAGATCGGCGATCGTGCGCGCGACGCGGAGTATGCGGTCGTAGCTTCGCGCCGTGAGACCGAGCGCGTGGAAGGCGTCCTTCATGAGCGCGTCGCCCTCGGGCGTGAGAGAGCAGTACCGCTCCATATCGCGCGGGGACATGTTGGCGTTGGACACCGTGCCGGAGGAAAAGCGCTTTCGCTGCACCTCCCGCGCGCGGTTGACGCGCTGCCGGATGGTTTCGGAGCTCTCGCCGTCCGGACGGCGGCGCAGCTCATCGTAGGCGAGCGCGGGGACTTCTACAATGATGTCGATCCGGTCCATGAGCGGGCCGGAGAGCTTGGCGTGGTAGGCGCGGACGGACTTTTCGCTGCACCGGCAGCGGCCGCCCGGCTGTCCGTACCAGCCGCATTTGCAGGGGTTCATCGCGCACACGAGCATGAATCGGCTGGGGTATACCGCGGTTCCGGCGGCGCGCGAAACGGTCACGACGCCGTCCTCGAGCGGCTGACGCATGACCTCGAGCACGTCCCGGTGGTATTCGGGCAGCTCGTCGAGAAACAGCACGCCGTTGTGCGCGAGCGATACCTCGCCCGGCTGGAGCTGCGCCCCGCCCGCCATCGCGGCGGCGGAGAGCGTGTGGTGCGGCGCGCGGAAGGGGCGCTGGCGCAGTATGGGGCGCTTTTCGTCCGTCAGACCGCAGACGCTCCAGATTCCGGTGGACTCCATCGTCTCCTCGCGGCTCATGTCCGGCAGTATGCCGGGGAGACGCTTGGCGAGCATCGATTTGCCCGAACCCGGCGGCCCGACCATGAGCACATTGTGCCCGCCCGCGGCGGCGACTTCGAGCGCGCGCTTGACGTTTTCCTGCCCCTTCACCTCGGCATAGTCGGGGAAGATCAGCTCTTCCTCGCTCGGCATGGGCGGCTCGGCGGGGGTGATCTTCTTCTCGCCCGCGAGATGCGCCAAAAGCTCCGGAACGGTATGTACGGGATAGACGGTGAGATGGTCGGCGTACGCCGCCTCGCGCGCGTTGCCCGCGGGGACGTACAGCTCCCGGATGCCCGCCTTTTCCGCGGCGAGCGCCATCGGGAGCGCGCCGCGCACCGGGCGCACCTCGCCCGAGAGGGAGAGCTCGCCGATCACGGCGGCGTCCGGCGGCAGAGGCCTGGCCTGCCCGGAGGCGATGAGGATGCCGAGCAGGATCGGGAGATCGTATACGGTGCCGGCCTTTTTCCGGTCGGCGGGCGCGAGATTCACGGTGACGCGGCTGACGGGAAAGTCGAGACCGCAATTCTTCACCGAGGCGCGCACGCGCTCGCGCGCCTCCTTCACGGCGGCGTCGGGCAGGCCGACAAGGTCAAACTGCGGCAGCCCGCCGGAGAGAAAGATCTCCGCCGAGACTTCATAGCCGCCGATGCCCTGCAAGCCGAGCGAGCGTATTTTCGCAACCATATCCCCGCCGCCTTTCTTAAAAATCGAATCGGGAACGCTTATCCGCGGATGGCCTGCGCCCTGCGGCGCGGCGCGAGCGCGGCGTTGATCTGCGCCGCGGCTTCCGCCGGGGTGAGCTTTTCCTGCGTGCCCGCGGCCATGTCCTTGAGCGATACGACGCCCGCGGCGGCCTCGTCGCCGCCGATGATGAGCGCGAACGGAATGCCGGATTTATCCGCAAAGCCGATCTTCTGCTTAAACTTGCGGTTTTCAAAATAGATCTGCGTTTTGACGCCCTCGGCGCGCAGCGCCGTTGCGGTCTCCACGGCAAACGCCATGCAGTCTGTGTCCATCGGGATAACGACGGCCTCGGCGGGGGCGGTGAGGATGTCCTTGGAGAGCATGTCCTGCTCCTGCAGCACATAGAAAAGGCGCGTCACGCCGATGGAGATGCCGACGCCGGGGAGCGTGCGGTCGGTGTAGTACCCGGCGAGATTGTCGTACCGTCCGCCGGAGCAGACCGAGCCGATCTCCGGATGGTCGGTCATCACGGTCTCGTACACCGTGCCGGTGTAGTAGTCGAGCCCGCGCGCGATCGTGAGATCGATCTCAAAATTCTCCGCCGGAACGCCGAACGAGCCGACGTACTCCACGACGGTGGCGAGCTCGTGCAGACCGAGATCGAACGTCTCGTTCTTTCCCTCGTACCGGCGCAGGAAGGCGAGCTTATCCGCGCTCGTACCGGGCACGGAGATGAACTCGAGGACCTTATCCGCGGTCTCCGGCTCGACGGCAAACTCGTCCGTGAGCACGGCGCGGACTTTGTCGGGGCCGATCTTGTCGAGCTTATCGATCGTGCGCATCACGTCGCCGGATTTCTCCGTCAGCCCGAGCAGAGCGAAAAAGCCGTTCAGGACCTTGCGGTTGTTCACGCGGATGCGGAAGTTTTTGAGTCCGAGCGCGTTGAACGTGCGGTAAATGACGGCGGGGATCTCGGCCTCGTTCATAATGTCGAGCTTGCCGTCGCCAATGATGTCGATATCCGCCTGATAAAACTCGCGGAAACGGCCGCGCTGGGCGCGCTCGCCGCGGTAGACCTTGCCGATCTGGTAGCGGCGGAAGGGGAATGTCAGCTCGTTGGCGTGCAGCGCGACGTACTTTGCAAGCGGCACGGTGAGATCAAAGCGGAGGGCAAGATCGCTGTCGCCCTTCGTGAAGCGGTAGATCTGTTTTTCGGTCTCGCCGCCGCCCTTGGCGAGAAGCACGTCGGCGCTCTCGATGACGGGCGTGTCGAGCGGCGTGAAGCCGTAGAGAGCGTAGCTCTCGCGCAGCGTCGCCATGACGCGCTGCATTTTCTTCTGGTCTTCCGGCAGAAGCTCCATGAAGCCGGAGAGCGTGTGCGGTCGGATCTGGGCCATGGGGGAATCCTCCTTTGAATAGAGAATGGATAGCTGGCCGCTGCCGGCTATCCATTCCTCGGAAAAGTTGTAGGGTGTTTTTATTTTTTCTTCGGGTTGACGATATCGCGCCAGTCCAGATCGCCCCGGCGGAGACCCTGCACGAGCACCTCGGCGGTGGCAACGTTGGACGCGAAGGGAATGCTGTGCTGGTCGCACAGGCGGGCGATGGCGTCCACATCCTTCGTATTGGCCTTCGGGTCGCAGAAGAAGAGCACGAGGTCGATCTCGTTGTAGGCGATGCGCGCGCCGATCTGCTGCGCGCCGCCCTGCGTGCAGGGCAGATACAGCGTGACCGGCAGCCCCGTCGCCTCGGAAACGAGCTTGCCCGTGGTGTTCGTGGCGCAGATGTCGTGACCGGAGAGAATGCCGCAGTAGGCAATGCAGAACTGGACCATAAGCTCCTTTTTGCCGTCATGGGCGAGAAGAGCGATATTCATGCTTTGGCACCTCCGTATATTTTTTGGATGATTTGGGCAGATAAAACCTTTTAAATTATAACCGCAAAAAGCGCTATTTGCAACGAAAATTTCGGATTATTTCAGCAGAGAATACGCATTTTCCACAGTGTTGGCGCTGGACTGGAACGTGAAGTAATAATCCACGATCTTTCGCGCGACCGGCGAGAGCGTGGCGCCCGCGCCGCCTTTTTCCACAGCGATCGCAATGGCGATCTCGGGGTTATCTCCGTAAGGGGCATAGAGAATGAACATGGCGTTGTTGACGAGACCTTCGCCGCGCTGCGCCGTACCGGTCTTGGCGGCGGCGACGATGCTGCTGTCGAGCCAATGCTCCTTGAGCGTGCTCGCGGCGTCATAGAGCACGCCGTACATGCCGTACTGGATGTAGCCGAAGATCTCGGGATCGATATCGAGCTTGCTGAGCACTTCCGTTTCGCGCTGGAAGAGCGTTTTGGAGTAATCGTAGCTGCGCACTTCCTTGAGAATGGAGGCGCTGTGGCGCGTGCCGCCGTTGGCGATGGCTGCGCAATACTCCGCCATCTGCAGCGGCGTGAATTCGGTGAACGACTGGCCGATGGCGCTCTGCAGCGTATCGCCCTGGAACCAGGAGATACCGGTGTACTGCTCCTTGAAGCTCTGGGTGGACATCTGGCCGGTGACCTCGGGCAGCTCGATGCCGGTGTGCTCGCCGAGACCGTAGAGCTTGGCGTAGTACGCCATCTTGTCGATGCCGAGCTCGTCGCCGAAATAGTAGAAGAAGTAGTTGCAGGAGTAGGTGATCGCCTGCACGACGTTGATCTCGCCGTGGGTGTATTTGTAGGTCGAGTAGATCCAGCACTCGGGGGCGTAGCCGTCGTCGATGTACTTGGTGAACTGACCTTCGGTCTTCAGCGTGCGCGTCGGGGAAATGATGCCCTCGGCGAGCAACGCCGTAGCGGTGCAGGGCTTGAACGTGGAGCCGGGGGCGTAAACGCCCATGAGCGCGCGGTTATAGAGCGGGGCGTTCTCGTCCGCGACGAGCGTTTCGTAATTATCCAGCATCGTGGCGGCGTCGTAGGTCGGATAGCTCACGAGCGCGAGCGGCTCGCCGGTATCGACCTTCACGACGCACAGCGCGCCGCCGGAGATCATTTCGGTGCTCTCGGTGCCGTACATTTCGGCTTCCGCAATGATGCGGGCGCGATCTTCGTTGATCGACTCGATGTGCGCGGCGAGCGCCTCCTCGCACACCTCCTGCAGGCCGATATCCAGCGTCAGATAGACATGCCCGCCGGGCTGCGGCTCCTTGGTGTACTTGGTGCGGAGCGTGACGCCGTCGAGATTGGAGTAGACCTCCGCCTCGCCGTCCACGCCGTGGAGATATTCCTCAAAGGCGTATTCCACGCCGTCCTTGCCGACGTAGGCGTCGAGCGAGTAGTCCTTGCCGGCGTAGGTCGCCCATTCCTCCGCCGTCAGCTTGCCGGTGTAGCCGAGCAGGTGGGCGGCGTACTGCGTTTTGTATTCGCGCACATAGGACGAGGAGAGCTCAAAGCCGGGGATGTCCTGCTCCATGAGATAGGTGAGCAGCGGCATCGAAACGTCCTCGGCGAAAACGTAGGGCGTGGTGTTGATGTTGAAGCGGTCGTTGATCTCGTACCGGACGCCGACGATGCGCCGGGCGTCCTCGGCGTTATACTCGCTGCCGACGCTGTAGCGCGTGCGCATCGCCGCGAGGATCTCCACGGCGCTGGAGTCGAGCGGCATGTCGTTCGCCTTGAGCCAGGCGTCGAGCATGCTCTTCTGCAGCGTGTCCATCTCGGTGAACTCAAAGGGCGGGGCCTTCGTGATGGGCAGCGTGTCGGTATAGGTGTCGCCGAAGCGCTCCACGGCGCTGCACAGCTCGAGAATGACCGCGTTCGGGTCGTCCTGGCTGAAGAGCTCCGTTACGTTGATAGACAGGTTGTTGCAGAGCGAGTTGGACACGAGCGGACGCCCGTAGCGGTCGAGAATGTTCCCTCGCGCCGCGGCGATGGTGATGTCTTCTTTCGTCTCCGTTTCCCCTACGGCGTAGTATTCGCGCCCGCCGATGATCTGCAGCTTATAAAGCGCGACGAAGTAAACGCCGAGCAGCAGCACAAAGACGACGGCGAGCACAACGAGCCGGATGGGTTTTACCATTTTCTGCATGGAAAGTTCCTTTCAAAATGCGGAGGGGGTGAGATTATTTATACGGCGTAGGCACGTCCCGCAACGAGCGCCACGGGAAATTTTTGCAGAGGTAGTACGAGGGAAAGAGGAACGGCAGACTCCAGAGGGTCTGCAGAAGCGCCGTTACCCAGAGCGCGGCGCTGCTCTGTCCCTCGTAGAAGAGCAGACTGAACATCTGTGCGAACGCGGCGAGAAAGAGCGCCGCCGCGCCCATGATGCAGTAAGTGAAAAGGCGCTTGTTGAGATAAAAATCGCCGAGAAAGCCCGCGATGAAGCCCATCACGGGGAAGAGAACGGTGAACAGCACGCTCTGCGAGCCGAAAAAGAGATCGGAGAGAATGCCTGCGGCCAGACCGAACAGCCCGCCGCCCCAGCCGCCTTCAAAGAGCGCCGCCGCCACGACGAGCGCGGGCAGAAACATGGCCCGCACGCCGAAGAGCGCAACGTGGCTCAATATCACGTTCTGCACGAGCAGCGCGCCGATGAGATACAGCGCATACAAAACGCCGCGCCGGGTCTTCAGCCAGAGCTCGTCCAGCTTCATATCGGAAAGCTGGAAATTGATCTTGTTTCGTTTCACTCGATGACCTCAAAATCCTTGATGATGAAGACCTGCGACAGCACGGAAAGATCGACCGAGGGCTTGACGACCGCGTAATACGACTGGCCACCCGCCTCGCTGCGCAGCTCCGTGACGGTGCCGACGATGATGCCGGACGGGAACGCGCCGCCGCGGCCGGAGGTGACGACGCTGTCGCCGGTGAAGAGCGTCACATCGTCGGTGAAGTAGCTGAGCTTGCAGCAGCCCTCCTTCATGAGCGCATAGTCGCCGACGATCATCGCGGCGATGGACGATTCGCCCACGAGCACGCCCGCGTCCATGTTCACGTCGATCGTCGTGCGCACGGAGGCGTAGTTCTTGCCGACCTCATACACCTGCCCGACGAGCATGCCGGACTCGGTGATGACGCAGTCGCCCTGCTCAATGCCGTTGTCCGTACCCTTGGAGATCGTAAAGGCGCTCGTCCAGTTGGAGGCGTCCCACGAGGTGATCATGGCGGCTTCGGTCTTGAACGTCGTGTTCTTTTCGAGATACCCGAGCATCGTGCGCAGACGGGTGTTCTCCTCGAGCGCGTCCTGGCTCGAGCGCACCTGCTCCTGTGCCTCGGCAAGCTGGCGGCGGAGCGATTCGTTTTCCGCGAGCAGCTTATCGTAGCGGTAGATGTAGCCGTAAATGCCGCGCATCCACTCCACGACAGAGCCCACGGCGCCCTGAATGGGGATGCGCAGGGCGTTGGCCGCCTCCGACACCGCGCCGGAGCTGCCGTCCGCCTTCGGGCGCGCGGCAAGGCCTATGAGAAGTGCCGCCACAACGATGATGATCGCCATGCGCACGCCGTATTGCTTCAGATAAGTTTTCAAGGCTTGACCCCCTGTTCTCCCGGGAACGTCCCGGGCGCGAGTAAAAAATCAGAGAAGAGAAATGTCAAATTCGCGGAGCATCTGCCCCATACGGCAGACCGGAAGTCCCATCACGTTGAAGAAATCGCCCTCGATGCGCTCCACAAAGAGACTCGCGAGCCCCTGATAGCCGTAAGCGCCCGCCTTGTCGAGCGGCTCGCCGGTGGCGATGTAGGCATGGATCTCCGCGTCGGTGAGAGCGCGGAAATGGACGGACGTGCATTCGCTCTCCGCGAGCACCTTTTCGCCCTCACGGATGCACACGCCGCTCCATACGCGGTGCTCCCGCCCGGAGAGCGCGCGCAGCATAACCTGCGCCCGCTCCGCCGTGCCGGGCTTTCCGAGCACCTCACCGTCCAGCTCCACGAGCGTGTCGGCGGCGAGGATCACGGCGGCGGGATCGTTTAGGCGCTGCGCCACCTCCTCCGCCTTCTGCGCGGCGAGCGCCTTTACCCGCTCGCCGGGCGTGAGCTCCGGCGGCGCGCTCTCTTCGCCCTGCGCGGGGAGAATCTCATAGTTTATGCCGAATTTATCGAGCAGCTCCCGCCGCCGGGGCGAGCCGGAGGCGAGGATCAGCCGTTTATTACAGTACGCCACGGTAATACAGTCCTCTCGTTATGCCGTTGGGCTTATAATGCGTGCCCTGGATGTAGCTCTCGGCAACTTCCAGACATTCGCGCGCGCTCTCCGTGGAGAAGCACAGCCGCACCGCCCAGAGACCGAGATCGATCCACTCCTGCGTCACGTCGCCGAGCCAGAGCTTGCGCGCCGCCCAAACGGTGTTGCGGCAGCCGAAGTGCTTCGTCACCGGCCATACGCCGCCGCGCGTGTCGGCCATCTGGCCGGGCGTGGTGCAGGTGCACCGTCCGGCGCTTGCCTTCAAAAGGCAGGTCTGCGTCACCATGACGGGCAGACGGCCGTATATGGCGAGCTCGGCGTCCATGCACTTGGGCATCTCGCGGATGTCGGCAAACGTCAGCTCCGGCGAGAGCATCGCCGAGAGAAAGCCCGCCGACGCCATGCCGGAAAGGGTATAGCTGTTCATCACGGCGAGATCAAAGTCGCCGCGGATGCGGAAACCCTCCTGTCCCGCCATCATCGCGAGACCGAGATTTCCGGTGAGCGCCTGCGTGACGCCGCTCTCGTGCACCTTTGCAAGAAGCGCGCGCAGCTCGCTCTCCTCCTTTTCGCCGAACGCAACGGAGGGGAGCGCGGCGACGATCTCCGCGCCGTTTTCGCGGAACGCATCGGCGACCGACGGATTTTCCGCGAGCAGCTCGAGCGGGACGTATACGCACTCCGGACAGAGCGCGGCCAGCTCCGGCGTCATCTGCGCGGCGGTCTGGAACGAAAAGTTGATCGCGGGCAGGTGCGGCGCGGGGGCGATGCGCGGCGTCTCGGGAAAGTCGCCCTCTTTGCGGTCCGGGAGCTTGGCGCGCTCCTCGGAGAGCTTATACAAAAGACGGCGGCGGGCCTCGTCCAGTTCGATGCCGGATACCCGGAGCTTTTCTCCCGCGGGAGACTGCACGCGCACCTCGGTGCAGCGGAACGGCGTTCCGGCCGTGCGGTACATCGCCTCGCGCAGACCGTCCTCAGTGAGCTCCACGTCGCCGGCATCGTCCGGCACGGGGCCTTCGATCGCGGCGATGGTTTTGTCCGTATCCTGCGCGCCGAGAATAACGCTCGAGTGCGCGTCCTTCGCCGCGACCGCAAAGCTTACGCCGACGCGGCGCGCCTCGCCGGACGTATAGTTCCGGCGCTGCTCCGCGCAGACGGCCTCGGTCTCGCCGGGGATCTTCTCCGGCGCTTCGGCGGTTTCGTAAAGATCTTTTTTCGCCGCGCCCCACGGGAGGAACACGCGCTCCAGGCGCTCCAGCTCCGGCTCGGCGGGCAGCTGGCTTTCGCGGATGGCGGTCGCCCACACGTCCGTGAACGCGGAGACATACTCGCTCCGGCGCTCGCGGCTGCCGATGGCGAGGCAGGCTACGCCCGCGTCGATGAGATCCCGGCACGCGGGGAGCATGCAGCGGTCCTTCCAGCTCAGAGGCGTTGTGTCCCAGCGGCCGCCGAGCGTGTACTGCTCGCGGCAGAGCTCGCTGCAAAGGCCGCGCTCGGCGCTCTCGCGCCCGGCAAAGGCGCTCATGCGGCACGTGCCGCATGCGGCGGCGCAAAGCGGCGTCTGCACCCACACGGCCGTCTCGATCGGGCACTGCGCCATGCGGCGGATATCCTCGAGCGGCAGATCGGGGGGCAGGAAAACGCGCCGGAAGCCGAGCCGCTGCGCGATGGCCGCGCTCTCCGGCGTATAGAAGCCGAGATGCGCGTCGGCAAAAAGCGGCATCTCCGGCAGAAGCGAGCGGAGAATGCGGAAAAGGCCGAGATCGCGGACGATGATCGCGTCCACGCCGCAGCGCTGCGCGCGCAGGGCAAGGCCCGCGGCTTTGTTCAGCTCGTCCTCGCGGACGGGGATGTTGAGCGCGAGATACGCGCGGCAGCCGCGGATGCGGCAGTAGCGCACGACCGACTCAAATTCGCTGTTCGGAATGTTCTCCGTCCGGCGGCAGCCGGTCAAGTCCTCAAAGCTCAGATATACGGCGTCCGCGCCGCTTTGCACGGCGGCGGTGACGGCCTCCGGCGACCCGGCGGGAGCGAGCAGTTCGACCATAATTTCTTCCTCGTAAACACGGTACCGGGAAAACGGTACTTCTTCAAAATAAGATTATAACACAACGAACACCCTTGCTTCAAGTAGAAACATTATGATATAATATCCGATACACATAGATTATGGGGGACTATACCCCAAAAGGACGAACATGGACGGAAAACGCTATCGTATCCAGGGCGCGAACACGCTCTCTCTCCCGGCGGAGGACGCCGAAAAGCTCCTCGCGCTCGGCGACGGGGAGTGCGCGCTGCTGTATCTTTATATTCTGCGCTCCGGCGGCGTGCTCGATACCGCCGCGGCGGCGCGCGCGCTCTCCCGCACGGGAGAGCAGATCACCGCTGCGGCGCGCCGGCTCTCCGGGGCGGGCCTTCTCACCGCCGGGGACGTGCCTCTGCCGGGACCGGACGAGCTGCCGGTATACCGCACGGAGGATATATTGCGCCGCAGCGCCGATGACGGGGCGTTCCGCGCGCTGCTCGGCGAGTGCCAGCGCGTGCTCGGCCACACGCTCTCGAGCGCCGATCTCAACACGCTTTTCGGCATTTACGACCGTCTCGGCATGACGGCGGAGACGATATTGCTGCTCATTCACCACTGCGCGAACAAGCTCCGCCGCCGCTACGGGGAAGGACGCCTCCCGACGATGCGCGCCATCGAGAAGGAAGCGTTCTACTGGGCCAACCGCGAGATCCTCACCGCGCCGCAGGCGGAGGAATATCTCGCCGCGCTCGCCCGGCGCGACGAGGAGATGGAAAAGGTCCGCCACGCGCTCTCGCTCACGGGACGCGACCTGACGCCCACGGAGCGCAAGTACATCGAAAGCTGGCTTTCGATGGGCTACGGCGCGGAGGCGCTCGCCATCGCCTACGATCGCACCGTCGTCGGCACGGGCAAGCTCGCCTGGGCGTATATGGACAAGATCGTGAAGAGCTGGTACGAGAAAAAGCTCTTCACCGCCGAACAGATCGAGAAGGGCGACAGCCGCGCGTCATCGCGCGCCAAGCCCGCTGCGGAAAGCGTACCGCGGCGCACCGGCGGGGACGATCTCGCCCGGCTCGAGGGCATACTGAAGAACATCGGGGGGTAAGAGGATATGGAAGGACGGCTTCTGGCGCGCGCCCGCGCCAAACAGGAGACGCTGCGCGCGGAAAACCGCGCGGAGGAGGATCGCCGCCGCCGCGAGATCGCCGCGAAGATCCCAGAGATCGGACGCATCGACACGGCCCTCTGCGCCAATCTGAGCGAGATGGTGCGCATCGCCATGCGGCAGAGCGCCCGCACCGCGCAGGAGCTTGAGAAGGAAAGCCTCGCTTTGCAGGAAAAACGTTCGGCGCTTCTCGTGCAGAACGGATACCCGAAGGATTATCTCGACCCCATCTATTCCTGCCCGCGCTGCCGGGATACCGGCTGGACGGACGGGAGGATCTGCGAGTGCGTCCAAAAGCTCTACCGCGCCGAGCAGACCAGAGAGCTCGCGCCCCTTTTGAAGCAGGGGGACGAGACGTTTGAAAACTTCCGGCTGGATTACTACAGCCCCGTTGCCCCTGCGTCGGGCGTATCGCCCCGCGTGCAGATGGAGCGCGTGCTGCGCCTCTGCCGCGCCTATGCCGAGAGCTTCGGCGCGCAGTCGCCGAATCTGCTGTTCACCGGCGAGCCGGGACTGGGGAAAACGTTCCTCTCCGCCGCCATCGCGCGCGTCGTGGCCGCAAAGGGCTGCGGCGTGGCGTACGATACGGCAAGCGGGCTTCTCGCCTCGTTCGAGCGCGAGAAATTCTCCCGCGATACGGACGAGGTATCGGACGCCGCCTCGCGCGTGCGCCAGCTTATGAGCTGCGATCTTCTCATTCTGGACGATCTTGGCACCGAAATGCCGACGGCGTTCACGCAGAGCGCGCTTTACGCCCTGCTCGACGGCCGTCTGCGCGCCGGAAAGAAGACGATCGTTTCCACGAATCTCGACCGCTCCGGCATCGAAACGCGCTACGGCGCGGCGCTCGCCTCACGGCTCGCCGGAGAATACGAATGGCTGGAATTTCTGGGCCGGGACATCCGCGCCCAGCGTAAGGAGGGCATCTGAATGGACCGACAGACCGAGATCACGACCCCCGGCGCGCTGCTCAACGAAAAGGGCGATCTCGCCCGCCCCGGCTTTTCCCGCGCGCTCGTGCAGGAATACCGCCGCGCGGACGTGAAGGTCTCGCCCCTGCGCATCAAGGAATGGGATTATTATCTTGTCAACAACGGCAAATTCGCTCTCGCGCTCACCGTGGCGGACAACGGCTACATGGGGCTGGACTCCGTGAGCCTGCTCGATCTTGAGGAGGGCTGGGAGATCACGAAAAGCCCGATGTCCTTTATGCCGCTCGGCAAAAAGCACCTGCCGGAAACGAGCGTCACCGGCGACGTGCACTCTGCCGCACACGGCTATGGCATACACTTCATCCACGAGGGGGAGAAGCGCGTCCTCATCGCGTATATGAACAAGTTCGGCGAGAGCGCCCTCTCCGCGCGCGTCGAGCTCACCGAATGCCCGGAGGACTCGCTCGTTATCGCCACGCCCTTTGATAAGCCCGGCCATTTCTACTATAACCAGAAGATCGTGGGCTTTCGCGCGAGCGGGTATGTTAATTATAACGGCAAGACGTATACCTTTGAGCCGAGCGACAGCTTCGCCGTGCTCGACTGGGGCCGCGGCGTGTGGACGTATGAAAATACGTGGTACTGGAGCAGCGCGGCGTATGTACTGCCGAGCGGGACGCCGTTCGGCTGGAATCTCGGCTACGGCTTCGGCGATACGAGCGCGGCGAGCGAAAACATGCTCTTCCACGCCGGTACCGCGCACAAGCTCGGCGGCATCAAATTTGAGATCCCCGGCGAAGCCGAGGGAAAAGAGCGCTATACCGAGCCATGGAAGTTCACGTCTGACGACGGGCGCTTCGAGGCCGATTTCGTGCCGGTGCTCGACCGCGCGAGCTGCGCGGACGTGAAGCTCATCAAATCCGACCAGCACCAGGTGTTCGGAAGGTTTACCGGCAAGGCCGTTCTCGATAACGGCACGGTGGTGGAGTTTGCGGATTTTCCCGGCTTTGCGGAGAAGGTGAGCAACAAATGGTGAAGGAAACGGGGTTTTATGCCCTTTTGTCGCGCATGCGGTATATCTCCCGCTGGGGGCTCATGCGCAGCAGCATCCCGGAAAACGTGCAGGAGCACAGCCATGAAACGGCGGTGTACGCCCACGCGCTCGGCATCATCCGGCGCGAGATCTTCGGGCAGGAATGCGACGCCGAGCGTCTCGCGGTGCTTGCGGTCTACCACGACGCGAGCGAAATTCTGACCGGCGATCTCCCGACGCCGATCAAGTACCACGACCGCACGCTCCGCGACGCCTATAAAAAGGTCGAGCACGCCGCGGACGAGCGGCTTCTCGCCATGCTGCCGGAGGAGCTGCGCGGGGCATACGAGAGCGCATTCACAGCATCGGAGGACGAGGAAAAGCTCGTCAAGGCCGCCGACAAGCTCTCGGCGCTGCGCCAGTGCATCGAAGAGCGCAAGGCGGGCAACCGCGAATTTCTCTCCGCCGAGGAGCAGACGCGCCGCGCCATTGAGGAGATGCATCTCCCGGAGGCAGACTGGTTTATGGAGCACTGCCTCGGCGCGTTTGAAAAGAATCTGGACGAATTGGGGACAATGTGACCATGACCGAAGAAAAGAAAAACCGTATCAGCGAGCTGACGCGCATTTCGCGCGAGCGCGCGCTCACGCCCGAGGAAACGGCGGAGCGCCTCGCCCTGCGCGAGGAATATCTGGCCGACTGGCGGCGCGGCACGCTCGAAACGCTCGAAAACGTCTACATCATCGGTGAGGACGGCAAGGAGCACAAGCTCCCGAAAAAGAAATTTTAACTTTGCAGGAGGATATACCCAATGGCAGACAGACCCATCCCGGCGCGCAGCGAAGTGCCGGAGGAATCGACCTGGAATCTCAAGGACGTATTTGAAAGCGACGAGGCGTGGCAGGCGGAGTATGAAGCGCTCAAGGCCGTGCCGGAGCAGATCGAAGCGTTCCGCGGCAGGCTGGGCGAGAGCGCGGAGACGCTTTTGGAGTGGTTCCGCCTGAACGATGCGCTCTCCGTGCGGCTTGAAAAGCTCTACGGCTACGCGAACTGCAAGGGCGACGAGGACACCGGCAACAGCGTTTATCAGGGCATGCGCGCCAAGGCGCTTGCGACGCTCGTCGCCATCGACGCGGCGAGCGCGTTTGAAACGCCGGAGATCATGGCGCTCGACGAGGACACGGTGAATCTCTTCTACGCCGCGCAGCCGGAGCTGGAGACTTACCGCCGCAATATTTATAAAATTCGCCGCCGCAAAGCGCACATCCTCTCCCCGGAGGAGGAAAAGCTCCTCTCCGCCGCCGGAGAGATGGCGAACGGCCCGGAAAATATCGCCAGCGTCTTCCGCGACGCCGATCTCACGTTCCCGGCCGTGACCGACGGCGAAGGAAACGAGCGCGTTCTCACGAGCGGGACGTTCGTCCCCCTGCTCATGGGCAGCGACCGCGTGCTGCGCAAAAACGCCTTTGAAGCTTACTATAACCGCCTCGGCGAATTCAAAAATACCGTCGCCGCGGCGCTCGACGGGCAGTTCCGCTCGCTCAAGTTTTTCTCGGACGCGCGGCACTATCCCTCCACCCGCGCCGCCGCGCTCGACGTGACGGAGGTGCCGGAAGAGGTTTACGACAATCTCATCGAGGCCGTCCACGCGAACATGGACAAGATGTACCGCTATGTGGCGCTGCGCAAGAAGCTGCTCGGCGTGGACGAGCTGCACATGTACGACGTGTACACCCCCATCGTGGCGGATGCCGACAGCGAGATCACCTACGAGGAAGCCAAGGCGACGGTGCTCGAAGCGCTCGCGGTGCTCGGCGAGGATTATACCGATCTTTTGAAAGAAGGCTTCGCCAACCGCTGGATCGACGTTTACGAAAATACCGGCAAGCGCGGCGGCGCGTACTCCTCCGGCAACAGCTACCCGCACCCCTATGTCCTGCTCAACCACAAGGACAATCTCGACAGCATGTTCACGCTTGCCCACGAAATGGGCCACGCGCTGCACAGCTACCACAGCTGCAAGTACCAGCCGGTGAATACCGCCGCGTACGTCATCTTCGTGGCTGAGGTCGCCTCCACCTGCAACGAGGTGCTGCTCATGCGCCATCTGCTCGGCAAGACGACCGACAAGAAGCAGCGCGTCTATCTCATCAACCACTTTCTTGACCAGTTCAAGGGCACGGTGTACCGCCAGACGATGTTCGCCGAGTTTGAGAAGATCATGGGCGAGATGAACGGCGCGGGCGAGGCTCTCACGGCGGACGCGCTGAGTGAAAAGTATCTCGCGCTCAATAAGCTGTACTTCGGCCCCGACATGGTCTCCGACGACGGCATCGCGCTCGAGTGGGCGCGCATCCCGCACTTCTTCTATAACTACTATGTGTTCCAGTACGCCACCGGCTTCTCCGCTGCCGTGGCGATCGCAAACCGCATTCTCGCCGAGGGCGAACCGGCTGTCGCCGACTATAAGAAGTTCCTCTCCTCCGGCGGCAGCGCCGACCCGATCAGCCTTCTCAAGATCGCGGGCGTCGATATGAGCACGCCGAAGCCCGTGAACGACGCGCTCGCCCTCTTCGGCGAGCTCATCGACGAGATGGAGCGGCTGGCAGATTAAACTTTCACGCCATCATCTAAAAAACACCCAAGACTGCGGTCTTGGGTGTTTTTGTATCATTTTATTACCACCGGCAGCCTCGCGCCGAGGCGGCTCAGAAGTTCGTTGGGGATCGTGCCGCAGCGCGCGGCGACTTCCCCGGCGCGCAGCGGCGAAGCATCGCCGATAAGCTCGGCGATGTCCCCGTCGACGACGCCCGGCACGTCCGTTACGTCCACGGCGAGCTGATCCATGCATATCCGTCCTGCGACCGGCGCGAGACATCCGTGGATACGGACGAGCCCGGTATTGGAGAGCGCACGGGGATAGCCGTCGGCGTAGCCGATGGACAGCACGGCGATGCGGCTCTTTCGACGCGCAGTGAACGCGCGGTCATACCCGACGCTCTCGCCCTTCGCCACATCCCGAACGGAGGCGACGCGCGCCCGGAGCGAGAGAACGGGACGCAGACCGAGCGAGCGCGCTGCGGTTCCCTCCGCCGCGCCATAGAGCGCAAGGCCGACGCGCGCATAATCGCAGCGCAGCTCCGGATAGTTCAGGAGACCATAGCTGCTTTGCAGATGCAGCTTCGGCAGGGGAATGCCCTGCGCGGCAAGCGCCGCCGTCAGCACATAAAACCGGCGGATCTGCTCGCGTGTGAACGAAACATCGCCCGGCGCGAGACTGTCGGCGCAGCAGAGATGCGAATATATCCCGTCCACCGTGAGATTTTCCATGCGAAACACCGCGCTCGCTGCCTCCGGCGCGTCCCACGCGATGCCGAGGCGGTGCATCCCGGTGTCGATCTTCAAATGTACGCGCAGCGGCATGCCTTGCGCATTCAGCGCTTCGGCGTGCGCAAGGTCGGCCACGGTCTGCGTAAGGCCGAGACGGGCAAGCTCCCCGGCGCGTTGCGGCGATGTGCAGCCGAGAATGAGTACCGTCCCCTCTGCGCCGAGCGCGCGGAGCTGCGAACCCTCGTCGAGCGTTGCCGCGGCGAACGAGCGCACACCGAGCGACAAGAGCTGCGGCACGACGGCGGACATTCCGTGACCATAGGCGTCCGCCTTTACGACCGCCATCAGCTCGCACCCCGGCGGCAGCGCGCCGCGCAAAACCGAAACGTTGTGCGCGAGCGCCGCGGCGCTGAGCTCCCGCCACGCGCGGGAGGTATCCGCGCCCGTCACGGCTCGCGCCTTTCGATGATACGTGCACCGGGCGACACGACCGTGGCGCCCGCCGGTACATCCGTGTGTACGACGGCCCCCGCACCGATCTTCGCGCCGGGACCGACACGGATGCCGCCGACGAGCACCGCGCCAGCGCCGATGAGGCAGCCGTCACCGATCTCCGGCGCTTTTCCGGCAATCTCGCCGATGGTCACGTTCTGGTAAATGCGGCAGTTTGCCCCGATAACGGCATAGCGCGAGATGAAAACGCCGTGCAGCCCGTGCGGGAGCGACGGCACGCCCCGGATCACCGCGTCCGGGCCAATGTACCCGCCGTGCCGCGCGGCGCAACGGCTCATAAGAAATGTCAGCACGTCCCGGCGAAAGCCGGACTTTGCGCGCTGCTGCCGCCGGTAGAGCCGCCAGAAGCGCGAAAGATCGTTCCCGCGCGAATAGTCGATGATCTTCTCCCGGATGCTCATACGTACAACCCCAGCAGCCGGTCGATCATCTGCGGAAACGACAGGCCGATCCCTTTCATCATGTTGGGGAAGCGGCTGTGCGCGGTGAGGCCGGGGATCGTGTTCACCTCGTTGAACACCAACTCGCCGGAGGGCGTGAGGAAGAGATCGACGCGCGCGAAGCCCGAGCAGCCGAGCGCGCGGTAGATTGTTTTGGCCGCTTCCTGAATGCGCAGCTCCGTTGCCGCGTCTACGCGCGCGGGCATGTGGATGCGGGAGGTTTTGAGCGTGTATTTTTCCTCAAAATCGAAAAAGCCGCCGGAGAGCTCAATCTCGTCGGTGCGGCCGACGGTCAGTGTGTCCGTGCCGAGCACGGCGCAGCCGACCTCAAAGCCCGGCACGGCTTCCTCGACGATAACGGAGCTGTCGTACCGGAGCGCTGCATCGACGGCGGTGCCGAGCGCATCGCGCGATTCCACGCGCGTCACGCCGAAGGACGAGCCCGCGCGCACGGGCTTTACGAACACCGGGAAGGAGAGTGTATCCAGAATCTTCTGCCGCGTCTCCGCCGTGTTCTTTTCGAGCACGACCGACTTCGGCACCGCGATCCCGGCAAGGGAGACGAGCTTGTGCGCGCGGTCCTTGTCCATGCAGAGCGCCGAGGCGAGCGTGCCGCACCCGACGAGCGGGATACCGGAGAGCTCAAAAAGCCCCTGCACCGTGCCGTCCTCGCCGTTCTTCCCATGCAGCACGGGGAAGGCGAGATCGATTCGCCGCAGCATCCACTTGCCGTTGTGGAGTTCCCAAAACCCCGGCGCACCGCGGCTCGGCGAGAAGGCGGCGGGGCGGAGGAGCGTGGGATCGTCCACCCACGTTCCGGCGGCGATGGCGCTGTAGGTGCCGAGATAGTGATGCCAGTTTCCGTCTTTCGTGATGCCGATGGGCAGAGGATCAAACCGCTCTGTGTCAACGGCCTCCAACACCGCCGCGGCGGATTGGAGAGAAACTTCGTATTCGCTCGAATGGCCGCCGAAGAGCACGGCGAGCGTTTTCTTTTTGGTGTTCATGGATTATTTATTCCTTTCGTGTGGGCGTGCCCTCCGGCAGAGGGTAGGCGATCTCGCATTCGTTCGCGTACAAAAGCCGCCGCTCCATTGTTTTGATCACGGCGTCGGTCTCCTCGCGGAATACCTCGGCGCGCTCGTAGATTTTGCCGCCGCGGTTTATATACATGACCGCGCCGTTGTACACGCGGTATTCCCGCGCCGGGGGACGGTCGGACTCGATTTGCACAAAAAGGTCGGTGTCGGAAAAATCGATGGCGACGCGAAAGAGCACGTCCGTATCGTTGCGCGCGCGGAGGTCGCACCAGCCCTCACTCACGGTCGCGTCCGCGCCGCGCGGGAAGCGCTCGGCTTCCGCAGCGGGGAACTGTTCTACGGCGTGGCCGTGCCGCTCCGTGACCGTGAGGGGCGTGTGCAGAAAGCACCAGTAGAGAAGATCACTCAGCATGCAAAGCCCCCCGCCGTAGGCCGGGCGAACGCTGCCATTTACGAGCACGAGCCCGTCCTTATAGGGAGTATGGCGGTCGGCGCGGCGCGCAAGACGCCAGAAGGAAAACGTCTCGCTCGGGTGGAGGACTACGCCGTTCATTGCTTCGGCGGCAAGACGGAGGTTGTGCACCTTGTTTTGCTGATACTCCATCGGAAAACCGCTGCGCTCATTGCGCATGGCGACGTTGGCGCGGAAAAGCGTGTATTCAAGCGGCGTTTTTGTCCGCACGGCGGCGTACCGGCAGCCGTCAAAGTACATTTTGAGATAAAAGCAGCGCTTTCTCTGCCAGCGCCGCAGCGGAAGCAGAAACGGAAAGCGCTCCGTGAGCCGTTTTCTTGCCATAGGAAATCATTCTCCTTTGGGGAAGCGGAGAAATAAAAAAGCTCCCGTTTCCGATACGGGTATCGTATCGAAAACGGGAGCGAAATGTTTTCCCAAGCCCCGACGGGCGTCTTATGTTTTTCTGCGGAAATTCTTACGATTTTCCAACGGCCGATTTTTCTATGGGCAGCGTAACGGTGAACGTGACGGTATCGTCCCGGCTCTCGCCGGTGAGCGAGCCGCCGTGGAGCTGCGTGATCTGCCGGGCAATGGCAAGGCCCAGCCCCGCGCCGCCGGTAGAGGAGCGCGCCGTGTCCAGCCGGTAGAACTGCTCAAAAATGCGCGAGAGCTTATCCGGCGGGATCGTGTCGCCGCGATTCCGGAAGCGGACAACGGCGAAATTGCCGACGCGCTCCGCCGTGACGGTGATCTCCGTGCCCGGGTAGCAGTAGAGCACGGCGTTGCGCAGAAGGTTATCAAAGACGCGCTGCAATTTGTTCGCGTCGCACCGAATGGGGAACGTCTCGGGTGTGGAGAGCGCGCAGGTGAGGTTTTTCTCTCGCAGCATCGGCTGAAACTCAAACGTAAGCTGCTCGAGCAGGCGGGAGAGGTCGGCGGCACCGTATTGCAGCTCGATAGCGGAGAGATTGAAGCGTGTGATCTCAAAAAATTCGTTGATGAGATCCTCGAGACGGTTGGCCTTGTCGAGCGCGATGGAGAGGTATTTCTCCCGCAGCGCCGGGGCGATCTCGCCCTCGTCGTGCAGCAGCGTCAGATACCCGATCACGGACGAGAGCGGCGTTTTGAGATCGTGCGCAAGATACATGATGAGATCGTTTTTTCGCTGCTCGGCTTCGCGCCGCGCCCGGAGATTTTCCTGCGAGCGTGACCGCGCAAGATTGAGCTCGTTTTCCACGTCCGAAAGCTCTTTCGGCAACTCAATGGGCGGTGCGGCGGGGTCGGAGAGCGATTTGGCCGCGGCGATCACGTCGTCCAGATAGCCGAGCGGATGGCGCAGCGCGCGGACCGTGAACCAGACGAAGCCCGCGAGCAGCAGCAGGACAATGAGCACAGGAGAGAGCCGTTCCACAACCTTGAGGAGATAGTAGAGCGGATTGTTTTCGCTCCATGGGAAGCGGTAGCAGACAAAAGCGGCACAGAAATACCCGCCGACGACCGCGGCGAAGAGCGCCGCGAGCGAGAGCAGATAGCGCGTAAAGAGGCGCATGGCAAGCGGGGAGAAGCGGTTCGGGCGTTTATTCGATCTCATACCCTACCCCCCAAACGGTCTTGATGAATTTCGGGTTCCGCGGCGGCTCGTTCATCTTTTCGCGCAGCCGGGCGATGTGCGCCATGACGGTGTTGTTGCTGTTTTGCAGATATTTCTCCTTCCACACGGCCTCGAACAGCTCCTCGGACGGCACGACCCGTCCCTGCCGCGAGCAGAGATACCAGAGGATCGAAAACTCGATCGGCGTGAGCGCAAGCTCCCGACCGTAGAGCGCGCATTTGTGGCTTTCGCGGTTGATGATGAGACCGCGAATGTCGTATTCGGCGGCGTCTTCCGGCGCGGCGGCGCTCTGGTTGTAGTGCCCGGCGCGGCGAAGCTGCGTTTTCACCCGCGCGACGACCTCCAGCGGGTTGAAGGGCTTGGTGATATAGTCGTCCGCGCCGATCGTCAGGCCGAGAATTTTGTCGCTGTCGGCCACGCGCGCGGTCAGCATAAGGATGGGGAAAAAGCGGCTTTCCCGGATCTTCCGGCAGAGCGAAAAGCCGTCGGTGTCCGGCAGCATCACGTCAAGCAGGGCGAGGTCGATGTGCTCCGATTCCACGCAGCGCAGCGCCTCTGCGCCGGTGGCGCAGGTATGGACGGTGTAGCCGTCGTTTTTGAGATAGATCTCCAGAAGATCGGCGATCTCGCGCTCGTCGTCCACGACGAGAATGGTTTCGTTCATAGCTGTTCTCCCAACGGGCAGTTTGGCGTTGAGCCCATTAAACCACAGTTTCCGTCCAAACGCAAGAAACCGCCGGGGAGGAGGAAAATGACTCCCTCTATGAGGGAGCTGTCGGCGGCAGAGCCGATGACTGAGGGAGTTGACTCCTTCCGTCTCGCCTTCGGCGAGCCACCTCCCTCAAAGAGGGAGGCAGCAGAAAAAAGGACGCGCAGTCAGAAGCTGCGCGTCCGCTCTATCGTTAAGGAGCCTGTTTATTTTTTCAAAAGCCGGTTGATGAAGCCGAGCAGCATGAGCATATCGTTCTCGTCCAGCTGCCGCATACCGGCGAGCGCCTTCTGGATCAGCTCGGGATGGGATTCCTCACCGTTGAAAAACTGCTGCGGCGTGATGCCGAAATAATCGCAGATGGCAAGAAACTCCTTCATCGGCGGCAGCGCCTTGCCGGAGGAAATGTTGTATACATATCCGCGGCTGTGCCCCAGATCATAGCTCATCTGATATTCCGAAACGCCCCTGCGCAGCCGAAGCTCGGTAATGCGGTTCCGGATAAATTCCTCCGTCATTGGTATCACCTCATATAGATAATACCGACAAGGAACAATTCAATAGTAAATAAATATTTGTCATAACATATTGCAATAACTAAAAATATATGTTATCATTTGCAATGAATCCAAGAATATTGCAAATAATTACTATTCTGACAAAAGGAGGCGAGAAAATGGCGAAAACGATAAAGAGTATTGGGTTCACGCAGAATGATGAAGCGCTGGTAGAGAAGATCACGATTTATCAGAAGAAAAACAGCCTATCCTTTATTGCCGCTGTCAGATAGCTGTGCGAAACGGCGTTGAAAATGGAAACAATCGTAAAAAAGCTGGGGTGAAAGATGGCTTGATCTGAAAGACAATTTTGCTTTATACATCATCTTTTCACGCGAGCTATATTAAGGAGGAAAATATGTTTATAACAGTGTATGGAAAATACGGTCCCCAACCACCTAAAAATCACGTAATCAATACAAACCTTATTCAGAAAATTCAAACTTACCAACCTCTGTTCGGAAAAGAAAAATATTATGACATCTGGGTACAAACCGACGGATACGGCCCCCAATATGTTTACCGGGTATCAAGATCGGAGGCAAAGAAGCTTTGCGACGCAATTGGGATAGACATCCTAGACCTATAATAATTATTTTTTCATGAAAAACCGCCGGGACAGAGCCTGTCCCGGCGGTTGTGCTTATGAAAATTATCAGCCGTTGACCATCTTGGCGACCTCGGCGGCGAGGTCGTCCTGGCGCTTCTCAATGCCTTCGCCCTTCTCAAAACGGACGTAGCCCTTGACGGTGACGGGGGTGCCGAGCTCCTTGGCGACGGCGGCGACATGCTGCTCGACGCTGACCTTGTCGTCTTTCACGAACGGCATCTGGAGCAGGCAGATCTCCTTGAACCACTTGCCCAGACCGCCGACAACGATCTTCTCGATGATGGCGTCGGGCTTCTTCGCGTTCTTCGGATCCTGCTTCGCGGTGGCGATACGGATCTCCTTTTCCTTCTCCACGTCGGCGGCGGGGACGTTGCTCTCGTCGAGATACTGCGGGTTGAGCGCGCAGATCTGCATGGCGACGTCACGGCCGAGCTCGGTGACGGCCTCGGCGGAGGCTTCGGTCTCAAGCTCGACGAGCACGGCGACCTTGCCCTTCATGTGGACATAAGGAACGCACTTGCCCTCGATGCGCTCGAAGCGGCGGACCTTCATGTTCTCACGGACGGAGAGGAAGAGCTCGTTCTTCGCATTGTCCACGGTGCCGTTGCCGGTGTACCAGGGGCACGCCATGAGAGCGTCGACATCGGCGGGAGCTTCCTTCGCGATGACCTTCGCCACGCCGGAGACGAACTCGGCGAACAGCGGGCCGCCCGCGACGAAGTCGGACTCGCAGTTGACTTCAACGATCACGCCGACACCGTCGATGACCGCGGCGTACGCCATGCCCTCGGCGGCGATGCGGGTCGCCTTCTTGGCCTGGGAAGCCAGACCCTTTTCACGCAGATAAACAACGGCCTTCTCGAAATCGCCCTCGTTCTCGACGAGCGCCTTCTTGCAGTCCATCAGGCCGCAGCCGGTGGCCTGGCGCAGCTCGTTAACAGCAGAAGCGGTAATAGCAGCCATTATTCTTCCTCCTTCGCGGTCTCAGCGGCCTCGACGGTCTCGGCGTCCTCGCCCTGACGGCCTTCGAGCACGGCGTTGGCCATGGTCTGGCTGATGAGGCGGATGGCGCGGATGGCGTCATCGTTGCCGGGGATAACGTAGTCGACCTCGTCGGGATCGCAGTTGGTGTCAACGATCGCAACGATGGGGATGTGCAGCTTGCGGGCCTCGGCGATGGCGTTGTGCTCCTTGCGCGGGTCGATGACGAACAGAGCGCCGGGGAGCTTCTTCATGTCCTTCACGCCGCCGAGATACTTTTCGAGTTTTTCCATGTCGCCCATGAGCTTCATGACTTCCTTCTTGGGAAGCATGTCGAAGGTGCCGTCTTCCTGCATCTTCTTGAGCTGGGCCAGACGCTCGACGCGGGTGCGCATGGTCTTGAAGTTGGTGAGCATGCCGCCGAGCCAGCGGGCGTTCACATAGTACATGCCGACGCGCTCAGCCTCTTCCTTGACGGCTTCCTGCGCCTGCTTCTTCGTGCCGACGAAGAGGATACTCTGGCCGTTCTCGGAGAGAGTGCGGACAAAGTCATAGGCTTCCTCGAGCTTCTTGACGGTCTTCGCGAGGTCGATGATGTAGATGCCGTTACGCTCCATATAGATGTATTCGGCCATCTTGGGGTTCCAGCGGCGGGTCTGGTGACCGAAGTGGACACCGGCTTCCAGCAGCTGCTTCATGGATACTACTGCCATGTTGGGGGTTCCTCCTTTATTTTGTTATTACCTCCGGGGGCCTCAACCCGGCGCGACCAGGCTTTCGCCACATGGTCGCCGGTCCGCTCCCCGTGCGTAATGCGCGGGTATTATACCAAATGCCCGCGCACTCTGCAAGCCTTTTCGCTCTCTTTTGAAAAAATATTTTGAATTTCCGGGGCTTGCGTCGATTGACAAGGGCACACGCGGTTCTGCCGGGCGGAAATGCCCTCATACGGCGTCAAAGCCCTTGAGAATACACAAAGTATTCTCTGCGGTCTTTTCCTTGTCTGCGAGCATTTCTGCTCCGGCAGAACTGCTTCGCATCGGACAGCCTTGGATTTTCGAGGGATTTTTGTTCTTTTGGACGCAGGCGGGCTGTCGCCCGCCAAGGACAAAAGGGCAAAAAGCACCGAAAAGGCTGGCTGTCCGACGTGCGTGCCCTTGTTAATCGACGCTTTTATCCCCAGATACCTCGCCGGGGCTGCCGGTCGCGCCGGATCTCCGCGGCGCCCTCGATGAGAACGATGTCCCCACCGATGCGGGCAATGGATTCCCACGGGAGAATATAATCGCTCTCGCGGCCGAACAGCCCGAAAAACCGCGCCGGTCCCGGCACGATGAGCGCCAGCACCCGCCCCGATGTGAGATCGAGGATCGCGTCGCTCACAAAGCCGAGGCGCGTGCCGTCGGAAATGTTGATGACTTCGCGGTAGCGCAGCTCGGTAAGCCGTACCTCCATGATGTACCACCCCCATAGAGCCTATGGGGGCGGGGCGTTGTCCTATGAAACGAAAATGGCCTTTTTGATCTGCCGGATGGCGTTCTTCTCCAGCCGGGAGACCTGCGCCTGCGATATGCCGACCATCGAGGCGACCTCCATCTGCGTTTTGCCGTCGTAAAAGCGCAGCGAGAGGATGCGCTTTTCCCGCCCGGTCAGACTTCGCATGGCGTCGTCGAGCGCCATGCACTCGATCCAGCTCTCGTCCGTGTTGCGCGAGTCGCGCACCTGATCCATGACCGTGAGACTCTCGCTGCCGTCGGAAAACACCGGGTCGGAGAGACTCACGGGGTCGCTGATCGCGTCGAGCGCGAGAGCAATCTCCTGCCGGGGAATGCCGAGAGCGGCTGCGATCTCCTCCTCGGTCGGCTCGCGGCCGGTCTCGGCGGTGAGCTTTTCACGCGCCTGCAGAATTTTGTACGCGGTATCGCGCATGCTGCGCGATACGCGCAGGGCGCTGTTGTCGCGCAGATACCGGCGGATCTCCCCGGCGATCATCGGCACGCCGTAGGTGGAAAAGCGCACGTCGTGCGCCTCGGCGTCAAAGTTGTCGATGGCCTTGATGAGACCGATGCACCCGACCTGAAAGAGATCGTCGATATTCTCCCCGCGGGAGGAAAAGCGCTGGATGACGGACAGCACGAGCCGCAGATTGCCCGCGATCAGCTCTTCGCGGGCGGATTTGTCGCCCTGCCGGACGCGCAGCAGCAGCCGGCGCGTGGTGGCGCTGTCGAGCACGGCGAGCTTCGAGGTGTTGACGCCGCAAATCTCTACCTTTCCCTGCATATACAGCAAAACCTCCTCTGGCAAACGTTAGTGTTTCCGCAGAGGAGGTCGTTTTATACATTTTTGGCTTTTTGCATCTTCGTGTTACGGCGTGCCGAGGCGGGCGACGGTGAGACCGGGGCGCGCGGTCCCGGCGGTGTATTTCCAGTCGAACGTGTAGCGGCTCTCGTTCCCGGCGGCGTCGGAGGCCGTGACGGAGATCGTCCACACGCCCTCGATCAGCCCCTCCGCCGACCACGGGAAAGCGCTCTCGCCGGCGGTGACGAGGAAGGTGCTGCGCGTTTCCCCTGTATCCGACGTGAGCGTGACGCTCAGCCCCGCGAGCGTGCCGTTATCGGTGACGCGGTGGTGCAGCGAGAAGCCGGTCTCGGTGATGTCGGTGATCGTGAGCGAGCGGATGACGGGGCTCGTCGTATCGATGAACACCGTGCCGACGTCGGCAAGCGGGCTTTCGTTTCCGTCCGTGTCGCACGCGGCGGCGCGCACCGCATAATTGCCCTGCCGCCAGATGTCCACGTCGAGCGTGCCGGAGCCGGAGGCGGGGGCGTTGTAGTAGCGCGTGACCCACACGTCGTCGCCCTCGCTGCGTGTATCGACGCGGAAGGCGTTGAGCCCCTTCTCGTCCGTGCCGGAGAGGAAGAGCGAGAAGCCTTTGGAGGTCGCCGCGCCGACGGTCGAGGCCGTCAGCTCGGGTGCGGCCGTGTCGCCGGTGCGCGGCTCTTCGCTGAGCAATGCATTGACCGTGCCGCTGCCCGCGATGCCGTCCGACACGAGCCCCTGCTGCGACTGGAAGGTGCGCACGGCCTCGTCGGTTTTGGAGCAGAAGTAGCCGGTGATGTATTTTTCCTCGAGCAGCCCGCGGCGGCAGAGCTCGATCTGCAATACCGTGACGCCCGCGCCGATGTACACCCCGCGCCCGTCCGCCATCGACCAGCCGCGCAGCGACGGGTTATAATAGAGCGCGTACACGATCTCGTAGCCGGAGAGAAGGGCGTTGTCGTAATTGCCGAGCGCGAGCACCTCCTGCGAGGACGTGATGTGCCACGTTTCACCCGCGGTCGTCGCCGAGGGCTGCAGCGGCTTATAAAGCCCGTAGTCCGCCATGTGGTACACGACGCCGGTCTTGGGGTTGGCGTAGCTCGTTTTGAAATTCGCCCCGAGCCAGTAGTTCGATATATCCATCGCGTTGCCGGAGTTGTGGCCGCTGCATCCGGGGCGGGCGTAGTAGCCGTTCGCCCAGGTGTTGTCCCACAGCCGCAGCGCGGCGCGGTAGTAGTAGCGCAGATCGAGCGTCTGGATATCGTAGGCGGAAAGGTCAATGGCATAGTCCTCCGGCCAGCCGGGGGCGGTCTCGGCGTCCCACCAGAAATTCGTGACGCTCCGTCCGTTCCAGAGCAGCGCGCGGCGGAAGGGACCGGTGTTGGCGTTGGAGTCGTGCAGGCCGATGACCTCCTGATAGCACGCCGGGCGGAAGGCATTCGTCACGATGAGCTTTTCGTCGCCGTAACCAACGTCGCGCGCGAACGTGGCGAGCCGGATGACGAGCTCACGGTCCGTGCCGTGGAGAATGGCGGCCTTTGCCTCCTCGAGCGACACGGTGGGATCCATGCCGAAATTCGTGCACCAGTTGCTTGCGGCGGTGTCAAAGTCGAAATACGTCACCGCTTCCTCGTAGGAGAGAAAGTCGATCGTGCTGCTTTCTTCCGCACCGTCCTCCCCGTCGGCGGCGAGCGAGGGGAGCGCGCCGAGAAGGAGCGCCGCGAGCAGCGCCGCGGCAAGAGTGCGGATGCCTTGCTTTTTCATAGGCAGAGCCTCTCATATAGAAAGAATATATGAGCAATATACCCGATTTTTTTCCGCGCGTCAACGCCGGGGGCTTTCGGCGGAGCGCGGCGTGTGGTATACTGCAAAAAAAAGGAAAGGGAGGGCCCGCGATGAGACTGCCGGAGGACGCCGCTCGCGCGCTGGAAAAACTGGAGAGCGCCGGGTGGGAGAGCTATGCCGTGGGCGGATGCGTGCGCGATTCGCTGCTCGGCATCGAGCCGCACGACTGGGATCTCTGCACCGCCGCGCCGCCGGAGGCAATGAAAAAGGTCTTTGCCGGAGAGCGCGTGATCGAGACCGGTCTGAAGCACGGCACGCTCACGCTTCTCACGCCGTCCGGCCCTCTGGAGATCACAACGTTCCGCACCGAGAGCGGCTACTCCGACTGCCGCCACCCGGACCGCGTTTCGTTCGTGCGCGACATCCACGCCGATCTCGCGCGGCGCGATTTCACGGTGAACGCCATGGCCTACAGCCCCGTGCGCGGTCTGCGGGACGATTTCGGCGGGCGGGAGGATCTCAGGAACGGTGTCCTCCGCTGCGTCGGCGACCCCGGCGAGCGCTTCCGGGAGGACGCGCTGCGCATTTTGCGCGCGCTGCGCTTCGCGGCACGGTTCGGTCTGACCATCGAGGAGAAAACCGCCGCGGCGCTGCGGGAAAACCGGGAGCTGCTGCGCAATATTTCCCCCGAGCGTATTTTCTCGGAGCTCAAAGGCATCCTCTGCGCGCGCGGCGCGGGGGAGATGCTGCTCGCCTTCCCAGAGGTGTTTTTTGTGATCCTTCCGGAGCTTGCGCCGATGCGGGGCTTTGATACGCGCCGCCCGCAGAACCACTGCTGGGACGTGTGGGGCCACACGGCGCACGCCGTGGACGCCATCGCGCCTGAGAGCGTCCTCCGGCTTACGATGCTCTTTCACGACAGCGGCAAGCCGGAGACGTTCCGGTATGACGCGCAGGCCGGATTCGGCCGCTTCCCCGGCCATCCGGCGGTAAGCGCGCGCATTGCGGACGCGGCGCTGCGGGCTCTGCGCTGCGACAATGCCGCGCGCGAGCGGGTGGTCACGCTCGTGGAAAACCACGAGATGCGCACCGGCCACGGCAAAAAGGACCTGCGCCGCCTGCTGGCGAAGATCGGGGAGAAGAATATGCGCGATCTGCTGCTCGTCCGGCGCGCGGACGCGGCGGCGCACGCGCCCGAAGCCGCCGTGCGGCTGACCGCGCTCGCGGACGAGGACGAGCGGATCTTACATGAGATCACCGCCGAGCGGGGCTGCCTGCACGTCAAAGACCTCGCCGTGAGCGGAAACGATCTTCTGGCGCTCGGCCTGAAGCCGGGGGCGGCAGTGGGGGAGACGCTCTCCCGGCTGCTCGATCTTGTGCTGGACGAAGAGGTGCCGAACGAAAAGGGAGCGCTGCTCGCCGCGGCGCGAAAGGAGATGCAGACGCATGAATGAAGTGAAGATCCAATGGCTCGGCCACTCGTGCTTTTGCATGGAGTATCGGGAATACTCCATCGTGACCGATCCGTATGAGGACGGGTACGTCCCCGGCCTTGCGCCGCTTTGTCTGAGCGCCGGCGCCGTATACTGCTCGCACGGCCACGGCGATCACAGCGCCGCGGCGTGCGTGAAGCAGACCCGGGAGAAAGCGCCGCCCGATTTTTCCGTGCAGGAATTTGCCGTGCCGCACGACCACCACGGCGGCGCGCGCCGGGGGATGAACACGATCCGGCAGTTTTGCTTCGGCTCGCTGCGCGTTGCCCACATGGGAGACACCGGCTGCGTGCCGGAGGAGAGCGCCATTGCCGCGCTGCACGGGTGCGATGCGCTGCTCTTGCCCATCGGCGGATACTATACGGTGGACGCGGAAGAAGCGTTTGCCATCGCGAAGAAGATCGCGCCGCGCTGCATCGTGCCGATGCACTACCGCGGCGAGGGCTTCGGCTTTGACGAGCTCGGCACGCTCGACGCATTCACCGCGCTTTTTGCCGCGGAGAAAGTACACTTTCTGAAAAGCGATACGTTCACGCTCACGGCGGCAGAGCCGCGCGGCGTCATCGTGCCGCAGCTCGAAAATGCAGAAAAGACGGACAGCGTATGAAAAGTCCCCGATGAACACGGGATCTCAGCGTTTGAAAGGATAGTTTCTTTATTGCGCTTGCCGGGAGGGGAGAAGGCAATTCTTCGGCTTTTTATTCCGGGACGAATGAATGAAAAAGCTCGCCGGGGGGATATTCCCTCCGGCGAGCTTGGTTATGCGATAAGCTATCTCAATCGAGCGTCAGCTCGTCCGGCAGCCAGCAGCCGTCCGGGAGCGTCCTGTGACGGAACACCTGCCCGCAGCGGGCGGGATCCTTCGCTTCGTGGAACCGGAAAAGCAGCTCGTCCTCGCCGGTTTTCGTGAGGATCTCCAGCTTGCCCGCCGGGTGGGACAGGCAGTATTTAACGGCCTTGTCCATGCCGCTTACGAGCCGCTTGGCGTTCTCAACGATCTCGATGCCCCGCTCCATCGGCACCTGGAACATGTTTTTCACGCCTGTCACGGGACGGCACTGGAAAATGTAGTACGGCAGGCATCCGATGGCGGTGAGTGAGGCGAGCAGCTCACTGAGCACCGCGGGATCGTCGTTCACGCCGCGCAGCAGCACGGTCTGGTTGCGCACGATGCACCCGGCACAGCGCAGCGCGGCGACTGCGGCGGCGGATTCCGGCGTGATCTCCCGCGGGTGGTTGAACTGCGTCACAACGAAGATCGTTTTCTGCGCCGTATAGCGCGCGAGCGTTTCGCAGAGCGCCTCGTCGATCCGTTCCGGCCAGGTGACGGGCGTGCGTGTGCCGAAGCGGATGTAGTTCAGATGACCGATGGGCGTGAGCGCGTCGAGATAGCGCGCGATCGTCTCGTTGCTGTTGAGGAACGAATCGCCGCCGGAGAGGAGCACGTTCGTGATCTCCTCATGCTCGCGGATGTATCCGGTCACGCGCTCAAAGTTCGCTGCGATCTCCTCGTCCGTCAGCCCCACGAGGCGCTTTCGGAAGCAGTGGCGGCAGTACATGGCGCATCGGTTCGTTGTGAGCACCATGGCGGTTTGCAGGTATTTGTGCTGGAGGCCGGGGACGCGCGTGTTGGACTGCTCGCCGCTCGTATCAAACGAGCCGCCTTCCTCCTCCTCGATCGGCGCGGGCACCGCCATTTTCCGAATCGGATCGTCCGGGTCGTTCGGGTCGATCAGCACCAGATAATAGGGCGTGATACACATGGGGTAGCGGTCTGCCACCGCCTGTACGGCGGCAAGCTCTTCGGCTGTCATGGGCAGCTTTTCTGCAAGCTGCGCGGCTGTCGTGATCCACATTGTCGTCGTTCTCCTTTTACAATATAATGAGTTCCATTAAATTGTATCGGATACCATCCTGCCGCGTCAAGATGACAAATGCGGGAAACCGTTTCTGGAAAACGTATTTTTAACGTTTTATTTGCGGATCTTAGCGTCGATTAACAAGAGCACACACGTCGGACAGGTAAGTCTTTTCGGTGCTTTTTGCCCTTCTGTCCTTGGTGGGCGACAATGCGGAAAAAAGCAAAAAGCAGACCGGAGCGGGGCGGAAGGGGGATTCCGGCCTGCTCCGGCCTGTCTGAAGAGAAGGAGAAAAGCAGCAATGAAGGTATCCTCAAAGGAGAATTATTCTCTGCGAAAAATAATATAGCATACCCATCCGAAAAAAGCAAGCTCTTTTTGAAAATAAATAAGAAAATCGGATGTATTTATAAAATTGCGGGAAATGATGCACGCATATGGCGCGGGACGCAGGACGGGGGCTGCGGACGGCTGAAAAACGCAATTTCCTAAGTTCGTACTTGCAAAAAATGAGAAGCATCGGTATAATGAAATGTACCGGACCCTTTGCGGGAACCGGAGCATTCACATTTAAATAAATATCAAGTAAAAGTAACAGGAGGGACCCCACATGGATAAACTGCGGCAGGAGCTTTCTTCGCTCCATGTTGAGAAGGCGCTCGACATCGCCACGCGCGACGGCGCGTTCGCCAAGGAAATGTACGCCGGGTTCGGCAGCTGCAAGGAGATCGTCGCGCTCGACCGCTCCGACAAGATGTTTGAAAAGGGAAGAGAGAAGTGCGCCGGTATGCCGGTGAACTTTGTTATCGGCGATGCGTGCCATATGGATTTTGAGGATAACACCTTCGATGTCGTCGGCATCGGCAACTCCCTGCACCACATCCCCGATCTCGCGGCGCTGCTCGCGGAGATGAAGCGCGTCGTGAAGCCCGGCGGACTCATTATCCTCAGCGAGATGTACAACGACGGCCAGCCCAAGGCGAGCCTCACGCACTGGATCCTCCACGATATCGACTGCACGATGCACACCATCGACGGCATTTACCATCACCCGACGTACTCGAAGAGCGAGATCCTCTGGCTCGCGCGCAACGCGGGGCTGACCGTGGAGAAGACGCTCTGCGATCTCATCGACGATCCCAAAGTCGTCGCCAAGCTGCGCGAGCGCATCGCCGCCGTGCCGGAAAATCTCAAGAAGTACGAGAGCAACCCGGCGCATGCCTTCCTCGCGGCCGAGGCCGCGTGGCTCAACGAGGAATATGAGGCGAACGGCGTTACCTCCGCCGAGCAGCTCGTCGCATTCTGCCGCAAGTAATAAAAACCGAAAGGAAGAACATATCCATGCTCAAAAACGCCTACCTCCAGCGGGTATACGATCAGGTGCTCGCGCGCGACCCCAACGCCCCGGAGTTCCACCAGTGCATCCGGGAATTTCTCGAGAGCCTTGAGGGCATCGTGGATAAGCACCCCGAGTGGGAGCGAAACGCCATCCTTGAGCGTTTCGTCGAGCCCGACCGGATCATCACGTTCCGCGTCACATGGGTGGACGATGCCGGAAAGGTGCAGGTCAACCGCGGCTACCGCGTGCAGTACAACTCCGCCATCGGCCCCTACAAGGGCGGACTGCGCTTCCATCCGTCGGTCAACCTTTCGGTCATGAAGTTCCTCGGCTTTGAGATGAATCTCAAGAACGGCCTCACGACGCTGCCCATCGGCGGCGGCAAGGGCGGCTCGGACTTCGACCCCCACGGCAAGAGCGAGAACGAGATCATGCGCTTCTGCCAGGCGTTCATCACCGAGCTTTACCGTCACATCGGCCAGTTTACCGACGGCCCCGCCGGGGATATCGGCGTCGGCAGCCGCGAGATCGGCTATATGTTCGGCCAGATGAAGCGCATCACCAACCAGTTCGACGCCGCGACGCTCACCGGCAAGCATCTCTCCTACGGCGGCTCGCTCGTGCGCACCGAGGCCACCGGCTACGGCATCTGCTACTTCACCGACGAGGTGCTCCACCACCAGCTCAACACCTCCTTTGAGGGCAAGACCGTCATCGTCTCCGGCAGCGGCAACGTGGCGACCTACGCCGCGGAAAAAGCCATGCAGCTCGGCGGTAAGGTCGTGTGCATGTCCGACTCCAACGGCTATGTCCACGATCCCGACGGCATCAAGCTCGATCTCATCAAGGACATCAAGCAGAACCGCCGCGCGCGCATCAAGGTCTATGCCGACGAGGTACCGGGCGCGACGTATCACGAGGGCTGCCGCAATATCTGGGATGTGCCGTGCGACGTGGCGCTCCCGTGCGCGACGCAGAACGAGGTGGACGTGGCCGAGGCGAAGAAGATCCTCGACGGCGGCGCCATGATCCTCACCGAGGGCGCGAACATGCCCTGCACGCTCGAGGCCGTTGCCATGCTGCAGGCGGCGGGCATCCCCGTCGGCCCGGCCAAGGCGGCGAACGCCGGCGGCGTTTCGACCTCCGCGCTCGAAATGACCCAGAACAGCATGCGCCTGAGCTGGACGTTCGAGGAAGTGGACGAGCGGCTGCACAACATCATGCGCGGCATTTACAAAGCCGCTTACGACGCCTCCGTCGAGGCCGGACAGCCCGGAAATCTTGTCGTCGGCGCAAACATTGCGAGCTTCCTCAAGATCGCGGACGCGATGCTGCATCAGGGTATTGTGTAATATCATGCAACAACCGAGCCGCCGGTACGACATGTCGTACCGGCGGCTTTGACGCACTTTGACGTTTCTATTTAAGAAAACTATATTTCTTTCAGGCGCGAAAGATCTTCTTTTGTGTCGGTGTCGAAGAGCTCTTCTTCCGGCAGCGGAACGGTCAAAACCGCCTCCGGATGGGCGCGGATGACGCGCTTTCCGCCGCGGTCCCCCTCGAGCGCGGCAAGCTCCGGAAAATAGGCTGCCGGGAACAGGCAGGGATTGCCGAGCCGCCCGTCCGGACCTTCCGGCGCGATGATCCTTTCGGGGTGCGCCGCCCCCGCTTCGAGGATCCGGAGCACGCTTTCTTTCCGGAGGAGCGGCTGGTCACAGACGAGAAAAAGCACGGCGCTGCAAGGCTTTGCTGCCTCAAGACCCAGCCGGACGGAGAGGGAAACGCCCTTCTCCGGGGCGCTGTTGCGCACGGCGAGAAAGCCGCGCCGCTCGCTCTCGGCGAGAATATCCTCACAGCCGGACACGACCGCGACGCGCGAGAAAAGCTCCTTTGGCAGAACGTTCATCGCGCGCTCGAAAAGACGTTCGCCGCCAAATTCCGCGAGCAGCTTTCCGCCGCCGAAGCGCGAGCCCGCTCCCGCGGCCAGCAGGACGCACGCGACGGCGCGCATATCCATTTTGTTATCCATTTTCGCCCTCTTTTCCGGCATGATGCCGCTTTGGGCGGCATACAAACTGTAGAAGTATTATGCAAAAAAAGACGACAAATTGCAATAGTTGTCAAAATGGTTTTACCGAATGTTTATTCTGCACAAAATCAAGATGCGATTTTCGGCGAATATTAGGCCCTTCGCTACAGTTTGGATATGAATACGGCAAATTTCATACAAATAATGTATTTGAAAAAAATAGGGGTTTGCGATAATAATATATACGAGAGATTATCCAACGCATGGGATAGGTATACATTATTAAAAGGAGAGCGTGACATGCTGAAAATCAATCAGGAAAAATGCAAGAAGTGCCAGATTTGCGCGAAAAACTGCCCCATCGGTGCGATTGCCGTTGAACCGGGTGCGGACGGCAAGAAAGTCGTCAGCATCACGAACATGTGCGTTGAGTGCAACGTCTGCCGCCGCGTCTGCCCGTTCGGTGCCATCGACGGCGTCGAGAAGACCGAGGGCATGGTGCAGTGCCATTCCTGCTCCATCCAGTGCAAAGTTCCCGTTGGCTCCACCGGCGCCTGCAAGCGCTACACCAACGAGGGCGGCCGTCTGGTCCGCAACCGCGCGCTCGTCGTAGAGGGCAAGCCCCAGATCGAGATCGATCCGAGAATTGCCAAGCCCGTCATCACCGCTGTCGGCGCGGGCACCAATTACCCCTGCATCCGTCCGGCTCCGCACATCGTCTGCGAGAAGCGCGACGGCGTTGACGTCGTCACCACCGTCACCGAGGCTCCGCTGAGCTACTCCGGCGTTCTCGTCAAGCTCGACACCAACACCTACATCGGCGAAGAGGGCGACACCGTTTACTGCGAAGGCAAGCCCGTCGGTCTCGTACATACCGAGGAGTACGGCTCCAAGATGATCTACGTCGGCGGCGCGAACCGTCTGACCGCGAAGGACGGCGGCTTTGCCACCGCCCGCACCATTGTCGCTCTTGCCAACGGCGAGAAGGTCGAGCTGACCGTCAAGACCGCCGACCACGAGACCGGCAAGCCCAAGATGATCAAGATCGTTTGCCAGCAGGGCGTCGCTCCCATCATCAACGGCACGCAGGAGACCACCATGCGTATCGGCTGTGGCAGCGCCACCATCGGCCTGCTCGCCGACGTCATGAAGGAGTGCGTGGACGAGTGCATCGTCATCGACCACCACGTCACCGGCCTCTTCAGCGAGCATCTCGCCGGCAAGGAAGTCGGCATGACCTGGTCCGGCGTTATCCCCAACGCCACCAAGAGCACCGTCGGCCGTTACTTCGGCGGCCACGGCGACGGCATCGGAGGCACCGTTCTCCAGACGCCGCGCGACGCCATCAAGAGCGTTGACATGAGCATTGCCCATGCCGGCATGACCATCCTTGTCACCAACACCACCGGCGAAGTCGGCGCCCTCTTCGAGGTCCAGGCCGACGGCGACGTGAAGGAGATCCCGATGAGCGAGAAGGCGCAGCGCGTCGTCGATGCCATCAAGAGCAACTGCCAGGGCTCCAACACGAGCGTTATGTACTGCGGCGGCACCGGCGGCTCCGCCCGCGGCGGCGTCTGCCACCACCCGATCGCCATCACCGAGGCCGTGCACGCCGGCAAGGCGCACCTGACCATCGGCGGCGCTCCCGCTTACGTTTACCCCGGCGGCGGCATCAACTTCATCGTTGACACCGCGAAGGTCGTCAACCACGCCTTCACCTGGGTGCCCACCCCGGCGACCGTCGCCCCCGTGGAGTACACCATGACGAAGGAAGACTACGCGATGATCGGCGGCCACATGAACTGCATCAAGAACGTCGAGGACTTCCCCGAGTATCAGAAGCACTGATGGACGAAGCCTTCCGCATCCTGGATGACGGGCGCGTATTCTTCGATTACGGTCCGGCGTCCATGGTGGTGACCGCCCGGCGCGGAGACGAAAACCTCAGTGATCTGGCGGCGTCGGCTTTCCCGTTTCTGCGCGACTCGCTCTCCGAGATCGCCGGGGCGCTGCCCATATTGCGGCAGTACCCGGATGGCATGGATTATTCCGAACTCACCGGGCTGCCCCGTGTCATGGCAGAATCGGTCCTTGCGACCGGCGAGCCTACGCTCACGCCTATGGCGGCCGTTGCCGGAACGGTGGCGGACGCCATGGCGGACTGGCTCTTCGCCCGCGGCGCGGATCTCGTTGCCGTGAATAACGGCGGCGACGTGGCGCTGCGGCTCGGCGAGGGACGCTCCATCCGCATGGGCATATTGCCCGATCTCAACGGCCGCGTTACGGAGATCGTGGAGATCCGCGCGGAGGACGGCATCGGCGGCGTGTGCACGAGCGGTCTCGGCGGGCGGAGCCTCACGCGCGGCATCGCCGGAGGCGTCACGGTCTTTTCCCGGCGGTGCGCTCTCGCGGACGCCTGCGCCACGCACATCGCAAACTGCTCCTACATCGAATCGCCGCGGGTACATACCTGTCTCGCCGGAGAGATCGAGCCGGAGAGCGACATTGCCTCGCTCCGTATCGTCACGGCCGTCGAGCCGCTTCTCCCGGAGGAGAAAAAGCGCGGTCTCATGCAGGTGTATGAGGAGACGGAGCGCCAGTGGAAAAACGGCAATCTCGTCCGCGTATACGCGGATATCCAGGGCGAGCGTCTCACGTTCGAGCGCAGCGCGCAATAACATTCGGCAACAATAACTTGCAAATATTTTAAAGGAGATCTTTTCCAATGAAAGTCGGTTTTATCGGGCTGGGCCGTATGGGCGGCCATATGTGCAGCAACGTTATCAAGGCTGGTTTTGAGACCTACGTGAGCGACCTTGTTCCCGCTCTCGTCGAGCAGAAGGTCGCCGAAGGCGCCATCGGCTGCAAGGACAACCTCGAAGTCGCCGCCAACATGGACATCGGCTTCACCATGCTCCCCAACGGCGCGATCGTCGAGGCCGTTATGTGCGGCCCCAAGGGCGTCCTCTCCCACTGCAAGCCCGGCACCATCATCGTTGACATGTCCTCCGTCGCTCCCGGCACCACCCAGAAGATGGCGAAGATCGCCGCCGAGCACGGCGTGAAGTACATGGACGCTCCGGTTTCCGGCGGCACCATCGGCGCGCAGAAGGGCACGCTGACCATTATGTGCGGCGCGGACGAGGAGACCTTTGAGAAGGCCAAGCCCGTTCTCGAAGCCATCGGCAAGCGCATCATGCGCATCGGCGGCACCGGCATGGGCGACGCGATGAAGATCGTCAACAACATGCTGCTCGGCGCGAACATGGCCTCTCTCGCCGAAGCTCTCGTGCTCGGCGCGAAGCTCGGTCTGGACAACAAGACCATGTACGACGTTATCTCCACCTCCTCCGGCAACAGCTACGTTGTCGATGCGAAGATGAAGAAGTTCATCATGCCCGACAAGTTTGAGCCGGGCTTCGCGATGGACGTGCAGTACAAGGACCTGACCCTCGCGCAGGAAGCCGCCCGCGGCGTCAAGATGCCCATCCCGATGAGTGCCACCTGCACCGCCGTTTACGAGCAGGCCCGCGCCGCCGGCTACGGCATGGAAGATATGTCCGCCGTCATCAAGCTCTGGGAAAAGCTGATGGGTGTTGAAATCCGCGGCGAACTGGAGTAAAATAAAGTATTCTAACCGGGACGGGCGGCACAGCCGCCCGCTCCGGCGGAGAAAAAGCAGCGAAAGCAGCACATTTAGAAGGGGGAAAACCGCGCATGAGACCATTTGATTTCTACGCACCTACCACCGTGGTCGAGGCGCTCACTCTGCTGGATCAGTATAAGGACAGCGTCGCCTGCATCGCCGGCGGCACCGACCTTACGCTGGAGCTCAACGAGTGGAAGGCACAGCCGGCTGTCGTTATCGATCTGAAGAAGCTCAAGGAGCTCGATTACATCAAGGTCGAGAACGGCATCGTCCGGATCGGTGCTCTTACTTCTCATGCAGAGGTAGCGGCCAACGACATTATCCGCGAGAATGTCCACATTCTCTATGACGCCTGCCGTCAGGTGGGCTCGCCCCAGATCCGCAACCTCGCAACGCTCGGCGGCAACATCTGCCAGTCTTCCGTGGCGGGCGACGGTCTGGCCGCGTGCGTCACGCTCAACGCCGACGTTACCATCAAGAGCGTCCGCGGCGAGCGCACGATCAACATCAACGAATTTCTTTCCTCTCCCGACCGCAAGCGCAACATCCTGCAGCCGGACGAGCTCATGACCGAGGTCTCGTTCCCGCTGCCCGATACGAAGCACACCGCTACCGCGTTTTATAAGCTGGGCAAGCGCCGCGCGCTCGCCATCAGCGTCATCGGCGGCGGCATGGTCGTGACGGTCGATGATAACGGCGTTTGCACCTACTGCTCCATGCGGGCGGGTGCCATGGCGCGTTATCCGCAGCGCTACAAGAGCTGCGAGGAGTATCTCGTCGGCAAGAAGCTCAGCTGGGAGACCATGCTCGGGTGCCTGCCGATCATGCACGATCAGGTTTACGAAGCGAATAAGTCCCGTCCCTCTGTGTTCTACAAAAAGGAGAGCATCCAGGGTGTGTACAAGCACCTGTTCGCCGATGTGCTCCGCAAACTGAATATTGAGGAGGTGCAGGGATTTTGAAAAAGATCACCATTCATTTCACCGTTAACCACGAGCCGGTGACCGTCGAGGTCGAGCCGAACCACCGCCTGATCGACGTGCTGCGCAACAACCTTGGCCTCACGAGCGTCAAGGAAGGCTGCAGCGAAGGCGAGTGCGGCGCCTGCACCGTGATCTACAACGGCGAGCCCGTGACGAGCTGCTGCATTCTGGCCGGACAGGCCGACGGCGCGGACATCATCACGCTCGAGGGCGTCAGCAAGGACGGCCAGCCCGACGTGGTGCAGCAGGCGTTCATGGACGCCGGCGCCGTGCAGTGCGGCTTCTGCATCCCCGGCATGATCCTCACCGCCGAGGCTTTTCTCAAGAAGAACCCCAACCCGACGCGCGATGAGGTCAAGCTCGCTATCAGCGGCAACCTCTGCCGCTGCACCGGCTATGCCAAGATCAATGACGCTGTGCTTCTGGCCGCTGCCAGAATGCGCGGAGAGGAGGCCGAAGCATGAGAGACGTAGCTATCCTCGGCCGTGACCATATCAAGGTCGACTCGCTCGACAAGGTGCTCGGCCGCGCGAAGTTTGCCGCGGACTATTACATGCCCGACATGCTCTATGGCGGCGTGTTCCGCAGCACCGTTCCCCACGCCTACATCAAAAAGCTGAATCTCGAGAAGGCCCGCGCGCTGCCCGGCGTCGCCGCCGTCCTCGACCATACCGCCATCCCCGGCAAGAACCGCTTCGGCATCATCGTCAAAGACGAGCCCTGCCTCGTGGACGACAAGGTGCGCCGCTACGGCGACGCCATCGCCGTTGTCGCGGCGGAGACCCCGGAGATTGTGCAGGAAGCCATGCAGCTCATCGAGGTCGAATACGAAGAGCTGCCCGTCATCAACTCCTACGAGAGCGCGATGGCGGAGGGCGCGATCTGCGTCCACGGCACGACGAACGTCCATGCCAAGAAGCACATGGAGTTCGGCAATGTGGACGAAGCCTGGAGCAAGTGCGATGTTATCGTCGAGAACACCTACTCCACCCACGTTCTCTCCCACATGTTCATCGAGCCGGATGCCGGCATCGCCTACTATGACGAGAAGGGCATCATGACGGTCATCGCTTCCACGCAGAACCCCCACTATGACCGCAACGAGGTCGCCGGCATGCTTGGCGTTCCCCAGAACCACGTCCGCTGCATCCAGCCCACCACGGGCGGCGGCTTCGGCGGCAAGCTCGATATCGGCGTGCAGCTGCACTGCGCGCTGCTCGCGCACTACACCAAGCGCCCCGTGAAGATCGTCCGCTCCCGCGTGGAGTCCACGATGATCTCCTCCAAGCGTCACCCGATCACGACCCATGTGAAGACCGGCGCGACGAAGGACGGCAAGCTCGTGGCTGCGCAGTATGAGCTCACGTGCGACGCCGGCGCTTACGGCTCCTACGGCCCCGCCGTTATCGGCCGTTTCCCGGTCCACGCCGTCGGCCCCTACGATTGCCCGAACGTCCGTTTGGACGCGGTATTTGCTTACACCAACAACCCGATGTGCGGCGCGTTCCGCGGATTCGGCGTGCCGCAGGCCGCCGTTGTCCACGAGGGACAGATGGACGCTCTGGCCGCGGCTCTGCATATGAGCCCGCTGGAGATCCGCCGCATCAACGGCCACCACGTCGGCTCGACGATCCCGACCGGCCAGACCCTCACCGAGAGCGTCGGCTATCAGGACACGCTCGCCGAGGCGATCAAGAAGGCCGAGGAAGTCATGCCGGACGCCCTTGAGCGTCTCGACCCGGATTGGAGGCCGCAGATATGAAATTGAGAGGAACAGGCGTCGGCAGCATGTTCTACGGCGTCGGCAACACCGGCCTTCCGAACCCGGCCGCCGCGTTCTGCGAAGTTCTGCCCGACACCAGCGTTAACGTTACCATCGGCGCGGCCGACATCGGCCAGGGCGTCGCGACCGTCGCCGCGGCGATCGCCGCCGAAACGCTCGGTCTTGAGTTTGAAAACATCCACGTGACCTGGGCGGATACCCAGATCGCCCCCGAAGGCGGCGCGACATCCGCCTCCCGCCAGACGTTCATCACCGGCAACGCCGTGAAGAATGCCTGCACCAACGCGATGGGCGAGCTCAAGCGCACCGCTTCCGAGTTTCTGAACGTCCCGCAGGAAGAGCTGATCTTCCGCCACCGCGAGATCTACAGCTCCAAGGATGAGTCCAAGAAGATGACCTATCCCGAGCTCATGGGCGCGATGGGCAAAAATGGCCGTCTGGCCGTCGGCGCGGGCTACTACAACCCGAAGACCACCTATCTGAACCCGGCCGACATGTCCGGCGTTCCGTATGAGGTCTACTCCTACGCCACCTGCATCATCGAGGTCGAGGTCGATACCGACACGGGCGAGGTCCAGCTTCTCAAGTGCGTTTCCGCGCACGACGTCGGCACGCCGGTCGGCGTGAAGATGTGCGAAGGCCAGATCGAGGGTGGCACCGCCATGGGCACCGGCTTCGTCATCAGCGAGAAGATCGAGATCGACCCGAAGACCTGCGCGATCAAGAACCCCTCGCTCAGCAAGTACATCATCGAGTCCAGCATGGATGTTCCCGAGGTGTACCCGATCGTTGTGTGCAGCGACGGCGACGCCGCTCCGTACGGCGCCAAGGGCATCGGTGAGCCGGCGCTCATCCCGAGCATCCCCGCGACGATGGCCGCCATCGGCAACGCGCTCGGCGTCAAGTTCCACCACACCCCCGTCCTCGCCGTCGACATTGTGAAGGCGTGGAAGGACAAGCAGGCAGCGGAGGCTGCCGCCAACTAAGGTTGAAAGTACACCCCTAAGGTACTTTTTAACAATAACTCATCGGCCGCGTCGTACGCGGCGCGGCCAGCTTACCAAGCAATAAGGAACCGCGCACGTCCCTCTTCGGGCAATCAGCAGCTGCCCGAAACCACACACAAGTAAACGCTCAACGAATGTTGCAATCAACATTAAATTAAGGGAGGCACTTTAATTAATGGCAAACAACAACACCGAGCTTAAGGGATGGGCTAAGTACTGCAAAGAGCAGAACATTGAGTTCTCCACGAAGCGCATTTTCATCGACGGCCTGGGCGGCATGGCTCACGGTCTGTTCGCGTCTCTGCTGATCGGCTGCATCATCAACACGATCGGCATGTACGTTCCCCTGCTGAAGGACATCGTTGTCAACCCCTGGATGTCCGATAAGCTCGCCGGCGAGAACCTTCTCATCGCCAGCAAGACCGCTGCTTACGCCGTGCAGGGCGCCGCTATGGCCGCTGCTATCGCGTACAGCATGAAGGCTCCCCCGTTCGTCATGTACTCCACGCTGGCCGTTGGCTTCGCTGCCAACGCCCTCGGCGCGCAGGGCGGCCCTCTCGCCGTGTTCTTCGTCGTCGTCATTGCCGTGTTCTTCGGCAAGCTGGTCTCGAAGCGTACCCCGATCGACATCATCGTGACCCCGTTCGTTACGATCGTTTTCGGCGTTCTGTTCGCTTTCCTGATCGCTCCCCCGATCGGCAAGGGCGCCGTCCTTCTCGGAGACCTCGTCATGAAGGCGACCGCTCTCCAGCCCTTCTGGATGGGCATCCTCGTCTCCGCTCTCATGGGCATCATCCTGACCCTCCCCATCTCCTCCGCCGCTATCTGCGCCGGTCTTGGTCTGGTCGGTCTCGCCGGCGGCGCCTGCGTTGCTGGCTGCTCTGCTCACATGGTCGGCTTCGCTGTTGCGTCCTACCGTGAGAACGGCGTGCAGGGTCTCCTTTCTCAGGGTCTCGGCACCTCCATGCTCCAGGTTCCCAACCTGGTCAAGAAACCCATCCTCTGGCTGCCCCCCGTGGTCGCTTCCATCGTGAACGGCCCGCTCGCCACCTGCCTGTTCAAGCTCCAGATGAACGGCGCTGCCATCAACTCCGGCATGGGCACCTCCGGCCTCTGCGGCCAGATCGGCCTCATCACCGGTTGGGCGGCCCCCGTGTGCGAAGAGAACGCCGCTCTCGGCGTTGACTTCGCCGCCGCTACGGCCAGCCCGGCTCTGAACTGGATCGGCCTCGTCGTCTGCTCCTTCGTGATCCCCGCTCTTGTCAGCTGGCTCGTCAGCGAGCTCATGCGCAAGAAGGGCCTCATCAAGGAAGGCGACTACGCTCTCGATCTGTAATCCTAACAGGCACAAAACTCTACTTACTCCCGGGGCAAGCTGCAGCTCCGAGGTAAGCACAGCTCGTGCGCGGATTTTTTAAAAAAGGCGTTGAGTTATTCAATATTCGCCGGTTCCCGGCGCCTTGTGCGCCGGGAATTGAGCGGATAAACTTAGGGAATCAAAAGTCGGCTCCCCAGCCACAGTTTGACCGGGGAACCAGGGGTTTTCTGCACGGTAAGGGCGTTCGTCCTTCCGGGCACACCCCTGCCGCGACAGAAAAACCCTTTGGACAGGGCTGCTGCCATATCCCGGATGTGCGGATGGCGGCGGAATGTCCGCGTGTACTCTGGCAAAACGCTCCCGGCGCAGAACTGCGCAACGCCGGGGGAGTTGGGCAAACACACAATTTAATTGCTGCGCGCAGCAGCAGAAGGGAGTTTACCATGGCTACTCTGGTAATTAAGAACATCGGTAAGATCGTTTCCGGTGACATTGACCACCCCGTTCTTGAGGGCAGCGTCATCGTCATCAACGAGAACCTCATCGAGGCGATCGGCGGCGAAGAACTCCTCGCCAACATCGGCGACGCGACCGTCGTCGATGCCAACGGCACCACCGTCACCCCGGGTCTTTGGGACACGCATGTGCATGTCTCCACGGCGGACGGCTACGGCACCCGTCAGAAGACCTTTGGCTTCATTGAGAGTGCGAAAAACGGCGGCGTGACCACTATGATCTCTGCCGGCGAATGCCATATCCCCGGCCATCCGAAGGGCGACCCCGTCTACACCAAGGCGCAGGCCATTGTCGGCCACAAGTGCTTTGCCAAGGGCGTTTCCGGCGTGAAGGTCGAAGGCGGCGGACTGATCCTCGAGAAGGGTCTGGTCGAGAAGGACTTCGAAGACCTCGCCAAGGAAGGCGTCTGGGTCGTCGGTGAGATCGGCCTCGGCACCGTCAACAACCCCGAGACTGCGGCTCCCATGGTCGAGTGGGCCCACAAGCACGGCTTCAAGGTGCAGATGCACACCGGCGGTACTTCCATCCCCGGCTCCTCCACCGTTACCGCGGACGACGTCATCAAGACGAAGCCCGACGTTGTTTCCCACATCAATGGCGGCCCGACCTCCATTCCTCTGCACGAAGTTGACCGCATCATGGACGAGACCACGTTCGCGATGGAGATCGTGCAGTGCGGCAACCCGAAGACCGCTCAGTACGTCCTCAACCGCGCTGCCGAAAAGGGCCAGCTCGGCCGCGTGATCTTCGGCAACGACGCTCCGTCCGGCACGGGCATCATTCCTCTGGGCATCATGCGCAACATCAGCTTCGCCGCTTCCATGACCGACATCGCCCCCGAAGTCTGCGTCGCCATGGCGACCGGCAACCCGGCGAAGGTCTACACGAAGCTCAACCGCGGCGTCATCGCCCCGGGTAAGGAAGCCGACCTGCTGATCATGGACACCCCGATGGGTTCCGTCGGCAAGGACGCCATGGAAGCTTTCGCCGCCGGCGATATTCCGGGCCTGTCCTACGTCATCATTGACGGCAAGATCAACGTCAAGAAGTCCAGCAACACTCCTCCTGCGTCGAGAAAGCCCTGCTGAGCCTTGCTCGCACAGAAGCCCAACTCATTTAGCTATTAATTTTTAATAGGAGGATATACCAATGAAAGAGCCTAAGATTCGCAAGATCGTTACCAACCTCGAAGAAGTGTTCTACGAGGGCGGCGCTGAGAAGCCCGTGGAGACCAACTCCGGCCGCAAGTCCATCAAGACTGTGTCCGTGGCTGCCGTTATCAAGAATCCGTACGCCGGCCAGTGGGTCGAAGACCTGTCTGAGCTGACCGAGTACGGCGAGTACCTGGGCGATCTGCTCACCAAGAAGGGTGCCGAGCTCCTCGGCGCCGAGAACGTTGAAACCTACGGCAAGGGCTGCATCGTCGGTCTCGACGGCGAGCTGGAGCACTCCTCCGCTATGCTGCACCCGAAGTCCGGCAAGACCATCCGCGCTGCTATCGGCGGCGGCAAGTCCATCATTCCTTCCAACGAGAAGGTCGGCCCTGCCGGCTCCGAGCTGGACATCTCCCTGCACTTCAAAGATGCTGCCTTCGTGCGCACTCACTACGGCTCCTTCGCGGTCCGTATTCCCGATGCCCCGAAGAGCGATGAGATCGTCATGGCGGTCGTTCTGGCTGACGCCGGCCGTCCGCATGCTCTCGTCAACGGCGTTGGCCGTATCGGCGGTCTGCAGAAGTCCGAAGCCAAGTGCGAGGACGGCATGCACTAATTCTTCCCCGCGTTTAACAATAGCCCCCTTGGCAACAAGGGGGCTATTTTCAAGAGCATGACCGCAGAATCATCTGCGGGAGAAAAGGCCTGGAGGACATTGTAAATGAACCTTATTGAAAAGTATCTGGCAAAAGCGGCTGGCAAGGAACATGTCGCCCCCGGCCAGGATCTCACCTGCAAGGTGAGCTTTGTCGCCGCGCACGACGTGACGGCTCCCATCGCCATCCGCATGTTCCGCGAGATCGGCGTGAAGAAGGTCTTCGATCCCAGCCGCGTGGCGCTGATCGTTGACCATGTATACCCCGCCGCCACGGAGAAGGCCCGCGCCAATGTTTGGGCGATGGACGACTTCTCCAAGGAATTCGGCGTTCCCCTGTATCAGCGCGGTGAAGGCGTTATCCACCAGCTGATGTATGAAAAGCATAAGCAGAATCCCGGCGATATCGTTTGTATTGCTGACTCCCACACCGGCACCTGCGGCGGTTACGGTCAGATCGGCATCGGCGTCGGCTCCACGGAGCTGGCCGCGGCCATGGCGACCGGCACGCTCGATCTTGAGGTGCCCCAGGTTGTGCAGATATATCTCACCGGCAAGCGCCCCTCCAACGTTTTCGGCAAGGATCTCATCCTGTATCTCGGCAGCAAGTTCGGCTCCGACTATCTCGTGGACCGCGGCCTTCTTCTCACCGGCCCCGGCATCGACGATCTCTCCATCGCCGAGCGCATGACCGTCTGCAACATGGGTATCGAGATCGGCAGCATGATCACCATCTTCGGCACCGAAGAGAAGGAATCCGACTGCTTCGAGACCTATGAGATCGATCTTTCCACGCTTGAACCGCAGATCTCCTGCCCCTTCAGCCCCGCGAACGTTGTTCCGGTGCGCGAGAAGGCCGGCATCAAGGTCACGCAGGTCGTCGTCGGCAGCTGCACCAACGGCCGTCTGAACGACATGGAGCAGGTCGCCAAGGCATTTAAAGGCAAGAAGGTCAGCCCCGACGTCAACGTGCTCATCGTTCCCGCCTCCCGCGAGATCCTCGGACAGATGGAAGAGCGCGGCTGGACGAAGATCATCCGCGACGCCGGCGCCACTATTCTCAACCCCGGCTGCGGTTCCTGCTTCGGCGCGCACGAGGGACTTATCACCCCGCGCGACGTGTGCGTTTCCACGACGAACCGCAACTTCCCCGGCCGTATGGGCAGCAAGGTCGGCCAGATCTATCTGGCGAGCCCGGCTACCGCGGCGGCCACCGCCCTCACGGGCGTCATCACCGTTCCGGAGGTGTAAGCACAAATGGAAAAGATCAGAGGTAAAGTTATCATTCTCGGCGACGACGTCGATACCGACCAGATCCTCCCCGGCTACGCGATGAGCGAGCCCTACGAGGAGATCGGCAAGTACGCCATGGCCGGCCTCCCGACGGAGGACTTCAAGCTCAACCGCGAGCCCGGGTGCATTCTCGTAGCCGGACGCAACTTCGGCTGTGGCTCCTCCCGCGAGCAGGCCCCCATCGCCCTCAAGCAGGCGCAGGTCGCCCTCGTCGTGGCGCAGGGCTTCGCCCGCATCTTCCGCCGCAACTGCATCAACATCGGCATGCCGGTGTTCGTTGCCGACGCCGTGAAGAAGCTCCACACCGGCGAGATCATTGAGGTCGATCTCGAAAAAGGCACGATCACCGCGCCCTGCGGCGTCATCGAAGCCAACCCTCTTTCGGAGAACGTGCTCAAAACGCTCGAATACGGCGGACTGATCCCCCGTGTGCGCGCCGAGCTCGGCATCACCGAATAAACCGGTTTGAAAGAATCAAATAAGGAATATACAGAGGAGAAGAGCTATGGCTATGAAAGACCCTCAGGCAAGAACAAAACAAATTATTAAGGACGATATCGAGACCATCCGCGCTTATGCTGATGCGTTCGGCGTTGAGATGCCCGATCTTGACGAGAACGGCGAGGTCGTCGGTCTGCCCGCGCCGTATCCCCGCGAGGTCGCCGGTGTCGTCCGCAGCGGCTACCGCATCTACGAGCTCGGCCAGAAGGCCGTCGAGACCGGCATGCCCTGCCTGAACCCGATCCTCGGCCGCAACAGCGCCGAAGAGACCTGGAAGGAATCCAACGACATTTACAAGTACGCCGAAAAGTTCGGCCAGACTGTGTTCCAGTTCGTCCACTCCGAGGCGACCCGCCACATCGACCCGCTCAAGGGCCGCGAGCTCATCGAGCAGTCCCGCGGTAAGGGCGGCATCACCCCGAAGGGCGAGCGCGAGTTCATCCAGATGGGCGGCGGCGCGAAGCACCCCGTGCGTATCAACGCCACCGGCGACACCGCGCACATCAACATCCTCAACGGCTTCATCGCCGGCTTTGACGGCACCGACATCGGCCCTGTCATCCACGTCCACTTCGGCGGCCGCGGCATCCACGACTTCCGCACGAAGGTCGTCAACGGTTACAAGTCCTGCATCGTCTGCGCCGAGAACAAGATCTTCGCGCAGCTCGACACCCACAAGCACATCAACAACATCGGCGGCACCGACGGCATGGCCATCGCGATGTGCCTTCTCTCCGAGGGTATTGCCACCCACGCCGGCCTCCCCTGGGAGCTCTCCGGCATCCAGATGAACGTCGGCGGCAACAACCTGTACCGCGACCTTGCCATCATGCGCGCGTTCCGCCACAACATGCTCTCCAAGAGCCTGATCGTTGTCCCCGAAACGTTCCAGCATCCGCCCGCGAACCTGATCGCGGAGCAGGCGCATTTTGCCCGCATGGCCATCTCCGCCAAGCTCGGCGGCGCCAACTTCTACCGCCCGAAGGCGGCCGAGAGCGTCGGCATCCCGACCGGCGACTCCATGGGCCAGGCCTGCTGGGCTACGCTCGACGTGTTCCAGCACACCTACAACCCCGGCATTGAGTCTCCGAAGATCGACGAATACGAGAACATGATGATGGACGAGGCGTTCGCCGTTCTTGAAGCCGTTCTCAAGCTCCCCGCGCACAGCCTGCATCAGGGCTGCCTGACCGAGGAATTCTGGAAGCAGTGGACGGACGAAGAGCTCATCGACCTCATCGTTGACGGCGGCAAGTCCGGCAAGATGGACACCCCGCGCGCCGGCGGCTGGGATCTCAAGCGCTTCGTCAAGACGAACCGCGACCCCGACGGCATCACCCGCTACGTCGAAGGCTACACCCCGCTGGGCGTCGATCCTTCCCGCTGCCCGATCACCAAGGAGCACGTTGTCGTGCACATCGAGAAGCCGCCTACACGCAAGGAGAAGATCGTCCTCGCGACCGTCGGCGCCGACGCGCACGTCAACGGCATCAACACCATCCGCGAGGCCTTCCAGGACGCCGGTTATGAGATCATCTTCCTGCGCGGCATGAACCTGCCCGAGACCGTGGCCGAAGTCGCGGCGGAGGCGAAGGCAAACGCCATCGGCGTGAGCAACCTGCTCGGCCTCGGCGTGACGCTGTTCCCGCGTGTCGGCAAGCGTCTCGAAGAGCTCGGAATGCGCGACAAGGTCGTCGTCTGGGCCGGCGGGCGTATCGCCGAGAAGGAAGAAGAGCACGCCTACTACGAGAAGAAGATCGCGGAAGAGGGCACCGGCTTTATGGGCGTTGACGCGTTCTTCGGCCCCGAGTCCACGCCCGAGCAGTGCGTGACCAAGATCACCGAACTCATCGAGGCGAAAGAGAAAGAGCTCGCCGAGAAAGAAGAAAACAAGTAAATTAGGAAGGAAAGAGAACACCATGGACCAGTACAGAATTCCCTGCGTTATCATGCGTGCCGGTACCAGCAAGGGCATTTTCCTCAAGGAAAACGATCTGCCCGCCCCCGGCCCCGAGCGCGACGCCATGATCCTGCAGATCTTCGGTTCCCCCGACAAGCGCCAGATCAACGGTCTGGCCGGTGCCGATCCCCTGACGAGCAAGCTCGCCGTCATCGGCCCGAGCAAGCAGCCCGGCTGCGACGTGGACTACACGTTCGCCCAGGTCTCCATCACCGACGCCGTCGTTGACTGGAACGGCAACTGCGGCAACATCTCCTCCGGCGTTGCCCCGTTTGCGATCGACGAGTCCATCGTGAAGTGCCACGAGGGTCTCAACGAGGTCACCATCTGGCAGGTCAACACCCAGAAGGTCATGAAGTCCTACGTCCTCGTCGAGGACGGCAAGGCGAAGGTCACCGGCGACGTCGCCATCGCGGGCGTGCCCGGCACCGGCGCTCTCATCCAGATGGATATGTCCGGCACCGCCGGCGCCGCTACCGGCAAGCTTCTGCCGACCGGCAACCCCGTGGACGTCATCGAGACGAGCCGCGGCCCCATCGAGGCCTCCATCGTTGACTGCGCCAACCCCGTCATCTTCGTGCGCGCCGAGAGCGTCGGCATGAAGGGCACCGAGGACCAGGTCGAGATCGACGGCAACAAGGAACTGCTCAAGTATCTCGAAGAGATCCGCGGCATCGCGTGCGTCAAGTGCGGCATGGCGAAGGATCTCGCCGACGCCACCAAGAACTCCCCGGCGTTCCCGATGGTCGCTTTCATCACCGAGGCGCAGGATTACTACTATCCCCCCGAGAAGAAGACCATCAAGAAGGAAGAGGTCGATCTCGTCTCCCGCCTGATGTTCATGCAGGTGCTGCATAAGACCTATGCCGGCACCGCCACGGTCTGCACCGGCGTCGCCGCGAAGATCCCCGGCACTATCGTCAACCAGGTCATCGGCAAGGAGAATCCGGAAGAGCTCGTGCGCATCGGCCACCCCGCCGGCGTCATCAACTGCTATTCCGAGGTTACGCCCGATCTCACCGTGAAGAAGGCCGCCATCGAGCGCACCGCCCGCCGTCTTATGGAAGGCTACGCGCTGCTCGAGAAGAGCAAGGACCCCCGCAAGAAGTAAGAGCGCCCATGTCCGCCATCCGGGTCTCCCGGATGGCGGTTAAGGAGTCAAAGCGATGAAAGCAAACATTCTTGTTTATGATGTCGGCAGCACCTATACGAAGGGCGCGGCCTTTGCCCTTGCGGACGGGAAACTGACGTTCCTTGCCCGCGGCCAGCACCCGACGACGCTGGAGAACATCAGCGACGGCGCGCGCGGCGCCGAGGCGGAGATCCTCGCCAAGGGCGTGGAATTCGCGCCCGATATGGTCCGGTTCAGCTCGTGCAGCGCCGCGGGCGGACTGCGCATGGTCGCCATGGGGTACATGCCCCGCGTGACAGCGAAGGCCGCGAAGGAAGTTGCCATGACCGCCGGTGCGCGTGTCATGGAGGTCGTCTCCGCGGACGAGCCGCCCGAGTTCCGCGAGGAAGTGCTGCGCGAGATCAAGCCCGACATCATCCTGCTCTCCGGCGGTACGGACGGCGGCGACATGGCCAACGTGCTCGAAAACGCGGACATCATCTGCAAGGTGCACGGCGAAGGCACGGTCATTCTCGGCTGCAACAAGTTCGCCCAGCGCGAGGCGGCGGAGAAATTCCGCGCCGCGGGCATTGAGTGCATCCGCGTGCCGAACATCCTGCCGACGATCCACGAGCTGAACGTGAAGCCCGCGCGCATCGCCATCCACGAGCAGTTCATCAACCAGATCACCCATGCGAAGGGCTTGCAGGAATTCCGCGATTCGCTCGCGGATCAGACCGTCATCCCGACGCCGGGCGCCGTGCTCCTTGCGAGCGAGCTGCTTGCCAAGGGCAGCTACGAGCAGGAGGGCGTCGGCGGCGTGATCCTCGTGGATATCGGCGGCGCTACGACCGACATCCATTCCGCTCTGCCCGAGCTCATCGACATGAACATCGAAGAGCGCGGACTTGTTGTGAGCAACGAAAAGCAGTTTTCCTACCGCACCGTCGAGGGCAATCTCGGTCTGCGCGTGAGCGCGACCGGCATTCCCGAGGCCGTGGGCGACAAGGCCGTTCTCCGCGCCATGGACCACGATTACGGTCTGACGCCGGAGGATGTGGAAAACTATGTCGATCTGCTCGAAGCGCACAACGATCACATTCCCGCCGACGAGAAGGAGGCCTGTCTCGACCGCGCGCTTGCCGCGTGCGCCGCGGACGTCGCCATCCGCCGTCACGCCGGATATTACGCGAAGGAGGCCGATCCCGTCATGGGCATCATGGCCGGCGCTCCGATGGGGCGCGATCTTCGCAACGTGCGCCAGGTGCTGTGCGTGGGCGGTATTTTCCTCCACTGCCACGGCGAGGAGCGCGAGAACATCGTGCGCCGCACGTTCGATAACCCCGGCATCTCCCTGCTGCCGCTCAACGACCCGGACATCTGGTTCGACGAGGACTATATCCTCTACGCCATGGGCGTTCTGGCGCAGCACTTCCCCGAAGAAGTTCTTTCGTACATGAAAGAGCATGTGATAAAGAAATAAACCACTCAAATACTTATACTTATTAAGGAGACTGATTCCCATGACCAACGGACAGAAAATGCGCAAGCTCTTTGAAGAGAAAAAGCTCGTCGTCGCCCCCGGCTGCCACGACGCTCTCACCGCGAAGATCATTTCTTACCTCGGCTTCGACGCCGTGTACATGACCGGCTACGGCCAGAGCGCCTCCCACCTCGGCCAGCCCGACGTCGGCCTGATGACCATGAGCGAAATGGTCATGCGCGCTTCCAACACCGTGGAAGCTGCCGGCAACGCCCTCGTCGTCGCCGACGCCGACACCGGCTTCGGCAACGCTGTCAACGTGCAGCGCACCATCCGCGAGTATGAGAAGGCCGGCGTCGCCGTCATTCAGCTCGAGGACCAGGTCATGCCCAAGAAGTGCGGCCACATGACCGGCCGTCAGGTCGTTCCCATGGAAGAGATGGTCGGCAAGGTCAAGGCCGCCGTTGATGCCCGCCAGGGCGACATGATGATCATGGCCCGTACCGACGCCCGTACCGTTTACGGCATCGAAGAGGCCATCAAGCGCGGCCTTGCTTACAAGGAAGCCGGCGCGGACATCATCTTCATCGAGTCCCCCGAGTCCAAGGAAGAGATGATGCTCATCAACAAGGAGATCCCCGGTCTGACGCTCGCCAACATGGTCGAGGGCGGCCGCACCCCGATCTTCAAGAACGACGAGCTCGAGAGCTTCGGCTACAACCTCGTTATCTACCCCACCGCCTCCACCTACGTCACCACCAAGGCCATGATCGACCTGTGGGAAGGCCTGAAGCGCGACGGCACCACCATCACCCAGCTTGACAAGATGGTTCCGTTTGCCCAGTTCAACGAGCTGATGGGTCTGCAGAAGATCCGCGACATCGAGCACACCTACGCCTCCTCCACCGGCCGCTGAGCGCAGACGGGAGAGAAAAAGATGGCAGATCTGAAAAGCGTAGTTGCGGAAAAGCTTCCGCTGACGATGGGCGAGACGATCGCCCTCGCAAAAGAATACGGCGTGCGCGTGGTGGATGTTGTCCTCACGGAGAGCGAGCTGCGCACCGGTCTTGACCGCGAAGGCGTGCTCAAGGCCGTCATGGAAGAGTATGCGCACAACCTCAAGGCTGTGGAGATCGGCGTTTCCGGCGGAAACAGCTTCCTGCTCGGCACCGTTCCCACCCAGCTCAAGGAAATGGGCCCCGGCACCATCTTTGCGGATGTGCTGCTTGACAAGGCGCTCATGTACACCGTGGCCGCCGAAGTCGGCAACCACTGCATCGGCGTGCGTCCGTGCGCCGGCACGGGCGACCCCTGCCCCTACACCGGCTTCCTGCGTGCGCTGATGGACGTCGGCACCGACGAGACCACTCTCGCCGAGGTCGCCTGCCTCATGCTCAAGGTCGGCAGCCTGTTCCGCGTGGCGAAGGTCACCACCGGCTGCAATCTGGAAGGCTACGGCGCGGGCTCTGCCGCCATTGCCGCCGCGACCGTTCATCTGAAGAACGGCACGCCCGAGCAGATGGAAAAGGCCATGGTCCTCGCTATGTCCCCGACGATCGGCGTTCCCTGCACGCCGCGCGTGCTCGTTCCGGCGCTCTGCACCGCCCACGTCGGCGGCGCGATCCTCGGCGGCATGTACGCCGGCCGTCTCTGCACGACCGTGGAGATGACCGTCAACGTCCCGTTCGACGTTATGTTCGCTATGGCGTCCCTCGTTCACAAGGAGAGCGCGCACCACATCGTGCCCACCGTCGTGGAGTACATGGAGCCCTTCTTCCAGCGCACCGCTGAGGTCGAATCCCTTGTTTCCGAGGAAGTCCACAAGGCCGACAAGAAGCGCATTGAAGAGACGCTCGAAAAGGCCAAGGAGATCGCCAAGAAGATGGCGGACGGCTCTGCCCCCATCATCAAGACGCTCGGCGACGCCGTTGTCGGCGGTTCCTCTCAGGCTGTCGGCAGCCCGACGAACTGCGGCCGCATCGCCCACGAGCTTCTCAATGAGGGCGAGAAGGTCACCGAGATCACCATCGAGCTGTATCCGGAGCTCTTTGCCCGCCGCACGATCAACGTGCCCGGCGTGCTCATGGGCGCGGTGTACGGCTGCTCCACCTCCGACTATAAGACCTACGAGGTCGCCGTGGAGCGCGTCAAGGCCGACGGCGTCAAGGTGAACATCGTCCGCGGTGAAGAGTACCAGATCCAGAAGGTCACTCTCGTCACCGATAAGGGCAACAGCGTCATGGTCGATACGCTCAACCGCGGCGGCGGCCGTCTCGTGCTGCGCAACGCCACGCCCTCTCTTGAGAAGGCGCAGGAAGCTGCGAAGAAGCTCGGCATCGTTGTTGTCGAGTAATTCTCCCCGATAATTTCATATCCGCAAAGCTGCCGGGATCGTATGATCCCGGCAGTTTTTCTATGCCCATCAATATCACGAAATGTGCGTATAATTGGGACTCAAATTGTCGGCCAGAAAATTTTGCAGTCGAAAACCTATGCATTATCAATGGATATACGATTCGTGAAATCCGACGGGAAAGTAGGTGCTCACAAAATGTGTTTTTCTGCTAACATATAGATATGAAACACAAAGCGTGATTCAAATCTATGTAAGCAGAGGAGCGGATATGAGTAAACGATCCTATCCGGTGTGGGACTATCCGTCCAACACCAAACAAAACCTGATAACGCCGGCGAAATCGCCGCAGGAGCGGAACCGGGGCGTCGGCATCCCGCAGAGCCAGCAGAGCAGAGCGCCGACGCTGCAAAACACAACACCGGCGCAGCGGGGAATCGTTCCGGAAAGAGGGCAGAACGCCCGGCAGAACTATAAGCCGCCGACGCGGGGCCGGCCGGCGAGCACCGGTGCGCAGCCGTGGCTGCGCAATTCCGGCGCAGGGAAGCAGACGCCCGGCACGACCGGAACGATAAGAAGAACCGGGACAACGGGTACGGCCAGACAAACCAGAACGAGTAAGTCAACGGGAACGACCGGGAAACCGCCTTACCGTTCTTCGTATGCCAGCGCTGCGGATCTCGCCGACATGAACGAGATCATGGGTGTGAACTCCTACACCGGCGAGGCGCAGGATGTCGCCGACGATTTCCTGCGGCAGAAGGGCGTAAGCAGCACCACAGAGTACCAGAAAAAGTTCTTTGCCGAGCAGGAAGCGAAGCGAAGAGCGCAGGAGGAACGGGCGCGGCAGTATCGCGAGCTGTACGGCAGCGCGGAGGACGAGGCGGAAATCCTCGGCCTGCGCGGCGGCTACACCGGCAAGGTCAACGACATGGTTCAAGCGGAGTGGGCGCGTTATAACGTAGACAATGCAGCCGACTATCGTGCCGCATTGGAAGCGAAAGGTACAGGCGCGGACTATTTGTGGCGGAGAGCTGTCGGGGGCGCGAAAGGAGCAACGCAAGCGCTGGCAAATGATATTAGTTATCGCTCACAGCTTGCAATGCCATACCAAGCAGCAGAACAGGCATATTGGGAGGATGTATACAACGGTGGAGCGGCTTCCAGAGGCGCAAGAGAAGAGCGTTACGCCGGATTGACAGAAAATCAGCGTACTGCGCTTGAATATATGGGTAGCCTGGACGCGAGTTCGGAGTACCTTCTTCAGGCGCAGCGGGAAGCAGAGGCGAAATACGCTGATGAGCCGCTGTACCGCGCTGCGTACTGGGCGGATGAGTATAACGCCGAAACACAGAGAAAGTATGGAGATGTCTCGGACGGTTCGCGTCTTGCGGGAAATTTTGCGGAGCGCCTGGGCAGCAGAGTTCCGGCTATGGCGGCAAAATATATTCCAATCTTCGGACCATTCCTTTCCAATGCAATGCTGTACGGGCAGTCATCCGGCGCAGCCTTTGACCGTTCCCTGAGCGAGGGGGCAACGCGGCACGAGGCAGAGCTGTATGCAAGCGGCATAGGAATGAAAGCTGTCGTCACAGAACGCCTCAGCGACGGAATGAACAAGCTTTTCGGCAAGGGATTTTCCGACAAATTAACGAATCAGGTGGTGGATAAGCTTGCAAAAAGCCCTGCCGGAAAGATAGTTTTGCGTTTCCTGTTGAATGCAAATAACGAAGGGCTGGAAAACGTTATTGACGATGTTTTAGACCCGCTTTTTACAACGATCTATAAGGGAAAACAATACAGCAGCGCACAGGAATATTTCTCCGATGTGGATGTAGCGCAGCTTACCGAAGACTATCTTATCGGCTTTGGAGAAAGCCTGCTCTACCAAAGCGGAGGAGTACTTGCTGAAAAATCGAGAAAGCCTACAGACCCAATTTACGCAGTTTTACTCGATCAGGCACAGGAGAAAGTCGAGGAAAAGCTCGGGTCGGACGAGTATCAGCGTGTTATTCAGGGGCTGAATGGTGACGGCGGAGCCAGAGCACCGGAGATGCCCACAAACGACTGGTATAACGACGTTGTACTACGTGCGGCACAGAATGCCGGGGCCGGAGGCGGAAACGCACGCCGACTTGGAATTGATCCGGCGTTCGATCAAAAAGTGATGACAGCTTTGATGTCGGATGATATAATTGATTCATCAACAGGAAAATATGTCCTCTATGGAAGCTACGGCGATTTGGACAAGTTCCGAAAGCTGGAAGGTATCACCGGCGTGCAGTTGCATCATTTGAACCAGCAGGGAGTTTTCGGAGAAACGATACCCTATCGGGATGGTGTATGCATGATGGTTAGAGGAAATGCAATTACCGAAAAGAGAAGCGAACATAATCTGCTGCACACATGGACGGAAGGTTTTTTCGATAACTACAGAGCGGGCGGCAAATACGAAGGAGAACTTCCTACGATTGGTGAGTATAACATTGAAAATGCAAAGTCAATAGGAAATGCGGGGTTTGGAAACGATCTTGTGGAAGCCTTCATAAATGCTGCCGTTCAGGAACAGTTCGATTATGGTTTCTCCATGGATGAACTGATTCCGAGGATACCCGGGTCAATGCATCTGAATTGATTGGAGGAGTTCAATGATGGAAATTGATAAGAAGAAAAATATGGTGTATGGTCAGCAGAAAGAAGCTGCGTCGAAACTATCACCGGAAGTGGAGGCGAAAATGAACGAACTCTCGCCGAAGGCTTTTACTATAGCAGACAAGACGATTGAGGCCTACGGAAAACCGGTAGAGGAATATGACGATATAGACCGCGCAACCATGGCCGGACTGATTTTCGGGGAGCTATGCGCACTTGCATATGAGAACGATTTTGCAAGCCTGGGCTGGTTCAACGGAACGATTACGGCTATCGCCTATCAGAAACTTCATTATTCGGTACAGATGTCAGTAAGAATCGCAAATCAACTGGTTTTTCATTCCGGCGCAAAGGAAAATGTGAATTTACACAACCTGAGGCACAACGGAATTGATGCGTATTTCCTGCTGGACAAGCCGGAGGAGATGTCACGAAAAATAAAGGTCTTTTTCGCCGAAGTACACGAAGCGTTTGAAAAGGCACGAAGAGACGGATTAATTGAATAATGCATGCGCCGCCGGGGGACACCCCGGCGGCGTTTTGCGTACTGGAAAAGTCCGTGTTTTTTTCAGCAAAGTATGGTACAGTATGATTATGAGAAAAAGGACGAACCATTACCGGGCGTCTGCCGTATGTACGAAACACGCCGGGGAAACAACTGGACGACCATGCAGGACATCTGGCGGGCGACCGCTTCGGAGGCTCCGGACAGTTGGACAATCTGGTGTCGCAGCACTGGCTCGTGAACTTGAGCTCTTATAAGTTGCTTGAGAACGAATGGTACAGGGCGATACGTGATGGGAAGACGGTGGGCGTAAGTGTCTATGTTGAGTACGCGGGAGACGATTTGCGACCAAGCGCCTTTAGCATAGAGTACACAATCGACGGAGAAGAGCACAGCAAACACATCACAAATGATATTTTAGGAGGACTGGGGTTATGACCTACGGTGAGCTACATAAATACTTGAAGGCATATAACAAAAAAGCTGCGGCGGAGGGACGGCCGTTTGAGGATCTGTTTTCCGAGTACCAGAGTGAAATGATCCGACAGAGCATTGCCTATGCGGAAAACCGTGCGGAAAAAATATATGTTTATTCTGATTTTGAATGCGGCGCAATTATGGCGAGACCAGCCTTCATCATTGAAGGAAAGTTTTATCCGGACTATGAATGGGATAAGGCCATACGTGAGGGGAAAGAATCATCTTCAATTTCCAGAGAGGAAAAAAGGGATATACGAAGGACGATTCTGTGTTATGCGGTTGCTGTTCGTGAGTTGTGTCTCGAGTACAAGAGGGCAGTGCCGACGGTGATCAAGCTCATTTACGACGCAAAGACCCGCCAAGTGAGAGCGCAGTACGGCTATGAGCGCCTGAAGCCTTTAAGCGAATATGCTGACGAGACCCGCTGCCGTATGTGGTTCGACGAGATCCGGGCAAACAATCTGTAAAACCAAATTACCGCGCCGCCGGGGGAGACCCCGGCGGCGTTTTTGTGTTTGGCATTATCACGGAGCGTGTGCAGCTCGGGCGCGGGAAATGGAAAAAGAGCAATTTGCGCCGGAGAAAGACCCTGCTTATTCAATGGATACACGATTCGTGAAAAACGACGAAAAAGCTGCCGTTCACGAACCGTGTTTCTATGCTACCATTAAATCACCGTAAGGGAATTCGCGGGCCGGGGCGAACACCGGCGGAAAGGAGTCTGAGATGGACGAAAACGAAAGATCGGAAGAGATCGGGGAGGTCGTGCCTCCCGCGGAGGACGGCTCAGCGGAGCAGAGGGAGAGCGTTCCCACGCCGCAGAGCCATGAGGACAATCGCCGATTCCAGGCGGCGAGACTGGGGGGCGAACGCGCCGGATACGAGCGGGCGATGCGCGAGCTGGCCGGGCGCGAGAGCGAGCGGCGCTCGCGCGAGGAAGAGCAGATGCGCTTTATCGCCGAGGACGCGCGCGAGTTTGCCCGCCGGTATCCGGAGGCGGATCTCGCGGGGCTGGACGCTTCGGAGAGCTTTCGCCGTTTCTGCGGCAGCCGCTACGGCAGAGAGCCGCTGAGCGAGCTGTACGCGGATTATCTGGAGGTCGCCGGCGGCGCGCTGCGGGCCGCGCAGGCGAGAAGGGAAAGCCGGGCTGCACGCTCCACCGGCAGCGGCGGCAGCGGGGTCTATGAGGCGCTCAACGCCCGGCAGCAGTCGGAGCTGGACGCGTGGAACCGCGCGTTTCCGCAGATGAAAATGTCGGCTCGCGAGTATCTGAGCCGAAACAAATGAACGGGAAAGGAGACAAAACATGAGACCCATCCAGAATGCGGGCGGCGAAGAGACGATCCGTGAGCGCAGCTACCCGGTGGCAAAAGCCACGGCGATCACCGCCGGACAGGTGGTGCAGCTTTCCGGAGGCAAAGTCGTTCCGGCGGCTGCCGCGCAGACCGCTGCCATTCTCGGCATCGCCGGAGAGGACCACAGCGGCACGGCGGACATTCTCAATCCGCGCGCGGACGGGGACGAGATCCTCGTCTGCGATAATCCGGGGCTGATCTTTGAATGTCCCGTGCCGACGATCAGGGCCGCGAGCGGCAGCGCCGCGACGCTCGTTCCGGCAAGCGGGGATATTGCTGCCGGCGCGGCGGACGACGCCTACAACGCCGCGGTGCTCGTACTCAAAAGCAAGGCCGCGGGCAGCAGCAACACCGATAAGCCCGGCACGCGCCGCGCCGTGACGGACTATGCGAAGAGCGGCACGGTGCTCACGCTTGAGACCGGCGGCACACCCGCCGCCGGGGACGAGTATGAGCTCTATCCCGCGCTCGGCAGCGCCGTGTGCGCGCTCAACGCCATGGCTACGGCGCTCGTTGTGAGCGCGACGGGCGCCATGGCGGTGCGCTGCATCGGCCACGATTACGAGCGTCACACGATCCGCTGCATCGCCGCGGCGCATACGCTCGCGGCAAAATCCTGAAAAAAACAAATCTAAAAAGGAGATCAATGAATCAATGAGCAGCACTTTCAAAAACTGGACCAGCGACAACTATGCGTTCGTCGGCAAGGCGTTCGACTTTGCTTACGCCGACCGCCTCAATAAGCTCTCGCCCGTCGTGGGCGAGGTGAACGCCAAGAGCATCGACTACGAGCTGACCGGCTCCGGCGGCTACGGCGAAGCGCCCCGCTACGACGGCGAGAATCTCAACGAGGGCAGTCTCAAGCGCGGCTTTAAGACCGTGATCACGCCGGTCGAGTACACGCTCTCCATCCCCGTCGGCTACAAGGAGGCCAAGGTGGACAAGATGGGCGAGACCAAGAAGGTCGGCACCAAGCTCGGCGACAGCATGGCGCTCACCGTGTATCTGCACGTTCTGCGCATGTTCGCCAACGCCTGGAACACCGACGGAAAGCACAACGGCGGTGACGGCGTGAGCTGGGCCAACGCCGCGCACCCTGTCGCCTCCCGCGGCTCCTCGGGCCGAACGTTTGTGGCCGATACCGACGCCGGTACATACTCGAACATCTCCACGGACGCCTTCTCCGTTTCCGCCATCACGGCGGCGCAGGCTCGTGCCAACCGATTTCTCACGCCCGACGGTATGCCGTTCCTGTGTGACTTTGACACGGTGCTCATTGCGCCGGAGCTCGAAGAGAAGGCGAAGAAGATGTTCGGTGAGAACGCCCGACTGATGCCTGCCGCCGATCCCGAGAGCGCCTACAACGCCGCAAACCCCGTGTACGGCATGCGCTACATCGTCATGGGCGGCGGCGCGGACGGCTTTACGAGCAAGCAGTGGGCGGTGTGCGACCGCCGATTGATGAAGGAGCTTGTGAACATCGTCTATAACACGCGCCCGACGGTGATGCAGTCGCCGCAGGACAACCCGCTGAAGGATCTTTACACCGCGTATGCCGACTTCGGCGTGGGCTGGGGCGACGCGCGGCAGATCATTTTTGGAAATCCTTCCTGATTGCGGGGAACAGACGGGGCAAACCCCTCAGGCAGCGGCGCTGCCGCTGCCAGCCCCGCCCCCCTCTCTGTCGCCTGCGGCGACATCTCTCCCCGCTGGGGAGAGTCTGCCCCTGTTAGGGGAGCCAAGACAGTATTCCGCATACCTGCTTGACTCCTCTGATAGGGGAGGCGGCAAAACCCAAAGGCTTTGACGGAGGGGTTTTCTTACGCGGAGAAAGACAATCCCTCAGTCAGCCTGTCGGCTGACAGCTCCCTTTACACAAGGGAGCCTTTGTAGGGGCGGGGCTCTGCTCCGCTCATTGTGAAAAAAGAAAGGAGAACAACATGAACGAAAAAACGAAAGACATTCTGATCCGCGCCGGAAAGACGTTCTGGCAGGCGGCTCTTGCGTACCTGCTGGCGGACGCCGCGGTGCTGCAGGAGGCGCTGACCGACTGGAGCACGGGAAAGCAGCTCCTGCTCTCGCTTGCCGTCGGCGCCGCGGCCGCGGGATTCAGCGCCGTATACAACGGCATTGTCCGCCCGCGGCTCGGAGGGGAGTGACGCTCTATGGAGCCTAACTGCCAGAATCAACCCTGCCATGAGCTTACGGAGCTGCAGAAGCGCTTCACCCGCTTTCAGGACGACACGGTGAAGCGCCTTGCCGCCGGGGATGTTTCGATGGCGACGATCAACACCAAGCTCAACTGGCTCATCGGCATCCTCTCCGGCATCGGCGCGGCGGTGCTCGCCGCCGTGCTGCGCATTCTGTATAACTGAAAGGAGACATCATGAAAAAGATCGATTCCGTCTGTACGCTCACGCTCGGCACGAGCGCGCAGACCGTCCGCGTGAGCGGACTTGCCTGCATGGTGCAGAACAACAGCGAATCCGCCAGCGTGTACATGAAGGAGCGCCGCGCCGACGGCGAGGACGTCACCGCCGATAACGGCTGGCGTCTCGCGCCCGGCGAGCGCACCCCGGTACCGTTCACGGCGCTCGATCTCTCGCTCGTCGCTTCCGCCGCCGGGACGGACGTGCGCGTGCTGCTGCTCGACGAGCTTTGAGAGAGGGGCGGCGCGCCATGACGCTGGGAGAAGCAAAAAACAAGGTTTATATGCTCCTCGACGAGCACAGCGCGGGCGGCGAGGTGGAGCACGACGAGGACATCGAAAAGAAAATGACCGCCTTTTTCGACACCGCGCAGAAAACGCTTGCGCAGATCCGGCGCATCGTGCGCGAATACGCGCTGCCGCTTGCCATGGGCAAGACCGCGTACGAAATGCCGCCGGACTTTTCGGCGCTGTACCGCGTCTGGGCGGACGGACGCATCACGAGAGCGCTCCGCTGGCGCGCCGGAAAGCTCCTTGTGCCGGAGGGGTACGCCGCGGAGATCGTTGTGGAGTATTTCGCCGTGCCGAATACGATCCCGCAGGACGCGCCCGACAGCTGCGAGTTCGAGATCGACGCGGAGGCGTGCGAGTGCATGCCGTATTATGTGGCGGCGCAGCAGCTGCTGCCGGATCTCGTGCTGGACTATGGCGCGATGCTGCAGATGTACAACTATCAGGTGTCGCTTCTCAAGACGACGCAGCCGGGCGGGAACCGGCGTGTCGCGCAGAGCCTTTTCCGGAGGTGAGACCATGGGGAAGAAACGCGGCGCGGGGATCACCCGCACACGGTACGCCGCCTTTCGCGGCGCGGATTTTTCGACTGACCCGTCGCTTGTGGAGAGCTGCCGCAGCCCGCTTTGCACGAACATCGTGGCGGACGGCGGCGCCATGCCGCAGAAACGGCTTGGCTACCGGACGGTACAGAGCCTGGGAGACACCGTGTACGGGCTCTTCGGCGCGGAGTTCGGCGGTACGGTGAAGCGCCTTGTCCACGCCGGAACGAAGCTCTATGTCTGGGCGGACGACGGAACGCCCGCGGTGCTTCTCTCCGGTCTGCCCCGCCGCAAGAGCCGGGCGGTTTTTCTCGCCGGAAAGCTCTGGATCGTCACCGGCGGCGGGTTTTACTCTTATGATGGGACGGAGGCAAAGCGCGTATCCGCTTCGGGGGCGTATGTCCCCACGACAACGATCACGCGCAGCCCCTCCGGCGGCGGGGTTTCCCATGAGGCAGTCAACCTGCTCACGCAGTACCGGAAGAACGCTTTTCAGACCGACGGAAAGAGCGTGAAATTCACGCTCGACGGCGAGATCGACGTATCCGGTGCGGTGCGCGCGTGGGTCTGGGGCGAGGAGGTCACGGACTTCACACTCGACCGCGCGGCGGGCACGATCACGTTCCCCTCTGCCCCCGCCACGCCGGACGCGGGCGCGTCCGACGGGCTCGTCGTGCAGTTTCCGCACACGGTGGAGGGCTATGCTGACCGCATTGACAAGTGTACGATCATCACGACCTACGGCATCGGCTCGAACGACCGCGTGGTGCTCTCCGGCAATCCGGACTGCCCGAATCTCGACTGGACGAGCGGGCTGTACGATCCGACGTATATGCCCGATCTCGGCTATGCCGCCGTCGGCAGCGAGGCCACGCCGATTTGCGGCTACTGCCGCATCGGAAGCTCGCTCGGCATCGTCAAGGCGGACGACGGGAGCGACAGCACCGTGTTCCTCCGCTCCGCTGCGCTCTCCGAGGACGGGGAGGCCGTGTTCACGCTGCAGCAGACGATCGCGGGCGTGGGGGCCGTCGCGCCGGGGAGCTTCGCTTCGCTCTTCGACGATCCGCTCTTTCTCTCGCGCGCCGGTGTTGCGGCGATCACGAGCAGCAGTCTGACCGGGGAGAAGATCATTCAGAACCGAAGTCTGTATCTCAACGCGCAGCTCACGAATGAGCCGTCTCTGCCGGAGGCGGAGGCGGCGGTGTGGCAGGGCATGTACCTGCTCGCGGTGCCGGAGGGACATGTATATATCCTCAACGGCCGCCAGACCAAGACGTTCCGCAGCTCGGCGCTCGGCGATTTCGTGTACGAGGGGTTTTACTGGGAGGACGTTCCGGCGCTGTGCTGGTATGTGCAGCGCTCCGGTACGGACGAGGCGCTGTACTTCGGCACGGCGGACGGGCGGATCTGCAAACTCAACACGGACATCGAGGACATGAGCCGCTACAGCGACGACGGCGCGGCCATCTCCGCGGTGTGGGCGACGAAGTACGATGACGACGGAACGCCCGCCGTGCTCAAGACGCTTTTAAAGCGCGGCTGCTGTGTGACCATCAAGCCGTATGCGCGCTCGAGCGCCGAGGTGTACATCCGCGCCGACCGCACCGGCGGGCACGAGAAGAAGGTAGCCGGAAAGCCGATGGACATTCTGGACTTTTCCGACATCGACTTTGAGCGCATCACGTTCAACACGGACGAGAGCCCGCAGGAGATCTTCCTCAACCGCAAGGTGAAGAACTACAAGAGATTGCAGATCATCGTCCGGAACCGGGAGCCGAACGAGGGCTTCGGTATATTCCAGATCACAAAGCATTATGTGACGGGCAATTACGCGAAGAGGTGAAGACATGAGCATACAGGAACAGAAGATCACGGAAGCCGCCATTGCCGCAAGCGGCGTGCAGAGCCGGCCCGACAAGCTGACCGGCACGGCGGCGCAGAACAAGAAGGTATTCGACGCGCTGGTGACGGCGGTGGTGCGGGAAAAATTCAACGCCCTGCTCGACGAGCTGACCGGCACGACTGCCGCGGCGCAGCTCGGCATAACGACGATCCCCGGCTTTTCGGCGGGGAACGTCCAGACGGCGCTTGAGCAGATCGTACAGGCGATGCAGGACGTGACGCAGGGCAGCGTTGCGGACGGGAGCATCACACTGGCAAAGCTCGCCGCGGAGGTGACGGCCATCGCTCTCGGCGGCGCGGCGGCGAGCCATACGCACGGCGCGGGAGATATAAATTCCGGCGTTCTGGACGCGGCGAGGATCCCGGTGCTGGACGGCACGAAGCTCGGCACGGGAAGCGTCGGCACGGCGCAGCTCGGCGCGGCGGTGGTGATATCGGATAAGCTCGCGGCACTCTCGGTGCTCGCAACGCACATCGCGCAGGGCGCGGTAACAGCGCAGAAGATCGCGCCGGGCGCGGTGACGGCGGAGAAGATCGCCGCGGGTGCTATCATCACGGCGCTGCTCGCGCCGAACGCCGTGACCGCCGAGAAGCTCGCGAACGATATTCCGTATACGAAGTTCGGCCTTTCCGCCGATCAGGTGCGGCACGTTTACGCCGGAACGACGGAGCCGGGCGCCGAGCTCGGCAGTGACGGGGATATCTATCTCAAGTATGCAGAGTGAGGTGAACGGAATGGGAACGTTCAGCACTACAGCGCCAACAAACGTCGTCGGTTGGAGCGAGGAAGTATCCGGCGAAATTGTTAGCATGTACAACAAAGGAAAGTACGGCTATGCCTACTATTCCAAATGCGCTGTTACGCGGCTTTCCGATAACTCTATCTGTGTACGGATAGAGATGTATTCCAATGGGATTATGGGATGGGGAGCGGCAAACAAAGCGGCGTACATCCCATGGGGTAACAATGGTACGGAAAACGAGTTCGGCCCGAGCGAAGCGTACAATTACGGCAGCGGCTTTTATCTTGCCGCTACTTATTACTACACGCTTCCTGCATCATATAAGGGTGCGACGGTGACTGCCGGAATGACCAGCGGGCACAGACCGACTACGGCAAGCAGCCCGGTCACTCTTGCCGTACCGGAGCCGGTCGGCGATGTGCTGTACTTCAAGACCGGCGGGACGTGGAAGCAGGCAGCGCTGTACCGCAAGGGCGGTACATGGAAAAATGCGCCGGCAAAATTCAAAGCAGGAGGTATATGGAAATGAACGGTATCGACATTTCCCAGTGGCAGGGCGACATGGACCTGACGCCCTATAAAGACGGCTTCGTTATCCTCCGCGGCGGGTTCTGGACGAGCGCGGACCCGTGGGCGGAGCGGAACATCGCAAAGTGCGAGAAGCTCGGCATTCCTTGGGGGCTTTACTGGTATTCCTACGCGCTCAGCGAAACGCAGGCACGGCAGGAGGCGGAGGCTTGTCTCAAGTTTCTTGCCGGACGGAAGCCCCGTCTCGGCGTGTGGTTCGATATGGAGGACGCGGACGCCTACAAGGCGAAAAACGGCTTCCCGGAGAATGAGACCATCAACGCGATGTGCAAAACGTTCTGCGCGGCCATGGAAGAGGCCGGGAACAAAACCGGCGTGTACGCTTCCCTCAGCTGGTTTGATGAGCACATCGGCGAGACGGGGTACGACAAGTGGATCGCGGCCTGGGGCGCAAACGACGGGGTAAATTATCCCGATCTTCGCGCGAAGTGCGTTATCCACCAGTACCGCGGCTCACCGCTCGATCTCGACGTGATGTATGTGCCGATCGGTTATTTTGACGACACTCCCTCAGTCTCTCCTCCGGCGAGCCAGCTCCCTCAGGGAGGGAGCCGGAAGTGCGTGAATATCGCGGCGATGGCGCAGGAGGTGCTTGACGGGAAGTGGGGCAACGGCGAGGAGCGAAAGCGGAAGCTCGGCGCGTGGTTTTACGATCTCGTGCAGGGCGAAGTGAACCGGATGCTGGGGGTGTGAGATGAAATTACGAAAGAAACAGCCGCAGCCGGAGGTCATTTCCGGCTACGATTATTCCGACCGCGCGGCGCGCGAGCGGACGGCGTACGCGCTCTTCCGGCGCGCCAAAAACGCCCGCACCGCTGCGGAGATCGAGTGGGAAAAGTACAACGATTACTACAACGGCATCCACGATGTGACGCGCGATCTCACCGAGTTCTGCCGTGAGAACGACATCCCGTGGCTTCCGGCGAGCATTCCCGATCCGTATATCCTCGTCGAGAGCCAGATCGAGCCGACGGTGCCGCAGCCGGAATTTCGCGGGCGCGACGACGATCTTGACAGCGCCATGGCAAAGCGGCGCGAATTTGCCGTGCGGTACATCGCCGAGAACAACCGCCTTTCCGACATGAACACACGCAACGAGCGCCGCCTTCTGAAGCTCGGCGACGCCTTCTGGAAGGCGTACTGGGACGAGGATATGCGCTGCGGCGAGGCGCAGGGCGATATCCGCGTGAGCGATATCCCCGTGGAGGCGGTGTTTCCCGACCCCGCGGTGCGCGGCGGCAGCGTGCAGGACGGACAGTATCTCGACTACGTTTACCGCATTCACAAGGTGCGCTTCGCGCAGGTATTCCGCGCCGATCTCGAGGAGCTCGGCATCACGGCGGAGGAAGCGCTCGGCGAGGATTATGTGCCCCGCGGCGAGATCTTCGATATGACGAGCGCGCTGAGCGACACGGACGACACCGTACAGGTGCTCGAGCACTGGTTCCGCCAGCCGGTCGAAACGAGCGTGGACGGCGAGACGATCCCCGCCGGGGCGGTGGCGTGCTCTGTGCAGGCGGGCGGGCATGAGCTGCGGTATATCCCGAACTACTGGCGGCGTACGGGCGCGCAGAACACGCTTTTCCCGTTCGTGCACTACTGGCGCATTCAGGACGAGAACCGCTTCTGGAATAAGAGCGAGCTCTCCGCGGTGCTCGATCTTGTAGACGCCGCGGACCGCAAGCTCGCCTCGGCGCTTTTGAACGACAGCTTTCTCTCCAACGACATCCTGCTCGTGGAGGACGGCGCCCTGGCCGACGGCGAGGAGCTTACGAACGAGCCGGGCGCCATCGTGCATCTCAAGCAGGGACGCATGGGCGGCGTGCAGCGCCTCGGCGGACTGCAGAGCGTCGGCAAGGCGGCGATGGATATCACCTGGTTCAAGGAGCAGATCGAGCGCGCCAGCCGCAGCTACGACACCGGCACCGGCAAGGAGACGGCGCGCGTCACGACCGCCTCGGGTCTCTCGATGCTCCGCGCCGACGGGCGCGAGCAGGCGGACATCAAGCGCGCCGACCGAAACGCCGGGTTTGAACGGCTCTATGAGCTGCTGGACTGGCTCTGTCTGGAATTTTTTGATGACGACCGGATGCTGTATCTCGGCGCGCCGGAGGGGATGAGAGCGCCGGGACAGCGCATGATCTACAACAGCGCCGACTTTGCCCGCACGCTGCCGGAAGTCCGCTCTCTTACCGGCGAGGTGGTGCGCCCGTCCCGGGAATTTTTCCCGCGGGTGGATATCACGGTGCAGGCCGCCGACGGCGCGCGGCGTGACCGGCAGACGACGCTGCAGGCGCTCGACAGTCTGACACGGGCGAACGTCACGGCGGAAAACTGGCGCATCTTCGCCGCCGAGCTCGAAATTCTCGACATTCCCGACCGGCAGGAGATCGTCGGGGAGTGGGAGCGGAGGTTCGCGCCGACGGGGGAGACGGTTCCCACCGTCGACGGCTATGCCGCATACGCCTCCCGCGAAGAGGGCGGCGCTGAAGGAGGCGAGCCGGTATGAAATGTCCGTGCTGCGGCATTGAAATGCTGCGCAAAACGGCGGCGCAATGGGTGTGCCGCAATCCGAAATGCATCAAATACGATAAGGAGAAGAAAAAATGAAGGCAGTACGACTTGAAAATTTTGGAACGAAGACCCCGCCCGGCAAGAGCGCGGAGGAATGGCGCAGAAAGAAGAAAAACCTGACGAATACGGGCTGGAGCAGCGCCCCGGCGGAAAGCGGGGAGACCGGCGGAAAGGACACGGGAACGGCCGGAACGCCGCCCGAACGCCGCCCGACGTACAGCGAAACCATGCAGGGCTACTATGGCGACCGGTACGCCGACGCGCTTGCCGAAAACAAAACCGCCGCCGATACCGCCGCAGAGACGGCCGAGCGGGACGCGCAGGACGCGCTCGAGCGCATCCGCGGCGGATATAAGAGCACCGACCGTCAGCTTTACCGCGAGTATATGGAGAGCAAGCGCACGCTGCCGCAGCGTCTCGCCGCACAGGGCATCACCGGCGGTCTGACGGAATCCTCGCAGGTGCGCCTTGCCAATTCCTACGGCGAGGAGCTCGCCGAAAACGAGAGAGCGCGTCTTGCCGAGGAAGCGAAGACATATTCTGCGCGCGACGCCCGGCTCGCCGCGGCGAGAGCCGAGCAGAGCCGCGCTGACGCCGAGGCGAAAAGGACGCACGGCGAGAGTCTTGCCAAGCTCTGGCAGGAGGCGGAAAAGCACCGGCGCGAGGACGCCGCCAAGGCTGCCGCGCTGCTCGCTGCGGCGGGCGATTACTCCGGCTATGTCGGCATGGGGCTCACGCAGGAGCAGGCGGACTATCTTGCGGAGATCTGGATGGGGCGGAACGGCGCTCTTGCGTCGCTGCGCCGCGCGCGGAACGCCGGAAATACCGGAAACTCCGGCTCCGGCTCAAGCCTTGCCGACACGCTTTCCGAGTCGCTTCTCATCAAAGCCGAGCGCGGCGCGGACGCCGCCGTGGAGTATATCGCCGCGCAGCTCGCCTCCGGCGCCATCCGGAGCGACGAGGCGGAGGAGATCTGGAAGCTGCTCCGCGCTTCGGGGGAGAGTGATATTTAATTTTCAAATTAATCCTTGACAGAAGAGAATGATTGCGCTAATATCATAATGGCGGGGAAGTTGGGCTTTCAATAAAAAAGCCGTCTCTCCGACCTCCGGCTGCCCAGCACAGCAGCCCGGAAGGTTCCATACTTTTCTCCTCGGAGGATCGACCCCAACAGGGCGGGGACGATCCTCCTTTCTATTGTCCAACGGGAGATCTGCTTGGCGGGTTTGGGGCCGAAAGGTGTTTTTGCCGACGCACATGCCGCCGGAGAAAATGATTAAAACTTTATTTGCGTCTGCGGGCGCAAACGCCGGCGAGACCTTCTGACAGCTCGTTTTTATTGAAAAACAATGGAAAAATGAGAAAAATCTCTTTTCATATAGAATGCACTGTGATATAATACTTCGCTGGTTTTGAATCGGATTTACATTTGGAGATGGATATTATGGAATTACGCAATATCGCAATCATTGCCCACGTTGACCACGGCAAGACGACGCTCGTGGACGAAATGCTCAAGCAGTCGGGCGTGTACCGCGAAAATCAGGAGGTCGTCGACCGTGTGATGGACTCCGGCGATCTCGAGCGCGAGCGCGGCATCACCATTCTCGCGAAGAATACCGCCGTCACCTACAAGGGCGTCAAGATCAACATCGTCGATACGCCGGGCCACGCCGACTTCGGCGGAGAGGTCGAGCGCGTGCTCAAAATGGTCAACGGCGTTATCCTGCTCGTGGACGCCGCCGAAGGCCCCATGCCGCAGACACGCTTCGTGCTGGGCCGCGCGCTGGAGCTCGGCCACCGCGTGATCGTTGTCGTCAACAAGATCGACCGCCCCGACCAGCGCATCCACGAGGTCGTGGACGAGGTGCTCGAGCTGCTGATGGATCTCAACGCCACAGACGAGCAGCTTGACTCCCCGATGCTGTTCTGCTCCGGCCGCCAGGGAACGGCGTCCTATTCGCCGGACGTGCCGGGCACCGATCTTCAGCCGCTGTTTGACACGATCCTCGAGTATATCCCCGAACCGGCGCAGGACACCGCCGCGCCGTTCCAGATGCTCGTTTCCTCGCTCGACTATAACGAGTTCGTCGGCCGCATCGCCGTCGGGCGCATTGAGCGCGGCACGATCCGCCAGAACGAGGAGATCGCCGTGTGCAACTACCATTCGCCGGACGCCGCACCGCGCAAGGCGAAGGCCGTTTCGCTCTACGAGTTCAGCGGCCTTGCCAAGGTCCCCGTGACGGAGGCCACAGCGGGCAACATCATCGCCATGAGCGGCATCGGCGACGTTACCATCGGCGACACGATCTGCGCCGCCGGCGTGGTCGAGCCGCTGCCGTTCGTGAAGATCTCCGCGCCGACGATGGAAATGACGTTCTCCGTCAACAACTCTCCCTTCGCCGGACGCGAGGGCAAGTTTGTCACGAGCCGCCAGATCCGAGACCGCCTTTACCGCGAAACGCTCAAGGACGTTTCTCTGCGTGTTACCGACGTCGAGGGCAGCACCGACAGCTTCAACGTTGCCGGACGCGGCGAAATGTCGCTCTCGATCCTCATCGAGACGATGCGCCGCGAAGGCTATGAGTTCCAGGTATCGCCCCCGCGCGTGCTCATGCAGCGCGACGAGAAGGGCAATCTCCTCGAGCCGATGGAAGAGCTTGTGGCGGATGTGCCGCAGGAGTACGTCGGCTCGGTCATCGAAAAGCTCGGCACGCGCAAGGCCGAGCTCAAGGAGATGACCCCTGTGGGCGCGCGCATGCGTCTCATCTTCCTTGTGCCGAGCCGCGGTCTCTTCGGCTATCGGAACGAATTTCTCACCGACACCCACGGCGAGGGCATCATGGCCTCCGTGTTTGACAGCTACGCCCCCTATAAGGGCGAGGTCACGCGCCGCTCGACCGGCTCTCTCATCGCGTGGGAGCAGGGCGAGGCCGTCGCCTACGGCATCTGGAACGCGCAGGAGCGTGGCATCATGTTCATCACGCCCGGCACGCCGGTCTACGGCGGCATGATCGTCGGCGTCAGCCCCAAGCAGGAGGACATCCCGGTCAACGTCTGCCGCACGAAGCATCTCACGAACACCCGCGCCTCCGGCTCGGATGAGGCGCTGCGGCTCGTCCCGCCGCGCCAGATGTCGCTCGAGCAGTGCATGGAGTTCCTCGCGGACGACGAGCTTCTGGAAGTCACCCCCAAGAACCTCCGTCTGCGCAAGCGCATTCTTGACCACAGCCAGCGCATGAAGAACATCCACGGCAAAAAGTAAAATAAACGATCGAAGCGGTCTCACCCAGAGCAGAAATGCGCCGGGGGAGACCGCTTTCTATTTAGCGTTTCCACTAAGAACACGCCGGGGAAAAAGTGCAAAATGCCAAATCTGCCCTGCGGTGTACAGTTCTATATTGACGGATTATACAATCTATACTATGATGAACTTACCAACTGGTATATACCAGTTGCCTATTATGGCGGGCTTTCGCCGGAACGGAGGACCGCGCATCATGCAGGAACGATCGCTTTATAAAACGATACGCGACGATCTCCTCCGCGCCATTGAAAACGGCAGTCTCCAGCCCGATCAGGCGCTCCCCTCGGAGCGCGAGCTCTGCCAGCGGTACGGCACGAGCCGCATGACCGTGCGTCACGCCGTCACGGAGCTGGAATCGCTCGGCTCGGTGTACCGGATGCAGGGCAAGGGGACGTTCGTTTCCGGCCGCAAGCTCATCCAGCCGCTTATGCAGGTGTCCGGCTTTACGGAGGATATGGCAAAGCGCGGCAAGAAGGCAAGCTCGCAGATCCTCTTCGCCGGGGAGAAGAAAGCGGACGCGGCCATCGCGCGGGGGCTTCGCATCGCGCCCGGCGAGCCGTATATCCTCATCCGCCGTCTGCGTCTGGCCGACGGCGTGCCGATGGCGATCGAAAATACCGCGCTCAACGCCTCGCTCTGCCGCGGCGTCCTTGATACCGATCTTAAAAACCACTCGCTCTACGCGGCGCTCACGAGCCGCGGTCTTGCGCTCAAGACCGGCGAGCAGTACATGGAAGCCGCGCTTGCAGACGCGGCGCAGGCCAAGCTGCTCGATATCCCGGAGGGCGCGCCCGTGCTGCTCATCGAGCGCCACGTTACAAACCCCGAGGGCGTCACCGTGGAGGTGACGTATTCGGCCTATCGGGGCGACAGCTACCGGTTCTACATCGAATTCGACGGCGTGAACCGGGCCAATACCGTATCCACATCCCCCAAAGGGATCTCGGATAATATTATTTAAGGAAGAAAAAGGAGCGTCAACATGAAAAAGATCCTTGCACTGATCCTTGCCCTCGTTATGCTCTTCGCTCTCGCCGCCTGCGGCCAGCAGCCCGCTGCGCAGGAGCCGACCGAAGCGCCTGCCGAGCAGCCCGCGGAACAGCCCGCCGAGCAGCCGGCGGAAGAGGAGCCCACCCCCGATACCATCACCGTGATGGTTCCCCCGGTTTCCGGCACCTATCAGGACGACATCGACACCTGGATCGCCGAGTTCAAAGAGCTCTACCCGCACCTCGATGTGGAAGTGATCAAGACCTCCTGGGACGATCACAACGGCAAGCTCTCCACCATGGCGAACGCCGGCGAAGCTCCGGACATCGCTGAGGTCTCCTACTCCGCCATCGGCACCTACGTCGAGCTGGGCGTCGCCGTTGACATTGCGCAGTACATGGACCCTGAGCGTCTGGCCGACTACGATCAGAACGCGCTCGACTACATGAGCATTGAGAACACCGTTTACGGTCTCCCGCTGTACATCACCATCCAGGCTCTCGGCGCCAACAAGGATATGCTCGAGGCCGCCGGCGCCGACGTGGCGAAGATCCAGTCCGAAGGCTGGACCTACGAGGAGTTCCTCGAAGTTATCAAGAACGGCACCACCGATGACTGCTTCGGCTTCGTGTTCGCCAACTCCGGCGTCACCGCGTCCGACTTCCTGAACATCTTCGGCGTCGCCGCGGGTCTGAACAACGCGTTCACCGACGATCTCAAGTATGCCTACACCTCCGAGAACATGCTCAAGCTGCTCGAGGCCGTGGAAGAGATGACCAAGTCCGGCTACATGCCCAACTACGGCATTGAGGCCGGCCAGCGCATGGTCATGTGCCAGCAGGGCAAGGCCATGATCTTCGGCAAGGCCATGCCGCTCTTTGAGAACAACATCAACAAGAACAACGCCGCTCTTGAGGCCAACGACGGCACCGCCGTGGAGAACTCCATCCCCGTGAACTACGCGTTCCTGCCCGTTCCGACGATGGAAGGCGCGGAAGCCTCCTGCTTCGGCTCCGTGGACGGCCTGATCGCCCTCCGCAACAACAAGACCACCGACGAGCACCTCAAGAACGTGTGCCTGTTCCTCGACTACATCTCCTCCGGCGAGCGCATCGCTGCCGTTGACCAGACCCTGCTTCTCGAGCCCGTCTGCCAGACCGGCCGCGACGCTTACGTCTCCCCCGAAGGCCTTGACGAGGGCAACGTTGCCTCCGCCGCCCGCTGCATCGGCCTTGTCGTTGCGCCTCCCGCCGGTGTGACCGCCGAGCAGAGCGCTTCTGCCAAGACCATCATGGACGAAGTCATCGTTCCGAAGTTCCAGGCTCTCCTTGCCGGCGAAGCCACCGCGCAGGAAGTCTATGACGCTGTCTGCACCGCCGCTACCGAGGCGTTCGGCGCCGACGGCTGCGTCTCCGGCGCTCTCTAAGCGTTGGTTTATCTCCGCAAATAACGCATAACCACTCTGCCCCGCCCGGCATGGCCGGGCGGGGCGATTCCTTTCATCCCGAAGCAATGCTTCGGGATGAGGTGGCTGCGGCTCGCGGCAGCGCACTCGCTGCGAGAGCACGTTTGCGAGCCGAGAGGAATTTTCTCCGACACACATGTCGCCGGAGAAAATGATCTCATTTATTTGCTCCTGCGGGAGCAAACTCTGCGAGGCTTTGATAAAGCCGCATTTGATTCGATTCGTGGAGGGAAGACTATGAGCAAAGCCAGAGGAAGAACGCTCGCCGATCGCCGGTTCCGGTTCACCAGCGAGGATCGGTGGGGCTATTTCTTCATATTTGTTGCCATGGTGGTGTTCGTGACGTTCACGCTCTACCCCGTGGTCAGCGCCGTGCGCACGAGCTTTCTGAAGTACAAGCCCTTCGGCTCGGAATTCATCGGGCTGAAGAACTATATCGACACCTTCAAAAGCGCGCTCTTTTATAAAGCGGTGAAGAACACCATTGTGTACACGGCCGTCGTGGTTCCTCTGTCGCTGCTGATCGCCTTTTCCATCGCGATCATGATATTGCCGTTCAAAAAGAAAACGCAGTCGCTTTTCAAGTCCGTTTACTATCTGCCTGGCATCGCCTCAGGCGTGGCGCTCTCGGTCGTGTGGCTGTGGCTGTACGACTCCTCGCCGGACGGCCTTTTCAACCAGGTGCTGATGTTCTTCGGCATCCCGTCGCAGAACTGGCTCTCCAGCTCGAAAACGTCCATGCTCTCGCTGATGCTCATGGCGATCCTCTCCGGACAGGGCAGCAACATCATCATCTACATAGCCGCGCTCCTCGGCATCGACAACAGCTACTTTGAAGCCGCCGAGCTCGACGGCGCAACGTTCTTCCAGAAGGTGCGCTACATCGTGTTCCCCCTTGTGAAGCCGACGACGCTCTTTCTGCTCGTGACGGGTATCATCGGCTCGTTCCAGGTGTTCCAAAACGCCTTTATGATGACCGGCGGCGGCCCGGACAACAGCACGACGATGATCGGCCTTCTCATCTACAAGAACGCCTTCGAGTACTCAAAGTTCGGTCTCGCCTGCGCGCAGGCTATCCTGCTTGCCATCGTCATTGCGCTCATTTCGCTCGTGCAGTTCAAGCTCATGGGCACGGACGTCGAATACTGAAAGGAGGAACGGCATGGCTACGACAGGACTTTACTCCCCCCACGTAAACCACCCCGAAAAGCGCATCGCGCGCAACATCCTCCTCGCGGTGATCCTCATCCTCTTCGCACTTCTGACGCTTTTCCCGATCTTCTATATGATCATGTCGTCGTTCGGCCCCGCCGTCGCCACGGCGGGCACTTCCCGGAGCATCTTCCCGCGTGTGTGGACGCTCGATTCGTACAAGGCGTTCTTTGCGTTCAGCAAATACTCCGTCCGCTGGATCGTCAACAGCCTCATCGTCGCCTCGGCAACGGTGGCGGGCAACGTCATATTCGCGTCCATGGCGGGCTATGCGTTCTCGAAGATCCGCTTCAAGGGCCGCCAGTGGCTGTTCGGGCTGATCCTCGTGGCGATGATGATCCCGTACCAGGTCACGCAGGTGCCGCTCTACATTCTCATTGCGAACAAGCTGCACATGACGAACACCTATGCCGCGATGATCCTGCCCGGCGTTGTGACATCGTACAACATCTTTCTCGCCAAGCAGTTTTTCACGAACATCCCCACGCCGCTCATCGAATCGGCCAAGCTCGACGGCTGCAACCAGCTCGGCATTTTCGTGCGTATCATCCTGCCGCTCTCGAAAACCGTGCTGGCGGTCATGGCGATCAACACGTTTTTGTCCAGCTGGAACACGTTCTTCTGGCCGTTCCTTGTAACGAGCAAGGACTATATATTCACGATCCAGGTCGGTCTCAAGACCTTCAAGTTTGCGAACGAGACGCTCTTCGCCCCCATGATGGCGGGCGCGACGCTCTCGGCGCTGCCGATGTTCATTCTGTTCTTCACGTTGCAGAAATACTTCCTCGAGGGCGTCACGATCGGCGCCGTCAAGGGCTGACAGAAGATTTCCACAAAGGGCTGCTGCGAAACGCAGCAGCCTTTTTGTGAGATACGGAGGGTTTTATGAAGCTTCGTTTGTATGAGCGCGCGGACGCGCCGGAGGTTTTGCGTCTGTGGAATACCGCGGGCGCGGCGGCGGGGTATGCGCCGCTCGACGCCGGTAAACTGGACGAACTGCTGCTCGCGCACCCGGCCTTCTGCGGCGAGAGCACGTTCGTGCTCGAAGAAAAGGGCGCGCTTCGCGGCTTTGCCGCGGGCTGCACGGGCGATACGCTCGCGCAGGGCGCGGTGCGCGGCTATGTGAGCTGCGTGCTGCTTGATGAGACGTGCGACACGGCGGAGAATACCGCGCTGCTGCTCGGCGCTGTGGAGGATTCCTTCCGCGCGAAGGGAAAGAGCGTGGCCGCCGTTACGTTTTTCAATCCCCTGCGTCTGCCGTGGATCATCCCCGGAACGGACGGCCACCGGCACAACAACATGCCCGGCATAGCGAAGGATATACCGCTTTATGAGCGGATGCTCGCGCTCGGCTACCGCGAGGCGGCGACCGAAATGGCGATGTATCTCGATCTTGCGGCATTTGCGTACCCCGCCGCGATGGAAGAACGCGCGGCGAAAATGGCCGCGCAGGGCTACACCGTAGACTGGTATAAAGAGGGCGTCCACCGCGGCGTGGACGAGATGGTAGCGTCGCTCGGAAATTCCATGTGGGACGCGGAGATCCCCGCCGCGGCGCACGGCGGCATGCGCCTTCTCGTCGGTCTCTCCGGCGACACGGTCGCGGGCTTCACCGGCCCGGTGTACCCGGAGCCGACAGGCCGCGGGTACTTCGCGGGCATCGCCGTGGAGGAACGATACCGCGGCCACGGGCTCGGCAAGCTTCTCTTCTACCGGCTCTGTCGCGCGGAGAAGGAATGCGGCGCGCAGTATATGTCCCTCTTCACCGGAATCGACAACCCGGCGCAGAACATCTATAAGGAAGCCGGATTTACGCCGCGGCGGTATTTCGCCGTGATGATAAAGGAGCTGAAGCCATGAGCAAAACGATACTGGCCGTCGGTGCGCACATCGGCGATATGGAGCTGACCTGCGGCGCGCTGCTCGCCGCGAACGCCGTGCACGGGGGACGCAGCGTGACGCTTGCGCTCACCGCCGGGGAGAAGGGCGCGCCTGCCGGAGCAGACGTCGCCGAATACCGGAAAAGCAAGATCGCCGAGGCGGAGGCCTTCGCCGCCGAGCTCGGGGGCGAGGCGATCGTGCTCGGCTATTCGGACGGGCTGCTGCCGGATAACGACGAGGCGCGCTTCGCCGTGTGCGATGTCATCCGCCGCGTAAAGCCCGATATTCTCATCACCCACCACGCCCACAGCATGCACAAGGACCACGCGGCGTGCCACCGCATCGTGACGGACGCCTGGTTTTATGCCGCCATCGAGGGCTTTGAGCGCGATCTTCCCCGCCACTTTGCCCGCCATCTGTACTATGCGGAAAACTGGGAGGATGCCGAGGGCTTCCGGCCCTATGTCTATCTCGACGTGTCCGACGGCTTCGCACTCTGGGAAAAGGCCATCGAGCACCACTGGTTCGCCGTACACAGCACGAGCTTTCTCTACAAGGAATACTATTCCCATCTCAAGCGTCTGCGCGGTATCGAGGGGCGGAAGGGGTACTGCGAGTGCTTTATGATCCCCGCCGAGCAGATGCGCATCGTCAAAAAACTGGAGGATGAGTGAATGACCGACATCGGAAAACTGGCCACCGAGCAGCGCAACGCCGCTTCGGAGCAGATCGACCGTCTGCCGACGCTTGATATGGTTCGTCTCATCAATAACGAAGATAAAAAGGTCGCCGGAGCGGTCGAGGCGGTGTGCCCGCAGATCGCCGAAGCCATTGACGGCATCTACGCGCGGATGCAGCGCGGCGGGCGGCTCATCTATACCGGCTGCGGCACATCCGGCCGTCTCGGCGTGCTCGACGCCGCCGAATGCCCCCCAACGTACTCGACCGACCCGGAGCGCGTCCGCGCGGTGATCGCGGGCGGGTACGGCGCGATGTTCGCCGCTGTTGAGGGCGCGGAGGATAACCGCTCTCTCGGCGCAAACGATTTAAAGGCGCTGCATCTGACGGAGGACGACAGCGTTGTCGGCATTGCCGCGAGCGGGCGGACGCCGTATGTGCTCGGCGCGCTTGACTACGCGAAAAGCGTCGGCGCGCTCACGATCGCAGTCACGTGCTGCCCCGGCTGCGAGGCCGAGGCGCATGCCGACATTGCCATCTCTCCCGCGCCGGGGCCGGAGGTCATCACCGGCTCCACGCGCATGAAGAGCGGCACGGCGCAGAAAATGATACTGAACATGCTCTCCACCGGCGTGATGGTGAAGCTCGGCAAGGTCTACGGCAACCTCATGGTGGACGTGAAGGCATCAAACGAAAAGCTGCGCGAGCGGTGTGTGCGCATCGTGCGCCAGGCGACCGGCGCGGAGGACGCCGCGGCGCGCGCGGCGCTTATCGAGACGAACTACGCCTGCAAACCGGCCATCGTCATGCTGCTGCTCGGCGTGGACAAGACCGGGGCGGAAACGCTGCTCACGCGCGCGAACGGCCGTGTCGCCGCGGCGCTGGAGGGCTGAGCATGGCGTTTTTCCATTGCGAGATCGCCTCGGAATCGCTGCGCATGGCGACGGCGGTGGACGTGATATTGCCCGATAAGGGCGAGCTTTCCGAGGTCAAAACACTTTATCTTCTGCATGGCCTGACGGACGACTGCACCGGCTGGACGCGCTATACCGCCGTGGAGCGGTATGCGCGCGAGCGCGGTCTCGCCGTTGTGCTGCCGGAGGTGCAGCGCAGCTTTTATACCGATATGGCATACGGCCTGCCGTATTTCACCTATGTCTCCGAAGAGCTGCCCGCCGTGTGCCGCCGGATGTTCGGCCTTGGCGCGGCGCGGGAGCAGAATTATATTTTCGGCCTTTCCATGGGCGGATACGGCGCAATGAAATGCGCGCTCACTTACCCCGACCGCTACGCGGGCGCGGCGAGCTTTTCGGGCGTCTGTGATCTGCGCCGGACGGTCGAGCGCCGCTCGATCTCCCTGCATGAATCGGAGATCGCTGCCATTTTCGGCGAAGAAAAAGCCGTTCCGCCGAAGGACGATCTCTTCGTCCTGGCGGAACGGCTCTCCGGAGAGGCTCCGGGACTGTATCTGTCCTGTGGTGAGCAGGACGGGCTGTACGCGGCAAACTGCCGCCTGGATGAGCATCTTAAATCGCTCAGCCTTGCGCACCGGTTTGACCATTGGCCGGGCGCGCACACCTGGGACTTTTGGGATACATCGCTGCGCGCGGCGCTCGCGTACTTTTTTGATTAAAGCGTGATCTTCCCCAGCACCGCGCCGTGCCGCGCGCCGGTAGCCCCGGGCGCGTTGCTGCACCGGGCGAAGATCGCCTCGTTCGCGAGCACCGCGAACGCGACCGCTTCCTTGGCGTCGCCGTCAAAGCCGAGATCCTCGTTTGTGAGCACGCGCACATCGGGGAGCGCCGCGGCGATATCCGCCATGAGCGTGCCGTTGCGGCTGCCGCCCCCGCCGACAATGAGCCGCGCGGGGCGCACGGCGCAGAAGTCGCGGATCGCCGCGGCAATCGTCTGCGCGGTGAAGTCCGTGACGGTGGCGAGAATGTCGGCGTCCGAGAGCTTCCGCTCGTTTGCCGCGGCGAAAATGTCGTCCACGAACGCCGCGCCGTAATGCTCGCGGCCCGTCGTTTTCGGCGGGCGGCGGGAGAGATAGGGATCGCGCATGAGCTGCGCGAGCAGCGCTTCGCTCACGCGGCCGGAAGCCGCCATCGCGCCGTTCGCGTCATAGCGCTTTTCGCCGTTTGTGATGCGCGCAATGGCCGCATCGATGAGCATGTTGCCCGGCCCGGTGTCGAACGCCGTCACGTCGGAAAGAGCGCACCCCGCCGGGAGCAGCGTGATGTTCCCGATGCCGCCGATATTCTGGAGCGCCGTGTGTTCGGTCTCGCTGCGGTAGAGCAGAAACTCCGTATATGGCACGAGCGGCGCGCCGAGCCCGCCCGCGGCCACATCGCGCACGCGGAAATTGCCCACGACCGGGCAGCCGAAGCGCTCGGCAAGCACCGCCTCCTCGCCGAGCTGGAACGTGCTTGCGAAGGTGCGCGAGAGGTATTCTTCTTTTTCCGGAATGTGCCAGAACGTCTGGCCGTGGCTGCCGATGAGATCGATGTCGGAGAGCTTTGTGCCGGTCTGCGCGCAGAGCGCCTCGCCCGCCTCGCAGAAAAGCTCGCCGAGCAGGAAATTCATCCGGCAGAAGTCCGCTGCCGAGGCCGGACCGCCTCCGGCAAGACGCAGGATCTCCGCGCGCACTTCGTCCGAAAACGGCACGAAGCGGAAGCCGAGCTGCTCTGCGCGCGTTTGCGTGCCAAAGCCCGTGATGCGAACGAGTGCGGCGTCCACGCCGTCCGCCGATGTGCCGGACATGAACCCGATCACGAGCCGCGACGGCTTTTCCCACAGCGTTTTCAGGGGATGTTCCATACTAGTGAAGCCTCCCGTTTTTCTTACATACTGTGAAAAGTTTACTTCCTGTCCGCCGCTTTGTAAAGGGGTGTTTTTATGATCCGATTCGGCATTGACAGCGCGGAGCTTGCCGCGCATATCCCCGGCCGTGCCGCGCTCGTCACCGCGCCCTCCGGCCGCAGCGCCGATAACCGCAGCAGCATCGATGTTTTGAAGGAGGTCTGCGATCTCCGGCTCCTGCTCGCGCCGGAGCACGGCGTCCGCGGCGACAAGGCCGCGGGCGAGGTGTTCTCTGACAGCGTCGACGCGCCCTCCGGCCTGCGCGTAAAGAGCCTGTACCGCCCCGGCTCCAAGCGCCTGACGCGCGAAACGGCTTCGGAATTTGATACGCTCGTCTACGATATTCAGGACGTCGGCTGCCGGTACTATACATTCATTTCCACGCTCAAAAATCTGCTGTTCGACTGCGCGGAATACGGCAAGCGCCTCGTTGTGCTCGACCGTCCCGACCCGCTGGGCCGCACTGCCGAGGGCGTCGTGCTCGAGAAGGGCATGGAGAGCTTCGTCGGCTGCCATACGATCCCGCCGCGCTACGGCATGACCTGCGGCGAGTTTGCCCGCATGGTGAATGCGGAGGAGCATATCGGCTGCGCGCTGGACATTGTGCGCTGCGAGGGGTATGATCCCCGTGTGAGCTTCCCCGGCTGGGGGCGGCCGTGGGTCATGCCGAGCCTTGCGATGCCGCGGTATGAAACGGCGCTGCTGTATCCCGGCACCTGCCTTCTGGAGGGAACGAACCTCTCCGAAGGGCGCGGCACGGCGGACCCGTTCGCGCTGCTCGGCGCGCCGTTTATCGACGCGGAAGCCCTCTGCCGGGAGCTTGACGCTCTCGCGCTGCCGGGGCTGGCCGTGACGCCGGCGTACTTCACGCCCACAGCCTCCAAGCACGCCGGGACGCTCTGCGGCGGCGTGCACCTGCACGTGATGCACGCCGCGGCGCTCCGCCCGACGGAGCTCGGTCTCCGGCTGCTCGCGCTCGTGCGGGACATGTACCCCAAAGACTTCGCCCTTCTCCCGCCCGTCCGGGCGGACGGACGGCCCTTCATCTCGCTGCTCGCCGGGCATCGGGAACTCGAGCGCCCCGGCTGGGACGCCGAGACGCTCATCGCGCGCGCCCGGCGTGAGTGCGCGGCATTCGCCGAGCGGCGGAGACCCTACCTTCTCTACGAATAAGGAGAAAAATTTATGGACATTCGGGAAAAAATCGGACAGCGGCTGGTGTTCGGCTTCCCCGGGACAACGATCCCGGCGGAGTTTGCCGCGCTGGTGCGCGAATATAAGATCGGAAACGTCATTCTCTTCCGGTACAACATCGAAAGCCTGCCGCAGCTCACGCGGCTGTGTGCGGACATTCAGAAGCTCGTCCGCGGCGCGACCGGACACGATGCCTTTATCACCATCGACCAGGAGGGCGGCATGGTGACGCGCCTCCCGTGGGACGCGGTGAACGTTCCCGGCAGCATGGCGCTTGCCGCGACCGGAAAGCCGGAAAATGCCGTTCTCGCTGCGGAGATCACGGCGCGGCAGCTGCGCGGCGTCGGCGTGAATTTCAATCTCGCGCCCGATCTCGACGTAAACTCCAACCCCATGAACCCCGTGATCGGCGTGCGCAGCTTCGGCGACGATCCGCAGAGCGTCGCGCTCTTCGGCACAAAAGCCGTGGAGGGCTATAAAAACGGCGGCATGCTCTGCTGCGGCAAGCATTTCCCCGGCCACGGCGACACCGCCGTGGATTCCCACATCGGGCTTCCGCGCATCGAGAAAACGATGGACGAGCTTGAAGCGTGCGAGCTTATTTCGTTCCGCGCGGCGATCAAGGCGGGCATTCCCGCCATAATGAGCAGCCATATCCTCTTCCCGAACATTGAGCCAAATGGCGTTCCGGCCACAATGTCGCGCACGATCATGCACGGCCTTCTGCGCGAAACGCTGGGCTTTGACGGGCTTATTCTCAGCGACTGCATGGTAATGGACGCTATCCGGCGGCATTACGGCACGGCGCACGGCGTCGTGGAGGCGATGCGCGCGGGCGTGGACATGGTATTCGTTTCGAGCAATGCCGATCTCCAGCGCGAGAGCGCTGCCGCGGCGCTCGCCGCCGCCGAGAGCGGCTCGATCGACGCGCGGGAGCTGGACGAGTCCGTGGAGCGCATTCTCCGCGCCAAGAAGCGGTGGATACATCCCGCCGAGCCGGAGAGCGCCGGCCGTGCCGAGGACTTCGCCGCTGCCGCGCGCATGGCGCGCGAGGCGGTCACTGCGGTGCGCGGCAAGGCGTGCCGGGCAAGCGAAAAGACGTTTTTCTGTGGCTGCGCCGATTACCGCATGACGCAGGCCTCAAACGCCGACCCGGAGGCAAAAGCGTTCCCGGAGTATATGGGCGCGCGTTTCGGAGCGAAATTCGCCGTCTGCTCCAAGGATCCGGATGAGAAGGAGATCGCGGAGCTTGTCAAATGCGCGGACGGAGCGGGAAATATCATCTTTTCCTCCTGCAACGCGCACCTCTTCCGCGGTCAGCTCGCTCTCGCGGCGGCGCTCGCCGAAAAGGGCGTGCCGATGACCGTGGCGGCGCTTCGCAACCCTTACGATCTTCCGCTCATGCCCGAAAATGCGGCGCTGTTCGCGGCATTCGATTATTCAAGAGATTCTCTCGCCGCGCTCGCGGACGTATTCTCCGGCGGAGCCTGCTGCGGCGTGATGCCCGCGGCGCTGTGAGGTGAGAGATATGTTTGTTGTCGGTATTGACGGCGGCGGGACAAAGACCCGCGTGGCCGTCTGCGCGTCGGACGGGACACTGCTCCATAGAGAAACGCTCGGCGCTTTCAACCTTTCCGCCATCGGCGAGGACGGCTTCCGCCGCCGCGTGGGGGAGATCCTCACGCTCTGCGGCGATATGCGCGCATGCGGCGCGCTGTGCGTCGGCGGCGCGGGAGCGTCCGGCGCGGCGATGGGGGAAATACTGCGCGCGGAGCTTGCTGCGCACGGCTTTGCCGGAAAGCTCCTTCTCTGCGGCGACCATGAGATCGCGCTCGCAGGCGCGATGCAGACGCCGGGGTGCGTCCTCATCGCGGGAACGGGCTCGATCTGTTACGGCAAAAACGCCACCGGAGAGAATTTTCGCTGCGGCGGCGGCGGGCACATCATCGACGATCCCGGCAGCGGCTACGCGCTCGGCCGGGACGCGCTTGCCGCAGCGCTCCAGACCGAGGACGGCCGTCTTTCGGAAAATGCGCTCCACGGCGCGGTGATGGACACTGTCGGCGGCAGCGGCATTCAGGGCATATTTGATTTTGTCTATTTCTCCCGCCGCGGCAAGGGCGACATCGCCGCGCTCGCGCCGCTCGTGCTGCGATGCGCGGCGCAGGGGGACGCGGTCAGCCTTGATATTCTCCGCCGCGGCGCCGCCGAGCTTGCCCGCCTCGTCTCGGCGGTCATGGGCAAACTCGGTCTTGAAAACGGCTCGCCGTGCGCTCTCGCGGGCGGGCTGCTCGCGGAGGACAACGTGTACCGCCGCGCGGTGTGCGCGGCGCTCGCACCGTTCTGCCGTCCGGCGGCCCCGGAGCACGACGCGCTCTTCGGCGCAGTGCAGCTCGCGCTCGCCGCGATACAGTGAACAGAAAAACCCGGCTCTTCGGAAACAATCGGAAGAGCCGGGTTTTCTATATGCGGTTTCAGTACAGCGTCTCGGGGTACATACCCTCGGCGGTGAGCTTGCGGAGCATGGCGGCGGTCGTGGCGCGGTCCTCGTGGTACGTCATGCCGAACCACGCTTCCTCGGTCGTGTAGGCGTCAACGTGCATCGACCCTTCGCGAAGCATGTCGCCGACCATCGTCGGCAGCAGGCACTCGCTCTTGAGTTCCTTGCCTGCCTCGGAGCGGAGGAACGTATGGAAGTAGGTCTCCATCTCGTCGAGCGCCCACGGCGTGAAGCCCCAGAAATTCATCGATACCGGGCTTTCGCCGTCGAGCACGGTGCCCTCCTCAGAATCGTTGAACGAGCGGATGGAGCCGTCCGGCGCCTTGCCGATCTTGAACGTCTCTTTTACGGCGGTCATCTCGCCGCCGTCGATGCGGCATACGCCGCGCGTCACGGTGCCGAAATCGCTCACGGTGTTGCGCAGCTTGTAGGCGACCATGCAGCCGCGGCCCGTTTCCGGGAGCTTTTCAAGCGCTTCGTACATCAGCGTGAAGGCGCCGGGGCCGTAGTAATCGTCGGCGTTCACCACGGCAAACTTGCCGGTGATCACGTCCTTGCCGCTGAGTACGGCGGGGACGGTGCCATAAGGCTTCGTGCGGCCTTCCGGAACGGCGAACCAATCCGGCAGCGCGTCAAAGCTCTGGAAGGCGTAATCCACGTGCGCCTTTCCTTCGAGCCGCTCGCCGCACACGGCGCGGAAGTCCTCCAGCATCTGCGGCTGGAGAATGATGACGAACCGGTCAAACCCGGCGCGCTGCGCGTCGTGAATGGTGTACTCCATGAGGATCTCTCCGCCGGGGCCGACCTTTTCGATCTGCTTCGCCCCGCCGTAGCGCGAGGCGAGCCCCGCGGCCATGATAACGAGTGTTGCGGACATGAAAGTTCTCCTTTCGCTGCAAAAACGGATGAGGATATCAATAAGCGCTTATTTCAAGACTTGCGTCGTCCTGACCTTTTTCGATGGACCGGATCTCGGCGTAATACCCGTAATCGTCGTTCACGCGGACGTATACGCGCTCGCCGGCCTTGTGGCCGATCACCGCCGCGCCGAGCGGGGACTCCTTGCTGATGAGCCCTTCGAGAGCGTTCTGCCGGAGCGTCGTCACGAACCGGACGGTCATCTCCTCGTCGTCATCCTCGAGATACAGCACGACGCGGTCAAAGAGACCGACCTCGTCGGCGCCGGACTTCGCGTCGATCACAACGGCGGAGGCGAGCATCTGCTTGAGATAGCGGATGCGGCTCATATTCTTGCGCTGCTCGGCCTTGGCAGCCTTGTACTCAAAATTTTCGCTCAGATCGCCGAACGAGCGGGCGACCTTCACGTCCTCGAGGATCTTCGGCATGAGCACTTCCTCGCGCTCGCGGAGCTCCTCGCGCATTTTCTGCATATCAACGGCAGTCAGTTCGTCATGCATGGTGTTTATTTGGCCTTCTTTCCGTTAAAGCACCGCCAGATGCTATCCTTCGTGGGGAAGAGGAACGGCGTGGTGTCCTTGTAGGCGTTGTACCCGCGCATGAGCACGGGGAAAACGTTGATGTCCTCATACATTGCCAGCAGCAGACCGCACAGGCTGAAAATGGTGGCGTACCACGGATCAAAGTTCGCCGCCGGGATGAGCAGCAGACAGAAAAAGAGCATCGCCCAGACGCTCGGGTGGCGGCAGAGCGCGTAGGCTCCCGTCGTCACGAGATCCTTTTCCCACCAGCGTTTTTTGGGGTCCTTGCGCTTCCAGTTCGTGCGTCCGCCGGTGATGAAGGTGAGATATATGAGCAGCGCGAAAAAGCCGAGCGCCAGTATACCGGCGATGATGCGTACCGCTGCGGGCAGGGAATTGGCCTCCGAAAGGCCGGGCAGGACGGTGCTGAAAAACGCGAGACCGATCAGACCGGCGCCGACGGTGTGGAGCGACTGCATGCGGTCGTTGTTGTGTGAGGTGTTGTTGAGATCGTAGAGAATGATGCTGACATAGCCCAGCACGCCGCAGACGAGCGGGCTCAAACCGTCAAAGAGCATAGGGGGTTCTCCTTTTCTATCAAGGCGGATTTATCCCTATTACTATACCATATTCTGCCGGAGAAAAGCAATACGGATTAGAGTATCTCGTCCGGCACGCTGCGGGCGAGAGCGCGGTTGGTGTAGCGCGGATCGTCCGTCACCTCGCGGTACACATGCAGCCAGTCCGGGAGCGGCAGCGGCTCATCCTCGCTTTGCAGCTCGCATTCGCAGAAGGCGCGGTCGCGCCAGAAGGGGAAAACATCGATCTCCAGCGTGTGCCCTTCAAAGGGCACAAGATAGCGCGTCTTTTCGATCGTGCGCAGCGCCTCGTCACGCTCGGAGAGGAGCGCTTCAAACTCCGCGGCGGTGATCTCGTGCTCGCGCTCAATGCGCGTTACGGCGGTGACGCGCGTCTTTTCGGTATAGTAATACCGCGTTTCATCGCCGCAGCGGGCGCGGCGGATGCGGCGGCCCGCGCCGGAGGTCACGGCGCGGAGATAGACCTGCGCAATGGCAAGACGCTTCACGCTCTTTTCCCCGAGCAGCGCCGCGTCCGGCAGCGCAATGAGAAATTTCCGCTCGATCTCAAGCGGGAGGCCGGCTTCACTCATAAATAAATTCCTTTCCGAAACGAAAAGCCTCCCTCTGACGAGGGAGGTAAATCATGCTACAGGCAAAAGAGGGGGGGGGAGAGACGTCCTGCGCGGAGGTTTACGGTTTTTCGCTCTCTTTCCGTCAGCGGTTTTACTCTGGGCGGAGCAGAGCCCCGCCCCTGCGGGCGCAATTCGGCCCTTTTGCAGAGGCGGGGCTCTGCCCCGCCCGACGGAGGTTTTCCCCTCGTCAAAAGGAGCTTTTTTAGTATATCACAGCTTCTGCTGAAGATTCATCAGCATCTCGGAAAGCGCGCCGCAGGTCGCGGTCTCGTGTGCGCCGATGGTGCCGTCACCGTGCGCGGCGATTGTGCCGGACTGCACGGCCCAGAGCATCGCCTGCTGCGCCCACGGGCTGACGGAGCTGCCGTCGCTCCATGCGGCGAGATCGCCCGCGGCGGAGGTGTCCGCGCCGCGCAGCGCCGCGTAGCGGCAGAGGATCACGGCGGTCTGCTCGCGGGTGACCGGCTCGTCGGGACGGAACGTGCCGTCACCGTAGCCGACGATCAGCCCGCTCTGCGCTGCCCAGCGGATGGCCTGCGCCGCGTCGGTGTCGGCGGGGAGATCGGAGAAGTACACGTCGCCCTCGGCGGCGGGGCGGTCAAAGAGCGTCCAGAGCGTCTGCGCAAGCAGCACGCGGGTGGCGGGCGCTCCGCTCTCGGCATCGCGCAGCGGCGCCGGCGTGGCGCTGCCGGGCATGGTCTCGGAAACGGCAGGCGGTTCCGGCGTGGGGAGCGTGGCCTCCGGCGTCACGGAAACGGCGGTCTCGACGACGGCGGGCATTTCAACAACGGCGACGGTCTCCGCGGCCGGCGCCGTGGTCTCGGCGCAGGCGCGGAAGGGCGCGGCGGAAAGCGCGCTGCTCTCGCCGGTAAGATTCACCGGCACAAAGCTGCACACGGTGCTTCCCTCGCTCGAAGGGGTATAAGTGAATGTGATGGTGTAAGGGTTATACTCATCGCCGGTCAGGTGCTCACTGCTGCCGTACCAGACGAAATCGGAAACGGGGAACTCCTCGCCCGTCAGCTCGGAGCGGACGGCAAGCCCAGCGTCCTCGCTGCGCATCCCTGCCGCGACGGAGAGCGCCTCGGCATACTGCACGCGAAATTCGTACGTTACGCCCTCGCGCAGCGCTTCGCCGTCCGGCACGCGGTGGAGCGTCCCGGCCTCAAAGCAGTCGCGCTTGTGGACGAGCGGGCCGGTCTGATATGTTGTATCGCCGCGGAGAAAGTCGCTCACGGCGAGCAGCGAATGGGAGAGAGACCCGGCGGAGAGAGCGGAAATATCGTTCGTCACGCCGATCAGGTTCGCGCTGCCCTGTCCGGCGAGAAGCGTGCTGTCAGCGAGCGTCGCAGCGCCGTTTCCGTCGGGCATGGCGGAAAGGTTTTCCCACGCGCCGATGGCGGCGGTGCCGTTTTCGGCGTGGGCGAGCGCCATGGTAAGTCCGTCGGCGGCAAGCGCGCGGGCGCTTTTGCCGTTGAAGCGGATGCGGTAGTACGGATTATCGTCCTTCACGGCATACCACACGCCCTGATCCTGCCAGACGTAGTGGAGCACCGCCTCCACGCCGCCGGACGCGGCGGCGTTGGTGTACCCGGCGAGATAGACCGAGATCGTCGTGGTCTGCCCCTGCGGCAGCGCCACGGCGTAGCTGCGGTAGGGGAGGATCTCCACGTCGTAGGAGGCAAGACGGTTGGCGTCGGTATACGGCTCCGCGCCCATCTGCGCGGAAATGTCCTTGCCGAAATAATTGCAGTTGAGCCCTTCGCCGGTGTAGTTCAGTCCGACGGTGAACGTGAACATCTCGGCCAGACGCTTCGCGGCGTTCGTCACGCCATCGCCGTCCGTCTCCGAGGCATTCTCGCCGAAGGAGTCCCGGTCTGCGGCGTAAAGCGCCAGAACGTCCCGGAAGGTGAGCGTTTCCACGGTAAGACCGTCCGTGCCGGCGGCAAGCGCGTTTCCGCTCAGCAGCGCAATAAGCAGCAGTGCGATGACTGCTGCGGAAAAGACACGATATACGGCGGATCGGCGTGAGGCTCTCATGGCAGACTCCCTCGGTTAAAGTCGGAATTGGTTGCGTGCTTTACATAACCTGTCTGTAAATTAACATAATGCCCGGAGGAAATCGTTAAGAAGAAGAAACAAATTCCGCCGCGTTCCGTTACCAAAATGACGCTTTTCCAGCTTTTTCCGAAGGAAATCAAGATATTGATGCGCAAATCCCGGGAGAACACCGCATATAGTGTTACAAAACGGCGCAGAGATTTAAGAAATATGTCAATCTCTGCGCCGTCGGCTTTATAAAATTATGTCGCCCGAATTACGGGAAATTATTCCTCACCGTCAAGATAGAGGCACGCCGCGAGCGCGGCGTTCGCCCCGTCCGAAACGGCGGTGGCGAGCTGTCGGACGCGCTTGCCGCGGCAGTCCCCGGCGACGAAAATGCCCCGGACGGGCGTTTCGCCGGTCTCCGGCACGGCGGCGTAGCCCTGCGCGGTGAGCGGCACGAGCGCGGCGAAGCGCTCAAGCTCCGGCTGCTGCCCGACGGAGACAAAAAGACAATCCACGCCAAGCTCGGTCTCTTCGCCGGTCGCGGTATTTTTCAGCCGCAGCGCGCGGAGAGAGTCGTCCTCCGTGAGAAATCCGGCGATCTCCATCGGCGTGAGGACTGTAACGTTTTTTCGCGCGAAGAGGCGCGCCTGCTTCTCGGCGTCGCCGCGGAAGGCGTCGCGCCGGTGGATGAGATACACGGTCTGGCATATATCGGAAAGAAGCAGCGCCTCCTGCAGCGCGCTGTCCCCGCCGCCGACAACGGCGGTGACACCGTTTTTATAAAATCCGCCGTCGCACACCGCGCAGTACGAAACGCCGTGGCCGAGAAGCTCCTCCTCATCCGGCAGACCGAGATGGCGGTGCTTTGCGCCCGTGGCGAGGATCACGGCGCGGCTTTCGTATACGCCGTCCTCGGTGCGCACGGTGAAATTCTCCCCGGTGCGCTCCACGGACAAAACCTCGCCGACGTCGGTCTCGGCGTCAAGCGCGAGCATCTGCTCGAGCATCCGCTCGGCGAGCTCCGCGCCGCCGACGGAGGCGACGCCGGGATAATTCTCCACGCGCGGCGCGTAGGCGATCTGGCCGCCGTAGCCCTCACGTTCGAGCAGAAGGACACTTTTCCCGCTGCGGCGGGCGTAAATGGCGGCGGTCATTCCCGCCGGGCCGCCTCCGGCAATGATGATGTCGTACATGTTTCGCTCACTTTCCGAGGGGAAAACCCCTCAGTCGCGGCGCTTTGCACCGCGACAGCTCCCCTGTTAGGGGAGCCAAGTTAGAATTCCGATAACCTGCCTGCCTCCCCTAACAGGGGAGGTGGCTTTTGCCGCAGGCAAAAGACGGAGAGGTTTTCTTCCGCTTTATCGCAAACGAAGCCCGCCGGAGCGGGCTTCGTTTCTATTTTGTGCGGGAAAAAGCGGCTTATTCCGCCTTCTGCGCGGTCTCGGCGAGGAGCTTTTTGATCTCGGCCACGCCGTAGTATTTCTCAAAATGCACACCGTCGGAGAGCACGAGCGTCGGCGCGCCCTTGATGCCGTATTCGCGGCAGAGCTCGGGGTGTTCCTCGGCGGTCAGATTCTCGTAGGCAAATCCGGCTTTGTCGAGCATTTTCTCGGCCACGCGGCAGTTCGGGCAGGTCGTGCGGGTGAAGAGCTGCGCGGTATGCGCCGCGGAAACGGTGCCGACCTCTTCGGGCTGCATGCCGTGGGCGACGGTGCCGTCGCCGCAGCAGGCCTCGTGGCGGTGGATGCCGCCGGTGAAGTGGCTGTGGCCGATGTTGTACTCCTTGCGGTCCTTGAACTCCTGCACCTTGCCGTCGTTCCAGTTCTGCACGGGACGGTAGTAGCCGGTGATGCGGCTCCAGACCTCGGTGTCCTTGCCGCACTTGGGGCAGGTGAAGTGCTCGCCAGTAATGTAGCCGTGGTCGTGGCAGACGGAGTACGTCGGGCTCATCGTGTAGTACGGCAGCTTGTAGTTCTCGGCGATCTTGCGCACGAGATCGGCGGCGGCGCGCCAGTCGGGCAGCTTTTCGCCGAGGAAGGCGTGGAACACCGTGCCGGAGGTGTACAGCGTCTGGAGATCGTCCTGAATATCCAGCGCGGAGAAAATGTCCTCCGTGTAGCCCACGGGCAGGTGGGAGCTGTTGGTGTAGTACGGGGTGCCGTTCATGTTGGCGGTGATGATCTCGGGGTAGCGGTTGCGGTCGTGCTTGGCGAGACGGTAGGACGTGCTCTCCGCCGGGGTCGCTTCCAGGTTGTAGAGATCGCCGTACTTTTCCTGATAGTCGCTCAGACGCTCGCGCATGTGGTTGAGAACGGCCTTGGTGAACTCCTGCGCCTCGGGATCGGTGAGGTCCTTGTGCAGCCAGCGGGCGTTGAGGCACGCCTCGTTCATGCCGACGAGACCGATCGTGGAGAAGTGGTTCTCAAAGGTGCCGAGATAGTACTTCGTGTAGGGATAAAGCCCGGCGTCGAGGAGCTTGGTGATAACGGTGCGCTTGGTCTTGAGCGAGCGGGCCGCGATGTCCATCATGCGGTCGAGCCGCTGGTAGAACTCGTCCTCGGTCTTGGAGAGATAGGCGATGCGCGGCATATTGATCGTCACGACGCCGACCGAGCCGGTGCTCTCGCCGGAGCCGAAGAAGCCGCCGGATTTCTTGCGCAGCTCGCGCAGGTCCAGACGCAGACGGCAGCACATCGAGCGCACGTCGCTCGGCTCCATGTCGGAGTTGATGTAGTTGGAGAAGTACGGCGTGCCGTACTTGGCGGTCATCTCGAAGAGAAGACGGTTGTTCTCTGTCTCGCTCCAGTCAAAATCCTTGGTGATGGAGTAGGTCGGGATCGGGTACTGGAAGCCGCGGCCGTTGGCGTCGCCCTCGGTCATGATCTCGATGAACGCCTTGTTCACCATGTCCATTTCCTTCTGGCAGTCGCCGTAGGTGAAGTTCTGCTCCTTGCCGCCGACGATCGCGGGCAGATCGCGCAGGTCGGCCGGAACGGTCCAGTCGAGCGTGATGTTGGAGAACGGCGCCTGCGTGCCCCAGCGGGACGGCGTGTTCACGCCGAAGATGAACGACTGGATGCACTGCTTGACTTCCTTCTGAGAGAGCTTGTCCACGCGCACGAACGGCGCGAGATAGGTGTCGAACGAGGAGAACGCCTGCGCGCCCGCCCATTCGTTCTGCATGATGCCGAGGAAGTTGACCATCTGGTTGCACAGCGTGCTCAGATGGCTGGCCGGAGTGGAGTTGATCTTGCCCGGAATGCCGAGACCCTGCTGGATGAGCTGCTTCAGACTCCAGCCGGCGCAGTAGCCGGTGAGCATGCTCAGATCGTGCAGATGCAGATCGCCGTTGCGGTGGGCGTTGGCGATCTCTTCGTCGTACACCTCACTCAGCCAGTAGTTGGCGGTGATCGCGCCGGAGTTCGAGAGAATGAGACCGCCGACGGAGTAGGTGACGGTGGAGTTTTCCTTCACACGCCAGTCGTTGATCTTGAGATAGTTATCAACGGTCTTCTTATAGTCGAGCACCGTGTCGCTCACGGCGCGGAGATTCTCGTGCTGCTTGCGGTAGAGGATGTACGCCTTGGCAACGTTCTCGTAGCCGCCGCGGGAGAGGACGCTCTCAACGCTGTCCTGGATATCCTCGATGTGGATGAGCTCGTCGGTGATCTTCGGCTGGAAATCCGCCGTGACCATAACGGCCAGAAAATCGATGACGCTCTGGTTATAATTGGTTTCGGTGGCGTCAAACGCCTTTTTCATCGCGTTGGCGATCTTGCTGATCTCAAAGTCAACGATCCTGCCGTCGCGCTTCACAACCCGGTACATAGTATTCCTCCATATATTTCTATAATTTTAATCAAAGTAACGCGCGCCGCATGTCCTGTCTGCCGCGCTCCATTATCATATCATCGAGTCTTGACGATGTCAATATATAGTGTCTGATTTTCATTATTTGTTTCTTTTACCACTAAATATAGTGCTGCCGCCCCGAAAACGGCGGGGCGGCGGCATATATTGCGGAGACGGGGATCAGTCCATGCCGCGGATCTCGGCCTTCGGTATGGCGGGCAGCAGTATCGCCCGGAACGACTCCATCTCCTCGCGCGTGAAGGCGGCGCAGCCGCCGGAGATCACGTCGCCGGAATCCTTGAATGCCTGAAGGAAATACTTCTCGTTCCCCGGCAGCCACGCGGCGATATCGGCAAAATCCTCCGCCGAGTGCAGGCCGCGCACGACCGTTGTGCGGAATTCAAAATCGGTATCGCCGTCCATGAGCATCCGGGCGCACTCCTCCACGGCGGCCAGGCCGGGACGCAGCGTGCCGGTAACGGCGGAATAGTTCTCCCGTCCGGCTTTGATGTCCATGGCGACATAGTCGGCGAGCTTTTCGTTCAAAATGGCGCGGAGCATGGTGGGGTTCGTGCCGTTCGTATCGAGCTTCACGGCAAAACCGAGAGCTTTGATCTTCCGCAGAAACTCCGGCAGATCGCGCTGCAGCGTCGGCTCGCCGCCGGTGACGGCAACGCCGTCGAGCAGCCCCTTCCGGTGGGCGAGGAACGAGAAGATCTCCTCCTCCGGGATCACCGGCTGGCTCTCGGGCTCGAGCACGAGCGAGGCGTTGTGGCAGAAGGGGCAGCGCCACGGGCAGTGCGCGGTGAACACCGTGCAGGCGGTATGACCCGGATAGTCGAGCAGCGTTAATTTCTGCAAACCGTGAATGACCATATCTTGCCCTCCTTTTGCCGAACGATACAATATCATGTATGAGCCCGGATTGCAATTGGCAAATACGGCGAAAAAATGCGCCGCGCCGCGCTTGACAGAAAGCGCGCGCCTTTTTATACTCAAAGAGAACAAAACGGGCGAAATGGAGAAGAATTATGAGTGCGTTTTTTCTGACCGGCGCGGTGCAGACCGGCAAAAGCACGGCCATCCGCCGCTTTTTCTGTGCAAATTCTGCGCTCCGGCGGGGCGGTTTTCTCACCGTGAGCATCCCGACGGGGGCCGGATTTGACGTTTTCATCGTCCCGCCCGTGTGGACGGAGTGCGATCTCACGCCGGACGCTCTCGTCGGGCGGCGCGGCGGCGCTTACGAAAAGCACCCGGAGCATTTTGACGGCCGCGGCTGCGCGCTGCTCGCGGAGCGGGAATGCGACGTTATCCTCATGGACGAGCTCGGACGCATGGAGCTGGACGCGCACGCATTCCGCGCCGCGGTGCTCGCGGCGATACATTCCGGCACACCGGTGCTCGGCGTCATCAAGCCGGAGCATAATGCGTTTCTGGACGAGATGCGCGCGCAGAACGGCGTGGAGCTTTTCCCTCTTACGATAGAAAACCGCGAGGAAGCCCCCGCGGCGATCGCGGCGTGGTATTCGCGTGCTTCGCGCGAAAAGCGGGCATAATGCGGCAGGGGGGATGAGCTTGGAGAAAAAGCATACGCTGTGGGACGGCCTCTGCCGGATCGTGCAGAGCGTCTTTCTTGCCGCGGAGATCACGGTTCTCGCCGACCTGCTGTTCGCCGCGGGGGAGAAGCCTCTGCCGCGCGCGGCGTTCTGGGGACTGTTTCTTGCCGCGGCGGCGGCGCTTTCGCTCTGGCGGGGGTTCACGCGAAAGGGGCGGCGCATTGTATTCCTTTCCATAGCGGGCGCGGCCGTCCTCTCGGCGCTCGCGCTCTTCGCCGCGTGGAGTGCCGCGGCGCCGAAAACGGCGTACGAAGCGCCGGAGACGGAGCCGAAAGCGATCTTTTCCGAAAAGCGCGTGCTCGCCGTCGTGCCGCACGAGGACGACGATCTCAATCTCCTGAGCGGAGTGACGGGGCAGTTCACCGACGCCGGAAGCGAGGTGTACGTTGTGTTCGTCTCGACCGGCGACGCCGCCGGACTGGGGGAGAAGCGCGTATACGAGGCGATCAACGCGCTCTCGCTCGACGGCGTGCCGGAGGAGAATATCATCTTTCTCGGCTACGGCGACAGCATCCCGGACGACGGGATACACATTTATAATGCAGCGCCAAACGCCGTGACGCCGTCGCTGAGCGGGCGGACGGAGACGCACGCCGCGCCGAACCACAAAGCGTACCGCGAAGGGACGCCGTATACGCGCGAAAACCTGCTCGGCGATCTGCGCAGCGTGATCGAGGAGATCCGCGCCGACGTGATCTTCTGCGTGGATTATGATGAGAACATCGACCATCGCGCGGTGACGATGCTTTTCGATGAAGCGCTCGGCGAAATACTGACCGCTGCGCCGGACTACGACCCGCTCGTGCTCAAGGGCTTTACCTACTCCACGGCATTCCACGCCCCGGCGGACTTTTACGATTCCGTAAATCTGCTCTCCACGGTAAACCCTGACGGGGAACGCATGGAAAACGGCGTGTACCGCTGGGACGCGCGCGTGCGCCTGCCGATGGACGGCCGCGCTCTTTCGCACTCGATCACGGAATGCCGGAGCTTTGCCGTTTCAAGAGAATACGAAAGCCAGATGCTCTGGCGCATTGCGCCGCGCATCATCAACGGCGATAAGGTGTTCTGGCAGCGATGCACCGGCTCGCTTCTGTACGGCGCGGCGGTGCGTGTGTCGTCCGGCAGCGGCGCGGAGCTTACGGACTTTCGGCTGCTCCACTCGGAGGACCTTGCCGGAAGAGAGCTGCCGTACAGCGCCGTGTGGACGCCGGAGAACGGCGACACCGCGCGCGAAGCGGAATTTTCGTTTCCCGCCGCGGACGTGGCGGAGGTGCGGCTCTACGATAACCCCTCGCCGGAGGATAACGTCCTCGCCGCGGAGATCGTGTTCCCGAGTGGGAACCGGTACGCCGTCGGAGCGCTCGACCCCGCCGGTACGTTGGTGCCGGTGGACGAGCCGGACTGCGAAGGCTTCACCGTCCGGCTGCTGGAGACGGAGGGCGAGCACGCGGGACTTACCGAAGCGGAGGCGTATTCCGGCGCGCACGATGTAATGCCGCCGCTTATAAAGCTCACAGACGGGGACGGAAATTTCGTCTACGACTACCGGCTCTCCCGCGGGGAGACGGAGGCGGTGCTCTCGCTCTACGCCCTGAGCGCGAGCGATGATTTGACCGGCTATACCGTGACCTGCGAGGGCGAGGGCTGCGCCGCGGCGGTCCGGGACGGCGCGCTTTCCGTGACCTGCCCGCGCGGAAAGAGCTGTACCGTCACGGTGACGGACGAAACGGGTACGCTTTCGGACAGCGTATACGTTGCGCACGAGACCGCCTCCATTCGCTTTGTCAACGCGATAGAGAGCTATTGCGCGAACGGCATCCCCCAAACAAACCTCTATTCCCTCGCCGTGCATTACTACAAACACTTCATCCTCGGCTGGGAATAAAAAATCTCCCGGCGGACAAATTCGTCCGCCGGGAGCTTCTGCATTATACGGAGTGGGGCTTGTTTGATTCAGTAGAACGTCGCAACTTCCTGCTCCGGCACGTCGCACGGCTCGATGGACACCATGTGCAGCACCGGGCCGGGGCCTTCGTACACGTCCGGCAGAGTGCGGATGTCGATGCGGGCGGTGAGCTTGTACCAGGCAAGGTTTTTGAGCTCACCCGTATCCGCGGCTTCCGCGGCGAGCGGGATGAAGCGGATATCGTTCGCGCAGCAGGTCATCACGTCGCGCCCGAAGTAGAAGTATCCCTTTTTCAGACTGCGGGATTTCGTGATCGCCTTGCCCTTGAGAGAGACGGTCTTGTTCCGGTATTTCTCCGGCTGGTCCATGATATCCTGCAGAAAAATCGCATAGTCCGCGTCGCCGATCTCGCAGACGGGGGCGTTGAGATCGTAGGGGAGGGGGAGCTCAATGTCGTCGTAGCTGATCTTGCCGTCCGGCGTTTCAAAGGCAATATCGCACCGGCGGTTGATGGCGCGGATGATCTTGTGCGCCTGCATTTTGAGATCCTCGTCGCCCTCGGGGAAGCGGTTGAGCACCGCCAGCTCGCAGCTCTGGAGCTTGTCTACCATGAGCTGGCGCATGTTGTTATTGTAGTTGAGGAACGTGCGCGCGTCGATGAACAGAAATTCCTGCGCCACGATCCACTCCTTCGGCATGTTCGTGTAGAGCGTGTCGAGCGTCCACATGCCGTTGTACTCCACCATGACGTAGGAGCAGCGGTGCTTTTTCAAAAGCGCCGCGAGATTTTCGGTCGTAAGATCGCTCTCACTCTCGATCGTCTCGGTGAACACGGTCGGCGCGGCGAACGCTGAGGGATCGTATTCCTCTACGCCCTCCTCGCACACGAGAAGGAGGATGCGGTCGCCGTTATTAAAGCTCGCGTCCTCGAGTGTCTGCTGGGCGAACTTCGTCTTGCCGGACTCCAGAAAGCCGGTGAAGAGATATACGGGGACTTGTTTTGCCATGGCTTATTCTCCCTTTCAGCGGAAGAGCTCGGCGACGGCGTCCTCGTGCAGCTCGTGACCGATGACGCACAGCCGCCCCGTCACACCGGCGCTGCCGCGGCGGATGTTGATCTCGCCCGGCGTGTAGTCAAAGTGGATCCACTCGCCCTCGCTCGCGGCGACGATGCCCTTCGCGCGCAGCACGGCGCCGTATTTGGCCTCGTCCTCGAGCGCGGCGAGCGCAGCGCGCAGACCGTCCTCGGTGAACTTCTTCGCCGTTTCCATGCCCCAGGACGTGAACACCTCGTCCGCGTCGTGGCCGTGGTGATGGTGATGATGACCGCAGCCGCACTCGTGATCGTGGTCGTGCTCGTCGTGATCGTGATGGTGGTGCTCATGGTCGTGGCCGCAGCCGCATTCCTCGCCGTGATCGTGATGATGCTCGTGCTCATCGTGGTCGTGGTGATGATGCTCGTGCTCATGCCCGTCGTCGTCATCGTCATCGTCGTGATGGCAGCCGCAGGAGCAGTTGCCGTTTTCATCGAAATGATGATGGTGCTCGTGCTCTTCGTGCTCGTGGTCGTGATGATGGTGATGCTCGTGCTCGTCCTCGTCCTCTTCGTGCTCGCGCTCAATGCTTTCAAGCGCGGCGGTGAGCGTGTCGCGCTTTTCCATCGCGTCGAGGATCTGCGCGCCGGAGAGCTCGTCCCACGGCGTCGTGATGATGACGGCGCCGGGATTCTTCTCGCGCAGCAGCGCGACGCACTCGGCGAGCTTTTCCTCCTTGATGCCCGCGGTGCGGGAGAGGATGATGCACCCGGCAGATTCGACCTGGTTGTTGAAAAATTCGCCGAAGTTGCGCATATACATTTTGCATTTGCCCGCGTCTACGACGGTGCAGAGCGCGTTGATCGTAAGCTCGCCGTCCGACGCCTGCTCCACGGCGGTCACGATGTCGGAGAGCTTGCCGACGCCCGAGGGCTCGATGAGAATGCGGTCGGGGGCGTAGCGCTCGCAGACCTCGTGCAGAGCGGCACGGAAATCACCCGTAAGGCTGCAGCAGATGCAGCCGGAGTTCATCTCCGTTACCTCAATGCCTGCGTCCTTCATGAAGCCGCCGTCCACGCCGATCTCGCCGAACTCGTTCTCGATGAGGACGAGCTTTTCGCCCGCGTAGGCTTCCGCGATCAGCTTTTTGATGAGCGTGGTCTTGCCCGCGCCGAGGAAACCGGAAAATACATCAACTTTTGTCATACATATAACCTCTTTCTGCTGGAAGCAGCCTGTTTTTCCAATAGAATATTATAACACGTTCGTCAAGGGGGTATTTCTGCCATTGCCTGACTTTTTACGGAAAAATGAATTGTAATAATATAAATGTATGCTATAATGAATAAATGTCCGTTTTACTCCATTCCACTCTTATTTATTTCCGATCCACTCAGCAAATTTTTTGAGAGGTAGACAAATTGGAACAGAAAAAGAAGTCCGCTCGCACGATGCACGTGCTCGGCACGCTGCTTGAGGGCAGCGGAAAATACTTCGCCGTGTGCATCCTTCTGGGACTGCTGCTCACGGTGGTTGAAATGATCGCGCCGCAGGTCATCCGCGTAACGGTGGACTCGGTGATCGACTCGCAGCCGATGGATCTGCCCGCGTGGGCGCTCCGGTGGGTGGAGTCGCTCGGCGGCGTGGCGTTTCTGCGCGCGAACATGTGGTTCATCGCGCTCATTCTCGCGCTTGCGGGTCTCGTCGCGGCGCTGCTGCGCTATGGCGCGAACATGTTCAACGCCAAAGCGGGCGAAACGCTCGTCAAGACCGCGCGCGATCGGCTCTTCCACCACATTGAATGCCTGCCGTGGAAGTGGCACGCCGAGCATCCGACCGGCGACATTATCCAGCGCTGCACGAGCGACGTCGAGCGCATTAAAAACTTTTTCCAGGAGCAGTTCATCTCCGTTTTCCAGATCATCGTGCGCATTATCCTTGCGCTGACGCTTATGACGCTGATGAACGCGAAGCTCTCCATCGTCGCGTGGGTCATCGCGCCGATCATCGTGCTCTACTCCGTGCTCTTCCATAACAAGATCCGCGCGCGCTTCACCGAGTGCGACGAGAACGAGGGCGTTCTCTCCACGATCGCGCAGGAAAACCTCACGGGCGTGCGCGTCGTGCGCGCGTTCGGGCGCGAAAAGTTTGAGCGCGACCGGTTCGAGGCGCAGAACAACAAGTATACCGAGTGCTGGATCAGCCTGACCCGGACGCTCTCGGATTTCTGGGCGGTGGGCGATTTTACGAGCTGCCTGCAGATCCTGCTCGTGGTCGTGCTCGGCACGGTCTCGTGCGTGAACGGCAATCTGACGGCGGGCGAATTTGTGTCGTTCTCGCTTTATAACACGATGCTCATCGGCCCCGTGCGCCGTCTCGGCCGCATCATTTCCGAAATGAGCAAGGCGGGCGTCTCCATCGACCGTCTCGGCGAGGTTTTGGAAGCCGAGACCGAGCAGGACGCGCCCAACGCCGCCGAAGCGCCGATGGACAAGGACATCGCCTTTGAAAACGTCAGCTTCCATTACGGCGAGGACGGCCCGGACGTGCTCGAAAACGTCAGCTTCACCGTACCCGCCGGAAAGAGCTTCGGTATTCTCGGCGGCACCGGCTCCGGCAAGAGCAGCCTGCTGCTTCTGCTCTGCCGTCTGTACGCGCCCACGGAGGGCAAGATCACCGTCGGCGGCGTGGACATTGCCGATATGCCTGCGCGTTATGTGCGCGAGAACGTCGGCGTAGTGCTGCAGGAGCCGTTCCTCTTCTCCCGCTCGGTGCAGGAGAACATCGGCATCTGCGGCGCGAGCGACGCGGAGATCCGTGCCGCCGCTGTCACCGCCTGCGTGGACGGGGATATCACCCGTTTTTCGCAGGGCTACGACACCATGGTCGGTGAGCGCGGCGTATCGCTCTCCGGCGGACAGAAGCAGCGCGTGGCCATCGCCCGCATGCTGACAAAGAAAACGCCGGTCATCGTTTTTGACGATTCGCTCTCCGCCGTCGATACGGAAACGGACGAGAAGATCCGCTCGGCGCTCGACCGTGATCTCGGCGGCGCGACGACGATCATCATCTCCCACCGCATCACAACGCTGCTCGACTGCGACAACATCCTCGTGCTCGAAAAGGGCCGCGTAAGTCAGCTAGGCTCCCCGAAGGAGCTGCTGGCCCAGCCGGGCATTTTCCGCAAGATCTACGACATGCAGATGTCCATCAGAGAGGAGGAAGGAGCATGAACGAGCAGAAAAAGACCAAAGGCGCAAAATGGTTCGGCATCCCCAACCTCGTCCCGTATATGAGACCCTACGGCAAGCTCATCTTCTGGATGGTACTCATGGCGTTTTACGGTAGTGCCATGGACGCGGTCATCCCGCTCTTCCAGCAGTACGCCATCGATCATTACATCGCCGACTCGACCCTTGCGGGGCTCGGCTGGTTCATCGGCGCGTATGTCGTCGTCATCCTCACGCAGACGGCCTCCAACTACATCTCCGCCTTCGGCGCGTGCAAGCTGGAGCTGTCCGTCGGCCGCGATCTCAAGCGCGAGAGCTTCAACCATCTGCAGACGCTCTCGTTCTCCTACTTCAACCAGAACAGCGTCGGCTATGTCCACGCGCGCGTCATGTCCGATACCGACCGCATCGCGAGCACGCTCGCCTGGAGCATGGCCGAGGGCGTGTGGCATTCGGCGTATCTCGTGTGCGCCATCGTTATGATGCTCATCCTCAACTGGAAAATGGCGCTGTGCGTGCTCGTGATCGTGCCGATCGTGGCGATCTCGTCCATGTACTTCCAGAAGAAGCTCGTGTTCTTCCACCGGCAGGTGCGCGAGAAAAACTCCCGCATCACCGGCGCCTTCAACGAGGGCATCACCGGCGCGACGACGACGAAAACGCTCGTCGTTGAGGATAAGATGGAGAAGGAATTCGATGAGCTGACCGCCGATATGAAAAAGGTCAGCGTCCGCGCGATGCACTTCCGCGCGATCTTCATTTCCACAACGACGCTCGCGGCCTCTCTCGCGCTCGCGCTCGTCCTCTGGCGCGGCGGCATCGTCACGCGCGAGGGCGTGATGCTCATCGGCACGCTCACCGTGTTTATGAACTATGCGCAGGGCATGATGGAGCCGATCCAGTGGCTCGTGCAGGCGCTCTCCAGCCTTGTGAACGTGCAGGTCAACGTCGAGCGCTTTACCACGCTCATGGAGACAAAGTCCGATGTGCAGGATACGCCGGAGGTCGTGGAGAAATACGGCGACACGTTCAGCCCCAAAAAGGAAAACTGGGAGGAGCTGCACGGCGATATCGAGTTCAAAGATGTGACCTTCCGCTACCCCGACGGCGACGAGAACATTCTCGAGCATTTCAACCTGAAAGTGCCGCAGGGAACGAATGTCGCCATCGTCGGCGAGACCGGCGCGGGCAAATCCACGCTCGTGAATCTCGTCTGCCGGTTCTATGAGCCGACGGAGGGACAGGTGCTCATCGACGGGCGTGACGCGCGGGAGCGCAGCCAGCTCTGGCTCCACTCGAACATCGGCTATGTGCTCCAGACGCCGCACCTCTTCTCCGGCACGGTGCTCGAAAACCTCCGCTACGGCCGCGAGAACGCGACCATGGGGGAGATCGAAGCGGCGGTCAGAGCCGTCTCCGCCGAAGGGATCATCGAGAGACTGCCGGACGGCTATCAGAGCGACGTCGGCGAGGGCGGCAACAGCCTTTCGACCGGCGAGAAGCAGCTTCTGTCCTTCGCCCGCGCGCTGCTTGCCGACCCGCGCATCTTTGTGCTCGACGAGGCGACGTCCTCCGTCGATACGGTCACGGAGCGGCTCATCCAGGACGCCATCGAGAAGGTCATGGACGGGCGCACGTCGTTTGTGATCGCGCACCGTCTCTCCACGATCCGCCGCGCGGACGTCATCCTCGTGGTGAACGCCGGCCGGATCGTCGAGCGCGGCAGCCACGCCGAGCTCATGGCGAAAAAAGGCGTGTACTACGGCCTCTACACTCGCCAGTACAGAGAAGAGCAGATCCAGGCATCTATGGAAAACGAATAAAGAAAACAGTATCCGCCGGACGCAAGACCGGCGGATATTTTTGTATACCCGAAAACCACGCGTTAGACGCGTGGTTCAAAAGAGCCTTTGGCGATGAGGGAGACAAAAAAACTCCTTTTGCTTTAGAATAAGCGTGCGGTCTGCCAACTGCACACAAAAAGCAAAAGGAGGGCATTCAGAATGAGCCTGAATGACATAAACAGTTTATCTCATACGAAGTGGAATTGCAAATATCACATAGTGTTTGCGCCGAAATACCGAAGAAAGGTATTCTATTGCTCCTTTTTAACCGTTGTATGTGCTTTAGCGTCTTCTTGTATGGCAGCGGCTTTCTTTTTGCGCTCATAATTCAGTATAAAGGCGGAATGTAAACTGCGAAACCTGAACTGCGTAAAAAACAGGTAAAGCGGAAACAAAAGCTCGCGAGAACTGCCGTCTCCTGTTAAGCGAAAAAACCTTTTTCTGCTTGTTTGAAGGCAGAAAAAGGCTTTGGGAATCACAGTCCAGTTCAAACGCTTAAGGGAGGAGAAAACTACTCCGGCTTTGCCGCTTTCCGCAGCGTGACGATGCCGATGAGATTGGACACGACCGCGCCGAAATCGAAGGCAAACGTCACATAGTTTTTGAAAACGAAGTCGTAGACCGCCCAGCAGAGCAGCGTGACGATAATGACGATTTTGAGCTGCACCGCGTCCTTGAGATCGAGAAACCATGTGTACACACAGGTGGCCGCCGCGGGCAGCAGCCCGAACCAGCCGTCGGAGTTGAAGGCGAACAGCAGCGCAAGCTGCGCGGCGATGAACACGATCTTCCACGGCGTCGTGAACTCTTTTTTCATGCAGAAGAGATTGCGCGCGATGCCGATGACGTTGGCGGTGATGCCCGTGAACGCGCCGAGAATAGCGTTCGATGCGCTCAGCACGCCGAACTGAAAACACTGCACGGTGAGCATCTGCTTTTTTGTTTTCAGAAAGCCGGTCGAGACCATGATGGCCGCGCCGATGAGCGCAACGATGTTGCCGAGAAGTACCGTATTCATCCGAAGTCCTCCGAAGAAATGCCCCCGTCCTGCTTAGGGCAGGATGGGGGCATTGAGTTTATGCCTTGAGAATTGAGCGCGCAGAAGCTTAAACTTACTCGCCGCGGACGGAGGCGATGTGAGCAAGCAGACGCATCATGTTGCAGGTGAAGCCGTACTCGTTGTCGTACCAGGCGCAGAGCTTCATGAAGTGGCCGTTCAGAGCGATGCCGGCCTGCGCGTCAAAGATGCTGGAGTGGGTCTCGCCGATGATGTCGGAAGAGACGATGGGCTGCTCCTCGTAAGCCATGACGTCCTTCAGCTCGCCTTCGCAGGCGGCCTTCATCGCGGCGCAGACTTCCTCGTAGGTGGTCTCCTTGGCGAGAGACACGGTCAGGTCAACGATGGAGCCGTCCGGGGCAGGGATACGCATGGACATGCCGGTCAGCTTGCCCTGCAGCTCGGGGATGACCTTGCCGACGGCCTTCGCAGCGCCGGTGGTGGAGGGGATGATGTTGTCGTAGGTGCTGCGGCCGAGACGCCAGTTCTTCTTGGAGTACTCGTCAACGATGCTCTGGGTGGCGGTGGCGGCGTGAACGGTGGTCATAAGGCCTTCAACGATGCCGAAGTTGTCATGCAGGACCTTCGCCATGGGAGCGAGGCAGTTGGTGGTGCAGGAAGCGGCGGAGGCGACCTTCAGATCGGCGGTGTAGGTCTTGTGGTTGACGCCGTAAACGAACATCGGGGTCTTGTCCTTCGCGGGGGCGCTCATCAGCACGAACTTCGCGCCGGCGTCCAGATGGGGCTGCACGCTCTCGGCGGTGAGGAACTTGCCGGTGCACTCAACAACGTAAGGAACGTTCAGCTCGCCCCAGCCGAGGGTGGAGGGATCGCGGCTGCTGAGGAGCAGGATGGGCTTGCCGTCAACGATCAGGTGATGCTCGTCGTAGGAGACGGTGCCTTCCCACTTGCCGTGGACGGAGTCATGGGAGAAAACGTAAGCGATCTGCTCAGGAGTCTTGTCCGGAGCGTTGATAGCAACGACCTCCATATCGCCGCGGCGCAGAGCCACGCGGGCCGCCAGACGGCCGATGCGTCCGAATCCGCTGATACCAATTCTAATCATGTGTGTATCCTCCTGTAAAAAATTTTTTGATCTCTTTTCTAACCGGCTGCATTTTACAACATTTCCGCACATAGAACAAGTGTTTTTTTCAAACAATATTAAATAATTCTCGACAGTTAGTTAGTGAATATGTATAGAAAACAGCGTATGACGCCGAAACTGCGCAAAAAACAAAAAATCGTAGTATCCACGCCGCAAAATTTGTGGTATGATACGGGCAATAATCCAGCGCAGAAAGGGAAAACTGCTGATATGGAAAAAGTGGAAATCTCCGGTGCGGCGCTTGCGCCGCTGTTCCGGTTGAGCCGGGACGCTGTCTGCGGCATCGCACAGGGCCGCATCGTGTTCTCCAATCCGGCGGCATGCCGGCTGTTCGGCGCGGACGTTGCCGGCGAGAGCGCCGCGGAGCGCTTCCCGGACCTGGAGGAGACCGGCTGGGGCGACAGCTTTGCTGCCGTGCTCACCATCGGCGATACACCGAGAAACATTACCGCCGTGCGCAGCGGCGAGATCCTTGTCCTCACGATCCGGACGGAGGAGCCGGAAATACTGCCGGTGCCGCCGACGGCGCTGCGGCAGATGCGTTCGGCGGCGTTCAATCTCCGGCTGTCGATCGAGCAGCTGCTGAAGGACGAGCCGGAAACCTGGGACGAGGACTATGACGAGGAGCGGGCGAAAGTCAGCGCGGTCCTCTACCACAGCTACTATAAGCTCCTCCATGTCACCAACCAGCTTGCCGATCTCAACGCGCTCGCCGCCGACGATAAGCTCTCGTGGCCGAAGCCTCTCTCGTTCGGCGATCTCATCGCCGATCTGGTGGACTCGGCGGAGATCTTCCTGCAGCGGCGGAACATCACGTTCCGGTTCGACCCGGCGGGGGAGAGCCTTTTCGTGATCGGCGAGCAGAGCAAGCTCGAGCAGCTCCTGCTCATCCTCATCGCCGACTGCGTCCGCCGCACCGGCGACGGCGGGAAGATCGTCTTCCGGCTGAGACAGTTCGGCCGCCGCTGCCAGCTCACCGTCTGCGACGACGGGCCGGGCCTGACGGAGGAAGAGCTTGCCGAGGCCTTCGCGCCGCGGCGGGAGGATACGCTCACCGGCGCGCCGGATGCGGGGCTCGGTCTCACGATCGCGCAGGGGCTCGCGCGGCTCCACGGCGGCGTTCTTGTCCTCCGGAACGGCGAGAGCGGCGAAACGAGCATGCACCTGCAGCTCCCGCTGACGGGAAAGCTGCCGCTGTGTGACGCCCACCCGATTGCCGCCGGTCCGGAGCTGATCCTGACGGAGCTCAGCGAGCTGCTGCCGTCGGAGATGTATCAGAGAAAGTACAGAGATTGATAAACAACAGTCTGCCGCCGGAGGAGCGATCCTCCGACGGCGGTTTTTTATGCTTCGATACCGAAAAGGCGGCAGCCGTTTTCCTGCGTGATGCGCGTCATTTCCCCCGCGGAAACGCCCTTGAGAGCGGCGATCTTCTCCAGCACATAGACGAGCAGCGACGAGTCGTTGCGCTTCCCGCGGCACGGCTCGGGGGCCATGTACGGACTGTCCGTCTCGACGAGAATGCGCTCAAGCGGCGTCACGGCGAGCACCTCGGCGGCCTTTTTGTTGCTTTTGTAAGTGACGGGGCCGTCAAAGCCGAGATACCAGCCGCGCCGGATGAGCTCCTTCGCCATTTCCGCGCTGCCGGAAAAGCAGTGGAACACGCCGCGCGCCTCGGGGTAGTTCATCACGATTTCAAGGCAATCGCCGTGCGCCTCTCGGTCGTGCACGATCACGGGCAGCTTACGCTCAATGGCGAGCGAGAGCTGCCGCTCGAACATCTCCTTCTGCAGCGCCTTGTGCTCGGCGTCCCAGTAATAGTCCAGTCCGATCTCCCCGATGGCGACCACCTTCGGCTGTGCGCAGAGCGAGCGCAGCAGCGCCATGCTCTCGCCGTTCCAGCTCTGCCATTCCTCCGGGTGCCAGCCCACGGCGGCGTACACGAACGGGAACTCCTGCGCGAGCGCGCACGCCGCGCGGGAGCTTTCACCGTCGCAGCCGGGATCGACGATGAGCGAAACGCCCTTTTCCGGCATCGCGGCGAGAACTTCCCGCCGGTCGGCGTCGAATTTTTTGTCGTCATAGTGGGCGTGGGTATCAAAGATCATGGGGCGCACCTTCCTCTCGGGCACATTCTACCACGGGAGAGAAGCCGCGGCAAGTTGCTTTCCCGCGGGGGATGGGGTATACTTTTTAAAACCGGCTCCCTCCATGAGGGAGCTGTCAGCGGCAAAGCTGCTGACTGAGGGAGTGCATCCCATGGAGGAACAGAGCATGACAAAAGCCGAAAAGCGCTGCGAATGGCTCACGGACAAGTACATACTCTGCCTTCTCGCGCTCTTTCCGCTGTTCACGGGCTTTCACGGCTACGCGAACCTCACGGCGGCAAAATTCTGGCTTTACACCGGCGCGACGGCGGCGTGGCTGCTCGGGCTGCTGCCGTGCCTCTGCACCGGCGCACGCCTTTTTGCAAAAAAGCCGGGCGCGTTTTTCTATCTAACGTGCGCGTTCCTCGTCTGGAATCTCGTTTCCGCAGCGCTCAGCCCGTGGCGGGAGAAAACGTTCCTCGGCGCGGGGCGGTACGACGGGCTTTTCACGCAGTTTCTCTATGCGCTCACGGCGCTCGGCATAGCCCGCTGGGGACGGAAAAGGGTCATCTATGTCCGTGTGTTCGGAGCAAGCGTATTTCTCTGCTGCGCCGTGGCGCTTTGGCAGATCGCGGGCGGGAACCCGCTCGGGCTGTACCCGAACGGCTGGCGCTTTGCCGACGCGGGAACGCTCTATTCCGGCATGTATCTCGGCACGGTGGGCAATACCCTGATCCTCGGCTCCGTGCTTTCGCTCGCGGTGCCGGTGCTCGTATATACGGCGGTCAAAAAGCGCGGGTACGATCTTCTTTTGCTGCTCCCCGCGGCAATGGCGCTCTATATCCTGTACCGGAGCAAATGCTCGTCCGCGTGGGTCGCGCTGCCCGGCTCATGCGCGCTGATGCTGCCGAAGCTCACGCGCGGACGGCGGCGGAGGTATATTCTGGCGGCGGAGGGCGCTTTAGCGCTGACCGTGCTGCTCGCAGTGTATTTTTATCCGGGGCAGAGCGGGACGCTGTATGAAGCCTCGCGCCTGCTCCACGGCGAGGCGGACGCCTCGTTCGGCTCGCACCGCGTGGAGATCTGGCGTGAGGTCTGCGCGCTCATCGCGCAGCGGCCGGTGTTCGGCGGCGGGCCGGGCACGGCGGCGGCGCGGCTGCACATCGAGTTCACGCGCTTCGTGCCGGAGACGGGACGGACGCTCGGAACGTATGTTACGAACGCGCACAACGAGTATCTCGGCTATGCGATGAATCTCGGGTGGCCGGGGCTTGCGCTTTATCTCGGCATGGTGGGCGTCACGTTTTTCCGCCCGCGGGAGAACGGGGAGAGCGCCGCGTGGCTCTGGGGCGCCGCGGCGTACTGGATGCAGGCATTTTTCGCGCTCGGCCTTGTCGTGAGCGCGCCGCTTCTGTGGCTCGCGTGGGGGCTGGTGCCGGCGCCGGAGGAAAGGAGCGGAGGACATGAACATTGCTCTGGAAAAGATCACGCTTGAAGGAATGAACGAGCTTGACCGCGATTTTCAGCGCGACCCGGCCACGTTTGCGGACATGAGTCTCTTTTTCGAGTATCGTTACTCTCCGGAAGAGACGCGAAAGCGGTTCGAGCGCTACGGCGCGCCCGACCGGCGGCATTTTCTCATTCGGCTCGACGGGCGTCCGGTGGGCGAGACCGGCATCAAGCATATCGACTGGGAGAAGCGGGAGGGCGAGCTTTCCATCCATCTCCAGAACGACGCGGTGAAAAACCGCGGTATCGGTACAGCGGCGGAGCGGCTTCTGCTCGCATATGCCTTTGACGAGCTGGGCCTGACCGCCGTGACCGCGCGGGTCATAGAAAAGAACACGCGCAGCCGGCGCGTGCTCGAAAAGGTAGGCTTTGCATTTGTCCGGCAGGAGAACGGCTTCCTGCATTACCGCTGTGAAAAGATTTCTCGCTGACGGAGAGAAATGGGGAGGAGCAGAGCCCCTCCCCTACGGACGGATTTTAATACGGTCTTGTAGGGGCGGGGCTCTGCTCCGCCCGGAGCGTCAAGAACCGCCGCAAACGCTTGCGTTCGCGGCGGTTCTTCATACCCGAAAATCGAAAAGCTCGACCGGCTTTATCTCCAGTGCGTCGCAGATATCAAAAACCACGTCGAGAGAAACGGCGCAGTCCGCCGTTTCGATCCGGCTGATGTTCACGCGCTCGGCCAGCTCGCTCTGCGAAAGACCGCGGTCCTTGCGGTAATAAGCAATATTCAGCCCGAGACTCCGGTATTTGGAAAACTGGTTGTTTCTCATGCGCTCACCCTTATTCAGTCTACCCGCAGGCGACACGCATTGCGACAACGTAAAAAGATATATTTATAACTTGTAATGTTACAAATGTTTTGCTATACTGCAAATACGACGCGTACTGCGCCAAAACGACAAAAAGACAGTGAGGGAAGAAAATGAAAAAACGGCGTATCTTGCTTCTTGTGCTGGCCGTCAGCCTGCTTCTGTGCTCCTGCGGCGAGGTGAAAATCGAGAGCATCACACTCTCAAAAAATGCGGCGGAGCTGAAGGAAGGGGAGAGCGTAACGCTTTCTGCCGTTGTCGCGCCGGAGAACGCAACGGAGAGCTACGGCTGGAAATCCGCGGACGAGGGCGTTGCAACGGTGGATGAGAACGGCGTCGTGACGGCGGTAGCGCCGGGGAATACGAACATTCTCGCGGTGTCCGAGAGCGGTAAAACAGCGGCCTGCTCCGTCACGGTCGCCGCGCCGACGGCGTATGAACTGCTGAATAATGCAGAGAAAAAGCTGTATGACTATATGGTTGGTTCGATGTTGGAGAGCTTTTATAATGCATCGGCAGTACGAATCCGAAAGATTTACAGCTATTCTCCGGTTGATGAAGGAGAGAACGATTTTTCTTTGATAATAATTGATTTGCAGGGAACAAATCGCTTGGGCGGTGTAGAGTTTATAAGACGTATTGGGTTACCGGGGAGGAAGGAGATATGACGTATCTTGATACAGACGACGCTGCGGATTATGGAATGAAACCGGTTTTTGATAATCCGATGCCCACAACGGTTATGGACCCCGCAAAAATCAACGCTGCACTGGAAGAGTACTGGAGCAACGTCGGAATGCATGGCTGAAGGCGCTGCCGTAATAGGGGGGGGACTTGCTGAGACCGAGGGCTTCTTCCTCTTCATAGATAACAACGCCCCGCCTGTTGGATGTTTGTCCAACAGGCGGGGCTTTTGCTTTACTCTTCTTTTTTGTTTTCGTCCGGTTCGCTCTTCGCTTCCGCGTTCTCGGCGGGGGCGGTGGGCGTTTCGGTTTCCTTGAGAAGCTCGGCTTCCTTCTGCTTCACGGCGTCGGATTTCTCCGGCAGCGGGGGCATGCATTTGTGATCGCAGAAGTAGCGGAAGTCCTCGCCGTCGATCGTCTCGTTGATGAGCAGATATTCCGCGAGCGCAACGAGCACGTCGGCGTGGGCGCGGAGGATCTCCTCGCACTTGAGCGCGGCCTCGTCGAAGATGTGCTTGACCTCTTCGTCGATGATGGCGGCGGTCTCTTCGGAATAGCTCTTCGTCTGGCCAAAGTCGCGGCCGATGAAGATGCTGTGGCCCGAGGAATCGAAGCTGATGGGGCCGAGACGGTCGCTCATGCCGTACACGGTGACCATGTTGCGGGCGGTGTGCGTCGCCTGCTGGATGTCGCCGGAAGCGCCGGTGGAGATGTCGTCAAGGAAGATCTTCTCGGCGATGCGCCCGCCGAGCGCGACGACGATGTCCTCAAACATCTCGCTGCGCGAGCGGAAGCTCTTGTCGTCCTGCGGGCGGAACAGCGTGAAGCCGCCGGCCTGACCGCGCGGGATGATCGTGATATACTGCACGGGATCGACATGCTCGAGATAATGCGCGGCGATGGCGTGACCGGACTCGTGGTACGCGGTGAGCCGCCGCTCCTTCTCGGTGATGACGCGGGACTTTTTCTCCGGGCCCATGGAGACCTTGAGAATGGCGTCGTCAATGTCCTTCTGCATGATGAACCGGCGGTGACGGCGCACCGCGAGCAGCGCGGCCTCGTTGAGAAGGTTTTCCAGATCCGCGCCGGAGAAGCCGGGCGTCCCCTTGGCGATGTCGCGCAGATCCACATCCTCGCCGAGCGGCTTGCCGCGGGCATGGACCTTCAGAATGTCGGCACGGCCCTTGATATCGGGCAGACCGACGTACACCTGCCGGTCAAAGCGGCCGGGGCGGAGGAGCGCGTTATCGAGAATGTCGGCGCGGTTCGTCGCCGCCATGACGATGACGCCCTGGTTATCGTTGAAGCCGTCCATTTCCACGAGCAGCTGGTTGAGCGTCTGCTCGCGCTCGTCGTGGCCGCCGCCGAGACCGGAGCCGCGCTGACGGCCGACGGCGTCGATCTCGTCGATGAACACGATGGCGGGGGCGACCTTCTTGGCCTGCTCAAACAGGTCACGGACGCGGCCCGCGCCGACGCCGACGTACAGCTCAACGAAGTCGGAGCCGGAGATGGACAGAAATTCGACGCCCGCCTCGCCGGCGACTGCCTTGGCGAGCAGCGTTTTGCCCGTGCCCGGAGGGCCGACGAGCAGCACGCCCTTGGGGATGCGCGCGCCCATCTGGGAATACGCCGCGGGGTTTTTCAGATATTCGACGATCTCCTGCAGCTCTTCCTTTTCCTCGTCGGCGCCCGCAACGTCGGCAAACGTCTTTTTCTGCTTTTCCTCGCTGCCGAGACGGGTGCGCGCCTTGGAAAATTTCATAACGCCGCCGGCACCGCCGCCGCCCTGCGCCGAGCGAATCATGGAGTACCACAGCACGCCCATGATGACGAAGATGATGAGATACGGCACAAAGCTCAGCCACCAGGCTGCCTCCCACGCGGGCGGGTAGTCGTACTCGGTGAGAATGCCTTCGGCCTTCTGCTCCTGCACGAGATCGTTGAGATCGTTGTAGAAGATGCTGAAGCTGCCGCACTCGTAGGAGTATTTCGTCTGTCCCTTGTAGGCGGAGCGCAGCTGCATGGTGAGATTGCCGTCGGTGTCGATGGTGAAGGATTCGACCTGCTTCGTCTCAAAAAGCTCGATGACTTCCGAATAGATGAGCGATTCCTTTGCGGTGTTTCTCGTCATGGAATAGATCGTGCCGAGCAGCAGCACGAAGATCAATACGAGAAAGCCGATCTGACGGGTCTTGTTGGGGGAGGGTCGGTTGTTCAAAAACTGTCACTTCCTTTTCTGCCGTCCCACCGGACGGCGCGGACAATATATAAATCAGAGATTTATTTTTCGTATACTTCCGGCTTGAGAACGCCGATGAACGGCAGATTGCGGTACTTTTCCGCGTAATCCAGACCGTAGCCGACGACAAAGGCGTCCGGCACGGTGAAGCCGACGTACTTCGCCTGCACATCGGCGCGGCGGCGCGCGGGCTTATCGAGCAGCGTTGCGATGCAGATGGAGCTCGGCTTGCGGTTCTGGAGATATTTCGTGAGATAGCTGAGCGTGATGCCGGAGTCGAGAATGTCCTCGACGATGATGACGTCGCGGTTTTCAATGTCCTGGCTGAGATCCTTGTTGATCTTCACCGCGCCCGTGGTGGAGGTGCCGTTGCCGTAGGACGAAACGGCCATAAAGTCCACGCTGCCGTGGATCGTCACTTCGCGGAACAGGTCCGCCATGAAAATGAAGCAGCCCTTCAAAACGCCGACGAACAGCGGCTCTTTCCCGGCGTAATCGCGGGAGATCTCCGCGCCCAGCTCGCGGACGCGCGTATGGATCTGCTCCTCACTGAGCAGTATGGACGCAATATCTTCTCTCATTCTCTCTCTTCCTCCGAAATTGGCGAAATAGTGATTTTATAAAACGGTTCCTGCGGCGCGGGGAAAGCTCTCTCGCTCTGCCCGATGCCGTAAACGGCAAGAGGCCCCGCCCCGTCGCGCAAAACGGGAACGGCGGCACGCTGCGAAACAGGGATGCGCGCTTCGCCGAGCAGCTTGCTCACCGAGCGCGTACCGCCGCGGCGGTGCAGGAGGATCGTATCTCCCGCGGCGCGGGATGCGACGGACAGTTTACCACATATATTGGCACATGAAAAGCAAAAAGTGTTGAACGAAGTTTGAATTTCCGACCCCGCAGCGCAACTTTCGCACGAAATGCGCCACCGGCCGGGGTAAAGGAGCGTTTCTCCGGGCAAAAGCACGCGCTCCTCCAGCGGCGGCGCGTCCCCCTCGCCGAACCGAAGCTGCCCGAGCTCCCGCCGGACGCGCCGTCCCGGAAGCTCCAGCACGCCGTCGCCGTCTCCGGCGGCAAAGCGCAGCAGCGCGTCGAACCGCTCGCGCGAGAGTTCTCCGCCGAGCCAGCGCGCAAGAGCGCGCCGCGCGACGGGCCGCGGCAGCGCGCAAAGCTCCGCGCCGGGGATCGCCTCGCCCCAGAGGGCGAGCTTTTCCTCCGCGAGCGAGGCGAGAAACGCCTCGTCCTCGGCGAGCGTTTCGCTCATGCGCGCGATGCCCGCCGCCGCGCCGGGGTGGATGCTCTCGAGTCTCGGGAGCACGTCGAGCCGGATGCGGTTTCGCGCAGCGTCCGTCTCCGCGTTCGTGGAGTCCTCCACATGGGGGATGCCGCGCGCGGTGAGATATTCCTCAATATCGCGCCGCGGCGTCTGCAGAAGCGGGCGGACGATCCTGCCGCGCTGCGCCGGGATGCCGGTAAGTCCGCGCAGTCCCGTGCCGCGCGCCATGCGGAAGAGAATGGTCTCCGCGTTGTCGTTTAAATTATGCGCCGTGGCGATGACGTCCGCGCCCTGTTCCTTCGCGGTGCGCTCGAGAAAGGCGTAGCGCATCTCCCGCGCCGCGGTCTCGATGCTCAAACCGTTCGCCGCGGCATACGCCGGAACGTCGCCCCGGCCGGGAAAGAACGGGACGCCCCATTCTTTGCAGAGCGCTTCGACGAACGCGGCGTCCCGCGCGCTCTCCGCGCCGCGGATGCCGTGGTCGAAGTGGGCGCAGAGCACCGTCACATCGCCGAGCCGCCGCACGAGATCGAGCAGACATACCGAGTCCGCCCCGCCGGACACGGCGCACAGCACCGTGCACCCCGCCGGGAGCAGGCTGCGGTCGAGCACCGGCTCACTCATTGTGCCAGCGGTCGGCGTCGCGGAACGTTGTATACTCGCCCTGCCACTGGAGATTGTCCTTGCCGGTCTCGCCGTGGCGGTTTTTGAGCACGATCAGCTCCGTGAGATTCGGGTTTTCGATCTCCTGGTTGTAATAGCCTTCGCGGTAAATGCCCATGACGATGTCGGCGTCCTGCTCGATCGAGCCGGATTCACGCAGATCCGAGAGCATCGGGCGCTTGTCCTGCCGCTGCTCGTTGGCGCGCGAGAGCTGCGAAAGGCACAGCACCGGCACGTTCAGCTCCTTTGCCATGATCTTCATCATGCGCGAAATGTCGCTGACGACCTGCTGGCGGCTCTCGCTTGCCCAGCTGTTCTTGCTGCCGGAGCCCTGCATGAGCTGAAGGTAGTCGATCATCACAAGACCGAGATTGTTGAGTCGGCGGCACTGCGCGTTCATCTCCGCAACGGTGAGCGTCGGGTTGTCGTTTACGAGAATATCGAGCGAGGACACCGCGGCGCAGGCGTGCGCCGTGCGCTTCCACTCGTCCATCGTGAGATTGCCCGTGAGAAGATTCCCGAGCGGGATCTCTCCCTCGCTGGAGAGAAAGCGCGTTACGAGCTGCTCGCGGCTCATTTCGAGCGAGAAGATGGCGACGGTCTTTCCCGTGGCTTTCGCGGCATTCAGGCAGATGTTGAGACCGATACTCGTTTTGCCCATGCCGGGGCGCGCGGCGACAAGGATAAAGTCGCCCTTGTTCATGCCCATGATGCGCCGGTCCACGTCCCGGAAGCCGGTCGGGATGCCGGGGATCGGCTGGCCGGAGGCGGCAAGCTCGGAAAGATTGGAGTAGACGCTGTTCACGACCTGGGACACCGGCATCAGTCCGCCGACAACGCGGTCCTGCCGGAGCGCATAGATCTTCTTTTCGCAGAGATCGAGCACGTCTCCGGCCTCACCCGCGCCGGAGGAGGCGGCCTCGACCGTTTCCTCGCACACGGAGATAACGTTGCGGAGCAGCGCCTGGTCGCGCACGATGGCGGCGTATTTGAGTACGTTCGCCGCCGTGGGCGTCAGGCGCATCAGCTCGCGGATGTACTGCTGCGAGCCCTCGTCATGGTAAACGCCGCGCACCTTCATCTCATCGAGCACCGTCACCGGGTCGATGGGCTTGGCGAAGGTGAACATGGAGAAGATCGTTTCAAAGATCTCCCGGTTCTGCGGCAGATAGAAATCCGCGCCGCGCACCGCCGTCATAACGTCCGGCAGGCAGGACGGGTCGATCAGGCACGATCCGAGCACCGCCTGCTCCGCTTCTGCGGACCAGGGCACCCGCCGTCCGAGCAGTTCTTCCATCCGCTCTTACTTTTCGATGACGAGCAGCTGCACGGTGCCGTCGATGCCGTAGCCAAACTTGCACTTGACTTCAAAGCTGCCGAAGCTCTTGATCGGCTCGGCCTGCACGATGCGGTTCTTCTCGATGGAGACGCCGTGCTGCTCGCGCAGCGCGTCCACGATCTCCTGGGAGGTGACGCTGCCGAAAAGACGCCCGTTCGCGCCGGCCTTGGCGCGCACCGTGACGATAACGTCCTTGAGCTTGGCGGCGGCTTCCTCGGCCTCGGCGCGCTCGCGCGCTTCCTGCGCCTTCCGCGCCTTTTCCTTGAGCGCGAGGGTATTGAGATTATCCTTGTTCGCTTCTACGGCGAGACCGCGGGGGAGAAGGTAGTTGCGGCCGTAGCCCTCGGAGACTTCCTTCATCTCGCCCTTTTTACCCTGTCCGCGGACATCCTGCTGGAAAATAACTTTCATGGAATATGACCTCCTTCGGTCTCTTAGTTTTTATATTAGTCTGTGGCGCAGTATTCGTCGATGGCGGCGAAGAGCCGGTTCACCGCGTCGCGCAGCGAGCAGTTCGGTATCTGCGCCCCGGCCGCCGAGCGGTTGCCGCCGCCGCCGAGCGTTTCGAGCAGCACCTGCACGTTCACATTGCCGATGCTCCGCGCCGACACCGCGACGCCGCCGTCGCCGGTGGGGTACAAAACGGCGCTCGCGTTCACGCCGGAGATGTTCAAAAGCTCGTCCGCGGCCTGCGCGGCGACGATGCGGTTCTGCGTCTCCTGCGCGGCGACCACGGCGATGCCCTTGTAAATGCGCGCCTGCTTCATAATGTCGTAGCGCTCCATGGTCTCTTCCATGCCGTTCTGGAAGAGCTTCTTCACGCGCGTGGTGTCCGCGCCGCTGCGGCGGAGGAACGCCGCGGCGTCAAACGTGCGGTCGCCGGTGCGGATCGTAAAGTTTTTCGTGTCGAGCACGATGCCGGAGAGCACGGCGTCCGCCTCAAAGGGGAGAATATCCGTCGGCTCGCACAGCTCCTGTATGAGCTCCGTGACGAGCTCGCACGTGGACGAGGCGTTCGGCTCATAGAGCGTGAGCGTGGCGTTTTTGATATAGGTCGCGGCGCGCCGGTGGTGATCGATGACCGCGAGCCGGTTGCTGCACGCGGTGAGCAGCGATTCGTCCTCCACCTGCTCGGGGCGGTTCGTATCCACCACGACGAGCAGCGTCCGGCTGTCGGCCTCGAGCAGCGCCTCCTGCGCGCTGATAAAGGCGGTTTTGTATTCCTCCTCGCCGTGCAGCATGGTGAGAAGCGGCCCGACGGCGTTTTTGTCCATGTCGAGCACGATCTTCGCCGGGCAGTGGAAGCGCCGGGCAATGCACCGCACGCCCATCGCCGCGCCGACGGCGTCGAGATCGGCGTACCGGTGGCCCATGATGAACACCTGCGAGGCGTCCTGCACGAGCCGGGAGAGAGAGTTTGCCATAACGCGGGACTTGACCTTTGTGCGCGTTTCGACCTCCGCGCCGCGCCCGCCGAAAAATTCAAAGTTGAACTTGTTTTTCACGACCGCCTGATCGCCGCCGCGCGAGAGCGCCATATCCTCGGCGAGCGTGGCGAAGGAATAGTCCTCGTCATAGCTCGCACCGTCGAGTCCGACGCCGATGCTCACCGTGGCGTGAATGCCCGTGAGATTGACGATCGAATGAATGCTCTCGACGAGCGTGAAGCGGTTTTTCGTGATCTCGTCAAAATGCCGCTTTTCAAAAATGAAGATGTACCGGTCGCGGTCCACGCGCCGGAGAATGCCGCCGCGTCCCTCGCACCATTTCTCAATGGCAATGTCGAGCTGGCCGCGCAGCTCGGTGCGTTGGCGGTCGGTGAGCGGCTTCATCAGCTCATCGTAGTTATCCACGAGCATGACCATCACGACCGGGCGCGTGGCGAGATATTCCTGTTTTACGTCGTCGTACTCGGTCACGTCCACCCAGTAGGTGATGCCCATGAACTCATAGGTCTCCTCGCGCTCTCCGGCGCGGACCATGTTGCCGTTGACCTGATACTTTTTCCCGTCCACCTCGAGAAGATCCGCCATGCGGTTTTTGCCCTCGAGCAGCCACTTGCTGTTGAATTCCGGCACGAGCGAGGCGAGCTTCGCGTCGAACGCGGGGCTCGTGCGGCCGCACATCTCCCAGAACGGCTGGTTGCCCCAGACGACGCCGCTGTCGTTCAGACGGAACACCGCCATCGGCAGCGGGAAGTGGATGAGCGTGTTGTTCGTGGCGGATTCGGCGTTGTAGGTGACGTTCTCAACGAACGCCTGCAGCTCCTTCTGGCGCGCCCGCGCGCGGATGAGCGCGTAGATCGCGAGCAGCACCGTGACGACCGCCTCGCCGTAGGCGATATAGCGGTTGAAGCGGGCGAAAAAGAAGGTTACAAGCGCGAATATGAGCATGATGAGCAGGCACATGCGGAGGCCGGGCTCGGCAAATTTCTGCGGTTTGCGGCTGTTCAAAGTATCCTCTCCCCATGCCCGCCGGAACCACAGAGCGGGCAGATAAAAATACAGAATATAATATACCACAAATATCCAAAGAATGCGAGCCCTTTTCGCCGCATTCTTCCGCTGTTTGCATATTTTTTCGCCGCGGTGCAGAAACTTCCTCCGTAAAAATAAAAAAAGGAGCTTTTATAAAAAGATGAAAGCGGTCATTTTGGCGGGAGGAAGAGGGACGCGGCTCGCCCCGGTCACTCACGGCGCGGTGCCGAAGCCCATGGCGGAGCTGCTCGGCGCGCCGATGCTCGAGCACATCGTAGCGCTTTTGAAGCGCTGCGGCTTCCGGGATCTCTGCTGCACGACGGCCTGCCTGCCCGAGCAGATCGAGCGGTACTTCGGCGACGGCAGCGGCTTCGGCGTGCGCATGCAGTACCGGCGCGAGGACAGAGCGCTCGGCACCGCGGGCGCGGTGAAAAACTGCGAGGATTTTATCGCGGGGGAAAACGCGCTCATCATCAGCGGCGACGCCGCGTGCGATTTTGACCTTCGCGCCCTCTGGAACGAGCACCGGCGCGCGCACGCCGCCGTTACGATGGCGCTCTATCCGCACGAAGCGCCGCTGCCCTACGGTCTCGCCGTGACCGACGGCGAGGGGTGGGTGCGCAGCTTCATCGAAAAGCCTGCGTGGGAGCGCGTTGTGACCGATCTGGTAAACACCGGCATCTATGTTCTGTCCCCGGAGGTGCTGCGCTTCATCCCGGCGGATACGCCCTTTGATTTTGCCCGCGATCTTTTCCCGCGGCTGATGGCGTCCGGGCGCGGCATCCGCGGCGTGCCGATGGAGGGCTACTGGCGCGATATCGGCGACCCCGGCTCGTACTACCGGGCCAATCTCGACGCCTGGGAGGGCAAACTGCGCCTGCCCGAGCAGAGAGGCGGCGCGCTTGAGCGCGTGCCGGAGGCATTCTCCGAACGGGCGCGGTACGCCTGCCGGGTGTACTGCGGCGCGCCGCACCGCGCGCGGCTCATGCGCGCGCTCACCGCGGGACTCATGGAAGCGGGCGCAGACCTCACCGACGGGCTGACCGTGCGGACGGTCCCCGGCGGCGTGCACATCGCGCCCTGCGCCGACCGCGCGGCGCTCTGCATTGAGTCCGACAGCCCGGATACTGCCCGGCGGTTTGAAGCGCTCGTCCGGGATGTGGAGCGGCGCGTGGAAAACGAAACCGGCGGAAGCGCTTGATGCGCTTCCGCCGGCGGAGTATGGGGCTTATAGTTTCATGTTGCTGCCGTGAGAGGCTTTGCCCGGCACAGCCAGTGCGCCGTGTCGCGCAGCGTCGCAAGCAGCGGACGCGGCGTATAGCCAAACGTCCGGCTGGCTGCGCTGTGGCTGAAATCCGCGTTCGAGCCGAGGACTGCTATGGAATAGGGCGTGAAGAAAGGCTTCTTCCCCCTTCGGGTAAATTTCTCGCAGACCTTCGCCGCGCTCCGGGCAAGCCTGAGCGGCAGATATGTTACCGTGCGCTGTACACCGGCTGCGGATTTGAGCGCTTCGAGCATATCGCGGATCGTTGTATAGTGGCCGGAGAGAATGTAACCGCAGCCGCGCTGCCCGTTCTCCGCGCAGTCGGCGATGCCGCGGGCAACGTCGCGCACATCAACGAAGTCGTATCCGCCGCGCACCGCGAGCGGGAGCCGCCCCGCAAGGAACGAGCGGAACATCGTCGTCATGCTGCCTCCGGCGATATCGCCCGGCCCGATAATGCCGGACGGGAACACGATGCTCGCGTTCAGACCATTTTTCGCTGCGGCAAATACGAGCGATGTCGCCTCCGCTTTGCTTTTGGCGTAATCGCCGGAAACAAATTCCGAAGAAACGGCGTCGGTTTCCGTGATCGTCATGCCCTTGGGCTTTTCGGGCAGCGCATGGACGGAGCTGATATACACGAGCTTGCCGACGCCATGCGCGGCGCACTCGCGCAAAATGGCGCGCGTCCCGTCCACATTTACGCGGTAGAGCGAGGCGTCCGGGCGCGATGCCACCGTTACGATGCCCGCCGTATGGATGACGCAGGTGCTCTCATCCGTTCCGGCAAAGAAATTTTCCAGCGCGGACGCGCTGCAGATATCGCCCTCCGTGCGCTCCACGCTCTCGGGCAAAACTCCGGCGAGCCGGTCGCCCGGCAGTACGAGCGCCCGCACCGTCGCACCGCGGGAGAGCAGCTCCGAAACGACCGTGCGGCCGAGAAAGCCTGTCGCACCGGTCACAAGATAAGTTTTATACATAGGGATCCACCTCCATGGGATAAATACGAAAGACATATGTTGATTATCTTTCATGTATATAGTATACTTTTTCCGACAGCGATGTACAACCGTCAACCGGCTGCCGCGTGAAAGAAAACCAACATGCGGAACAGAAACGTTGCCCAATTCTGTAAACAATTTGTGATGAGGTGTCCCATGGCAGGAAAATCCGATGCGAGAGTCCGGTATACGCAGCACGCGCTCAAGCAGGCGCTTTTAACGCTGCTGAAGGAAAAGAGCGTGAACAAGATCACGGTCAAGGAGGTCTGCGAGCTGGCGGAGCTGAACCGCGCGACGTTTTATTCGCATTACAGCGACTGCTTTGCGCTGCTGGAGGCGATCGAGAATGAGCTGCTTGAAGCGTTCGCGCAGTCGCTCACGCTGATAAAATCGTTTGATGTTGCGGCGCTGATCGAGGCGATCTACGACATGATCGGGAAGAACGAGGAGGCCTGCCGTGTGCTGATCTTCCAAAATCCCGGCTCGACGGTCATCCACCGGATGATCGATTACGCCCGGCCGCAGAGCATCGCCTACTGGCGGCAGGAGCTGCGCGCGAGCGACGAGGAACTGGAGATGCTGTACACGCATCTGTCCAATGGGCTGATGCATGTCGTGGTGGAGGGCTACGACCGGTATGAGCGCGAAACGGTCGTGCGGTTCGTGCGGCGCATCGTGCAGGCAAGTCTGTCTTTGTTTCGGTGAAAGAACACAAAAAATCGCCCCGCGTTTTGGATAGTGCGTCCAAAATGCGGGGCGATGTTTTTTCCGTGACGGTTTTTCGGCTCCGCTTCAGTGCATGCCGGTGCTGCCGAAGCCCGACGCGCCGCGGAGCGTTTCGGAGAGCTCGTCCGTTTCTTCGATCTCGATGTCGAGACACGGCGTGATGACGAGCTGCGCGATGCGCTCACCGTTTTCCACGGTCTGCGTCTCGGTGCCGTTGTTCTGCAGAAACACCCGCAGCTCTCCGCGGTAATCGGCGTCGATCACGCCGACGCAGTTGGCGGGGGCGAGCTGGCGCTTTGTGGCGATGCCGCTGCGGGCAAACACCAGTCCGACGTACCCCTCCGGGATCTCCACGGCAATGCCGGTGGGGAAGAGGCACTTGCCCTGCGGGGCAACGGCCGCGCTCTCCTGCCCGTCCGGCAGCAGGGCGTAAAGATCAACACCCGCGGCGAGCGCGGTGCCGCGCGTGGGCAGTATGGCATTTTCACGGAGCTTTTTGCACGGAATTTTCATATGGTCTTCTTCCTTTAGTAAGTTCATTGTTTTTCACTGCGCGGCGGGAGCTGCGCGCCGCACCTGGGGCAGAACCGGCTTTCCGCGGGGATCTTTTCGCCGCAGCAGGCACAGCATTATAGAGGATACCGCCTTCCGACACGATTCTACACGCAAAAGAAACCGCCGTCAACGAAAAAGCGCGGCAAACAGGAAGCGGCGCATCCCGAAGGATGCGCCGCAGAGCGTGTCAAAAAAAGATTTTTTGACACGCTCTCAAACGAGACCCACTGCGTTGGGCTCTCGTTTGAAGGGGCTGCGGCTCGCCGCAGCGCACTCGCTTACGCTCGCACGTTTGCGAGCCGTAAAGTATTTTCTCCGACGCACATGTCGCCGGAGAAAATGGTTAAAACTTTATTTGCGCCTGCGGGCGCAAACTCTGCGAGGCTTTTTCAACAGACGGAGCGGCGCATCCCGAAGGATGCGCCGCGTTTGGTTTCTTATTCTTCGAGCTGGCCGACGAGGGCGATGTGCAGCTCATCGAGCTGCTTCTGCTCCACGGTGGAGGGAGCGCCCATCATCACGTCCTGCGCGTTCTTGTTCATCGGGAACGGGATGATCTCGCGGATGGAGCTCTCGCCCGCGAGGAGCATGACCATGCGGTCCACGCCCGGGGCGATACCGGCGTGCGGGGGCGCGCCGTAGCAGAAGGCGTTATACATGGCGGGGAACTTGGCCTTTACGTCGTCCTCGCCGAGACGGACCATCTCGAACGCCTTGACCATGATGTCGGGATCGTGGTTGCGCACCGCGCCGGAGGAGAGCTCCACGCCGTTGCACACGAGGTCGTACTGATACGCCATGATGGTCAACGGGTCGAGCTCGCCGCGCTCGGCGGCCAGCAGCACCTCGAGACCGCCGTTCGGCATCGAGAACGGGTTGTGGCAGAACTCAAGCTCGCCGGACTCCTCGCCGATCTCAAACATCGGGAAATCGACGATCCAGCAGAACTCGTAGCGCTTCTCGTCCATGTGGCCGGGGACGAGCGCGCCCGCCATTTTGAGCATAACGCCGGCGGTTTTCTGCGCCTCGGTCTTCTTGCCGGCGGAGATGAGCACGAGCGTATCGGGCGTGAGAGCGAGGGCTTCCCTGAGCGCATCCTCTTTGCCCGCGAAGAACTTCGCCACGCCGCCGACAAGAGCGCCGTGCTCGTCCATGCGCAGCCAGTAGGGCTTGCGGCCCGCCTGGACTTCCACGTCCGCGCAGAGCTTGTCGATCTGCTTGCGGGTGAGCGTGCAGCCGGAGACCGGCACCGCCTTGACGATCTGACCAACGAACGGCTCAAAGCCGGTATCCTGCACCATATCGGAAATGTCCGTCACGGTGAGATCGATGCGCAGATCGGGCTTATCGGAGCCGTACTTGTCCATCGCCTCCATATACGGGATGCGGCGGAACGGCGGCTGGGAGGCAATATCGTAGGTGCCGTACTTTGCGAAGATCGGCGGCAGCACATCCTCGAGCACCGCGAACACGTCCTCCTGCGAGGCGAACGCCATCTCCATATCGAGCTGGTAGAACTCGCCGGGCGAGCGGTCGCCGCGGGCGTCCTCGTCGCGGAAGCAGGGGGCGATCTGGAAATACTTATCAAAGCCGCTCGTCATCAGCAGCTGCTTGAACTGCTGCGGTGCCTGCGGCAGAGCGTAGAACTTGCCGGGGTGCTTGCGGGCGGGGACGAGATAGTCGCGCGCGCCCTCGGGGGACGAGGCAGTGAGGATCGGCGTCGTGATCTCGAGGAAGCCGTGATCCATCATCGCGCGGCGCAGCGCCGCGACGACGTTGCAGCGCAGGATGATGTTGTTCTTGACGGCGGGGTTACGCAGATCAAGATAGCGGTACTTGAGTCTCGCGCTCTCGTCGGCCTCACGGCTGCGGTTGATCTCAAACGGCAGCTCGTTGTAGCGGCAGCGGCCGAGGATCTCGATCTTCTCGGGCACGACCTCGATCTCACCGGTGGCGAGCTTGGTGTTGGGGCTCTCGCGCAGGCGGACCGTGCCGGTGACGGCGATGGTGCTCTCCTTGTTGATGCCCTTGACGGTCTTCATCATCTCGGCGGAATCGACGACGATCTGCGTCGTGCCGTAAAAATCGCGCAGGACGACGAACGCGAAGTTACTGCCGACCTCACGGACATTCTCCATCCAGCCGGCCAGCGTTACGGTTTTGCCCGCGTCGGCGGCGCGGAGCTCCCCGCAGGTGTGGGTACGGTACTGTGACATGCTCTATTTCTTCCTTTCACGGGTTCATTACGATTTACCGAAATATTATACACATCCCGTCACCGCTTTGCAAGATACCCCGTCCCCGTTCGGACAACATTTTCGCCCCCGGCGGGGTATGCTTGGAGCATGAACGTGATCTATGTGGATGAGCTCTTTTTTCTCAATGCGCTCACGGACTATCTGCTGCTGCTCTCGTGCGCGCGGCTGCGCGGGAGGGCGCTGCGGCGCACACGCTTTGCCGCGGCCGCGGCGCTCGGCGGGGTGTACGCCGTGTTCGCCGCGATCCCCCCGCTCTCGTTTCTCGTCTCGCTCGCGGTGAAGGCGCTCGTTTCGCTGCTCATGGCGTGGATCGCGTTCGGCGCGCCGCCGGAGCTCTGGCGCGGCTGGGGCTGCTTTCTCGCGCTCTCCTCGGCGTTCGCCGGGGCGGTGTACGGCATATCGCTGCTCTCCGGCGCGGAGGTGCGCGGCATGCTCTCCGGCGCTTCGCTCAAAACGCTCGCGCTCTCCTTCGGGCTGTGCTATGCCGCGGTACGGCTCTTTTTCGGGCGGTTTCTAAAGCGCCGCGAGCGCTGCGTCGTGGAAGCGAAGATCGAGCTTTGCGGCAAAACCGTTTCTCTGCAGGCGCTGCGGGACACCGGCAACTCGCTTTTCGACCCGCTCTCCGGCTCGCGCATCCTGCTCGCGGAGCCGGGCGCTCTCGCTTCGCTCTTTGCTCCCCCGCTCGTTCTGCCGCTGCCGGACGATCCGGCGGCATGCTTTCGCGTCCTGTCCTCACACCCGGTGCTCTCGCGGCGGCTGCGGCTCGTCGGTTTTTCCGCCGTCGGCACGAAGCGGGGGCTGCTCGTGTGCTTTCGTCCCGACGCCGTCACGGTCGAGGGCGTCGCAGAGCAATATCTCGTCGCCCTCTCGCCGACGCCGCTCGGCGGCGGGGAGTATTCCGCGCTCGTTTGAATATCATAAGGAGGTCATGCCCATGTTTTCCGATCTGCTGCAACAGCTTCTGCTCGCCCTGCTGCCGAACGAGCCGGTATACTATATCGGCGGAAGCGAGGTTTTGCCGCCGCCCCTCTCCCGTGAGGAGGAGACTGCGGCGCTCACGGCGCTCTGCGCCGGGGACAAAAGCGCCGAACGTACGCTCATTGAGCACAATCTCCGGCTCGTTGTCTATATTGCGCGGCGGTTTGAAAATACCGGCGTTGGTCTCGAAGATCTCATCTCCATCGGCACGATCGGGCTCATCAAGGCCGTGAGCACGTTCGACCGCGAAAAAAACATCAAGCTCGCAACGTACGCCTCGCGGTGCATTGAAAACGAGATCCTGATGTATCTGCGCAAGCTCGCCGCGCAGCGCACGGAGGTGAGCTTTGATGAGCCGCTCAACACCGACTGGGACGGCAACGAGCTGCTGCTCTCGGACGTGCTCGGCACCGACGAGGATGAGGTCTCCCGCCCGATGGAGGACGACGCTGACCGCCGCGCGCTGCACGAGGCCGTGGCAAGGCTCAGCGAGCGCGACCGGGACATCATCTCCCTGCGCTTCGGGCTGCTCGGGCGGCGGGAGTATACGCAGAAGGAGGTCGCCGACCGCATGGGTATTTCGCAAAGCTACATATCCCGGCTCGAAAAGCGCATCCTTCTCCGTCTCCGCCGGGAGATGCAGAAGATCATGGCATGAAACGTTCAACAAAAAAAACCGCCCCGGACAGAGGCGGCGGATATGTTCCCTTGCTTTTTTCCGGACAAATGCGGTATACTTTACCGATAGGAATCATCGCATTCCGGAAAGGATATTTTTGATATGTTCCGCAACGCTGAAGAAAAAGACTTCGCCCTCTATATGGAGCTGGCGCAGGAATTTTACCATTCCCCCGCCGTGATGCACCCGATCCCGGCGCAGTACATGGAAAACACGTTCCGCGAGGCCATGCGCTCGGACGTGTACATCATTCTCCGCATTCTTGAAGTGGACGGCGAAGCCGCGGGCTACGCCATTCTCTCGCGCAGCTTTTCCCCGGAGTCCGGCAGCCCGATCTGCTGGATCGAGGAGCTGTACATCCGCAAGGCATATCGCGGTCACGGTCTCGGCACGAAGTTCCTCTCGTCCGTCCGCAAGGAGTTTCCCACGGCACGTCTGCGGCTCGAGGTCGAGCCGGAAAATACCGGCGCGGTCGCGCTCTACAAGCGTCTCGGCTTCACGCCGCTCGAGTATGTAAGCTACGTCGTCGAGCCAAACGGCGCGGACGCATGAGCGGCGCGGTCACGCTGCGTTCCTACGCCGGAGAAGCGGACGCCGCAGCGGAGCGGATCGCCGCGTTCCGGCTCGCGCACAGCGATTATGTGCAGACGCGCGAAGAATCGCTCGACGATCTGCGTGCGCCTTCTTCCGATACAGAAAGCACAGGAGGCGAAGGAAACCATGTGGTTTCGTGATCTTATTTCCAACCAGTTTTTGCTGACCGGCATTTCGTCGTGGCTGTGGGCGCAGGTGCTCAAAACGATCATCCACGCGCTCGTCACGCACCGGCTCGATCTCTCCCGGCTCGTCGGCGACGGCGGCATGCCGAGCGGCCACTCCGCGACCGTTTCCTCGTTCGCGGTGGCGGCGGCATTCGTCTACGGGCTCGACTCCTTTGAGTTTGCCATCGCCGCGGTGCTCGCCGTGATCGTCTGCAAGGACGCGATGGGCGTCCGGCTCGAGACCGGCAAGCAGGCCGCCATCATCAACGAGATCGTCCGCGCGTTTGACGAGCTCTCCTCCGGCAAGCTGACGGATGTTAAGCTCAAGGAATTTGTCGGCCATACGCCCATTCAGGTGCTGGCCGGGATTTTGCTCGGCATTGTGAACGCGGTGCTGCTGCACCTCTTTATCTTCCCATAAAAACCTTGCGCAGAAATTCGATACGATACGCCATCACGGGCCTTAGAAAATCGCTGTTTACCGCGATATCATAGCCGTGCATGGCGTTTTTTATCGGGTGATACTCGCACGGCACGCCCTCGCGCGCGAGATGCGCGGCGTACTGCGCGCCCTCGTCGCGCAGGCAGTCAAACTCCGCCGTCTCAATATACGCGCCCGGCAGACCCTGCAGCGACGCGCTCTCCGCCGGGGAGAGCCATTCGCGCGGCGCGGCGGACGTATCGGGCGCGTACATGGCAAAGTACTTCTCCATATCGCGGCTGCTGCACATGGGCGTGTCCGTGAACTGCCGGTAACTCTCCGTCTCCATGCGCGCGTCCAGCACCGGATAGAGCAGCATCTGCGCGCACGGCATCGGGAGGCGCTGCTCCCTCGCCATAAGACAGAGCGCCGCGGCAAGATTCCCGCCCGCGCTGTCTCCCGCGGCGGCGATCCGCGCCGGATCGATGCGAAGGGCGGTGGCGTTTTCCCAAAGCCAGCGGTAGCCTGTCAAAGCGTCCTCGTGCGCGGCGGGGAATGTGTGCCGCGGCGCGAGCCGGTAGTCCGGCAGCGCGACGCGCACGCCGAGCGCGCGGGCAAGCTCTCCTGCCAGAGCGAAATGGTGCGGCGCTGCGTTGAACACGAACCCGCCGCCGTGGAGAAAGTACACGCACGGCGTCTCGCCCTCGCAGCCCGCCGGAGCATAAAGAAGCATACGGAGGCAGCTCCCATCGGATCGCGGCACGCTCAGACGCGATACGCGCACCCCGCCGCTTTGCTGCACGGCGTATAAGAGCTTCATCGGCCCATGGGACAGACGCACGAACCACGGCGAGAGCGTGGACTTCATATGCGCATAGCGCGCAAGGTCGGGATGACAGGTATAGTCCGGCATGGTTTTTCTCCCAGTAAAACAGCGCCCGCCGCACGGCAAAAAGATCGTGCGGCGGGCGGTTTTTATGTTTCTTTCGGCTTTTCCGGCTCCTTGCGCAGCAGCATGAGCAGCACAAAGAGGATGCAGCAGACGTTGATGGCAATATCGGCGATGTTGAACACCGCAAAATGCATGAACTCCAGCTCGAACATATCGACGACGTAGCCGTAGAGCGCGCGGTCGATGCCGTTGCCGATCGCGCCGGCCATGGCGAGCACCGCGAGCCAGCGCTCCCACGGCGCGGAGAGCTTATGGCGCACGAGCGCCCACACAACGATGACGCAGAACGCCGCGAGCAGCGCAAGGAACAGCCACCGTCCGCCCGAGAACATGCCGAAGGCGACGCCGCTGTTGCGGATGTGTGTGAGATGGACAACGCCGGGGATCAGCGCGCGCTGCTGCGCGGCCGAGGCGTTGAGCGGAATGTTCCGCACGACCCATGCCTTGAGCGCCTGATCCGCCGCGATGATCGCAAGCGAGGCGAGAACATACCCGATCACGGTTTTTTTCTTAGCTGTCATACCGGCTCCTTCTGATAATAAAAGCAAAGAGCCGCCCGGCATCGGGCAGCTCTTCGGGAAATAACTTACTTCTTATCGACAGCTTCCTTGAGAGCCTTGCCGGCCTTGAACTGGGGAACGCGGGAAGCGGGGATCTCGATCTCCTTCTTGGTCTTGGGGTTGCGGCCCATGCGGACGCCGCGCTCCTTGACGTCAAAAGCGCCGAAGCCGACGAGCTGCACCTTCTCGCCCTGGATGAGGGTCTCGGTGATGGTCTCCAGAGAAGCGTTGACGGCGAGCTCGCTGTCCTTCTTGGAAAGGCCGGTCTTTTCGGCGACCTGAGCAATAAGTTCTGTTTTGTTCATGGTTATCCTCCTCATTTGTTTACAACCTGCGGTCAGAGCCGCGGCAACCGCCGCGCGTCCGGCCGCTGTGACCTTTTTCTCAGCGCAAAAAAAGCGTCTTTTTTGTGCGCCCGAAAACCCTATCATATTTTTTGCCATAACGCAAGAGGAAATTCGGCAAACGACCGGTTTTGCGTATCTTTTTGGCGAATATTACCCATTTCCCCGGCAAAATATTTTTTTCAGCGATCTTTCTTTTTGAGATGCGCTCCGCCGCGGCTCGCGCTCCGGCGCGTGCTGCCGGCGGAAGGACGGCGCGGCGTCTCGTCGAGCGCGTGCAGATGCAGGATGCGCCCGAGCTTTTCCCCGTGCGGGATGAGCGCCATATCCTCCATCGTGACGGCGCGGGTAAGGCCGATCATCACGACGTACACGACCACCGCCGCGGCAATGGCAACGATCATCGCGCCCGCCATGGCGAGCCGCTCGCTCATGCCGCGCAGAGGGATGCGCGCGAGCCCGTACACCGCCCACGCCGCAGCGCCCATCGCAAGGCTCGAAAGGAGCGGCGCGCCGAGCATGCGCCCGAGATGCAGCCGGCTGCCGAGCGCCCGGCAGAGGAAAATATAATCCACGATGCAGATGATCGCAAAGCAGCAGATGCTGCCGACCGGCGCGCCCTGAATGTTGATGGCTGCCGTGCCGACGAGCACCCAGTTGACCGCGATCTTCACAACGCCGCCCACGGCGGTGCTGACGATGGGGAGACGTTCCTTCCCGCTCGCCTGCAGGATGGCATTGCACATCATGGACATGCAGACAAAGAACGATGCGACCGCGAGCAGCTTCAAAAGACCCGGCCCGGCCGGGTTGCTGCCCCAGTAGATCACGCGGAACACCGGGTCGGCGAGGACGAAGAGCCCCACCGCCATCGGCATCGTGACGAGCGCGGAGATGCGCAGCGACGATTCCGCCAGATGGCCCGCCGCGGCGCGGTTGCCGCGCGTGAGATGTCCGACGATCGCCGGGACGATGCTCAGCGTGAGCGGTGTGATGAAGTACGACGGCAGGTTATAGAACGTCTGCGCCTTGCCGTATACGCCGTACAGCTCGCGGGCGCTTTTCTCCACGAACCCGGCGGCGGACTGCAGCCGGTTGAGACAGAGCGCGTTGTCGAGCAGGTTGATGAGCGAGAGCACCGAGGAGCCTATGGCGATCGGAATGCCGATGCGCAGAAATGACCGGACGATCGTATCGCGGCTGTCGGGGATATCCGCCGTGCCGTAGGGCCGCGGGGGGTAATTGCGGCGCTTGTAGAGCATCATGTAGATGAGCGCTCCGACCGCGCCCGCCGTAACGCCGAAAATCGCGCCCGCCGAGGCGAGCGGCAGGGGCTTGTGCGCGCGGATGAGAAGGAAAGCGAGCGTCAGACCGACGATGAGCTTTCCGACTTCCTCGATCACCTGTCCGAACGCCGTGGGGATCATGTTCCCCCGGCCCTGACAGTAGCCGCGGTAGGCGGACGTAAGGCACACGATCACGACCGCGGGCGCAAGCGCGAGAATGCTCGGCGCGGCGTCCGCATTGCCCATCATCACGGCAAGCTGCCGGTTGAAGAGGAGCATCATCAGCGTGAAGAACCCGCCGATGGCCGCGAGCGTCCCGGCGGCGGTGCGGAAAATACGCTGCACCTGAGCAGGGCGGTCGAGCGTATCCGCCTCCGAGATCATGCGCGAGAGCGCCACCGGGAACCCGGCGGTCGCCAGCGTGAGGAAAAAGCTGTAGATGTTGTACGCCACCATAAAGTGGGCGAAGCCCTCGTCGCCAAGCAGCTTCATGCTGCCGAGCGGGAGTTTATAGAAGAACGCCGCGATCTTGACGATGACCGTCGTTCCGACCATGATCGCCGCGCCGTGGAGATAATTTTGCTTTTTGGCTTCCGACAAGGCAGTCCCTCCCTTTGCGGTGGTGTGCCGCACGATTCCGCATGATTAAGGATATGCGGTAAGTTTATATTTTACACCAACGCGCGAGAAAAGGCAAGCATGGCAAGCCTTTTCCCGCATAAAGCTGTGAGAGAAGCGCAGGTCAGTCGAGATAGGGCTGCGTCATGTCTACGGCAAAGAGGATGCTCACGCCGTCCGCGCCGGTGCGCAGGGTGGTCTTGTCCGCGGCGAAGGCGGCGTTGTGCAGATAGTGGACGGCGATCTTGCTGAGTTCGGCTTCCGGCGGCACGGTGAGCCGGACGGTGTTCACGAACGCTTCGGAATTTTCCGCGCAGCGCACGAGCGCGCCGGGCGTCTGCCGCGCGGCGGCATTGGCGGCGCCGAGGACGCGGCTATAGCGGGGCAGGTTGATTTCGCTGCTTTCTTTCATTGTGTTTTTCTCCTTTCGCTTCGCACGGCTGTGTTTCCGTGTACACTTTATATGGCTGCGAGCGGGGAGAATTGCAACCGCGCCGCAAAATTTTTTGCAAAACGAGCCGCCCTGCCAAGCAGGACGGCTCGTTCCGAATATCCGGTTTTCAGTTTATGCGGCAGCCGCACTGACCGCAGAAGACGGTGCCGGGCTTTACCGGCGCGCCGCACTGCGGGCAGACAACGGCGGCGGGGAGCTCCGGCGTGCTGCCGGCGTTCCCATCGGCGCCGTAGCCGCAGTTATAGCAGAAACGCGCGTCGGGAGAAAGCTCAACGCCGCACCGCGGGCAGACTCTGCGGTGCGTGATCTCCTCATAGAAAGCGGCCTGCACCAGACCGAGGAACAGCGGCCCAAACAGGGAGGCGGCAATCGTGAGCACCACGCTGAGGATGCCGAAGAGGACCCCTATATACCGGATCGTGGCCAGCAGCGCAAGCAGGATCTCCGCCGCGGCGATAACGACGACATAGAGAGCGTCCGCGCCGAACATCCTGGCCTTGTAGCCGCGCGTTTTCTCGCGGCTGACCTTGATGGCCTCGGTGATGGGTACATCGGGCTCGTGCATGAGGATGTAAGGCGTGAGGCGGTATTCGTAAGTACGGATGATGCCGAATACGATGCCGACCACCGGGATGAGCGACCACAGGAAGATCCAGAGACTGGCCCAGCCCATGCCGCAGAGAACGCGCTTGACGGTCTTCCAGTCTTTGAAGGTATCAAAGAGCTGCGTGACGGCGATCTCCTCGCCGCGGTAGCCGCGCAGATAAATGAGCGTCATCGCCGTCTGCAGAAGCATCGACACGGCAATGGAGGCCGCGGGTATCACGCCCAGCAGCGGAACGGAAAGAGCGCTCAGCAGCATGGCGAGCAGCGAAATGCCCCAGAGCAGAAACGGCTTTTTCCGCAGAACGGCAAAGGCACGCGAATAGATCGTTTTAATGGACACCATTTGACAATTCCTCCCCCGAAATGTTTGTAAGCTCAGTGTATCATCCGGCCCGGGAGAATGCAATACGGGAAACAGGAAGAAGAACCGGCAAAAGGGGAAATGAACTGCACCCCATTCCTTAGCAACAAGTATTTTACCATACTTGTCTAACTAATGGAGTGCAGTTCAGATGTCCGCGGCGTCTTTCTTATACTCTGAGGCACTACACGCGGAAACCGCGCATTCGGATCGATCCGAATGCGCGGTTTCCGCTTATATGACTTGTGTCGGACAGCAGAAAGATCAGCCGTTCTGACTTTCCTTGGATGCGTGGCGCTTGTTGACGAGCTGTGTGATGAAGTACACCGGCACGCCGATAGCGCAGAGGATCACGGAGAGAAGCATTTTCTTCGGCGCGACCTGAGCGGCAAACACGATGCAGAGGATGATCGCAATAACAAGCGTGTAGGGGTAACCCTTCATCTTGAAGTTGCGCTGCAGGTCGGGTCTCTTCTTGCGCAGAACGGCAAGAGAAGCGGCGACAAAAACATCCATGATACGCGCGATAAACACGCACATGCCGAGCAGCACGCCGAAGCTGCCGAGCCAGAGAAGAATCGTGGCAAACACGGCGTAGCAGATGATTGCAACATACGGCGTACCGTATTTCGAATGAACCTTCGCCACAGGATAGGGGTACAGACCGTCACGCGCCAGAGAGAAAGCGACGCGCGGCGTGGACAGAAGCATACCGTTGATCGAGGCAAGGATAGAGGCAATGGCGCACACCGCGATGATCGCACCGCCGACATTGCCGAAGATGACGGACGCGGCAGAGGCAACCGCCTTGGTGCTCTCGGCAAGGCCGGTAACGCCGAGGGCCTTGATGCAGACATAGGTGAGCAGGATGTACACCGTGACGATGCTCACAAGACCGATGATGATGGCGCGCGGAAGATTTTTGTGCGGGTTCTTGATCTCCTCACTCATGTAGCAAAGCTGGTTATAACCGCCAAAGGCAAAGAATGCAGGGACTGCCGCAGCGATTGCACCGCCCCAGCCGACGGATTCGGAAACGACGGGCTCGAAGCTCTGGCTGCCTTTGAGCAGGAACAGACCGCCGACGATCACAACGGAAAGGCCAAGCAGCTTTGCCACGGTGAGACCACTGGTGATGCCAGAGCCGGATTTGACGCCGAAGATGTTGAAGAGAGCCGCACACACGATGATCACCGTACCGACGATCTTGCAGGTGACCGGTGAAAGCTGGAAGAAATACCCGATGTAGTTCGTGATCGCCATGGCGTAGAGTGCAATGACGGAGACCTCGTTGACCATTTTGCCCCAGCCATAGAAATAGGCAAATTTTGGGCCAAAGGCTTCGCGCAGGTAGATATAACCGCCGCCCGCCTGCGGCATGGCCGGGCCGAGCTCCATATAGACCATCGCCATGAGGAACACGCAGAGACCCGCGAGAATCCACGCAAGGAAGATCGTGCCGCTGCCCTGCGCGGCGAGCATGATTTCGTTCGGGACGGTGAAAATGCCGGAGCCGATCACGCTTGTGATCATGATCATAACGCAAGGGAACAACGTAAGAGAACGCTTGAGTTCTTTGTTGTTATCCATTATCTTTCTCTCCTTCGATACAGTTTATCGGATGGTTTCCCCTGTGGCTGTCTGGATGGCATAGTCCGAGAGATCCTGGCCAAAGCCCGGCAGATCGGGAACTTCAAAATAGCCGTCCTTCGGCTGGTAGTTGTACTTGCCTAGGCAAGTGATGCCGGGTAGCGTATTGCCGACATGGTGCTCGTGGATGACAAAGTTCGGGATCGCCGCTTCAAACTGGAGCGAGACCGCCACGGAGATCGGGCTGGAGCAGACATGGGTCTGGACGCCGACGTCGTAAAGATGCGCGTGGTCGCAGATCTTTTTGCACTCGGTGATGCCGCCGCAGTTGCCGATGTCCGGCTGCGCCACGGAAATCGCGCCCGACTCAATCAACGGACGGAAGCCCCAGCGGGTAAACGTGCGCTCGCCCGTGGCGAGAGGAATGCTCGTGTTTGCGGCGATTTTCTCAAAGACCTTGCTGTTGAGCGGCGTCGCAGGCTCCTCGAGGAACATGGGACGATATTTCTCCGCCATGTGAGCAAACTGGATGGAGCTGACCGCGTCGGTCATGGCATGGTTCTCCAGAAGAATATCCCCGTCCGGCCCCATGAGCTCGCGGAGCCGTGCGATGCGCTCTTCCGCTGTGTTCATGATTTCCGAGCTGAGAAAGCCAGTCGTTTCCAGATAGTTCACGTTGGGGCCGTGCTTACGCTGCTCGAAGAAGTTGACCTTGACTGCCGTGTAGCCTTCGTCCAGCGCGGCTTTGCAAGCGTCTTCATACTTTTGCAGACCGCCGTCGCGGTTGTAGGCCGGGATGCCCCAGCCGAACTGGAGCTGGCTGGCGTAGGTGCGCAGTTTGCTGCGCTGCTTGCCGCCGAGAAGCTCATATACGGGCGCATCATAGTGCTTGCCCCGGATGTCCCATAGCGCGGTGTCAATTGCGCTGACCGCCGCCATGATGATGGCGCCATTGCCCTGCGCCCAGAAAGTATCTTTGTAGAGCTTTTCCCAGATCACCTCGTGGTGCAGCGGGTTCATGCCGATGATACGGGTCGCGTAATCCTTGAGAAGCTCATACGCTGCCGTGGCGCCGGAGACTATAGCCACGCCCGCTTCGCCGAGACCGTATATTCCCTCATCCGTGTTGATGCGGCAGATGATGGGGCGAACCGGTCCCGCGCCCTCCGTTTTCAGTCGCAGCAGATCTACGCTCGTAATTCTCATAGCGTTATATCATCCTTCCTTTCCGTCGGGGCTTACCGACATAATACATAATACGTATTACATATTATGTCTGGATTATAACCTGTCCCTGCGGAAAGGTCAATACACGCATTTCACAAAAAGGCACGGCGGATTTGTACAGATTCCATAGGCGCATAACGAGGGGAAAAGAGCTTGCCATTTTGCAATTGTCTGTTATAATAAAGAATATTATGTAAAAATAATCAATGCAGGCGTGATAAAATGCTGAATGAATCAAAACAGACCTATAAAGCCGAAAGCGTATCTGAGCACGTATACGGTTTGCTGTATGAAAAGATCCTCTCCGGCGAGTGGCCGGTAGACAGCAAAATTCCCAACGAGTTTGACCTTTGCGATGCTTTTGGCGCTAGCCGGATCTCGGTGCGAAGCGCGATCCAACGTCTGATCTCCATGGGAATGCTGGAAGTGAAGCGCGGCGACGGGACATATGTAAAATCTTTCTCTCTGCAAAACTATCTGCAGCAGGCGGTCCCGTTCATCGTACAGAGCGCAGAGCGGCAGGAGGTTGCGCAGTTCCGCGAGGCACTGGAGGCGCAGGCGTGTCGCCTGGCGATTGAGATTCATAACGACGCGGAGATCGACGAGCTCGAGCGGCTGTTCCATCGAAGCAACGAAGCCTTTCTCGCACACGACGTTGCGGAATACGTCGTGCGGGATATGGATTATCACCGCCATCTCTGCAAAATGTCGCACAACCATATTCTCGTCACGATGTGGGACGCTTTTGTAAAGCCGATGAGTCTTTCCATCAAGGAAAACGTCTCGCCCCTGCTGCAGTTTGACGCCTATGTGGATGACCATCATCTGCATATCGCACAGGCGATCCGCGCAGGGAACATCGGCGAAGCTCTCCGGTTGCTGCACATCGTTCTGTACGGCCTGGCATAAGAATCGATTAACAAAACAGGTGCGGCGTATCCCTTGGGATGCGCCGCACCTGTTTTGTTAAAAAGGCAACCACCGGCTGTGTCGGTGGCCTTGACTGTACAAGAAAAGTTTTGGATTTCTCTCCCTGGATATCCGCCCAAAAGCGCAAAAAGAGCCGCCGCGGACACAATGTCCGCGGCGGCGTGGTGACCCAGCGGGGATTCGAACCCCGGACCCACTGCTTAAAAGGCAGTTGCTCTGCCTGCTGAGCTACTGAGTCAGATCGGCGGGCCGGCGATGCCAGCCCGCATTGGCTGGGATGGCGCGGCTCGAACGCGCGAATGCAGGAGTCAAAGTCCTGTGCCTTACCACTTGGCGACATCCCAAAGTGGAAAAGACGCGGAGGACCGGGAGTTATTCCCGATCCCCCGATCAATGGGGTGGGATAAGGGGCTCGAACCCTCGACACCCGGAACCACAATCCGGTGCTCTGCCAACTGAGCTAATCCCACCATATACATTTCAGAGTTTTTGTTTTGACGCTGGCGCGCCAGGAGGGACTCGAACCCCCGGCCTACTGCTTAGAAGGCAGTTGCTCTATCCGGCTGAGCTACTGGCGCACATTCAAGAACCCTCGGAAAATGGAGCGGGTGAAGGGAATCGGACCCTCGTACCCAGCTTGGAAGGCTGGTATTCTACCATTGAATTACACCCGCAAGCTATGAGAGCATACCATTATCCGCGCCGGATGTCAAGAGTTCCTGAAAGAAAAACTTTGAAAATCCGGCGCGGCATGGGAAAATTTTTATCCGATCAGCCGTGATAGAGCTTGTGCGTTTCGTATTTCGGCTCGCAGGTGAGGTTGATCTTGAGCTTGGAGAGCGTATTTTCGTCGGCTCGGGCGAGAATGACGGTCGCGTGCGCCTCGCTCCCGGCGAGATCGTTGAGCGCCTCCATCGCCCGTGAGGCGACCGGATCGCTGACGGCGCACACCGCGAGCGCGATGAGCGCTTCGTTCACGTGCAGGCGCGGGTTCTTATTGCCGAGATGCTCCACCTTGAGATGCTGCAGCGGCCGGATGATCTCCGGGGAGAGGAGCAGCACGTCGTCCGGGATACCGGCGAGCGTTTTGAGAGCGTTCAGAATGCACGCCGAGCACGCGCCGAGCAGCGAGCTTGTCTTGCCGGTGACGATGCGCCCGTCGGGCAGCTCCATCGCCATGGCGGGCTTGTCGCCGTTGAGCTCCGCCTTTTCGAGCGCCGGGACGACCGGCGGGCGATCCTTGCACGTGATGCCGAGCCGGTTCATCAAAAGCTCGAGCTTCATGAGGGCGTTCTGGCTGGCCATGCCCTTGCGCACCTCGCACGCCGTGTGGTACCAGCGGCGGATGATCTCCTGCTTCGAGGCCTCGCAGCATGCCGCATCGTCGCAGAGGCAGTACCCGGCCATATTCACGCCCATGTCCGTGGGGCTCTTATACGGGCTCTCGCCGAGAATGCGCGTCAATATCGCGCTGAGCACGGGGAAGATCTCTACATCGCGGTTGTAGTTGACCGCCTTCTCGCCGTAAGCCTCGAGATGGAACGGGTCGATCATGTTCACATCGTCCAGGTCGGCGGTCGCCGCTTCGTAGGCAAGGTTGACCGGGTGGTTGAGCGGAAGATTCCAGATCGGGAACGTCTCAAACTTCGCATACCCGGCGCGCTCACCGCGCTGGTGATGATGATAGAGTTGGGAAAGACACGTCGCCATTTTGCCGCTGCCGGGGCCGGGCGCGGTCACGACGACGAGCGGGCGGGTCGTTTCGATAAAATCGCTCTTGCCGAAGCCGTCGGGCGATACGATCAGCGGGAGGTTGGCGGGGTAGTCGGGGATGATGTAATGGCGGTAGACCGGCACGTTGAGCGCTTCGAGCCGCTTCTGGAACTGGGACACCGTGTCCTGCTCGCGGCAGTGCGTGATGCACACGCCGCCGACGTACAGCCCGCAGGCACGGAACGCGTCGATAAGGCGCAGCGCCTCCATGTCGTAGGTGATGCCGAGATCGCCGCGGCGCTTGTTGCGCTCGATATCGTCTGCGGAGATTGCCACGATGACCTCGCTTTCCGCCTTCATCTCCATGAGCATGCGGATCTTGCTGTCCGGCCGGAAGCCCGGCAGAACGCGCGAGGCGTGGAAATCGTCAAAGAGCTTGCCGCCGAACTCCAGATAGAGCTTGCCGCCGAACTTATTGATGCGCTGGCGGATGCGCTCCGATTGAAGCCGGACATACTGGTCGTTGTCAAAGCCGATCTTTCCCATATCTTTCTCCCTCTATTTTACTCGCCGTAATGCACGTCGCCGTTGAGATGCGAGAGTGCCGTGAGGTATTTTACCATGCAGTGAACGGTGCTGCTCCGGATGACATAGTGCGTGTCTCCGGCGCTGATGTAAAGATCCTGCGGGCCCATGAGCGATACGCCGGTGATCTCGCTTACCGGGATCTCCGCCTTCGGCAGCTCCAGCGTGCCGCGGAAAAGGCGCATATCGCCGCGGCCGAGCAGCTTTGTGCCGCTGCCGGACGCGACCGTATCGACGCGCACGTCGGTGTCGGTGAAAATGGGCTTATCCCCCGCCTCGTCGCACAGGCGGACGATCTCGCCCTTCTGCCAGCGCGTCCAGTCGCGGAGGTTATCGAAGGGAATATCCTCCCCGACGAGAAAGCCCGTCGGCAGATAACGGAACGAAAAGCCGCACTTCCAGCACCGGACGGTATCGTCCCGGCTCTGGAGCGTATGCATCCTGCCGCACTTCGGGCAGAGGAAGAGCAGCCGCTCCAGGTGCTCGGCGAGGGCCTTTCCCTCAAAGCGCACGGGGTTTTTCCGCTGGCGCTCGTAGGCGTCCTCGTGAAGATCGGAAACGATGCGCTCGTTGATCTCCTGCGGGCTCATCGCGCGCAGCTCCTCGGGGGAGTATACGCGCACGGCCTCGCCGTGCATCTTCCCGCGGCGGATGGAGTTGCCCGCCCAGCGGGGGCTTGCGAAGTATCCGCCCGTGAGCTTGTAGGTGACGAGCGACGCGCCGCTCGAGCGCGCGAGCTTGCCGATCGAGGGGAGAAACTCCGCCGTCACACCATCCCAGGTGCGGTTGCCCTCCGGGAAAACGCACACGTTCATCCCGCGGCGGAGATAGCGCATCATCGTGAGAACGGTGCTCGCGGCGCTGCCGCTCTTCTGGCGGGGGATGGGGGACTGAAGCCATCCCACGAGCTTGCCGCCGAGCCCCGCGCGGAGCAGATGCTCGCTTGTGACAAAATAGGTCTGCTCCGGAAAACTGCACGCCACGAGGATGGGGTCCCAGTTCGTGACATGGTTGCTCACAAGCAGATACGGGCCTTTGACGTTCGTTTTTTCACAGGTAAAGCCGAATTTGATCCAGCAGATGAGCTTTGCGAGCGGGCGCAGCGCTTTCCATACAAATACATGGCGGCGGCGTCCCTTCACGGTGCCGTGCTCCTCCATATGCAAGCCTCCTTTGCGGCAGTCCATAATATTCTATCTTACAGTATACATCATTTCCTTTCGCAGTTCAAACCCGAAGAGCGCGAAATTCCTCTTTTTTTTCGGCGCGAAATGTGCTATAGTCTAAAATAAGTATAACTATCTCCGCACTGAGGCGGAGAGCAGGAAAGGCAAAACCATGGGTATTCTTGATAAACTGTTCGGCACCCGCAGCGAGCGGGAGGTAAAAAGGCTCCTTCCGACGGTCGATAAGATCGAGGCGCTGAGCGATGAATATGCCGCGCTGAGCGACGAGGCTCTGCGCGCCAAGACCGAGGAATTCAAAGCGCGCTACCAGAGCGGCGAGACGCTGGACGACCTGCTGCCGGAGGCGTTTGCCGCCGTGCGCGAGGCGAGCTGGCGCGTTTTGGGCATGAAGCCCTTCCGCGTGCAGCTCATCGGCGGCATCGTGCTGCATCAGGGGCGCATTGCGGAAATGAAGACCGGCGAGGGCAAAACGCTCGTCGCCGTGCTCCCGGCGTATCTGAACGCCATCACCGGCGAGGGCGTGCATATCGTCACCGTGAACGACTATCTCGCCCGGCGCGACAGCGAATGGATGGGCAAGGTACACCGCTTCATGGGACTGAGCGTCGGTCTCATCGTCCACGGTCTCACCGGCGCGGAGCGCCGCGCCGCTTACGCTGCGGACATCACCTACGGCACGAACAACGAGATGGGCTTTGACTATCTGCGCGACAACATGGCGCTCTATAAAGAGGACATGGTGCAGCGCGGCCACGCATTCGCCATCGTGGACGAGGTGGACTCCATTCTCATCGACGAGGCGCGCACCCCGCTCATCATCTCCGGTCAGGGCGACGAGTCCACCGACCTCTACCGCCGCGCGGACGATTTCGTCTCCCGCCTGAAGAAGCTCGTCGTCGCGTCCGTGGACGAGAAGGAAGAGGAGTCTGACGATATCGACGCCGACTACATCGTCGATGAAAAGGCGCGCACCGCCACGCTCACCGCCCGCGGCATTGCCAAGGCGGAGGCGGCGTTCAATCTCGAAAATCTCGCCGACATGGAAAACTCCACGCTCTCACACCACATCAACCAGGCGCTCAAGGCGCACGGCGTCATGCGGCGCGACATCGACTACGTCGTCAAGGACGGCGAGATCATCATCGTCGATGAGTTCACCGGCCGTCTCATGCTCGGCCGCCGGTACTCCGAGGGTCTGCATCAGGCCATCGAGGCCAAGGAGCACGTGGACGTGCAGAAGGAGAACAAGACCCTTGCCACGATTACGTTCCAGAACTATTTCCGTCTGTACGGAAAGCTCTCCGGCATGACCGGCACCGCGCTCACCGAGCAGGAGGAATTCCAGTCGATCTACGCGCTCGACATCGTTGAGATCCCGACGAACAAGCCCGTTATCCGCATCGACCGGAACGACGTTGTATACAAGAATCAGGCAGGCAAGGACCGCGCCATCATCGAGCAGATCAAGGCGTGCTATGCCAAGGGCCAGCCCGTGCTCGTCGGCACGATCTCCATCGAGAAGAGCGAGTACATCTCGTCCCTGCTCCGCAAACAGGGCGTGCCGCACAGCGTGCTCAACGCCAAGCACCACGAGAAGGAAGCGGAGATCGTCGCGCAGGCGGGCAAGCTCGGCGCCGTGACGATCGCCACGAACATGGCCGGCCGCGGCACGGACATCATGCTCGGCGGCAACCCGGAGTATCTGGCCAAGTCCGATCTCCGCCGCGCCGGATACGACGAGGACACGATCAGCGAGGCGACCGGCTACGCCGAGACCGAGGACGAAACGATCCTCGAAGCGCGCGCTCTCTTCCGCGAGAAGATGGCCGAGCACAAGGCCGTGACGGGCGCGGAGGCCGAAAAGGTGCGCGCCGCGGGCGGACTGTACATCCTCGGCACCGAGCGGCACGAGTCGCGCCGTATCGATAACCAGCTGCGCGGCCGAAGCGGCCGTCAGGGCGACCCCGGCGAGAGCCGGTTTTTCCTGGCGCTGACGGACGACGTCATGCGTCTTTACGGCTCCGAGCGGCTCATCAGCGTGTTTGAGAGCCTCGGCGTCGATGAGGACACGCCCATCGAGCACAAAATGCTCACCGGCGCGCTCGAGCAGGCGCAGAAGACCGTCGAGAGCCGCAACTTCCAGGCGCGAAAGAGCACGCTCGAATTTGACGACGTGATGAACGTGCAGCGCAACCTTATTTATGAGCAGCGCCGCAAAGTGCTCGACGGCGAGGATATCCGAGAGAATATCCAGGGCATGGTGCGCGACACGATCGCCGAGACGGTCGGCAACATCCCGCCGGAGAACGCGGACGATCTGGCCGAACGCGTCGCGCCGCTCACCCGTCTGTTTGTACGGCCGGGCGAGATCGTTTACCACGACGGCATGACGGTGGAAGAGCTCAACGAAACGCTCGCCGCCATCGCCGCGGACGTATACGCCAGGCGCGAGGAGGCCTTCGGCCCCATGCCGGACGGCACGCCGCTCATGCGCGAGCTGGAGCGCGTCGTCATGCTGCGCGTCGTGGACGAGTACTGGATGGACCATATCGACGCGATGGACAACCTCCGCCGCGGCATCGGTCTGCGCGGCTACGGCAACATCAAGCCCATCGATGCTTATAAAAAGGAAGGCTTCGATATGTTCGAGGCGATGATCTCCGGCATCCGCTCCGAGGTCGTGCGCCGTATCTATACCGTCCGCGTCCGCAAGGAAGAGCGCGTTGAGCGCAAGAGCGTGACGAAAAACGCCGTGGCGAACGCCGGGGGCGACGCCTCCGTGCGCAAGCAGCCGGTCAAAAAGGTCAAAAAGCCCGGCCGGAACGACCCCTGCCCGTGCGGCAAGCTCCGTCCGAACGGTCTGCCGATGAAGTACAAGGACTGCTGCGGCAAAAATTCATAAGGTTATACATTATTAATTATTTGATTTTTAAATACGCGGAAGAGAAACCCCTCAGTCACGGCTTTGCCGTGCCAGCTCCCCTGTTAGGGGAGCCAAGATGGTTCTCCGGCCCCACTCGCTGCCCCAAAGGGAAGTAAAGCACGTTTTGCGATCACCGGCTTGCCTCCCCTCGTCAGGGGAGGTGGCAAAACCGAAGGTTTTGACGGAAGGGTTTTCCCGCACCCCCCGTAAAGGAATCAGCTATGGCATTTACACTCTGCGAAAAAGACGATATCCAGTGGGTCACGTCGGACGTGCTCGGCACGAAGCACCTCTTCTCGCGGCGGCTCGGAGATGTCGGGGATTTCCCGTTCAGCTCAAAGCCCGATCCCGAGTGGGAGAGCGAGAGCCGGCAGGAGCGCGTGCGCGCGCTCTGGCAGCGCTTCCGGACGGCGGCGGAGTTTCCCGCCGAGGGCTTTTGCTTCACGCGGCAGGTGCACGGCACCGTGCTGCGCTATGTGACGGAAGCCGAGCGCGCCATGCCGCCGCTGCCGCACCCGCCCGAGGACTGCGACGGGCTCATCACCGACCGGAAGGACGTGCCGCTCTGCGTTTGGACCGCGGACTGCGTGCCGGTGCTGTTCCGCGACCCGAAGGCGGGCATCGTTGCCGCCGCGCACAGCGGCTGGAAGGGAACGGTCGCCGATATGATGGGCTCGGTTGTCCGCCGCATGGAGGACATGGGCGCGAGAGCGGAGAACATCCGTGCCGCGATCGGCCCGGCCATATCGCGCTGCTGCTTTGAGACCGGCCCGGAAGTGCCGGAGGCGGTGCGCGCCCTGCTCGGGAGCGATGCCGAGGGGCTCTGCCCGCCGGAAGAGGGCGTCGAGGGGAAATTCCTCGTCGATCTCAAGGAAACGAACCGCCGGAGACTTCTGCAGCTCGGCCTTGCACCGGAGCACATCGATGTGTCGCCGGACTGCACGATGTGCATGCAGGACGTGTACTGGTCGCACCGCGCCACGAAGGGCCGCCGCGGCACGATGGCGTCGGTTATCATACTTTGAGGTATCGCATTATGAAATACAGAAAGATCTTTGCTCTGCTGCTCGCCGCGGCGACGCTCTTCTCGCTTGCCGCGTGCGGCGAGACCGCTGCCGGGCCGGAGGCGACGCCCGATCCCGCGCTGGACGAGAGCGCCGCGACCGTCTCCGGCCAGACGCTCACCTTCGTCGGCGCCGCGGACGACGTGTTCTCCCTCTCGCTCGACTACGAGGAGAGCCTCAACCCCGTCAAGACGCAGAGCACGCTCAATCAGCTCGTGGACTGCCTCGTGTACGACCGGCTTTTCGAGGTCGATGAGAACTTCAACGTGACGTCGCGCATCCTTTCGGACTGGTATTACTCCAAGAACGAAGACAGCGCGGGCGTGTGGGTGCTCAAGGTGAGGGAGGGCATCCAGATGCACGACGGCTCCACGCTCACCGCGCAGGACGTGGCGTATTCCGTGTCCTGCGTCTTCACGAGCGAGAGACACAAGCATCTGCAGCAGCAGATCGGGCGCGTCTATTCGAGCGCGTACAACGGCGAGGTGTATCTCGCCGTGGAAGGCGCGGACAACGCGCAGCTCCCGCAGCGCATGAGCATCCCGGTCATCAAGTCCGGCTCCGTCGGCGACGAGATCCCCGTCGGATCGGGCCCGTATATGTATAATGAAGACCGCACGGCACTCGTGAAGTTTGACGGGTATGAAAACAGCGAGAGTCTCCCGCTCGACGAGGTGCAGCTGCGCGCCTACCGCGGCATGGAGGAGCTCATCACCGAGTTTGAAAGCGGCCTCGTCGATCTCGTCGTGAACGACCCGACCGGCATTTACAACATGGGCTACGGCGGCAAAAACGAAAAGCGCACCATCACCACCACGAATCTCCACTTCATCGGCTTCAACAGCCAGAGCCGCTTCTTCCAGTATGACGCCTACCGCTACGCGATGAACTGGATCGTGAACCGCGACAAGATCGTATCGGACACGCTCGACGGCAACGCCGTGGCGACGGTGCTCCCCGTCCACCCGAACAGCGCGCTGTACGATACCTCGATCGCCTCGCAGTTTTCCTACGATCCCTCGCGCTGCCTCACCGAGCTCGAGCGCGGCGGCTGCCGCGATCTGGACGCGGACGGCATGCTTGAATTTGCGCTCTCCGGCATGAAGGTGGACATTGAGCTCAACTTTGCCGTCTGCGCCGACAACGCCGCCAAGGTGCAGGAGGCGCGCCGGATCGCCGAGGATCTGGAAGCCATCGGCATCGGCGTCAACCTGCGCGAGCTTACATGGAAGGACTATCTCGCCGCGCTTCGCTCCGGATACATCGACTTCGATCAGGAGGAGCCCGAGATCGTTATGGATATGTATCTCGCCGAGGTCGCGCTGACCGGCGACTGGAACATTCTCACGCTGATCTCCGGCGACTGGGAGGATGACAACACCCTCAACTACGGCGGCTGGGACAACAGCGAGCTGGAGGAGCTCACCGAGGCCTATCTCGGCGCAAAGGACGACGACCGCGCGCAGGCCGTACACGACTGGCTGCAGCTCCTCACGACGACCACGGTGATCCTGCCGGTGTGCTTTGAGACGCGCGAGGTTATCTCCCATCTCGGCGTGATCTCCGGCATGTCGCCCAACCAGTACGACGTATTCAATAATATTACCGCCTGGACAGTCAATATCGGCTGACCGCCGGCGGAAAAAGGAGCAAACGGATATGACCGATCAGGAACTGATGGACATGGCGAAGAAGGCCGCCGAATATGCGTATGTGCCGTACTCGAAATTCCCCGTGGGCGCGGCGCTCGAGTGCAGCGACGGCACGATCTTCACCGGCTGCAACGTGGAGAACGCCGCCTACGGCGACACGATCTGCGCCGAGCGCACCGCGGCGGTGAAAGCCGTGAGCAGCGGCCACCGCGACTTTGTCCGCATCGCCATCTGGGGCAACAGCAAAGAATATTGTTATCCCTGCGGCTCGTGCCGCCAGTTTCTGCAGGAGTTTTCCAAGCATATGACCGTGCTCTGCGCCAAGGGCGACGGGAGCTTCGTGAGCCACAAGCTCTCAGAAATGATGCCGTTTTTCTTCGACTTCTGATCGCATCGAAAAAGAACACCGCGGAGGACCAGATATGAGAAAGAGAATTCTTGCGGCTCTTCTGTGCGCGTGCCTGCTCGTGCCGGCGCTCACCGCTCCGGCGTTTGCCGCGTTCCCGGACGTTCCGGCGGATGAATGGTACACGGAGTACGTCGATTTCTGCACCGAAAAGGGCATCGTCAACGGCTTTGAGGACGGCACGTTCCGCCCGACGGGCTATCTGCGCCGGAGCGAGTTCATCAAAATGCTCGCCACGAGCGCGACGCTCTCGTACAAAAGCGGGCTGCCCGGCAAGCACTGGGCGGAGGCGTACTGGGCGATGCTTTCCGAAAACGGCGTGCTCGAGGGGCTGGACATCCCCTGCACGTTCGACGCTCTGCAGGCAAAGACCACGCGCTACGAAATGGCCGTGATGATCCGAAACTTCCTCGCCAAGGTGCGCGGGGAGACCGAGGCCGTGACGAACGGCGCGGCGCGCAGGATCCCGGACTGGGCGTATATTCCGGAGGCGTACCGCGGCGCGGTGGCGCAGGTGTACGCCAAGGGCATCATCAACGGCATGAAAAACACCGCCGGAGCGGAGGACGGTTCCTTCTGCGGCGAGCGGAAGCTCACCCGCGCGCAGGCGAGCGCCGTTATGGTGCGCCTGCTCGATCCGGCCCGCCGCGCCCCGGTCGATCTATCCGACAACAACCCCTACCGTCTTGCCGACGCGCCGAACGGCCTGCAGCCGTTCATGATCTGGGCGCGCGAGAACGGTTATATGCTCAACAACAACGAGCCGCGCGGCGCTTTTAACAAGCTCTTCTTCGGCGACGAGAACAAAACGTACTTTGCGAGCGCCGAGGAAGCCGCGCCGTATATGCGCGATGTCACCGTGAACGTATGGCAGCTCCAGCCGGACGGGACGAAAACGCAGGCTGCGCTCAAGCTCACGGTACATAAATACCTCGCCGCGGATGTGTACGAAATTTTCCAGCGTATCTTTGAGGACGAGGAGAAATTCCCCATCGCCTCCGTCGGCGGACTGCGCTGCACGGATACCATGCGCCACGCCTGGGGCGCGGCGGTCGATATCAATCCCGACGCGAACTGCGCGGCGGACCGCGTGGACGGCGCGGTGAAGATCACGGTAGGGCAGGGCTGGTGGCCGCTCGGCACCGAAAAGAGCGAGTGGGCCGGTACGCTCGCCGAGCCGAGCCCGTACTCGATCGCCGCGGGCGGGAGCGTTGTGAGGGCCTTCGCCGCCTACGGCTGGGGCTGGGGCGGAACGTGGCAGTCGAGCCGCGATTTCATGCATTTCAGCGTCCGCACCGACGGCGGCTGAGCTAAATTCTCCGTATTCGGAAAATTCGGAGAAATTCCCAAAAAAACTTTGAATTTTTCTCTATCCCCTCTTGACATTAAGAGGGGATTTTGTTATTCTATCAGAGCGCCTGTGCGAAGAAGCAGGGCGTATTATGCGGTGAAGCGGGAGATTGCATCGTTTGACGGTGGTAACTTCCGTGGAGTATGTCCGTAAATCGGGCGGCTGAGAGTTTATCGTTTCCCCGGCCAGCAAGAGGCGTATATCGCCGGAACGGGAAGAAAAACCGGCCATCAGAAAGCCGGTTCTATTTTCGGTTCGGGTCTGATACGCACGGCGCGGTGGATGAAAACTTCTCACCGTACCACTGGGTGGCAGCCACCACCTAAGTACGAAAGTTTTGGAGGAACAAACATGGCAGCAAAGAAAATGATCCGCATCCGCCTCAAGGCCTACGATCATCAGCTGATCGACAAGGCCGCCGAGACCATCGTCGAGACCGCCAAGCGTACCGACGCGAAGGTTTCCGGCCCCATCCCCCTGCCGACGCAGAAAGAGGTCATCACGATCCTTCGCGCCGTTCACAAGTATAAGGACAGCCGTGAGCAGTTCGAGCGCCGCACCCACAAGCGCCTGATCGACATCATCGCCCCCACCCAGAAGACGGTGGAAGCGCTCATGTCTCTGGAGCTTCCCGCCGGTGTCGAGATCGAGATCAAGCTCTGAGATACACCTTATACCGGCATTACCCCCGCGTTCAAAATCTGTATTGAACCCCGCGCCTTACGAAGGCAGGGTCAAGTCAGGAGCCTCCGGACGATATGATCCATGCGACCTGACCAATAACCTGAAAGGAGCAATCCAATGAAAAAGGCCATCATCGGCAAGAAGGTCGGCATGACGCAGATCTTCGACGAGACCGGCAAGGTCGTCCCCGTGACCGTTATCGAAGCCGGCCCGTGCAAAGTGGTCCAGAAAAAGTCCGCGGAAAAGGAAGGCTATGCTTCCGTCCAGCTCGGCTTCGAGGAAATCCCCGAGCGCAAGCTCAACAAACCCGAAAAGGGTCATCTCGACAAGGCCGGCGTCGGCGCGCTGCGCGTGCTGCACGAGTTCCGCCTCGAGAATGCCAACGAGATGAACGTCGGCGACGTTGTCAAGGCTGACGCCTTCAAAGAGGGCGACAAGGTCGACGTCACCGGCATCAGCAAGGGCAAGGGCTACGCCGGCGTCATCAAGCGCTGGGGCGCCCAGCGCACCCCGATGACCCACGGCGGCGGCCCGGTCCACCGTCATGCCGGCTCCATGGGCTCCTCCACGGATCCCAGCCGCATCCTTCCCGGCAAGATCGGCGCCGGCCACATGGGCGCCGAGCAGGTCACGGTGCAGAACCTTGACGTCGTCAAGGTCGATCCCGAACTGAACATGATCGTCATCCGCGGCGCCATCCCCGGCCCGAAGGGCGGCATCGTGTTCATCAAGAACACCGCCAAGACGCTCATCGTCAAGCAGGCCAGCGTCAGCACGAGTGTCAACCCGCAGAAGGCTTCCGCGCGTACCAACCCGCAGAAGGCTTCCGCCCGCAACCGCTAAAGAGAGGAGAGTCTGATTTATGCCTAAAGCGAATCTTTACAACATGGCCGGCGAGCAGGTCGGCGAGGTTGAGCTCTCCGAAGCCGTTTTCGGCATCGAGCCCAACGAGATCGTCCTTCATGCGGCGATCAAGAACCACCTGGCCAACTGCCGTCAGGGCACGCAGAGCGCTCTGACCAAGGGCGAGGTGTCCTACACCACCGCCAAGCCCTGGCGCCAGAAGGGCACCGGCCGCGCCCGCGCCGGTTACAAGGGCAGCCCCGTGTGGACGCACGGCGGCGTCGCCTTTGCCCCGAAGCCGCGTAGCTACCGCTACACCATGAACCGCAAGGAAAAGCGTATCGCCCTGAAGAGCGCTCTGTCCGTCAAGGCGGCCGAGAGCAAGATCTTCGTGGTGGACGGTCTCAGCTTCGACGAGATCAAGACGAAGGCCTGCGTTTCTCTGCTCGAGAAGCTCGGCGCCGAGAACGCCATGATCGTCACCGAGACCGTGAACGAGAACGTCATCAAGTCCGCCCGCAATATCCCCGGCGTTGAGACGACGATCGCCACCGTTCTCTCCACCTACGACATTATGAAGGCCCGCTCTCTCGTGGTCGACAAGGCTGCCCTTGCCAAGATCGAGGAGGTGTACTGCTGATGAAGAGCGTTTATGATGTGATCATCCGCCCGGTCATCACCGAGCAGTCCATGGAAGACCTGGACATCAAGAAGTTCGCTTTTGAAGTGGCGAAGGACGCCACCAAGATCGAAGTGAAGAAGGCTGTGGAAGAGATCTTCGGCGTCACCGTCGTCAAGGTGACCACCACGACCGTCCACGGCAAGCAGAAGCGCACCGGCCGTTACCCCGCCGGCTTTGCGAAGACCTGGAAGAAAGCCGTTGTCAAGCTGAGCGAAGATTCCAAGAACATTGAGATCTTCGAAGGCATGGCCTAAGGGAGGGAAAGAGAATGTCTATTAAAACCTATCGTCCTATCACCCCCGCCCGCCGGCACATGACCGTTTCCGGCTTTGATGGGGTCGACAAGCATGCCGCCCCGGAGAAGTCCCTGGTCGAGGTCAAGAAGAAGAACGCCGGCCGCAACAACTACGGCCGCATCACCGTTCGTCATCATGGCGGCGGCAACCGGCAGAAGTACCGCATCATCGACTTCAAGCGCGACAAGCGCAACGTCGAGGCGCAGGTCCTCCGCCTGGAGTACGACCCCAACCGCAGCGCCTACATCGCGCTGGTCGAGTATCCCGACAGCGAGCGCCGCTACATCCTCGCTCCGGTCGGTCTCGCCGCCGGTGATGTGATCGTTGCCGGCGAGGGCGCCGACATCAAGCCGGGCAACGCTCTGCCTCTGGCGAACATCCCCGTGGGTACCGTTATCCACAACATCGAAATGTACCCGGGCAAGGGTGCGCAGCTCGTCCGCTCCGCGGGCAACGCCGCGCAGCTCATGGCGAAGGAGGGCGCTCTCGCGACCGTCCGTATGCCGTCCGGCGAAATGCGCAAGATCCGCATGAACTGCTACGCCACCATCGGCCAGGTCGGCAACATCGACCACGCCAACGTCTCTCTCGGCAAAGCCGGCCGTGTCCGTCACATGGGCTGGCGTCCGAAAGTCCGCGGCTCGGTCATGAACCCGTGCGACCACCCGCACGGCGGCGGCGAAGGCAAGTCCCCGGTCGGCCGTCCCGGCCCTGTCACCCCGTGGGGCAAGCCGACTCTGGGTTACAAGACCCGCAAGAAGAAGAACCCGACCGACAAGATGATTGTCAAGCGCCGCAACGCTAAGTAAGGAGGGAAGAAGGAAATATGAGCAGAAGCATTAAGAAAGGCCCCTTCGCAGCTCCTGAGCTGCTCAAGAGAGTCGATGAACTGAACAAAGCCGGCGAGAAAAAGGTCCTCAAGACCTGGTCCCGCAGCTCTACGATCTTCCCGTCCTTCATCGGTCACACCTTCGCTGTGCATGACGGCCGCCGTCACGTCAGCGTGTACGTCACCGAGGACATGGTCGGTCACAAGCTGGGCGAGTTCGTGCCTACCCGCACGTTCCGCGGCCACGCCGGCAGCAAGACTGCCGGAAAGTAAGGAGGAGAGATACTGATGGAAGCAAGAGCTGAACACAAATTCGCGCGTATTTCTCCCCGCAAGGTCAAGATCGTCTGCGATCTGATCCGCGACAAGGACGTCGAGCTTGCCAAGGGCATCCTGCAGAACACCCCGAACTCCGGCGCCGCCCTGCTGTACAAGGTCCTGTGCAGCGCCTGCGCGAACGCCGAGAACAACCACGAGATGGATCCCTCCAAGCTGTATGTGTCCAAGGTTATGGTCACCGGCGGCCCGACCATGAAGCGCGGCCGCGCCAGCGCCCGTGGCCGTTACGCGCGTATCCTGAAGAGAACCAGCCACATCACCGTTGTTGTGGCGGAAAAGGAGGCTTGATTTATGGGACAGAAAGTTAATCCGCACGGCCTCCGCGTCGGCGTCATCAAGGATTGGGATTCCCGTTGGTACGCCCGTCCCGACAAGGTCGGCGATCTGATCGTTGAGGACGACAAGATCCGCAAGTACCTCAAGAAGAGACTGTACGCCGCCGGCGTGCCCACCATCGAGATCGAGCGCGACAGCGCCCAGGTCCGCATCTTCATCCACTGCTCCCGTCCCGGTGTGATCATCGGCAAGGGCGGCACGGAGATCGAAAAGCTCCGCCAGGATGTTGAGAAGCTCATCGGCAAGAAGGTCGCCATCTCCATCGTTGAGGTGCGCACCCCCGATACGAACGCCCAGCTCGTCGCCGAGAACATCGCCCAGCAGCTCGAGAAGCGCATCGGCTTCCGCCGTGCGATGAAGAACTCGATCGGCCGCGCGATGCGTATGGGCGCCAAGGGCATCAAGGTCTGCTGCGCCGGCCGTCTCGGCGGTGCTGAGATCGCCCGCAGCGAAACCTACCACGAGGGCACCATCCCCCTGCAGACTCTCCGCGCCGACATCGACTACGGCTTTGCCGAGGCTGCGACCACCTACGGCCGCATCGGTGTGAAGGTCTGGATCTACAAGGGTGAGATCCTCACCACCACGCTGCGCACCACGCCGCGCGTGATGGACACCAGCAAGCCGCTCAACGAGCGTCGCCGTGACGACCGCCGCGGCGGCCGCCGTGACGATCGCCGCGGTGGCTACAACCGCGACAACCGCGGCCAGGGTCAGGGCTTCAACCGCGACAACCGCGCGCCCGGCCAGGGCTACGGCCAGCGTCCCGCGGGCCAGGGCTACAACCGCCCCAACAACGGCCAGCGTCCGGCGGGCCAGGGCTACAGCCGTCCCGCTGCTCCCAAAGAAGGAGGTAATTCCTGATGTTAATGCCTAAGAGAGTCAAATACCGCCGCCAGCAGCGCGGCCGTATGAAGGGCAAAGCCACCCGCGGCAACGTCGTCAACTACGGCGAATGGGGCCTGATGGCTACCGAGCCCTGCTGGATCACGGCCAACCAGATCGAGGCCGCCCGTGTCGCCATGACCCGCTACACCAAGCGCGGCGGCCAGGTTTGGATCAAGATCTTCCCCGATAAGCCCGTGACCCAGAAGCCCGCCGAGACCCGTATGGGTTCCGGTAAAGGCTCTCCCGAATATTGGGTTGCCGTCGTGAAGCCGGGCCGCGTTCTCTTTGAGATCGCCGGCGTTCCCGAGGATGCCGCCCGCGAGGCCATGCGCCTGGCCAGCCATAAGCTGCCCTGCAAGACGAAGATTGTCGCGCGTGAGGCCGCCGAGACCGAGAATGGTGGTGAAAACTGATGAAGGCTAATGAGATTCGTAACCTGTCCGTCGAAGAGCTCGACAAGAAGCTCGCCGACCTGAAGAAGGACCTGTTCATGCTCCGCATGCAGCATGCCACCAACCATCTCGACAACCCCATCAAGATTTCCAACGTCCGCCGCGATATCGCGAGAGTTAAAACCGTGCTTCGTCAGAAGCAGCTCGAGCAGTGAAGGAGGTAACCGAAAATGAGTGAAATTAGAACTTCTTCCCGCAAGATGCGCGTCGGCAAGGTCGTCTCCGACAAGATGGATAAGACCGTCGTTGTCACCGTGGAAGACCGCGTGGCTCACCCCACGTACAAGAAGATCATCGGCCGGACGTACCGTCTGAAGGCGCACGACGAGAACAACGAGTGCGGCATCGGCGACAGAGTCCGTGTGATGGAGACCCGCCCCCTCAGCAAGGACAAGCGTTGGCGCGTGGTCGAGATCATCGAAAAAGCGAAGTAAGGAGGCGCCGAAGAAATGATCCAGGCTGAATCTTATCTGAAGGTTGCCGACAACACCGGCGCCAAGGAGCTCAAGACCATCCGTGTTCTTGGCGGCTCCAAGCGCAAGTACGGCAACGTGGGCGACGTCGTCGTCGCCAGCGTCCGCAAGGCCACTCCGGGTGGCAGCGTCAAGAAGGGCGATGTGGTCAAGGCCGTTATCGTCCGCACCACCAAGGGCGTCCGCCGCGCGGACGGCACCTACGTCCGTTTCGACGAGAACGCCGCCGTTCTCATCAACGGCGCAGATGACCACAACCCGAAGGGTACCCGTATCTTTGGGCCCGTGGCCCGCGAGCTCCGCGACAGAGAGTACATGAAGATCCTGTCGCTGGCTCCCGAAGTCATTTGAGGAGGGCATGGGAATGAAGATTCGTAAAGACGATAAAGTCGTCGTTCTGTCCGGCCGCGACAAGGGCAAGGAAGGCAAAGTCCTCTCCGCCGACCCGAAGAACGGCAAGGTCATTGTTGAGGGCGTGCTCGTCGCCTCCCGTCATCAGAAGCCCCGCAAGCAGGGCGAAGAGGGCGGCATCATCCAGCGCGAGACCCCCATTTACGCCAGCAAGGTCATGCTGGTCTGCCCGAAGTGCGGCAAGCCCACCCGCGTGGGTCACACCGTTATCGACGGCGAAAAGGTGCGCGCCTGCAAGAAGTGCGGCGCCGCTATCTGAGAGAGGAGAGTGACAGAATATTATGGCTTACGTTGCAAGACTGAAGAAAAAGTATAATGAGGAAGTCGCTCCCGCTCTGATGCAGAAGTTCCAGTACAAGAGCGTCATGCAGATCCCCCGCATCGACAAGATCGTCGTGTCCGTCGGCTGCGGCGACTGCAAGGACAACGCCAAGATGCTGGAATCCGTCGTCAAGGACATCAGCGCCATCACCGGCCAGCATGCCGTCGCCACCGTCGCGCGCAAGAGCGTCGCGAACTTCAAGCTCCGCGAGGGCATGAAGGTCGGCGTCAAGGTCACGCTGCGTCAGGACCGTATGTGGGAGTTCATGGACCGTCTGTTCAACGTGGCTCTGCCCCGTGTCCGTGACTTCCGCGGCATCTCCGCCGATGCGTTCGACGGCCGCGGCAACTACTCCCTCGGCATCCGCGAGCAGATCATCTTCCCCGAGATCGAGTACGACAAGATCGAGAAGCTGCGCGGCATGAACATTGCCATCTGCACCACCGCCAACACCGACGAAGAGGCTCGCGAGCTCCTCAAGCTCATGGGCGCTCCGTTCATGAACGACTAAGGAGGAGAAGAAAAATGGCGAAACTTTCCATGAAGCTCAAGCAGGCCGCTCCTGCCAAGTTCTCCACCCGTCGCTACAACCGCTGCAAGATCTGCGGCCGTCCCCACGCCTATCTGCGCGACTATGGCATCTGCCGTATCTGCTTCCGCGAGCTGGCCTACAAGGGCCAGATCCCGGGCGTGAAGAAAGCCAGCTGGTAATTGCAAATTGCTCCGTCAAGCGCCTGAAATTCAATAAAAAAATTGAATTTCAGGCCTTGGCGGACTTGCCGCGTCAGCGGATCTTTGCTATAATAGATCAGTTGGCACGGCCGACAAATTTCGTAAAGGATAGCGAAAGGCCGCGGTCAATCATGTATTGACGCGGAACCTCGCTGCCTGAACCGGGTAAAACCGGTAACTCTAATAAGGAGGATATACCCAAATGCAGATCACCGATCCCATTGCCGACATGCTCACACGTATCCGCAATGCCGGCACCGCCAAGCATGAAACCGTCGATGTCCCCGCCTCCAAGATGAAGAAGGCGATCGTCGAGATCCTGCTGAACGAGGGCTACATCAAGTCCTATCAGCTCGTTGACGACGGAACCCAGGGCATCATTCGCATCACGCTGAAGTATCTCCCCGGCAAGGAGAAGGCCATCCAGGGCCTTAAGAGAGTCTCCAAGCCCGGCCTGCGTATGTACGCCGGCGCCGAAGAGCTGCCCCGCGTCCAGAAGGGACTGGGCATCGCCATCATTTCCACTTCCAAGGGCGTCATGACCGCCAAGCAGGCCCGTGCCGAGCATGTCGGCGGCGAAGTCCTCGCGTTCGTATGGTAAGGGAGGAGAGAGAACATGTCTAGAATCGGTAGAGCTCCCATTACCGTCCCCGCCGGTGTTGAGATCACCGTGGGCGAGGGCAACCACATCACCGTTAAGGGTCCCAAGGGCACGCTGGAGCGCAATGTCGCCCCGCAGATGCTCATCGAGATCGAGAACGGCGTCCTCCACGTCAAGCGTCCCAACGACGAAAAGCAGAACTGCGCGCTCCATGGTCTGACCCGTACGCTGGTCAACGACATGGTCGTCGGCGTCACCCAGGGGTTCTCCAAGACTCTGGAGATCCAGGGCGTCGGCTATCGTGCGCAGAAGGAAGGCAAGAATCTCGTGATGAACCTCGGCTTCAGCCACCAGGTCATCGTTCCCGAGATCGAGGGGATCGAAATCGAAGTTCCCGATGCCAACCACATCGTCATCAAGGGCATGGACAAGCAGAAGGTCGGCCAGTTTGCTGCGGATACCCGCATGAAGCGTCCGCCGGAGCCCTATAAGGGCAAGGGCATTCGCTATCAGGGCGAGGTTGTCCGTATCAAAGAAGGCAAGACCGGTGCGAAATAAGGGGAGGTGCGCCTGAATGGTTAACAGACCGAATACTGCCGCTCAGCGCAAGCAGCGCCACGCGAGAGTCCGCGGTAAGATCTCCGGCACGCCGGAGCGTCCGCGCCTGTGCGTGTTCCGGAGCGAAAGCAACATTTATGCCCAGGTCATCGACGACGTCAACGGCAACACTCTGGTGTCTGCCTCTTCCGTCGAGAAGGACTTTGAAGGCAACGGCGGCAACGTGGAAGCCGCCAAGAAGATCGGCTCCAAGATCGCCGAGCGCGCTCTTGCGAAGGGTATTGAAGAAGTGGTCTTCGACCGCGGCGGATATATCTATCACGGACGCGTCAAGGCTCTGGCCGAAGCTGCCCGCGAGGGCGGCCTGAAATTCTAAGCGGGAGGAGGAAACGAATTATGGCATATGGTAACGATCGCCGCGACAACCGCCGCGGCCGGGAGGAAAGCTCCGAGTATATCGAGAAGCTCGTTTCCCTCAATCGCGTCAGCAAGACCGTCAAGGGCGGCCGCATTATGAAGTTCTCCGCGCTCATGGTCGTCGGCGACGGCAAGGGCAAGGTCGGCTTCGGCATGGGCAAGGCCGGCGAAGTCAGCGAAGCGATCCGCAAGGGAATTGAAGATGCGAAGAAGAACATGCACACCGTCACGCTGACGGGCACCACGATCCCGCACGAAGTTCTCGGCGCTTTCGGCGCCGGCCGCGTGCTGATCAAGCCCGCCGCCCCCGGTACCGGCATCATCGCCGGCGGCGCTGTGCGTGCCGTGATGGAAGCTGCCGGCATCAAGGACATCCGTGCCAAGAGCCTGCGCTCCAACAATCCCAACAACGTCGTCGCCGCCACCATGGAAGGCCTTCTGTCTCTGCGCAATGCCGAGCAGGTCGCCGTTTACCGTGGCAAGTCGGCCGACGAGCTGAAGGCGTAAGGAGGATAACGGTATGGCAACTCTGAAGATCAAGCTCGTCAAGAGCCTGAACGGCAGACTGGACAAGCACATTGCCACTGCCAACTCCCTGGGTCTTTACAAGATCGGCAACGAGACGACCCAGCCTGACAACCCCCAGACCCGCGGCAAGATCGCCCAGATCGGCTATCTGCTGAAGGTCACGGAAGAATAAGGAGGCCCAACGTATGTTTATGAATGAACTTTCTCCCGCCGCCGGCAGCACCCACGTTGCCAAGCGCAAGGGAAGAGGCATCGGCACCGGCAACGGCAAGACCGGCGGTCGGGGCCACAAGGGCCAGAAAGCTCGCTCCGGCGGCGGTGTCCGCATCGGATTTGAAGGCGGCCAGATGCCTCTGGCGCGCCGCATCCCGAAGCGCGGCTTCAACAACATCTTTGCCAAACCTCTCGAGTCCATCAACGTCTCTGCTCTCAACCACTTTGAGGACGGCGCCATTGTCGACGCGAACGTCCTTCTGGCCGAGGGCATCCTGTCCAAGTGTGTCCACGGCGTGAAGATCCTCGGCAGCGGCGAGCTCACCAAGAAGCTCACCGTCAAGGCCAGTGCCTTCTCGGCCAGCGCCAAGGAGAAGATCGAAGCCGCTGGAGGAAAGGCCGAGGTGGTGTAAGGTGGTCCAGACTTTCCGTAACGCATGGAAGATCCCTGAGCTGCGCCGGAAGATCCTCTTCACGCTGTTCATCGTTCTTCTTTACCGGCTCGGCAATGCCGTGCCCGTGCCTTATGTGGACACCAACATTCTTGCCACCTATTTTGCCCAGCTGAAGAACACCGTCCTCGGACTTTACAACACCATGTCCGGCGGCGCGTTCTCCTTGGCTACCATCTTTGCTCTGAGCATCCAGCCCTACATCAACGCCTCCATCATCATCCAGCTCCTGTGCATCGCTATCCCGGCGCTCGAACGGCTGAGCAAAGAGGGCGGCGAAGAGGGCAAGAAGAAGATCGCTGCCATCACCCGTTACTCCACGGTCGGCATCGGCCTCGTTCAGGGTTACGGCTACTACTTGCTTATGAGCCGCAACGGTATCATCGTGTCCGAGGCTCCCGCTGTCTGGGCGGCCATCGTCATCGTGATGACCTTTACCGCAGGCTCCGCGCTCGTCATGTGGCTGGGTGAGCAGATCACCGAATTCGGCATCGGAAACGGTATCTCCATCATCCTGTTCGCGAGCATCGTCAGCCGCTTCCCGCAGGGCCTCGGCAGCCTCGTCAGCAAAGCGATCAACCACGACCTCTCCTGGGTCGCCACGATCCTCATGCTGATCGGAGCTCTCGCCATGATTGTGATGATCGTCATCGTCAACGATGCCGAGCGCCGCATCCCGGTCCAGTACGCCAAGCGCGTCGTCGGCCGCAAGATGTACGGCGGTCAGGCCACGTACCTGCCGATGAAGGTCAACATGTCCGGCGTGCTGCCCATCATCTTCGCGCAGTCCATCGCGTCCCTGCCTCCCACGATCATCCTGCTCTGCGGCGGCAGCCAGGACAGCTGGTTCATGCGCACGTTTGACAGCAACACGATCCCCTACGCGATCGTGTACTTCCTGCTGATCCTCTTCTTCGCTTACTTCTACGCGACGATCCAGTTCAACCCCGTCGAAGTTGCGAACAACCTGAAGAAGAACGGCGGATTCATCCCCGGCTACCGCCCCGGCAAGCCGACCAGCGAGTTCATTCAGAAGGTCCTGAACAAGGTCACCCTGTTCGGCGCCGTTTATCTCGGCATCATCGCCTGCGTGCCCATCATCATCAGCGCCTGCTCCAAGGCCGCTGCCGATACGGGCATCTCCCTCGGCGGCACCTCGATCATCATTGTGGTCGGCGTTGCCATCGAGACGGTGCAGGCTCTCGAAAGCCAGATGCTCATGCGCCACTACAAGGGCTTCCTTGAATAAGGAGATCCCGACATGAAGCTGACTTTGCTGGGCGCCCCCGGCGCTGGAAAGGGGACCCAGTCGGACATCCTATCCCGTAAATTGGGTGTCCCCACCATTTCAACCGGCAATATCCTGCGCTCTGCCATCCACGATGGCACGAGCGTGGGTCTCGCGGCCAAGTCGTACATCGACAAAGGCCAGCTTGTGCCGGACAACGTGATCATCGACATCGTGCAGGAACGGCTCTCAAAGCCCGACTGTGCCAACGGATTCATCCTCGACGGCATGCCCCGGACGATCCCCCAGGCGGAAGCGCTTATCGCTCACGGCATTGAGCTCGACAGCGTGCTTTCCCTGGAGGTTTCCGACGAGGACATCGTAGAGCGCATGGCGGGGCGGCGCGTCTGCCCCCGCTGCGGCGCGAGCTACCACGTCCGCGTGAATCCGCCGAAGCAGGACGGCGTCTGCGACGCCTGCGGCACGGCGCTCATCGTCCGCCCGGACGACGCGCCCGAGACCGTGCGCGACCGTCTGCATGTCTACCATGAACAGACCGAGCCGCTCAAGGGCTTTTACGAAAAGCTGGGGCTGCTTCACAGTGTGGAAAACGTCGGCAGCATCGAAGATGTAAGCCGTGAGATTTTCCGCTCTCTGGGGATCGTTGAATGATGATTACGATCAAATCACAGCGAGAGATCGAGCGGATGCGCGAAGCCGGAAAGATCACAGCGGCTGCCCGAAGCGTCGGGCGGCAGATGCTGCGGGACGGCGTGACCACCGAAGAGATCAACAAAGAGATCCATAAGTTCATCCTGTCCTGTGGAGCCACGCCGACATTTCTCGGCTACGGCGGCTTCCCGAAGAGCGCGTGCATTTCCGTGAACGACGAGGTCATCCACGGCATTCCCGGAAAGCGCATCGTTCGAAACGGAGACATCGTCTCCATCGACGTGGGAGCCACCTATAAGGGCTATGTGGGAGACTGCGCCGGCACTTTCCCGGTCGGGGAGGCGTCGCCGGAAGCGCTGGAGCTCATCCGCATCACGCGGCAGAGCTTCTTTGAAGGGATCAAGTATGCCCGTGCGGGAAACCGGCTGAACGACATCTCCGCCGCGGTGCAGCAGTACGCGGAAAGCCACGGCTGCGGCGTTGTGCGCGATTATGTCGGCCACGGCATCGGCACCAAAATGCACGAGGATCCGGAAGTCCCGAACTACGTTCCCGATCGCAGGGAGCGCAGGCCGAATCCCCGGCTCCTGCCCGGAATGACATTGGCCGTTGAGCCGATGATCAACGCCGGCGGACCGGCGGTGCGCGTACTGTCCAACAAATGGACGGTCGTCACCGTGGACGGAAGCCTGTCCGCCCATTATGAGAACACCATTCTCATCACAGACGGCGAGCCGGAAATCCTGACTCTTGCCGACGACATTTAAGGAGGGACTTATATGGCGAAAGACGACGTTATCGAGCTGGAGGGCACGGTCGTGGAATCCCTGCCGAACACCTCTTTCCGGGTGGACATCGGCAACGGCCACACCATTCTTGCCCATATCTCCGGCAAGCTCCGCATGAATTTCATCCGCATCCTGCCCGGCGACAAGGTCACGGTACAGATGAGTCCTTACGATCTGACCCGCGGCCGCATCACCTGGCGGTCTAAGTAATTACGAACTCCACCAGTGCGACACGAAGGAGGATAAACCATGAAAGTGCGTCCCAGTGTGAAGCCCATGTGCGAGAAGTGCAAGATCATCAAGCGCAAGGGTAAAGTTATGTGCATCTGCGAGAACCCCAAGCACAAGCAGCGCCAGGGCTGAGATCTGCCCTACGGCGGATCAATCGCAGATAGAAAATCCGAAAGAAAGGGCATAATTTCTTACTGCCCTTTTGGGGTCGGCCTTCATTATGCCATAGGCCCGAGCCACCCCCAGACATGGCATAAAATCATTGAAAGGAATGATTGCAAAACATGGCACGAATTGCCGGCGTTGACCTGCCCAGAGACAAGAGAATCGAGATCGGTCTGACCTACGTTTTCGGTATCGGCAGAACGAGCGCGAAGAGAATTCTCGAAGAGACCGGAATCAACCCTGACACCCGCGTGCGCGACCTTTCCGACGAGGAAGAAGCGCGTATCCGTGAGTGCATCGACAAAGAGTTCATCGTGGAAGGCGACCTTCGCCGCCAGGTGGCTCTGAACATCAAGAACCTGACCGAGATCGGTTCTTACCGCGGCCTGCGCCACCGCAAGGGTCTCCCCGTGCGCGGCCAGCGCAGCAAAACCAACGCCCGTACCCGCAAGGGTCCGAAGCGCACCATCGCGAACAAAAAGAAGTAAGGGAGGGAAACTGATACTATGGCTACCGCACAGAAGGGCAAGAAAGTCCGTACCCGCCGCAGAGAGCGGAAAAATATCGAGAAGGGCCAGGTGCATATCAGCTCTTCCTTCAACAACACCATGGTGACTATCACCGACACCCAGGGCAACGCCATTTCCTGGGCCTCCGCCGGCGGCATGGGCTTCCGGGGCAGCCGCAAGAGCACCCCGTTTGCCGCGCAGACCGCCGCTGAAACGGCTTCCCGCGCTGCTATGGAGCACGGCCTGAAGTCCGTGGAAGTTTTTGTCAAGGGCCCCGGTTCGGGACGCGAAGCGGCCATCCGCGCGCTCCAGACCGCCGGTCTTGAAGTGACGATGATCAAGGACGTGACCCCCATCCCCCACAACGGATGCCGTCCGCCCAAGCGTCGCCGCGTCTGATCAAAGGAGGTAAGAGTAATGGCAAGATATACTGAGGCCGTCTGCCGGCAGTGCCGCCGCGAGGGCCAGAAGCTCTTTCTGAAGGGCGACAGATGCTACACCGGCAAGTGCGCCATGGAGTGCCGCAGCGGCAACCCCGGCCAGCACGGCCAGGGCCGCAGCAAGAACTCCGAGTACGGCCTGCAGCTGCGTGAGAAGCAGAAAGCCAAGAGATACTACGGCGTGCTCGAGAAGCAGTTCCGCAGCTACTATGAGCTCGCGGAGCGCCGTCCCGGCCAGGCCGGCCAGAACCTGCTCGCCATCCTGGAGAGCCGTCTGGACAACGTGATCTACCGTCTGGGCTTTGCCATGAGCCGCGCCGAGGCGCGTCAGCTCGTGACGCACGGCCACTTCACCGTGAACGGCCGCAAGGTCAACATCCCCAGCTACCTCGTGAAGCCGGGCATGGTCATCACGCTGAAGGACAGCAGCCGCAGCCTGGAGAAGATCAAGTCCAGCGTCGAAGCCAATGCCTTCCGTCAGCCTCCGAAGTGGCTGGAGTACGATGCCAACAACATGGTTGCCAAGGTCGTCGGCGTGCCCGAGCGCGAAGATATCGACCTTCCGATCGAGGAGCACCTCATCGTCGAGCTGTACTCCAAGTAATACCCCCGTCCGATTGGTAAGCTGACACATCTGCGGCGCCGATCCCACGGCGCCGACATCTAAAGGAGGGTACTACATGATCGAAATAGAAAAGCCGCGTATCGAGTGCATCGAAAATTCGGCGGAAGCATCCTACGGCAAATTCATTGTCGAACCGCTGGAGCGCGGCTATGGCACGACCTTGGGCAACTCCCTGCGGCGTGTTCTCCTCTCCTCCCTGCCCGGAACGGCGGTCACGAAGATCAAGATCGCCGGCATCCAGCATGAGTTTTCCACCATCCCCGGCGTGACCGAGGATGTGACCGAGATCGTTCTCAACGTGAAGGGCATCATCGCCCGTCTTCACTGCGATACTCCCAAGACCGTCTATATCGAAGCCTCCGGCGAGGGCGATGTCACCGCCGGCGACATCAAGACGGATGCGGAGGTTGAGATCCTCAATCCCGAGCATCACATCGCCACGCTGGGCCCGGACGGCTCGCTTTCCATGGAGCTGACCGTTGGGCATGGCCGCGGCTACGTCACGGCTGAGCACAACAAGCCGGCACAGCCCATCATCGGCACCATCCCCGTTGACTCGATCTATTCCCCCGTGCTGAAGGTCAACTACTCCGTTGAGAACACCCGTGTGGGCAACCAGGTGGACTACGACAAGCTGACCATCGAAGTATGGACGGACAAGACGATCACGGCGCGTGACGCCGTTTCGCTGGGCGCCAAGATCCTCTGCGACCACTTCACGCTTTTCACCGACCTTTCGGACGCCGCCGGCGGAACCGTCACGGTCAAGGAGCGCGAGCCGCAGCCGCAGGACAAGGTGCTGGAAATGACGATCGAGGAGCTGGACCTCTCGGTCCGCAGCTTCAACTGCCTCAAGCGCGCAAACATCAACACCGTCGAGGACCTCATCTCGAAAACACAGGACGAGATGATCAAGGTCCGCAACCTGGGCCGCAAATCTCTCGAAGAGGTCGAGCACAAGCTCGCCATGATGGGATTGTCCCTGGCCAGCGACGACAACAACCAGTAAATAGGAGGAAATAACAATGCCTGCCAACAGAAAACTCGGTAAGACTACCGATCAGCGCATGGCAATGCTCCGCCAGCAGGTCACGGACTTCCTGGACAAGGGACGTATGGAGACCACGGTCACCCGCGCCAAGGAGATCGCTCCTCTCGCTGAGAAGATGATCACCCTCGGCAAGGAAGGCGGTCTGAGCAACTACCGCCAGGCGTGCTCCTTCATCACCCGCGAGGACATCGCCAAGCGCACCTTCGACGAGATCGCTCCCAAGTATAAGGAGCGCACCGGCGGCTACACCCGCATCACCCGCATCGGCGCCCGCAAGGGCGACGCCGCGGAAATGGCGGTCATCGAGCTGGTGTAATCCCGTTTAAAACGCAAAAAACGGCGTAGCCTTTTTAAGGCTGCGCCATTTTTGCAAAATGCCGAACAAAACCGCCGAGAAACGCGTCTAATACCATAAGAAAAGCGCGAAGGGAACGTAAAGATGAAAAAGCTGTGTATTCCTATTGCAATGCTGCTTATAATATGTGCTCTGCTGACCGCCTGCGGTGCGCCGGGCACGGTACCCTGCTATCCGGAGGCGGAGGATACCGCGGCGCCACAAATCACGGCAACACCGCAGCCGACGGCGACGCCCCAACCTACTGCCACGCCCGAACCGGAAGGTACGCCGGAAACACCGGCGGCACAGACCCCGACAGAGACGGAAGCCGCGGCAGAGGGCGACGCTATCGAGCGCTATATGCAGACCTTGACGCTGCGGGAAAAGGTCGGCCAGCTCTTTTTCATCCGTCCGGACGCGCTCGACCCGGCGCAGACGCCGGGACAGATCAACTCCTCGGAAACCGAGGGCGTGAAAACGCTCACGGACGATATGCGCGCGGTGCTCGCGGCGTACCCGGTCGGCGGCGTTGCGATCTTCGGCAAAAATATCTCTGATCCCGAAACGCTCCGTGCGTTCACCGAACAGCTGCGCGACTCGACAACGGTGCCGCTGTTCCTCGGCGTGGACGAGGAGGGCGGGCTTGTTGCGCGGCTTGCCAATAACGCCGCCTTCGGTCTGCCGAAATACGAGAGCGCCGCCGCCGTGGGCGCGTCGGGGAATCCGGCGGATGCCGAGAACATGGGCCGCACGATCGGCGGCTATCTCGCCGATTACGGCTTCACGGTGGACTTTGCGCCTGTGGCGGACGTATATACGAATCCGGCCAATACCGTCATCGGCAGCCGGGCATTCTCTGCGGACGCGAATACCGCCGCGGCCATGGCGGGTGCGTGCGCGCGGGGGCTCGCCTCGCAGGGTGTCCTGCCGGTGTATAAGCATTTCCCCGGCCATGGCGACACCGCCGAGGACAGTCACAACGGCCTTGCCGTCACATATAAGACGCACGATGAGCTTGCCGCGTGTGAGTGGATCCCATACAGCGCAAACGACCTGACCGGCTGCGCCGTCATGGTCGGGCATATCGCCGCGCCGAACGTCACCGGCGATCTCACGCCCGCGAGCCTTTCCGGTACGATGATCACCGGATACCTCCGCGGCGAGCTGGGTTTTACGGGGCTGGTGATCACCGACTCCATGGCGATGCACGGCGTGACCGACGCCTATTCGTCCGGCGACGCGGCGATCGCCGCGATCGAGGCGGGCGTTGATATCATCCTTATGCCGGAGGTGCTGTCCGAGGCGTTTGACGCCGTCGTTGCCGCCGTGGAAAACGGCACGATACCCGAGACGCGCCTCAACGAGAGCATCTACCGTGTGCTGCAGTACAAGCAGCTCTACGGCATATTCAATCTGTAAGAATTATTCTTAAAATAGAATAAACAGTTTTTCTCTTCCTGTGCTATACTAAAATTGGTTAACCTGGAAACAAGAAAACAGAGGGAGAACGATGGCTTGCGTTAAAGACTTGCTCTCACTCGATTCCTTTCGACCGATGGAGCTGGCTGCGGGGCACGGCGGGCTGTATCGCCCGGTGTCCTGGCCAAACATTGCGCAGACGCCGAGCATACGCGAATGGCTGATCGGCGGTGACGTCATTATAATGACGGGCATCGGTCTTGAATGCACCGACGAATTTCTCAACAGCATCGTCGAGCAGGCGGTTGAGAAAAAAGCGGCGTGTCTTATCGTGCTGCTCTCCCCGGAACACATCCCCGCCATCCCGGCACAGACGGCAGTTTTCGCCGAAAAAAGCGCTTTTCCGATTTTTGCCGCACCATGGGATACGCACATTGCCGAGGTCGTGGCAGATATTTCCCAGCTTTTGCTGCTGGAGCGCTACCGGCAGGAGGCGTTCGATTCGCTTTTGGAGGAGCTGCTGTTTCATAACGGCGGCGTACCGTCGGAAACGCTGCGAAGCTTCATTAAGAAGCAGCACGTTGCCGGGCCGCACACGGCGGTCGTAGCGCGCTTTCCGGTAACGGAGGCGGAGTACAGCTTTCGCAGCGATACGCTTCGCCGCCAGGCGGTCAACTGTATGATACAGGACGTTAAGTGCGCCTTCCCGGGAACGCTCTATCTGAACCGGCAGCAGGAGATCATTTTTCTCGTTCGGCTGGAGCGAAGCGAGCTTCCGAGACTGAAAAAAACGCTGCTTTCTGTTTGCCGGAGCATACGGAAACAATGGATTCTGGCAGCACCTGTCTGCGGTGTTGGCGAGATATATGAAGAGCCGCTGCTGCTTCGGCGCAGTGCAGACGAGGCCGGACGCGCTGCGGGCATGAACAGCCGGGAGCCTGTGACGCTTTTTGAAGAGCTTGGGATCTTTCGCCTGCTGGCCGAGTGCCCCGATCAGGAGGCAGTGCGGGAATTTGCCGTCTCCCGGCTCAAGCCGCTGCTCGACTATGATCTGGAAAACCGGAAGAATCTCCTGCAGACATTGGAAACCTACCTTCTCACAAATGGCAGCGCTACGGAAACGGCGGAACGGCTGTATATGCACCGCAACACCGTAACCTATCAACTCACAAAGATCCGTGAACTGCTGAACATGGATACCGAGGATGCCGAGCACCGAAATATGCTTTTCAATTATCTTAAAATATACCGCTACTGCCAGAGATAAAGAACCGGAGAATCGCTTTTGAAAAAAATCGATCCTCCGGTTTTTGTTACATATTGTTGAACAAGCTGTCTGACATATAAAAAATATATTGGCGAGTGGCACAATATTTAAAAAAGATTATTGTGCGCGGCGCATAAACCGCATCCGGCCGGTCTGTGCTACGATACAGACACGGGGAAGGAAAACCATCCCCCAAAAGAAAAGAGAGGAATAATGACCATGAAAGCGTATTTTGACAATGTTCCCAAGGAAGTTCCCGAAGATCTCGCGAAAGTATTTCTTGACCGTCACGACACAGCCGTCATCACCATCGATATGCACGACGGGCACCTCTCCGAAGACCCCGACTGCCCCTGCCCGTGCCTGCGTGGCCGCGAGATCATTGAGCCGCTCAATGCCTTTACCGCGGAGGCGCGCTCTCTCGGTATCCCGGTGATCCATGTGCGCTCTACACTGCGAAAGGGCGGCGTGGACGAGAAGCTCTATCCTTCTGCGTGGCGCATGGTGTTCCCGATGTTTGTAGGCAAGATCCCCAACATAGACGAGCACGCCATTGAGGGTACCCGTTGGAACAAGATGAGCATTAACGTGGAAGACGGCGATCTGATGGTCACCGGAAAGAAACGCTTGAGCGCGTTCTATCCGACGGATATGGAGATGCTGCTGCGCAATCTCGGCATCCGCCGCGTGATCCTGACCGGCTGCATGACGGACTGCTGCGTGCTCAATACGGCATTTGACGCCGCCAACCGGGACTTCCGCGTAGTCGTCCCGCGTGATCTGACCCGCGGCTCGGCGCATCTTGAGGAAGCAGCGCTGCGTATGGTCTCGCTGCATCTCGGCCTTGTGGTCGATTCCGCTGATCTTGTCGGTGAGTGGAAGAGCCAGCAGCCCTAAACGTTGGACGGAAAGGGAGGGAACGAATATGTCACACAGAGCCTGGACATTCCGGAACATTGCCGTGCGCTGCCTTGTGATCCTTATCGGCACAGCCGTTGCCGGCGTCGGCTGCGCGGCTTACGTCGTTGCGACGCTCGGCAGTGACCCGGTCACGGTGTTTGTGCAGGGCATCCAGTCCGTATTTCATCTCAAGAGCTTCGGCGCGGCGATGAATGCATACAATATCGCCTTCTTTGTTGTGATCCTTATCATGGGACGCAAGTACATCCATCTCGGCACCGTAATCTATACCTTCCTCTGCGGTACGTTTTGCAATCTGTTTATCGGACTTTTCCATCCAATCCTCGGTACGGAACCGTCGCTTGTGCTTCGCGCCGTATTCCTGCTGATCGGTGTTGTCGGCCTGGGACTCGGTCTGGGAATTTATCAGTCGGCTCGGCTCGGCTGCGGGCCGACGGACGGATTTAACCAGTCGCTCTCCGACAAACTGAAGATCCCTCTGAAATGGGAGCGCATCGGATGTGATGTTGTTTTCTCCCTGGCCGGATGGGCGCTCGGCGGCGTGATCGGTCTCGGCACGGTTCTCGGCATGTTTGCCACCGGGCCGATCATGGGGCCGACGATCACAAAACTTGCTCCGGTCGTTGATCGCTGGGCCGGAACGACGGATTGACAAAAAATAAAAAGGAGAGACGGAGGCTGACGCTGCTTCCGTCTCTCTTTTATCGGAAAAAACCGCCCCTTCGGAAAGGGGGGCGGGGCGGCCTGCGCCGCGGCAAAGAAGAGAAAAGGATGGCGCTTGAGAATAAGAGAGGGGCGGACTCAGCAAAAAAGCCGCCCCAGCTCCGGCAGGCACGGGAAACAAGTAAAATAGACCATTCTTTGTATGTCAAGTAAAATCGCAAACAATATCTCAAAAGCTGCCCAACAGCAGTTTTCACTGGTTTTGAGCAGCTTCTGAATTGTTCTTAAATGAAAATATGTTGACATGTGCCTTGTAATCGGATAGTATCAACTTATATCCAAGGAAACAAGTACAAGAGAAACGGTCTGCCGGTGACAGATACGACTCAGTCAGACGGAGAAGGAGACGTTCTGTTGTTGAGCTCGTGAATATAGGCGGTCAAAAACCGGATGGCGCCTTCGCGATCGGTCTCCGACAGCGTACGGAAAAAGGCGGCCTCCCGGTTGCGCCATTGGTTATGACGGGCTTCGTGAGCGGCAAACAGTGTTTTCCCCTTGTCCGAAAGGGTGTAATACACCTTCTGCCGGTTCCCGTCCAGCTGGTAATCCACCAACGTCCCCTTGTCAGAGAGCTTTCGGATGATCTTGCTGATAGCACCCTTGGTCATATTCATAGCTTCGGCGATGCTTGTGACGTTGGGATCTTTCATCCGGCCAATGCAGTCCAGACAGTTCAGCTCCGAATTATCGTAGCCCGTGAGGTCCGGCACATTGTGGATATCGTCGTTTATTTCGGCAAGGTTGGTGTATTCAAGCAGCAGGTCAAGAAGCAGTTCACAGCGGTCCAACAGAAAAACCTTCCTCTCGGGAATCAAGAATATAAATAGTATACTTCACTCGGAAGAGTTTTGCAACGGTCGTTGCAGCGGCGCTTCCGCAGAAAGAAGGAAACGATCCTGTATGCGGATGCAGCCGCGTCGGCAACATAAGAAAAGAGATCCCTGCGCCTGCCCAGCGCTGGCGTATCCATTTTTTGTGGCATGGTGAATACTGCGCGGATCAACGCGAAAAAGACAAAAGACATTCAAGAATAACGGATAGGACTTTGCGCAAACAAAATAAAAGGGGGATTACCGCGACGTGGAAAGTGTAACATTTATCCTGAACGGCAGAGAGATCACGGCGGAATACGAAGGACGCATGACGCTTTTGAAGTATCTGCGCAATGTGGAATGCATGAAGGGGAGCAAGGAAGGCTGCTCCACCGGTCACTGCGGCGCGTGCAGTGTGCTCATTGACGGTATCCTTGCCCGCTCATGCGTGACGGTTCTCAAAACGCTCGCCGGAAAGAGCGTGGAGACGATCGAAAATCTTCCGAACGACACGGTGCTGCAGGTCATCCAGCGCTCGTTCCTCGACGCGGGCGCGGTGCAGTGCGGCTTCTGCACGCCGGGCATGATCATGGCAGCAAAGGCGCTGCTGTGCAAAACCGTGAACCCGACGGAAGAGGATATATACGACGGCCTGAAGCACAACTACTGCCGCTGCACCGGCTATGTGAAGATCATCGAGGGCGTGAAGCTCGCCGCGGCGCGTCTGCGCGGCGAGAATGTGCCGCTCACTGCCGTGCAGGTGAACGACCCGACCGAGATCGTAACCGGCAAGGGACAGATCGTCCTCGAGATCGAGGGGCGCTTCGTCGGGCAGAGCGTCTGGGATGTGGACGGCCTTGCCAAAACCTCCGGAACGCTCAAATATTGCGACGACTACGAGGCTGACGAGTTCGGCGAGGAAACCATGCTCCACGGCGCGTTCGTTTTCGCGCCTGTGCCGCACGCGCGCATCAACGCGGTGGATTACTCCGCGGCGGAGTCCGCGCCCGGCGTTGCGCGCATCGTCACGCATAAGGACGTGCCGGGGCTCAACAAGATCGGCACATGGACGCCCGATCAGCCGGTGTTTTGCTCGGATGAGGTACGCTTCCTCGGCGATTTTGTCGCCATGGTCGTCGCCGACACGCCGGAGCATGCCCGCGCCGCGGCGAAACTTGTGAAGATCGACTATACGGAGCTGCCCGGCATCTATACGATGGCGGAGGGCGTGAAGACGGACAGCTACATCGTCCGTACCGGCCGCGAGACCGGCGACGTGGAAAAATGCAAGGCCGAGGCGGAGATCGTAAAGGTGCGCGTATCGAAGGATATCCAGCCGCAGGATCACGTCTGCATGGAGCCGGTGAGCGCCATCGGGTACGCAAAGGATGGCAGAGTCACGGTGTACGCCTGCACGCAGGCGCCCTTTGAGGTGCGCCGGATGCTTGCCAAAAATCTCGCCATGGACGAGGAGAACATCCGCGTCGTGGCGACGCCGCTCGGCGGCGGCTTCGGCAAGAAATGCGACTCGTTCCTCGAAGCACCCGCGGCGGTCGCGGCGCTCTGCTGCGATAAGCCTGTCAAGGTAACACTCACACGCCAGGAGGACATGATCGTCACGACCCGCCGCCACGGATACCACACGGATTATGAGATCGGCTTCTCGAAGGACGGCAGGTTCCGGTATCTCGACAGCTTCATGTTCTCCGACGGCGGCCCCTACGAGGCCGAGAGCTACGGTACGCTCATGACCGGCTGTCTGATGTCCGGCGGGCCGTACATCATTCCGAACGTCCGCGTGGATGCCCGCTGCATCCGCGATAACAATCTGCAGGGCGGCGCGTTCCGCGGCTACGGCATCAATCAGGCCGCAATCTCCATCGAAACGGCGCTCGACGAAATGGCCGAAAAGCTCGGCATCGACCCCTTTGAACTGCGGCGGCGCAACGCCGTGTACCCGGGCAGCTGCTCCGTCGGCGGAGAACTGCTCGAGAGCAGCATGGGCATGCACGATACGATCGACCTGTGTGAAAAGGCGGTCAGGGAAGCGCTCAGGGAATACGAGGGGCAGTACCCGAACGGAACGAAGGTCCTCGGCTGGGGCGTGGCGTCCGGATTCAAAAACTCCGGTATCGGCAAGGGCATTTTCATTGACGACGGCGCGTGCAGGCTGACGCTCGACGGCGACGGCAAGCTCCATATGATCGTCTCCGGCACGGACATGGGACAGGGCTTCCGCACCGCCATGGTGCAGATCGCGGCGGAAACGCTGCGCATGGATATGAAGGATATCGATATCGTCATCGGCGATACGGACATCACGATCCCGACCGGCGAGAGCGTGTCCGAGCGCCAGACGCTCTGCGACGGGCGCGCAGTGTACGAAGCGTGCCGCCTTCTGCAGAAGGAGCTGGAAGAGAACCCGCCGCAGCCGGGCGAGAGCCGGTACGCGGAATACTACTTCCGCGCGCCGGAGTGCTTTGCCATCGGAAATTTCAAGGGCGCGGAGGAGAAGGGCGTAAAGTACCGCAACTTCCCGGCCTACGCCTACGCAACGCAGGCGGCGATCGTCGAGGTGGATACCGCCACGGGCAAGGTAAAGCTCCTCAAGGTCATCGCCGCGCACGATGTCGGCCGCGCGATCAATCCGCGCATTATTGAAGGCCAGATGCAGGGCAGCGTATCGATGGGACAGGGATATGCGCTCACCGAGGGCCACCCGACAAAAAACGGCTACCCGGTCAAAAAGCTCTACGGGCAGATGGGGCTTCCGAAGGCGGAGGACACGCCGCGCTACAAGCTCATCCTCATCGAAGACCCGGAACCCATCGGGCCTTACGGCGCGAAGGGCGTGAGCGAGGTCGCCACCGTGCCGATCACCCCGGCGATTTTGAACGCCGTTTCCCGCGCTGTCGGCGTGCGCATCAACAAAGTCCCGGCTTCGCCGGAGGTCGTTCTGGAGGCCATCCGCACCGGGAAATGCGATGTTCCCACCATGGCCGAGCAGGTCGCCGCTCTCGCGAAATAAGACAAAACCCCGCAAGTATCGTATGGAACAGCACCCCATTCCTTAGTACAAGTATTTTATCGTACTTGTCTAACAAATGGGGTGCTGTTTACAGATCGGGAACCTGCGTCTTTCCGCTTCAAACGGAGAAAGAAGTCAGGATGCCTCGTCAAACTGGCTGTTATAGAGCTCGGCGTAGAAGCCGCCGCGCTGCATGAGCTCTTCGTGCGTGCCGCTTTCGACCACGTCACCGTCGCGCAGGACGAGGATCTTGTCCGCGTTTTTGATCGTGGACAGGCGGTGCGCGATCACAAAGCTGGTACGCCCCTTCGTGAGCTCGTCCATGGCCCGCTGGATCAAAACTTCCGTGCGGGTATCGACGGAGGAGGTCGCCTCATCGAGGATCAGCATGGGCGCATTTTGCAGCATAGCGCGGGCGATGGTGAGAAGCTGTTTCTGCCCGGCGGAAATGCCGGCGCTCTCGGAGAGCACCGTATCAAACCCCTGCGGCAGCGAATGAATGAGCTTGTCGAGCCCGCACGCGCGGCAGACCGCTTCGAGCTGTTCGTCGGTGATGCCCTCCATGTTGTACACAAGATTCTCCCGCACCGTTCCCTCAAAGAGCCAGGTGTCCTGCAAAACCATGCTGAAGAGACCGTGTACATCCTCCCGGTGCATTTCGGAGATGGGTACGCCGTCGATTGTTATGCTGCCGCTGTTGATCTCAAAGAACCGCATGAGAAGATTGACCATCGTTGTCTTGCCCGCGCCGGTCGGGCCGACGATGGCGACCTTCTGTCCGGGGAGCACCTCGGCGGAAAAGTCCCGGATGATGATCTTGTCCGGGTCACTCGGATAGCTGAACCGGACGTGGTCAAAGCAGACCCTGCCGCGCACATCGGTGAGCTTCGCGGTCTTTTCGCTCTCGTCGGGCATCTCCTCGCTTTCGAGAAAATCGAAGATGCGGTGCGCAGAGGCGGAGGCGGTCTGCATGTTCGTCATGCCCTGCGCCATCTGCGTCAGCGGCGAGGTGAAAAGCCGGACATACAGAATGAACGAGACGATCACGCCGAACTCGATCGTGCCGTTCATCGCGAGGATCGAGCCGAGAACGCACACCGCGACATAGGCGATGTTGCCGACAATGTTCATAAGCGGCTGCATCATGCCGGAGAGAAACTGCGATCTCCAGTTCGCGTCGTAAACGGCGGCGTTGAGCGTATCGAACTGCGCGCCGATCTTCCGCCCGGCGCGGCTGAGCCGCACGACTTCATGCCCGGAGTACATTTCCTCCACATACCCGTTCAGCGCGCCGAGACTTTTCTGCCGCGCGGCGAAATACCGCTGCGATCTGGACAGGATCAGCACCGTCAGCAGCATGCCGAGGATCGTCACGCCGATGGAAACGAGCGCGAGCCGCCACTCGGTGATGAACATCATAAGGAGACAGCCGACAAACTGCGTGGCCGCGCTGATGATCGTGGGCAGGCTGTTCGTGAGTCCCTGCTGCAGGGTGGAAACGTCGTTTGTGATGCGGCTGAGAATGTCGCCCTGCGAGGTCGTGCCGAAATACTTCTGCGGCACGCGGTTGATCTTGGCGGAAAGCTCGCCGCGTATGCGGTAGGACATTTTCAGCGTGACGACAGACATCGTGTAGTGCTGGATAAAGCTGAAAACTGCACTGAGCCCATAGATGACAGCAAGGAAAATGCCGACTTTGGCGATCGCCGCGAGATCGATGTTTCCGGTGAGGCCGTCCGACATCAGCGTGGCGATCCGGCCGATCTGGTTCGGCCCAAGGATCGTCATCACCGCGCTGAGCGCGGCGAGGATCAGCGCCAGGATGATGACGCCCATGTCCGAGCGCATATAGTCCGTAAGGCGCGGCACCGCGGAGCGGATGCCGTTTGCTTTATTGGTTCGTTTCATTTCCGTCCCTCCTTACGCGAGCTCCGCGGCGCTCAGCTGCGATGTTGCGATCTCGCGGTACACTTTGCAGAATTGCATAAGCTCGTCGTGCGTTCCCATGCCGACGATCTCGCCGCGGTCGAGAACGAGGATCTTTTCGGCGTGGCGGATCGTGCTGATGCGCTGGGCGACGATGATCTTCGTCACATCATGCAGCTCCCGGTTCAGACCCTCGCGCAGCTTCGCGTCCGTCCGGTAATCGAGCGCCGAGAACGAATCGTCAAAGACCAGAATTTCCGGCTTTCGCGCCAGCGCGCGGGCGATGGAAAGGCGCTGCTTCTGCCCGCCGGACACGTTGCGGCCGAGCTGCTCGATCTCGTAGTTCGTGCCCTCCGGCAGCTTATCCACAAACTCCTTTGCCTGCGAAAGCGCAATGGCGCTCTCAAGGTTTTCGCTGTCGCTTCCGGCAGCGCTCTCGCCGAAGAGTACGTTGTCGCGCACCGTTCCCGAGAAGAGAACGGCCTTCTGCGTGACATAGCCGAGCTTATCGTAGAGCGCATCGAAGGAATAGTCCTTCACGTTCACGCCGTCGATGAGCACCGCGCCCTCCGTCGCGTCGTAAAAGCGGGGAATGAGCTGGACGAGCGTTGTCTTGCCGCTGCCGGTTGCGCCGATGATCGCGAGCGTTTCGCCGCGGTTTACCTTGAAATCAATGTTCGTCAGCGCGTCTCCGGAGGCGTGGGGGTAGCGGAACGAAACGTTTCGGAACTCCACCGTTCCGGTCTCCGCGCCGGTTTGGACGCTGCCCTCGCGGATGGAGGCTTTGCGGTCGAGCACCTCGTTGATGCGCTCCGCGGACACCTGCGCCTGCGGCAGCAGCATGAAGATCATGGCGAGCATCATGAACGACATGACGATGTACGTCGCATACGTGCTGAATACGAGCACTTCGCTGAACATGGTAAGGCGCGCGGCCATGTCCGTTACGGCAATGCTGTTCACGAGCGCGGCGCCGACCCAGTAGATCGCAAGCGCCAGACCGTTCATTCCGAGCGACATCGACGGCTGCACTAGCGCAAAGAGCTTCTGGTTTTTTATCTGGAGATCCATCATGCCGCGGCTGGGACCGTCAAACTTTTCGTTCTGGAATTCCTCCGCGTTGAAGGCGTGTACCACGTTGATGCCGGTCAGATTTTCGCGCGCCACGCGGTTGATCTTATCCGTCATTTTCTGCACAAGACGGAAACGGGGAATGCACGAGCCCATAATGAGCAGTACCGTTGTGAACAGCACGACGACAAACGCCGCGGTCACGGCGGAGAGCTCCCAGCTCTTGCCGAGGATCTTGATGATTGCCCAGACCGCCATGATGGGGGCCTTGATCATCATCTGGAGGCCCATGGCGATGATCATCTGAATTTGGGTGATGTCGTTCGTCGTGCGGGTGATAAGGCTCGGAATGGAAAAGTCCTGCATTTCCTCGCTGCCGATGTCCATCACATGGCGGAAGAGCTTTTCGCGCACCGCAAAGCTGAATCCCGACGCGGTTTTTGCGGCGAGAAAGCCGCACGCGATCGCAAGCACCGCGCTTGCCGCCGTGCAGCCGAGCATTTTGAGACCGACGGCGGCAATGTCCGCCGTTGTGCCGGACGTTTTGATCAGCATCGTGAGCTCCGTCATATAGTCCGGCAGACGAAGATCAAAATAGATCTGCACCACGACGAACACCAGACAGAGCAGCGCCATCTCCTTTTCCTTCCGGCGCATATTCTTTATTAGTTTCAGCATCGTTATCTCCTGTTCTCCGGGAAAAGTCCGTTTTTGCGGATGTCCTCTATGTTGTCGCCTATTGCTGCCAGACAGCTGTGGAACACGGCAACATCCGCCTCCGACAGTCCGTCCACCAGTTTTTGCGCAAAGGCCTTTTGCAGCGCGCGTCCGCGCTCTACGATCTCCGCCGCCGCGTCCGTGCACACGAGCCGCGTTTTCCGGCGGTCGCCAGGGACCTCCCGGCGCGAGAGAAGCCCCTCGTTCACGAGCCGGTCCACGTGGACGGACACAATGCCGGATTTGAAGCCGCGGCACTGGCAGACGTCCTTCGCCGTGCCGCTCTCGGGATTGTTGGCGAAGAACATCAGAATATCGACCGCCATCGGCGGCAGGCCGGTATCCCGGCAGACCGGCTGCAATGCGGCATGGTATGCTTCAATAAACCGGTTCGCATTGCGGAACATCTGCGAAGCGGTGAAATTCTGCTCTGACATAAAAACCTCCAAGAACAGAAACTCTAATATTAGAATACTTGCGATTATAATCTGCCGTACCCCGAAAGTCAACCGGCGGAGCGTAAACAATTTATGAACGTCTTGCAGACTCTCATGCAAACAAAAAACCCCCGTGCAGGAAAACGGAGACCCTGCACAGGGGAGATCCACCGCACGGAGGTGGGCGGATGGTATACTAAATCAGCCAGTACTTTGAAAGAAAGTAGCCGGGAATGACCACGATCAGGAAAAATGCCCAGCTGATAAGCGTAAAAACTTTCATAAACCTCCCGCCCTGCCCCGGGTAAGAGCGCACATAAAGCCTGTAATTGATGACCGAGGCGAGGGAACCGATGACGGAGCACAGACCTGCCGTATCCACACCGTACAGAAGAGCGGCCAGATTATCGGTAAAAGGGTAAAGGACAATGGAAGCCGGTACGTTGGAGATGATCTGGCTCAAACCGATCCCCCAGAAATACTCGTGGCCGGCAACGGCGTTGGTAAGAAAGTGCGAGATCGTCTTGTTCGCAGTGATCTGCGATGAAAAGACAAAGAAACAGAAGAAGGTGACCAGCAGAACATAGTCCGTTTTCCTCAGTACGGCGCGGTCAAAAAGCAGAATAACGGCGAGAACGATCCCGGCGGCAGCCGGCCAATACGGTGTTCGGGAGACGACCGTTGCAACAGTCAGCGCAAACAGCCCAACGTAGATAATTCTGTGCTTTTTCCGCTCCGGCTTCCATGCTTCTCCGGAGCTTCCGAGCAAAGAGATCCTTTCGTGAGGGTCCTTTCGGTACAAAAAGAAGATGAACCCGCCGAGAAGAATTGCGGAGGAGAGCCACAGCGGCAGCATATGAAGCATAAACTTTCCGGCGGAAATGCCGGACTGCTCAAACAGAAACAGGTTCTGCGGACTGCCAAAAGGGGTCAGCAAGGAACCGCGGATCGCCGCTATATTTTCCATTGAGATGACCGGCAGGATATACGGTTCTTTTTTTGCCGTGCGGAAGAGAAGGATCGTCAGCGGCACGAAAACGATCAGCGATACATCGTTCGTCACGAACATGGAGGAAAAGAACACACCGAAAATTAAAAAGAACGAGATCCCGACCATGGAAGTGATCTTTTCGGAAAACCTCAAAACCGGCTGAAAAATGTTTTCTTTTTTGAAACCCTCCAGCACCGTCAGCATCATGAAAAGGATCGCCAGAGTGTGCCAGTCGATGCTCCGGAGCGTTTCAACGCCGGGTTTTGAAAGAAAGAGCGATAGACATGCCATCAAAACCGATATTGTGAGCATAAGCTCTTTTTTCAGCAGACAAAGTATCTTTCTCATAGTTGATCCGCCCGCTCCCATGATTTGTATGCAAAGAAAATGCCGGAGATCAAACCCGGCGCAGCGGGTTCGGTATGGAAAGGAAAAACAACACCATCGGTCGATCGGACGCCGCTTGCGGCGGCGGATGACCTCATGGTGTTGTTTTGACGTGGTGGAGCTGTGCGCTCAATATCCGAACTCGAGATAGTGAGCGTATTGTTCCCCGAAATGTTGAAAGTCAACACGAGCTTGCGTCCTTTGTCCCCATCATCGTACACATAAACCGAGTTGACAAGCGTGTCGATGATACGCCGCTGATACTCAACATCTTCTATATCACCCCTCTTGAACGATTCGAGCCAATACATGATTCGCTCCTTCGTCAAGAGGGGCTTTTTCATTTCCTCCCGGGCAATCTGCCCTTCGAGGTCTCTGCGTTCTTCTTCCAGCTCCTCAAGACGTTCCTTCGTTGTTGGTGTGATAATGCCTTGCTCTATTGCAGACATGAGGTTCTTGATTCTCTTATTGGTCTCCTTCAATCGTTCCTGTAAACCTATGAGAATGGAGGTGTCTTGAAGCTCCTTCTCAATCAGCTCCATAGCTCGAGTGGATATTTTTTCTATGTTTTCATCGGTGAGTACCTGTTGCACCGTGAACTCAACGACAGTCCGCTCGAGCCATTCTTTTTTCTCGACTTTCTTCTCACAGTTATGCTTCCTCTTACGATTTACGCACTTGTAGTAATGGTGAACCTTCCCGGTCTTTGAAGTGCCACTCTCACCCACCATAGGCTCGCCACAGTGACCACAGAAGACCTTTGTAGTGAGTAGATAGTCCTCTATGGCTTTGGCTTTTGCCCGGGCTGTGTAGTTGTGCCGGAAGGTTGCTTGCACCTTATCGAACAAGGTCTTGTCGATGATAGGAGGTACTGCGTCCTCCAAGACTACATCATCGTATCGGTACACTCCAATGTATTTATCATTTCGCAGAATCCGGGACAAGCTGTTCTTATTGAAAGCATTTCCTCGGGAGGTCTTGAACCCATGCTCATTCAACCAGTTTACAATCTGCGTTTTGGACTTGCCCTCTGCGTACATCGTGAAGATAGTTCTGACGGCTTTTGCACCTACTGGGTCAATCTCATACTGACGGTCATTTCCTATCTTATAACCAAGCACAGGACTTCCCATAGCGATACCGTGGAGAGCGTTCTCTTTCATACCTCGCTTGATACTCCGGGCAAGGTTCTCGCTGTAATACTCCGCATAGCCCTCGAGGACGGATTCAAGAATGATTCCTTCCGGGGTGTCCGGCATTGGTTGTTTGGCGTAGAAAATCTTCACACCATTACGTTTGAGCTTTGCTTTGTAAATGGCACTGTCGTACCTGTTTCGGGCGAAGCGGTCGAGGGTGTACATAATCACAGCGTCAAAATGCCCCTTCTCGCTGTCTTTGATAAGCCGCTGGAAGCTCGGTCTGTTGTCTGTCTTGCCGGAGATAGCCCGGTCGATATATTCGTCTACGACAATAAAGTCGTTCTTGAGAGCAAATTCGTGACATTCACGAAGCTGTCCCTCGATTGATTCTTCTCGTTGGTTGTGGCTCGAGTAACGAGCATATATTACCGCTTTGATAGTCTCACCTCCAATATCTTCTTTCTATATATCAAAGCGAAGGGAATGACCTTATCACATTGCCGCAGTTGTTCCCTTATCCCCCTCAAGCTCCTCACGGTTCTCAAATTCATAAGCCATAGACATGAACTCATGCTTCGCTCGCCGGGACAGTCCTCGGTAGATACGAAGAATGTCTTCCTCGTCTTCGTTGGCTGGTTTGGTCTCGGGTAAGTCTTCCTCGTCTGCGAAGAAGTCCATGACGGAACACTCAAGCAATTTTGCCATTTCCAGCATTTCGGATTCCTTCGGTAATGACCCTTTAGTGTTGATGGCTGTTGCGAAAGAACTTGAACCCTTAACAGCTTTGACAATGGCGGTCAGATTCGTGCCTTTTTCAGCACAGATACGATTGATATTCTCTGCGAATGTCATAGTGATTCCTCCTCTGCAAAAAATAAATTCGTAAAAACCGAATTTTCCTATTGACAATTCGCATAATAAGAATTAGAATAAGAACATGAAGTTCGGAAAATGCGAATTGGCAATAAGAAAGCGGCCTCTCGAAAATGGCAGTTTTCGGGAAGTTATAGTTATTGATGGTCTTATAAGAATAATAACAATAATTCGCCTATTTGTCAATGGCAATTCTGATTTCAAGAATTTATATCGTGAAGGAGGTAAGAGATTCGTGGACATTAAAGAGAGAATGGCAAATGTGGGAATGACACAGGTAGACATGATACTGGAATTGCAGAAGCGAGGTTATGCAGTTCAGCCGCCTATGATGTCAAGTATTCTCCGAGGGGTTTATACCTATCCCAAGGCAAAGCAAATTCTCGCTGTTTGCAAGGAAATTCTCAAGGAACGTGAGAATGAATGAGCCTGTCAGAAGTACAGGTAAATGACCTCGCAAGACCCTTAGTGGGTATCATCACAAAGTTTTACGCAGACCCTAAGAATGAGGAGGATTTTCAGAAATGGCTACGCAATGTAGAGGAACAAAAACAAAAAGAATCAACAGACATAAGCTCGCTGTGATTCAAGCATATATCATCATCGGTACGCTGGTACTGATTGGCTTTATCGGTGGTCTTGTCGTAGGACGAGCTACCGCTCCGAAGAAACAAGTTACCGTAACGGAGACGGTTGAAGTTCCTTCCTACGAAGCCGATTCCCTCCCGGTTGCCGAAGAAGTTACATATTTCGATGTACCACTTTCACACAGCTTGCAGAGATACATCTACGAGGTGTGTGCGGACGAAAATGTTCCAGTGTCACTCATTATCGCAATGATAGACCAAGAGAGCAAGTTCAACCCGGAAGTGGTTAGTAAGACCGGGGATTACGGTCTCATGCAGATTAACACCATCAATCACGAATGGCTGGCAGAGGAATACAGAACAGCGGATATGCTTGACCCATATCAGAATGTTTTCTGTGGAATTAAGGTCATTGGTTCGTACATTCAGAACTACAATGACTACGGTTTAGCTCTGATGGCATACAACATGGGTGACTACGGTGCTAAGAAAGCATGGGAAAACGGTATCAAATCCACCTCATACAGTGAGAGCGTTCTTGCTCTCATGCAAAAGTATGAACAGGAGGTGAATGTAAATGCCACAAATGCTGACGCTAAGTAACGGCAGACCCGAAACAATCCTATCCCCGAAGGATTTTGAGGATTTGATTGATAAGCACATGGGTATGGACTGTGCGAATTACTATCAGAATCAGATAGAACAGCTTTCAGAACTCATTCGAGACCTTGACAGTTATGTGGACGATAAAGACGTTCACTCGACCGTCAAGGAGGTGCTGAAAGAACATGGCTACTAACCGAAAAATCGGTAACAGTTTTGAGACCGAGTTCTGTGAGCTACTGTTCCAGCATGGATTTTGGTGTCACAACATGGCGCAGAACGCCGCCGGGCAACCAGCAGATGTTATCGCTGTTAAAAACAAAACGGCGTACCTCATTGACTGTAAGGTGTGTTCAAACAACCGATTCCCTCTCTCGAGAGTGGAAGAAAATCAGCACTTTGCTATGGAAACATGGAAAGCCTGTGGAAATGGCGAGGGCTGGTTCGCACTCAAGGTCGAGGACGAAATCATTATGATTCCTCACTTTTCAATGGTGGCTCTCTCCTATGAGAAGTCAACTCTGAATCTGACGGACATTCGAGAGTATGGAACGCCACTGGAAAGGTGGTTGAAGAAATGCTGATTGAAGTCTCAAACACACTGACAGTCGAGAACCCTACCCCGGAAATGGTGCTGTGGTGCAAGAGAAACCTCACCATACCAAACCCGGAATATGCGAAGAAATCTCGCATGAACCTGTGGCTCGGTAACACGCCGAAAGTCCTGTCACTCTATGAGACCCGAGGAACAACGCTGGTGCTTCCGTTTGGAACACTCCGACTACTACCGAAGGACATATCCGATAAGGCACTGTTCTTGAGCGAATTTGCCGCCCCTGTGGAGGTAAATTATAACGCCGATGTTCCACTTTATGACTACCAAGAAATCGCCGTACAAGCGATGGTAGCCGCCAAGTATGGGATATTACAGAGTGCCGCCGGAAGCGGTAAAACGCAGATGGGTATTGCCCTCGCCGCAAGGCTGGGACGGCGTACATTATGGCTCTGCCACACACTCGACCTTATTAAACAGAGTAAGGAACGAGCCAAGCTCTATATGAGCGAAGACCTCATGGGTACTATCACGGAAGGAAAAGTCAATCTCGGTGAGGGAATCACCTTCGCCACGATTCAGACCATGTGCAAGCTCGACCTCGCACAGTACCGGGACTACTGGGATTGCATAATCACAGACGAGGTACACAGGGTCAGCGGCAGTCCTACCGCCGTGACACAGTATCAAAAAGTGCTGAACAGTTTATCGGCACGACACAAATACGGTCTGTCAGCAACGGTACACAGGTCAGATGGAATGATTAAAGCTACCTACGCCCTCGTTGGTGAGGTTGCCTACAAAGTCCCGGACGAAGCTGTGGCTGACAAGATTATGAAGGTAGGTATCTACCCTGTGGGTACAGGGGTGCAGATAAGCCGGGAAGCCCTTAACACGGACGGAACGCTGAACTACACAAAGCTCATTACCTATCTTACCGAAAACGCCGCCCGGAATCAGCTCATTGCAGATTCCATTGAGCAGAGACCTTCTCTGATTCTGTCGGACAGGCTGAATCATCTCGAGGTGCTGATAAGTCTTCTCCCGGCTGATATGCGGAAGGACGCTGTGATGATAAGCGGCAAAATGACTACCAAAAAGGGCAAGGCTGAACGAGAACAGGCTCTTGAGGATATGAGGAGCGGCAAGAAGAAATACCTTTTTGCTACCTACTCACTGGCGAAGGAAGGATTGGACGTACCACGGTTGGAGCGTCTGTACCTCACCACCCCACAGAAGGACTACGCCGTGGTGACACAGAGTATCGGGCGTATCGCTCGTACCTTTGAAGGGAAGTCAGACCCTATCGCTTATGATTTCGTAGACGATATAGCTTACCTCGTGAAGTCCTATAAGAAGCGATGTACGACCTATCGAAAGAACGGTTGTTACTTCGTAAAGGAAGGAGGGACAAGCCCATGCGATTGATTTCTTATGACTGTGAGGTCTTCGCCTATGACTGGCTCGTAACCCTCAAGGATAAGGAAACAGGTGTTTACACCTGTATTTGGAACGACAATGAAGCTCTAAAAATGGCATTGTCCGATGATTGTATCTATGTCGGTTTCAACTCGAAACACTACGACCAGTACATCATCAAAGCGATTGCCGCCGGGTTTGCCCCGGAGGAAATTAAAAAGGTCAACGATTTCATTATTGCCGGAGGGCAAGGCTGGCAGTGTCCGCTTCTCGATGGTATCTACTTCCGTTTCAGTAATGTGGATATTCGAGACGATACGCAACAGGGGCTATCTCTTAAAGCTATTGAAGGGCACCTCGGTATGTCGGTTAAAGAATCCAGCGTACCGTTTGACATTGACCGTCCTCTAACCCCGGAGGAAAAAGCCGAGACGGAGTTCTACTGCAAACATGACGTTGATACCGCCGAGAGACTGATTGACATTCGTAAAGACTACTTGAAGAACAAAATCAACCTCGGTCGGCTGGCTGGTCTTGATGAAGTCAAGGCAATGGGTATGACGAACGCCAAACTGACTGCGGCAATGCTGAAAGCAACCAAGAAGCCGCACGATGATGAACGCAAGTATGTATACCCGGACAATCTGCGAAAAGAGTACATACCACCCGAGGTTTTCGCTTTCTTCGATAGAATGTATGACCTCTCCATTTCAGACAGTGAGCTTTTCAAAGGCAAGTTCAATCTGAACATCGGTGAGTGTCCTGTGACACTCGGGTATGGCGGTATTCATGGTGCAATCCCAAACTTCTTTTGGGAGGAAACCAAGGATAGAGGAATTTGGAATGAGGACGTAGGAGGCTACTACCCACACCTCTGTACCATCAATGGGTACACAAGCAGAAACATTCCGTCTCCGCAGATTTACGAGGACATTCTCGACCGCCGTATGAAAGCGAAAGCCGCTGGCGATAAGCACACGGCGAACGCTCTGAAACTGGTTTGCAACACCACCTACGGTTGCTTGCTGAATCAGTACAACGACCTCTACGACCCTCTCATGGGTAGGTCGGTCTGCATTTCCGGGCAGTTATATCTACTGGAACTTGCAGAGCATTGTTACCAAGAGATTGAAGGACTGCGAATTGTCCAGCTCAACACGGACGGTATCATGGTCGAGTGCGATAAGAAGGACTACGACACATTGACCGCTATCTGTGCTGAATGGCAGTCTCGTACAGGCTTTGACCTCGAGGAAGATACCGTTGTCAAGATAGCGCAGAAAGACGTAAACAACTACGTTGAGGTTCAGCCGGGCGGCAAAGCAAAAGCCAAAGGCGGCTATCTCGTGAAGGGTATCGCTCCGGCTGGTGCTTTCAATATCAATAACTCCTGTGTGATTGTGGCTACCGCCCTCAAGGAGTTCTTTGTAAACGGAACGCCTGTCGAAGACACCATCAATAGTTGCGATGATATTTTCCAGTTTCAGATTATCGCCAAAGCCGGGGCGAAGTACCGGGAAGCCTATCATGTGGTGGACGGTGAAAAGCAGTCCGTTCAGAAGGTGAACCGAGTGTACGCCACAGCGGACGAGAGATACGGAAAAATCTTCAAGGTGAAAGCCGAAGACGATTCCGAAGCGAAAATAGATTCTCTCCCGGAACACTGTATCATCGACAACGATAACGAGCTGTCCATTGACGAGGTAGACAGAAGTTTCTACATCGCAATGGCGAAAAAGCGAGTTGACGATTTCAAGGGTATCAAACCCGAAAAAACTAAAAAGCCAAGGAGGACAAAGAAAATGGCAACTACTACCAAGACCACAAATGTATATCAGAAGCTCCTTACTGCAAGGGCAAAGTTCCTTGAAGCGAACGTGGAGAAGACAGGAAAGAATATGCACCTGTCCTTCAAATACTTCGAGCTTGAGGACATTGTACCGACCGCTATCCGCATTTTCAATGAGGTTGGTCTTATCCCTGTGGTGAACTTCACCGCTGATGTTGCAACCATGAACATCATCAACACCGACAACCCGGAGGAATCCGTACCGTTCGTTGCTCCGTTCAATCAGATTGCTCCTATCGTGAGCAACGCTGGCAAACAGGCTACAAACGAAATGCAAGCTCTCGGTTCTTCCATCACCTATATGCGCCGTTACCTGTATATGATTGCGCTGGACATTTGCGAGAGCGATTCCATTGACGCAAATCTCGGCAATGGCGAGACTGCTTCCGCTCCGGCGGCAGAGAAGAAAGCCCCGGCTACTCCCGAGCAGAGACAGGAAGTGAAGGAGAATCTGACTGCTCCGGCTGACAATGCTTCTGCTTTACAGATTAAGGGTCTGAAAGCTGTTCTCAAGAAGCTCAAGGACGCTGACCCGAGCAAGGAGGAACTGATTGCGAACATCGCAGTACAGACCAAGGGATTCACGGAGATTTCCAAGTCCGATTGCGAGACGCTGATTCAGAAGATTACCGCAATGCTGGAAGGAGGGGCTAAGTAATGGCAGACATTAAGTGGCTCGAGGGCAATCGTATTCAGATTGCCCCTCCCAAGAGAACCAAGAAAATCACAGGTACTCGCTTCGCTACTATCCTCGGTCTGAATCCGTGGAGTACCGCATTTGAAATGTGGTGTGCGATTACCAAGACCTATGAGAAGCCCTTCGAGGACACTATCTACACGGTTGCTGGTAAGACCATCGAGCCGAAACAGGCTCGCTACATGGAGCAGTCCTACGGTATGGACATTGTTCGCCCTTCCGATGTGTGGGGTGAGGACTACTTCAATAAGACATGGGGAGATTTCTTCCCGGAGAGCAAACACCTCGGCGGTATGTGGGACTATCTGATGAAGGGTGAAGACGGCAAGACCATCGAAGCTGTTCTCGAAATGAAGACCACCAAACGTGCGGAGGACTGGCAGAACGATGTTCCCGAGTATTACGCATTACAGGCGGCATTATACGCTTACCTGTACGGTGTGGACGATGTGATTATGGTCGCTTCCTTCCTTGACGAGAAGGACTACAAAGACCCGGCGGCGTATCAGCCGACCGCAAGCAACACCATCACTGTTGAGTTCAAGGTCTCCGAGCGTTACCCGGACTTCGCAGACAAGGTAGCCGCCGTTGAGCAGTGGTGGGTTGATTATGTCGATACTGGTATCTCCCCGGAGTATGACGAGAAGAAGGACGCTGAAATCCTTGCGGCACTCCGCACCAACACCCTGTCTCCCGAGACTGACATTGAAGCTCTGATTGCAGAAGCCGAAGGTCTCAAGAAGGAGCTGGACGAGATTTCCGCTTCTACCGCAGACAAGGAGAAGCGTCTCAAGACCATCAATGACATTATCAAGGAACACGCTATGGGGCAGTTCCGTGATGGTGATAAGAAGGTCGAGGTCAAGGGTTCTACCTATGTGTGGACTATCTCTCGTTCCGAGACTACCAGCGTTGATAAGGACGCTCTGAAAGCTGACGGATTGCTGGATAAGTACAGCAAGAAATCTGAAACCTACCGTATGACGGTTAAATAAGGAGGACAAATTCATGGCAAACAGTAAGGAACTGACCGAACAGGTCATGGAACTGCATAAGAAGCAGACCGAGGAAATGAAAGCTCTCGAAGAACAACGTGAGGAAGCTCTCAAGGTTGAGAAGTACGATGAAGCCGCTGTTGAGCTTCACAATATGTACAACAGCTATATCAAGGCTGGTTTCACCGAGGAACAGGCATGGAAGTTGACGGAAATCGTCTTCACCAACAGTACGAAAAAAGGAATTTTTTAAGGAGGACACTACAATGGCAAGAATCCCTATGACGAGCGGTTTTGTAATTATCCCGGAGGGAGAATACGTTTTCCGCATTTATGACGCAACCTATGACGAGGATTTCGGTCGTATCGAAATCAAGCTGGTAAACGCACAGGGCGCAACCCACACCGAGCGTTTCTCTATCAAGGATAAGAATGACGAGTACAACGAAAAGGCTCTGAACGCTTTCTCCTACTTCGCTAAGACGGCTATGAACGATTACACGATGGAGGACATTGACACGGAACAGCTTATCAATCACTACATTCGTGCAGAGGTTGTTCACACCAAAGTTCCGAGCAACAAAGACCCGAACAAGGAAGTCACTTTCGCAAACCTCGGAGACAAGTCTCCGGCAGATGGTTTCGATACCGAGCCTGTCGCTCGTGCGCTCACTCTCGGCAGTGGTAACAATGCCGCTCCGAAAGCCACACCTAAGACACAGACCACTTCCGCTCCGGTTAAGACTGGACTGGATATTGACGCACTGTTGGGTTAAGCAATCAGCCGGGAGGGGCAAGCTCCTCTCCCGGATTTTTAATAGGAGGTGTCGCATGACAGATAATGTCAATCACCCGGCACATTATGAGACCGGGAAATTCGAGTGCATCGAGGTAATGCTCGAGACACAGGGCGTGGAAGCTGTTCTGAATTTTTGTCAGTGCAATGCTTTCAAGTACCTGTATCGTGCCAAGCGGAAGAATGGTCTCGAGGACATGAAGAAAGCCGTTTGGTATCTGAACAAATATATCGAATTGAAGGAGGGTCATAACTATGACGAAACGACAGTTGGTGAAATGGCTGGAAGCCAAACAGAGTGACGCAAAGGCAGAGGTCGAAATCCAGTACGCAACGGCTGAAAAAGCCCATTTTGCACAGAGAGACGAAGCTCTGAAAATCAATGAAACTGTGGACGAGGTGTTCCGTTTGATTTCGGAAGCTGATACGGTGGCGAACCGCTGGAAAGAAGCTCTCGAGAAGGTTGAAGGGATTGATACTACCTGTGGTTGGTACACCTCTTTGACAACGAAGCTCTCTGATTTGTCTGATAAAGAGAACATTCGTATGTACATTATGAAGGATTTCACGGACGGTACTGACGCTCTCCGTCAGTTGAAAGCAAAGCGTTCCGAAACCCTTCGTGAAATTGAGAAGAACTATATCAATGTGATTGCGAATGTGGAATCCATGAAGAACGCAAAGACGGCGGTTGAGTATCTTGAGAAGCTGGGGTTCGACCTGTCCGCTCTGATTGAAGCTGACAATCACCCTGTTACTACCGCACTCACTGTGGAGGTAGATACCAAGTTTCTGTTTATCGGAGGTGAAAAGAAATGACAATCAATGAGTATCAGACCGAAGCTCTCCGCACTGCGGCTGGCATGAACCACCCGAACAATGACGAGATTCTTCTCAACGGCGTTATGGGTCTCTGTGGTGAATCCGGCGAGTGTGTGGACATGGTTAAGAAGTACCGCTTCCAAGGTCACGAGCTGGACAAAGCTCACCTCGCAAAAGAGCTGGGCGATGTGGCGTGGTATCTCGCAGTTACCGCCCACGCTATCGGCTACGACCTCGAGACGGTGTTGCAGATGAACGTAGACAAGCTCCGCAACCGTTACCCGAATGGGTTCGAGAAAGAGCGCAGTCTTCACAGACAGGAGGGTGACGTATGACACTGGCAGAACGTATTGAGAAGTTCAATAACCTCATGGGTGACATTGTTCCCCCGGAGGTCAAGAAAGACCTGTTGGAGAAGGGATTCTTCACCGCTCCGGCAAGCACTAAGTATCACGGTAATTATGAGGGTGGTTTGTTCGACCACAGCTACATGGTAGCTCACTACCTCAAGAAGCTCACGGAGGAGTGCCGTCTTGACTGGCAGAACCCTCGCTCACCTCTGCTGGTTGGTATGTTCCACGACCTCTGTAAGATGGACAACTACCAGCACCCGGTCATTGCCGAAACTCTCGGCGGCGAGGAAATCAGAGACGATTCCAAGTGGGAATACGCTATGGACACTCTGCTCAAGGGTCACGGTGATAAGTCGGTTATGGTGCTGGCACAGTATTTCAAGCTCACCGAGGAGGAAATCATGTGTATTCGCTATCACATGGGAGCTTTCTGCGATAAGTCCGAATGGAACGATTATACACGAGCAGTGCATAAATATACAAATGTTCTGTGGACACACCAAGCCGATATGCTCGCTTCTCATGTAGAGGGGGTGTGAGGTATGGTGGCAAGAATCCCGAATTTGGAGCTTCTGCTCTATAAGGCACAACAGGCTCTCGTCCATGACCCGGACTTCGTTCAGAAGATTGCCGAGATTAAGGAGAATGATAGCCGCAAGAAAGTCTACCTCGATTTCAGTGTTGAGTGTTTCTCACAGATTTGGGGTAGCACCTGTACCGGGTTCGATGTGACCGAAGCTGGTGAGCCTGTTATGGCTGGTTCGGCTATGACCGAGGAATACACCACCATCGTACATGAGAAGACCACAGATACCTACTGTGTGTTCTTCGGAGACCGCCCTTGCTACAAGGTGGATAACCCGAGCAACGAGTTTTACGAGGACATGATGAAGCGTCAGATGGCAAGCCTGTCTCGAGCCAAGAACCGCTATTAAGGAGGAGTGAGCGATGATTAAATTTGAGAAACCCGATGTATGGGGCTGGGAACACGCTATCCGAGGAATGAGAAATCCCCTCAATAGCTGGGAACGCTCCGACAGCTACCCGGCGGTTGACTGCGGCAAGTGTGGAATCATCGACCGAGAAGGTATCTGTCACCCGAAGGAGCATGACTGTACTCCGTATGAGTGCTATGCAATCGGTGACAATGATAAAGACCTTATGACCCGGCTCATTCGTGGCGGCGCACCTCACCGTAAGTTCCTTCGTCAGATTTTCGTATCGGTGGATATTACCGCTCCTCTCTATTGGTGGAAGGAGTTCGATACATACAAGGTCGGCACGACAGCTAATAGCTGTTCCACCATGCACAAGATACAGGCAAAGGAGTTCACCTTCGAGGACTTCTCCTGTGAGCATTTGGACGAGCCGAGCAAGGCGATTCTCGGTGTTGTGATTAACGAGCTTAACAACAATCGTGGCTGGTACAACGATTACAACAGGCTCGTGAGTGAGGGTGATTTCACCGATGTTGAGCGTAAGCAGTTTTGGTGGAACATGATTCAGCTTTTGCCCTCCTCTTTCAATCAGAAGCGAACGGTCACTATGACCTACGAAAACCTTCTGAATATGCTGGAATATCGCAGAGGTCACAAGCTGGACGAGTGGCGTATGTTCTGCGATTGGATTCTCACCCTCCCTCATGGTTCGCTCTTGAAGGAAGGTGTGGGTAATGAACAGAGCTGAACGGCGTAGGCAGAAGAAAGCCGGAATAAAGGTGCAGAAAGAACCCACTCTGAATCTGAAAGTCAGTGATTTCGACCACATGGTCTCTCATGCGGAGAAGTCAGCCAAGGAAAGAGCGACAGCGGCGGCAATCCACGAAATCGACCGACAGATTCTTGAGCATGACGAAGCCTATTCTCTCGACATTGACGCAATGGTGCTGTGGACGCTTCATGTTTACCTCGGGTTCGGTAAGAAGCGTCTCGAGAGATTCTACCGGGATATGTTGAAGGAACACATTCACATGAGGGAGGTCTACGAAATGGACGATACCTACCCGGAACGCTACAAACTCAAGGAGCTTTGCAATGTCGATGTGGAAGCTCTGAATAATGAATTTAAGGAGGTTATACACAATGTATAAGTTGAAGAACGTCAACGGCAGAGTGAACGCTCTGCTCCGCACCGGGAAGGATTTCGTAAAGAACAACCTCTCCGTGTCTGCGGCACAGCATATCATTGACACTGGTAAGCTGGTGGAATCTGACAACCCGGACTACCCTATCTGTATTGATAACCAGTGGTATTTCGAGGGTGTCGAGGTCAAAAAGACAGCGAAGAAAGCCCAGTTGAGTTCCATGTATGGGGAAATGAAGGAGGGCAAGTAAATGAGCCGAACTTTCTACTCCGAGTATGTGAATCATTGTCTGCGATTCTATGCTCGACACGACAGACCGAAGTTCCACTCGGAAGCAGACAAGCATAACTGGGCGGCGTGTGACAGCGCACTCAAGTCGTTCTCCGATAATGACCGAGCAATGCTCCTGTATATCTATCGTGAGGGCGATACCGTCCTGGACAATATCTATCAGTTGGCGAAGTCCAAAGGTATCTCACAGGACAGCATTTGGAAGCTCGTAAATGAGCTGGAAAGAAAGGTGGCAAAGCGGCGTGGTTTACTATGACAATATTCCCGAGGAATTAAAGAAACTCGACCAGTGGGTGTGTGCGAATGATGGAAGCAAAGTCCCTATGAAAGCATGGGAGAACGAAGCCGCTTCCTCAACCAACCCGGAAACATGGTCTGATTTCGAGACTGCTCTCGAATCGTACAACCAGCACTATTACGACTACTGCGGTTTCGTGTTTGCGGACAATGGGTATGTCGGGATTGATATTGACGAGGGGTACGATGAAGACGGTCTTATGAGCGTCCTCGGGGCTGATATTGTCGGTAAGTGCCACAGCTATACGGAGAAATCCCGGAGTGGGCGTGGATTCCATATCCTACTCCGTGGAACTCTCCCCTTCAAGGGCAAGAACAATCTTGCTGGCGTGGAGATTTACAAGGCGGCTCGCTACTTCATTATGACCGGGAACACCCTTCTCTACCGAGAAATCATCGAAAACCAAGAAGCGATTGATTATGTTGTGGAGAAATACTTCCCGGAAGCTCGAGAGACCTCCGATAAGGTGGTTGTTGGGCGAGACAAGATATACGCCCCTGTATGGGAAGAACCTGTCGTAAATGGGCGTGTGAAGCTCCGTCCAGTCTATCCGAGAATCCCGGACGGAAGCCGCAATATCTGTCTCACCTCCCTCGCTGGTATGCTCCACAATCAAGGCTATTCCAAGTCACAGATTTACGAGGAGCTGTTGTACGCCAATACGGTTGCCTGTGACCCACCTCTTGATAGGAACGAACTGCGAACTATCTGCAACAGCGTCACGAGGTACAAGCGATGAAGATTAAATGCTGTAAGGACTGCGTTGCTCCGAAGCGACACCCCGGCTGTCACGGTGTATGTCCCGAGTACCTATACGAAAAGGCTCTGTGGGAGGAAGAAAAGAAAGTCATTCGTGAGGAACATAGGCGATTCAGTGAACTATATGAGCAACGCTCCGAGGGTGTGCGAAAAGCATTAAAACACAGAAGACGATAACTTGCACAGAAAAGATAAAAATTTATCTTTTAGGTATTGACATTCAATCTTGTATGTGTTATCTTATAATCACAGCAAGGCAAAAACTTATCCAATAAAGATTAAGGAGGATTTTATCATGGAAGTTATGAGAAACATGACTATTGACACTGAACTGTTTGAACTGGGAGACATTATCTCCTTCACACTCACCACAGGGGAAAAGGTTAAGGCGAAAGCCATTCGTGAGACCCCGAACGGTATGCTTTTCATCACCGTTGATTGTCTCAAGGACGAGCAGAAAATGTTCGAGAATCCCGGCAGAGCCGAAAAGGTTGACTACGAACATTCCGACCTTCGCAAGAAGTTGAACGGAGAAATCTTCGAGAGCTTCCCGGAGGAAATCAAGGGTCGCATGGTTGGTATGCGAGTAGGTCAGACGAACTGCTTTGATATGCTCCGTATTCCTACCGAGCGTGAAATCTTCGGAGAGAACCCTTACGGTAAGGACGAGCCTGTATCTGTTAGACGCTTCTACGGCATGGAGAACCGCCGTGAGCGTATCGCTTTCCAAGGCTCGGAGACAGGTACATGGGAATGGTACTGGTTGCAGAATAAGGTTGAGGATTCCGCTTCCTATTTCGCCACTGTCGGCGGCGACGGTCTTGCGGACTACACCAACGCTTCCGATTCTTGTGGCGTTCGCCCGGTCTTTCTCTTATCCTAAAATCTCGCCCCCTTGTGGGGCGAGTTCAATAAAGAACGGAGGTGAATGTCGTGCAGACAAGATGTGAAGACTGTAAGAAAAGATGTGTCTGCCACGCTTGCCCTCTACATAATCAATGCCGCTACACTTTGAGGTGTAAATACTCAAAGTGTTACTGCGGAAAATATAGGAGGTTATCAGAAAATGGAACAGAACAAAATCTGTCCTCTCCTCACGACTAACACTGTCGTAGACGAGAATAACACCGTGAAAATTGGCACACAGCCTATTTTCTGCGTAACCGAGCAGTGTTCGTGGTGGTTGGAGGACAAACAGAAATGTGCAATCGCAGTTATGGGAGGTAAGAAATAATGGCATATTACATGAATAAGAGCGTCCCGGCGAAGCGAGGAGATATTTTCTACATTTCCAACTCCAAGTGCTACGCCACAGACCCGAGTAATGCAGAGGGAAGACCAGCAATCGTTGTCTCCTCTGATAAATTGAATGAACACGCAGATGTTGTCGAGGTGGTCTATCTCACCACAAAGGAAAAGCGTCTCATGCCTACTCATGCAGAGGTGCTGTGCAAGATTCCTTCAACCGCTCTGTGTGAGACCATCTACACGGTCAATAAGGACAGGCTGGGCGATTTCGTCCGCACCTGTACCGATAAGGAAATGGAGGGTGTCAATGCTGGAATCCTCTGCTCACTCGGTATCGCCGCTCCTGTGGTCGAGGGTGAGCCTGTTGACAACTCTGTAATGGTCGAGAGGAATCTTTACAAGCACCTCTATGAAGACCTTCTCAATAAGGTAATGGCGAGGTGATAAGTAATGCAAGAGCTTTTCGAGACACGCAACGGTCGTGTCATTATGGACGAGGACTTATCCTCGAAGATGTATCTGATTAAGCAATATCACCCCGAGAAAGCAGACGATACCAGCTCCGGGTTTGAGTGGTCTGAAATGGGTATGGCAAACCTGTTCGGTTTGCTCTACTCTCACGAAGCTCGCTACTGCCCGGAACACAAGAGCTGGTACACCTATCACGAGGGAGCATGGCGTAAGGACGAGGGAGCAATTCTCGTGTCCGAGAAGATTAAAGATTTCGTCCGTCTGATGATTCTCTACTGCGGAGAAATCGAGGACGATGATACCCGAAAGTCCTACACCGGGTTCGTCAATAAGATGGGTGACAGGCGTATGCGAGATAGAATCCTCAAGGACGCAACAGGTGAGCTTCGTATCTCTGCTGTGCAGTTTGACGCAGACCCTTATCTCATTAACTGTCTTAATGGTACATACGACCTTCGAGACTTCTCCTTCCGGGAACATAGCTGGGACGATTTTCTCACCATGCAGACAGCATTTAGCCACACTATCTCCAAGACGGTTAAGTGTAAACGCTGGGAGAAGTTCATTAAAGAGGTCACACAGAATGACGAGGACAAGGCAGACTTCCTTCAAAGAGCTTTGGGTTATTCCATGCTGGGTATGAGCAACGAGGAGTGTATGTTCATTCTCCACGGTAAGACCACTCGTAACGGTAAGTCTACTCTGCTCAACACCATCGAGACCATGCTCGGTGACTATGCCAAGGTTGCCCCGGTCGGTATGATTTGCCGTGGAGACCGTCAGAAAGACGCAGAAGCCGCAAGTCCTACCCTTGCCGGGTTGAAGGGCAAACGCTTCGTCACAATGTCCGAGAGCAACGAATACGGCAAACTGGACGAGGAGAAAATCAAACAGCTTACAGGTGGTGAGGAAATCTCCGCTCGTGCGCTGTATCAGTCGGCAATCACATTCAAGCCGCAATTTACGTTATGGCTTTCCTGTAACGACCTTCCGATGGTAACGGACAAGTCTCTGTTCGCTTCCGAGCGTATCAAGGTGGTAGAGTTCAACCGCCACTTCTCCCCGGAGGAACAGGATACTCACCTCAAGGACGAGCTGTGTGAGCAGTCCAGCATGAGCGGCATTTTCATGTGGCTGGTGCGTGGGTATATCCACTACAAGGAACGTGGACTTGCAATGAGCGGTAGTCTGAAATCGGTTGTCACCAAGTACGAGCGTGATAATGACCTCGTATTGCAGTTCCTCGAGAACCGCTGTGAGCGTGTCCCGGAGGAAAGCTCGCCAACCGTTATCAAGGCGAAAGACCTGTACAACGCTTTCAAGATTTGGGCGAAGTCCGAGGGTGCTTATATCCTGTCGGCTCGTAAGTTCAATTCTGAAATGGAGCGTCACCCGGAGTGGTTTGACAGGAAATCGACCTCGAGCGGCTATGCAACCTATTGTGGTCTGAAATTGAAGGAGGTGCTGTAATGAGCGACTTGAAGATTTTTACCGATAACATCGAGCCTACGGCTCTGAATCAGATTTATACCCTTGTCAAACAACCAGCTTTCGCAGATTGCAAGGTTCGTATCATGCCCGATGTTCATGCTGGGGCTGGTTGTGTCATTGGCTTTACGGCTGATTTGGGGGATAAGGTCATTCCGAACATCGTTGGCGTTGACATTGGTTGCGGTATGCTGACCGTGGAACTGGGTAAGATTGACATTGACTTCGATTATCTCGACAAGGCTATCCGGGAGAACGTCCCAAGTGGTCGTGAAGTAAACGAGACGGCTATCTATCCTACCGAGATAATTGAATACATTCGGTGCTATAAGGCACTCAAAGACCCGGAACGACTGGTTCGCTCCATCGGTTCTCTCGGTGGTGGAAACCACTTCATCGAGATTGATACTGATTCCGAAGGGGTAAAATACCTCGTGATTCATACTGGTAGCCGCAATTTGGGAAAACAGGTTGCCGAATACTATCAGAATCTTGCCATTGAAACCATGCAAGGTAAGGACGAACTCATTGCTATGCAAAAGAAACTGATTGCCGACTATAAGAAGCAAGGGCGTAAAGCAGAGATTCAGAAAGCGATTGCCGAGCTTCATAGAAAGTTCTCCCCGAACCCTCTCGGGATTCCGAAGGAGCTGTGCTACCTCACTGGAAAGCACCGAGAAGATTATCTCCACGACATGAAAGCGTGTCAGCATTTTGCGGCAACCAACCGATATGAAATCGCAAATCGAATCGTCAGCAGTTTGTTCGGAAGTGACATCGCCTACTGGGATTTGCCGATGTTCGAGACCGTTCACAACTACATTGAGTTTGGAACGAACATGGTTCGCAAGGGGGCTATCTCTGCGAAAGCTGGTGAAAAGCTCCTCATTCCTATCAATATGCGTGATGGTTGTATCATCGGTATCGGCAAGGGTAATGAGGATTGGAACTGTTCAGCTCCTCATGGTGCTGGTCGAGTAATGAGCCGCAGTAAGGCGAAAGAGCTGGTTTCTCTCGAGGAGTATGAGGATTCCATGAAGGGTATCTTCACCACATCTGTCAGCCGTTCCACCATTGATGAAAGTCCGATGGCTTACAAGACGATGGAGGAAATCATTGCCAATATTGCGGACACCGTAGAGGTCGTGAACATCATCAAGCCTGTGTACAATTTCAAGGCAAGCGAATAAGGAGGACATTGTTATGAATATGGTTTGCAAATGCGGCGGCAAGGAGTTCTTCACCGAGGAACACGGCAATCAGACCGGGCTTTACTGCTCTGCTTGCGGTAAATGGCAGAAATGGCTCAAGAAGGACGAGATACGACTTTTCAATCATGGTGTCAAAGTAGAGAACGCTTCTCTGCTGGAACGTCTCAAGGCTCGTATCGAGGAGAGTGCAATCAAGGTATCTACCGTCAAAGCTCCGCACACCTACATGAAAGCTGTCGGCACGAGGGAGCTTGAAAAAATTCTCGAGGAGGAGCTGGGAAATGAAGACACGAAACGACATACTTGCTGAATACGTCCGCAGTCGTTACCCCGAGATTGAAAAGACCTTTGACTTTGCCGCCTACTCTGCTGGTGTGGCTCTCAAAGAGTTCGGCAGATGTATCAAAGAAGCGTTCGGAGGTACTGATAAGGAGGTAGACGATGTTTGCGATTCAGAACATTAAGACCGGGAAGTTTTTGTATGGCACAGACTACCGATACCGTCCTCCTCACCAGCGTACCAGCAACACGAAAATGCTCACTTACAGCTCTATCGCAGAAGCCGCACACGACTTTTGGGTTAAGAGGAAGTGCGGCAAAGATTACAGAATCGTTGTGCTGAAATCGGTGGAGGTTAAGCGAGTGATTGACTACCACGAGAGCAAAAACTTCATTTAACACAAAGCGGATAAGTATTTATCAAAAACGACATTTACCAAACTATCTGAAAAGGATTGAAAAACAATCTTTTCATAAGAACGAGTTATTCTTATTATTACAGTAGTTAAAGTAGCTGTTCTCAAGGTATTGCGTGTAACTTCCTCTATATAGAAAAATCCCTATATATAGAAGTTATACGCAAAAATAGATTTTCAACTACTTCTACTACTGCAATAAGAATAAGAAGAAAGGAGACCGAAATGGATATAGATAAACTGTTAGCAGACAGTTCCGAGGAGACTGTTGCGACTAAGGAGACTGTTTCCAGCGAGGAGAATGTCGGAACGAAAGCCGTTGCGACTACTGGAAAGAAAGAGACAAAGCCTAAAAAGAAAGGTAAACCGAGGGGTGGCAACTCCCCTGTGATTGGTACGAATGGGTTCAACCTTGACGCTGGGGACAATGCGAAGTTCTTGAGCGTCAACATGGCACTGTTCAATATGCCAAACATTGATATGGAAAGTGAATCGGAGGTTCAGCAACGACTTTCCGACTATTTTGCGTTGTATGCGAACGCTGATATGAAACCGACTGTTGCTGGTATGGCGATGGCGTTGAATGGCATGAGCAGACAGACGTTGTGGGCTATTACTCATAATGCTCCTGTTGGTGGGAATGGGTATAAGACAGCGTTGCCGCCGGGTGTTGCCGACCTCATTAAAAAGGCGTACTTTTTGCTCGAAAATTTGTGGGAATCCTACATGAACTCCGGCAAGGTCAACCCGGTAGCTGGTATTTTCCTCGGCAAGAATAACTATGGCTACCAAGACAAGACCGAGTACGTTCTCACACCGAACCAGCAAAACGACAACGACTATTCCGCTGATGAAATCAGAGAACGCTACATTGCAAGCGACCAGCAGAAGCGACTTTCAGCAAGCAACTCTGACGAGGACACGAGCGACTAAGCGACTTTCGCTCACGCTCCGACTTTCCGACTATCAGCCGAGCGACTTTCGACTTTCGACTTTCGACTTTCGACTATGAAATTGCTCCGGGATTTCCCGGGGCTTTTTCTATGCAAAAATTCACGGAAATTTTCAGAAAATCAGCCAGACACGGCACTCACCTCTTTACCTCTTTAATGCATTAAAGCAAAATACACCCCGGGCGGCGTGGGTGAACGTGTTCGGCGGCGTTCCTTCTATATAATGCGAATTTTGCGCCCGGTGCAATTCGTAAATTTAGAATTTATGTGTTGACAATTCGTATAATAAGAATTAGAATAACAATAACAACACAAACAAGATAAATTGCCAACACGAAAAAGATAAATTTTTATCTAAAAAGTATTGACAAACAATCTTGAAAGTGTTATTGTATAGTCAAGGCAAGACAAGAAACAACACAAATAAGATTATATGGAGGTTTTCAAAATGAAAAGATATGAATTAGCACCGAACGGAACACAAAAAAGTTTCTATGGGAAAGCCGTTGTTGAAATTGACAACGCCGGGAATGAAACGCTTTACAGCTATAACACCCCTATTATAAAGCGGCTTGTAAATGGTTCGCTTGTTAGGTTGTGGGGCGGTTGGAGTAACACCACCGGGAAGCATATAAAAGCGTTTTGCGGTTTGAATAAAGCCGGGTTTGTGGGGCTTGAACACAAACCAACACCACAAGAAAAAGCGGCGGCGTATAACGGTACACTTTACAGATAATGGAGGGAAAGAAAATGAAAGTTAAAACCACACGAAAAGCTATTGTAAACGGTTCTTATAATGTTAAATGTGCCGGGTATTGCGATTTGTCCTATTTGCTGAACAATCATTCACCCATTGCGTACACTTGCGGCGTGTACGGTTGGAATTTTGACGTTTATGAGGTTTACGGCGTTACGATTTGCACGGGTTATAGAAATATGCCGGGTGCAAGGCTTCAAAAAATTAGTGAATACGAGGAAAAAGCCCGGGCTATTTTGAGTGGGGAAGATAAACGCCCATTTGAAGAAAAGCAAATAGCCGTTGAAAACCTTTTGAAAGAATTTTGTAAATTGAACGGGGGCGTTATTTATGAATAAATACAGCTTTACGAACAACGGCAAAACGTGGGAACGTATCACGAAAAAGCAAGCCCGGGCGGCTTATAACAACGGTTTAACCGTTCTGTTTTGCCCGGTGAATATGCGCCCCTTTACGCCGTGGCATTTAGAAATTGACGTAAACAAGAATTTTGAAGGTTATAACGGTGTTTCTTTTGAAAAAGCCGTGAACGCTTTTGAAATTTATAATTGCACCGACAACGAAACCGGGCGTTATACGGCGTTTTATATCCCGGTTGTAACGGTTGATAGATTCACCGGGGAAACGCCCACGGCGAACACGTTGGGAACGGTTAAACAATACAATTGTAGCGTTATGGAGGGTTAAAAAATGAAAAAGTTTGAAAGTTTATGTAATGAATACCGGGAAAACAAGCGTTTAATTGAAGAATTGCAAGCTATGAACGATTCTATAAAATCGGATATTCTTGCAATTATGGGAAACGATGAAACGCACGTTGAAGGGGCGGCAAAAGCCACAAATAAAACAGTTGTTTCAAGTCGTTTTGATTCAACCGGATTTAAAAAAGAATACCCGGATTTGTTCACCGAATACAGCCGGGAAACAAGCTATAAACGCTTTTGTATTCTGTAAAGGGGGTTTTATTATGACGCATTATAAATTTGTTTCGTGGGACATTCCCGCATTTGAAACGATTTTAACCGGGCGTATTCCGGCGGCGTTGCTTGCCGCTGATAATGGAAATTTACAGCCGTTGAAAGATTTACACATTGCAACACAAACCCCGATTTATAAATGTTCCGGCTGGTGTATTCCTTTTGCGGAATATATGCGCCGCTTTTGGGTGAAAACAAAATATTACGGCATTATTGAAATGTACGCATTGAATAAAACAGATATTAGAAAAGAGTTGAAAAGTAATATAATTGAAATTATGGAGGTTAAAAAGAATTGATAATATTGTGTATTTTAATTTTTCCGTTCGTTGTGTTAGCTGATTTACTGAAAATGAATAAATGATTTTACAGCCCCGGTTATATGCCGGGGCTTTTTTGTGCGTGTACCGCCGCCCGGTAAACGTAAAACATAATCAAGAATAGCCGCCCGGGGTGAACGTGGCAAGCCTTGAACGCTTGTGAACGTGTCCCGGGCTTGTGTTGTTTGTGGGCGTGGGTGCATTGTGTCCGGCGTTCACCGTGTCCGGCGGCGTGGGTTGTTCGGTTGTTCGTGTCGTTGTGTCCGGCTTGCGTTGTGGGGGCGTTGTGGGGCGTTTCCCGGGGCTTTTGTGCGTGGGTGTATGTTTATATGGGTTTACCGTTTCCCGGGCTTGTGGCGGCGTTTTCGGGGCTTGTGGGTACACCCCCCGGGGGGATTGACAAGGGGCGAAACCGGGCGAGGGAGTACGCTGAATATTCTCAAAAAATAAAAAGACCCTATAAAAGATAATTACTTATCCTATCAGTGTTGACAATCTTCCTTTCTCGTGCTATACTCGTATCACAAACAATAAACAGGAGGTCAAAACATGGTTAAGAATAACATTGAAGTTGATGTAAAGGTGAAGCTCCTCGAAGCTGGGAAGACACAACAGCAGTTGGGTGAAGAAATCGGCACTACTGGGCAGTACATCAACCGAGTTCTCAAGAAGAATGGTGGAATCGTGAACGACACCTTCGTGAAAATGATGGACGCTCTCGGTTATAACATCGTTCTCACCTACGAAAAGAAGGATTGAAGTAGTTAAAGTAGTTGAAAACAGCATTTTGCGTGTAACTTCCTCTTAGTACACGCATATATAGCAAAAGTTACCGCAATTTTTGATTTTCTACTACTTTTACTACTTGAGGAGGTGAATATCTCGTGAAAGCGATTGGTTATATCCGTGTATCTACGGAGGAACAGTCTGCGGACGATAAATACGGTATCGAGGTACAGAAACAGGCGATTTCTGATTATGCCAACAGGAATGATTTTGAAATTGTATGCTGGCTGACCGATACAATCAGCGGTGCGAAGGACAACCGACCGGAACTGGATAAAATTCTATACAATGCAGACCAGCTCCCGGCACATGAAGCCGTGATTGTGTTCAAGAATGACCGTGTTGCTCGTGACACAAAATTGTATTTCTATTACTTCTACACGCTCGAGAAGCGGAATGTGAAGCTGTTGTCCACCGAGGAGCATTTCTCGGAAGGTGATGATTTCGCCAACATCTACCGCTCTCTGCTGATGTTCGTTGCGGAACAGGAGCGAAAGAACATCGCTCTGCGTACCGGGCGTGGGCGGTCTCTCAAGGCTCAATGCGGTGGGTACTCCGGCGGCAACAAACCGTATGGTTATTACTGCGTAGACGGTATGCTCATGCAGAACCCGGAAGAACGCCCTATCGTAGAGACGGTATTCCGAGAGCATGACGAGAATCACACCTCTTTGCTGGACATTTGCGAGATTCTGTACGATGGTGGGTATCGAACCCGAAAAGGCAAGAGATTTCAGCCGTCCACCATTCGAGGAATCCTATCTAACCGCCCCTTCTATGAGGGTAAGTACAAATATGGAGACATGGGCTGGGTACAGGGCGTACACTCCCCGATTCTCCCATTGGAGGTGTAGAAATGAAGAAAATGCTATCTATTATGCTTGCCGGAGTGCTTATGCTGGCGGTCTCCGGGTGTGGAGTTGAACCACAACACAAGGTCTCGTATGTCAGCGGAGAAAAGCTCACTGTTCTCGAGCAGTACGATTGTGTGGCTGTCTATACGCAGTACACCAACGACAGCTCCGAAACTGCTGTCCCGGCTGATGAAGTGTCGGTCAAAGCATTTCAGAACGGTGTCGAATTGTCACCGCTTGTCCCGACAGGTGACAGAACCAACGGTTATGTGCAGTGCGATTCCAGCGTACAGAGCGGCACGACCGCTGATGTGGTGTGGCTATTCGAGCTTGACGATGATTCTACCGTATCGGTGGAGCTGTCCGGCGGCGAGAAAGTCGAAATCCCATTGACAGAGGAATGAGCCTATGTGGGTGCTGGCAATATTGATATTTCCCTTTGCGGTACTCTATGAGATTGTGAAAATGAATGAGCAGTCTCACCACCGAGGGAAACGAAAACGAAGAAAAAGATTTTAATGACGAGGGTGCGTTATCGCACAGAGATTTAATTCTCTGAACGGTGACGCACTCTCTTTTTGTTTGGAGGTATTTATGAAAGAGTTACTTGAAAAAATTCTCGGGCAAATCAAAAAGACACCCTCCGGTGTAAGAGCCTATGAGGATTTATACCATATCTGTCTCGAGACACAGAAGACAGACATTCCCCTATCCGTGGAGTATCTGAAAAAGCTGTCAGACATTATCGAGAATCGGATTCCGCAGTCTGAAACAGACAAGGAGCTTCGCTCCCTGTTCATGCTTCACAAGAAGGTTCTGCTTGCCGCCGCTCCGTTTGATTTTGAAAGCTATCTGCTCTATGTCGAATGGGAACGTGAGCCGGACAAGAAGTTCTATGTCCCTCGCCGTGAGGTCATGCACCCTGTCGTACAGGCAATGCAAGATTTGATTGACGATAGGCTGGACTTACTTACGATTTCCATGCCGCCCGGTACTGGTAAGTCCACTCTCGGTATCTTCTTCCTGTCGTGGGTCATGGGTCGATTCCCGGATTCACAGTCCCTTGCTTCTGCTCACTCGGGTATGCTGACACGCTCCTTCTATGACGGTGTGTATCAGATTATCACCGACAGCGAGTACCTGTGGGCTGATGTGTTCCCGGGAGTAAAGATGGCGGCAACGAACTCCAAGGAGGAAACCATTGACCTTCACAAGAAGCACCGATTCTCCACACTCACCTGTCGAGCAATCAATGCTTCATTGACTGGTGCTACTCGATGTGACAAAATCCTCTACGCCGATGACTTGTGTTCCGGCATTGAGGAAGCTATGAGCAAGGAGCGATTGGATAAGCTGTGGAGTGCCTACACCAATGACCTTAAATCTCGAAAAAAGGAAGGTGCGAAGGAAATCCATATCGCTACCCGATGGTCTGTCCATGATGTTATCGGTCGATTGGAGAATCAGTACGGCGGTGATTCCCGAGCGAAGTTCATTGTTCTTCCGGCACTGGACGCAGACGGTGAAAGTAATTTCAATTACACCTACGGTGTCGGATTCAGCCGCCACTATTTCGAGGATATGAGGAACAACCTTGATGAAGCGTCTTTCAAGGCTCTGTTTATGAATCAGCCTATTGAGCGTGAAGGTCTGCTCTACGATGTGGACGAACTGCGCCGATATTTTGAGCTTCCGGCAGAAGACCCGGACGCTATTATCGGTATTTGTGATACCAAGGACAAGGGTTCTGACTACGCTTTCCTCCCGGCGGCGTATGTGTACGGTAATGACTACTACATTGACGATTGTGTCTGTGATAACAGCTTACCGAACATCGTTGACGCTCGATTGGTGGACATACTGCTCCGCTGTAAAGTCAAAATGTGCCGTTTCGAGAGCAATTCCGCTGGTGGTCGTGTTGCCGAAAAGGTGCAGAATGAGGTCAAGAAGCGTGGAGGTATCACTCGCATTACGACCAAGTTCACTACTGCCAATAAGGAGACAAAAATCATCGTCAACAGTGCATGGGTCAAGGAACACTGCCTGTTCAAAGACGATAGCCTGTATAAACGTCAGAGTGATTACGGTCGCATGATGGATATGCTCGGCTCTTACACCGTGGCTGGTAAAAACAAGCACGATGATGTTCCCGATGGTATGGCTATGCTGGCAGAGTTCGCACAAAGTCTGTCCGGCGCAAGGGTTGAGGTATTTCAGAGACCGTGGTAACACAAGAAGTGTTACTTATCCACACTTTCCACACAATTATCAACATATTGTATGCACTATAGTGTTGACATACACTATATAGTGTGTTACAATGTAAAGCGTAATAGTGAGTAATTTATGCTCACTCAAATTTTAGAGACAAATGGGTGCATGATTGCACGAGGTAATTTAGACCTCAAGCAGTCATGCACCCATTTTTTGTATGCAGAAAGGAGGAAGGAACGTGGCACATCAAATTGACGAGAGCAAGCCGAAGTATCTAAGTCAAACACGATTTATGAGCGGTCGGCGCATTATTAAAACCAGCGTGACAGAAATCACGGACGAAAACGTGGTCGATGTTCTCCGTAAGGCTCTCGCTACTCACGAGTTGAACCGCAGTGAGATTGACTACCTGTGGAAGTATTACCGTGGAGACCAGCCAATCAGAAACCGTGTCAAAGACGTTCGCCCCGAAATCTGCAATAAGATTACCGAAAATCGTGCAAACGAAATCGTGTCCTTCAAGGTTGGGTATCTGTGTGGCGAACCGATTCAGTACGTCAGCCGTAATGGTGGCGAGGAAATCGTAAAGCAGATTAACACCCTCAACGAGTATATGTTCGCAGAGGACAAAGCCGCTCAAGACCAAGAGCTTGTCGAGTGGCAGATGATTTGTGGTACAGCGTTCCGTCTTGTCCTTCCCGATGAACCGGGTGAGGAAGACGAAGCTCCTTTTGAGCTTTACACTCTCGACCCGAGAGACACCTTCGTTGTGTATTCAAACGAAATCGGTAACAAGCCGCTGATGGCGGTTAAGTACAGCAAGGACGATAACGAGATTTTCCACTACTCGATTTATACCGAGAATCGCTATTACCTCGTGGACGGAGACATTTTGGTGGAATCCAAACCTCATGCCCTCGACATGATTCCGATTATCGAGTACCCGGGAAACAATGCTCGTCTCGGTTCTTTTGAGATTGTGCTTCCTCTACTGGACGCAATCAACAATGTGGAAAGTAACCGTATGGACGGTATGGAGCAGTTGGTACAGGCTTTTATTAAGTTCATTAACTGCGACATTACCAAGGAGGAATACGAGGAGTTCTTACAGCTCGGCGCAATCAAGGTGAAGTCCGTGGACGGACAAGCCGCTGATGTTGGTGTAGTCACCACAGAGCTGAATCAGACACAATCGCAGACCCTCAAGGACGATTACTACAACGCAATGCTCACTATCTGCGGTATGCCGAACCGTAACGGCGGTTCTTCCACAAGTGATACTGGTTCTGCCGTGTTGCTCCGTGATGGTTGGTCTGACGCAGAAGCTCGAGCAAAGGACAGCGAGAATGTCTTCAAGCGAGCAGAAAAGAAAATGCTCAAGCTGGTTCTTCGTATCTGTCGAGACCTCGGCGGTCTCACGCTCAAGTTGAGTGATATTGATATGAAGTTCACTCGCCGTAACTACGAAGCCATTCAGAGTAAATCTCAAGTCCTTATCTCCATGCTTCAAGAGCCTAAGATTCACCCACAGTTGGCGTTCCAGCATAGCGGAATGTTCTCTGACGCTGAATCTGCTTACAACATGAGCATGAAGTATTACGAGGAGCAACAGGAGAAAGCCGCTGAACTGGCTAAGAAGACCACTCCCGATGATTCCGGGGACGATGATAATGACCCGGACAATAACGATATTTAAGCGGTAAGCCGCTGTGAATATAGGCAGAGAAGCCTTAAATCGCAATAGTCAGAGAAGACTTAAACCGCAAACATTGTCACAGAAGACATTAAAAGACAGGAGGATTTCAACATGGCAAAAATTGACATTAGCAAGATTGACGGCTATGCCGACATGACCCCGGAACAGAAAATTGCCGCTCTTGAAGCGTTCGAGACAGAAGACCCCGATTACAGCGGATATGTAAAGAAGGATATTTTCGATAAGACAGCTTCCGAGCTTGCGGCTAAGAAGAAGGAGCTGAATGAAAAGCTCACCGAGGACGAGCAGAAAAAGCAGAAGGAACAGGAGGAACGTGAGGAGTTACAGTCCAAGTACGACAAACTGCTCCGTGAAAGCGAAGTTTCCAAGTTCAAGGCAAAGTTGCTCGGCATGGGTTACGAGGAGAAGCTGGCTGACGCTACCGCAGAAGCAATGGCTGATGGTGATACCGAGAAGGTCTTCGCCAATCAGAAGAAACATCTTGAGAATGTCGAGAAGAAGGTTCGTGCGGAAGCCCTTAAAGATACACCGAAACCGACCCCGGACGGAGATTCTAAGACAATGACCCTTGAGAAGCTCCGCAAAATGTCTCCACAGGAGCGTTATGACTATTCTGTGAAGAATCCCGAGGACTACAAAGCCCTCTACACCAATAACGATACAGGAGGTAATGAGTAATGGCTCATAAGATTTATGACAATTTCTATCTCTCCAACGAGGTAGAAGACCAGTTCAATTCCCACCTCGATTTACAGCAGTTCTGTACTGTTGATAACTCTCTCGTGGGTACTGCTGGTATGAAGCGCAAGATTAACGTCTACAAGGCTACCGCTGGTACGGAGAAGCTGAAAATGGGCGAAGGTAACACCAAGAGCATTGAGGTTTCTTTCACCCCGGAGGAGTACGAGATTCAGCTCGCACAGAACAAGTTCCAGTATTATGACGAACAGGAAATGACTGACCCTATGCTCGTTCCTGTCGGCACTCGTCACATGGGTACTGATATGTTCAATACCGTAAACGGCGATGTGTACGGCGAGTTCAAGAAGGCTACTATGGTCGTTCCTACTGCGAAGATTGACTTCGCCGCATTTGTAGACGCTGTTGCCAATCTGAACATCGAAAGCACTGACAATCAGCCGGAGAAGGTTGCTCCGCAGACTTTCGCTTTCGTACACCCGGGCGATACTGCCGAGCTTCGTAAGAACCTCGCAGAAGACCTCAAGTATGTGGAAGCGTTCGCTCGTGCTGGCTACATCGGTACTGTTGGCGGCGTGAACATCTACACCAAGAAGGACGCTACGAAGGGTACTATCGTGGTTGCTACTCGACAGGCAGTTACCATCTTCAATAAGAAGGGTGTCGAGGTTGAGACTGACCGTAACGGCGATATTCGTCAGAACACTATTTGGTCTCGTAAGTATTACCTTGCGGCTCTGACTGACGCTACCAAGGCAGTCAAGATTTTCAAGGGTACTGCTACTGCCACTGCGGACACTACGGTTTCCGAGGGCAAGGTTTACTACGCTAAGACCGACAACGGCTACATCGTTGGTAAGCCTAAGACCAACCCGAAGACCGAAGGTTTCTACGAGATTGCCTAAGTAAAGGAGGTGGACAACATGACCGAGGAAGAAAAGCTGATTGCTCTCAAAGCGATGGTCGGTGGTTCGGACAGTGACGAAGTGCTGTCCACCTATCTCAAACTGGCTGGTCGTAAAATCATCAATCGAGCATATCCGTATGATTCCAGCGTAACGGAAGTTCCGGCACAGTATGACACTCTCCAATGCGAGATTGCCGCTTATATGCTGAACAAGCGTGGCGCGGAGGGTCAGACCTCTCATTCCGAGAACGGTATCTCCCGAAGCTATGAAAATGCTGATATTCCTTCCTCAATGCTCAAGGTGGTTACTCCTCATGTGGGGGTGATTAAATGAGAATGATGGAACGAAACAAGAGCAAATTCTTCTACGCTCTGTACAAAGAGAAAGTCCCTAAGACGGACGAATACGGAAATGTTACAGGGGAATATGAAATCATTCGAGACAACCCGGTAGAGTTCTCCGCTAATATCTCTGCCGCCAAGGGTGAAACAAGCACCCGACAGTTTGGAGAAAGCGAGAGCTATGACAAGGTAATTGTCATGGGGACGGACGCTCCCCCTATTGACGAGTACACAGTGCTATGGGTCGATAAAACGCCACAGGTTGATGAAACCGGGGCTTTGGTTACGAACGATGATGGTGAGGTCATTACTCCTCACGATTATATCGTCAAGAAGGTAGCCAAGAGCTTGAACAGCGTATCGGTTGCGATAAGCAAGGTGACTGTCAGTGGGTAGAAAAGTTATCTCATTCGGATTGTCAACGAGTGAAATCAACCGAGCTATGAAAGAGCTGGCTGATTACAAACAAGAAATCCTTAGAAAAACAGAACTCCTCCGAGAGAAAGTAGCCGAGCGGCTGGCTGATGAAGCGAAAAGCGGATTCAGCGGTGCAATCGTTGACGAGCTTATTCTCAAAGGAGGGCAAACTTCTCCACGATACGCACAAGTCGATGTGTCGGTTGACAATCGAGGGTCGGTTACTGTCGTTGTCGCAAGTGGTGAAGACGCTGTGTGGGTTGAGTTTGGTGCTGGTGTCTATCATAATGGCTCTCCCGGTTCGTCCCCTCACCCTCACGGTGCGGAACTGGGAATGACAATCGGTGGATTCGGTAAGGGTAACGGCAAGAAAGAAGTTTGGGGATTCTACGAAAATGGCGAATTGAAGCTGTCTCGTGGTACTCCGGCTCGTATGCCGATGGCTCTTGCAATCACCACCGTTTGCAATGATATTCAGTCTATCGCAAAGGAGGTGTTCGGGTGATTGACATTGAGACAGAGGTATTCAGTATCGTGTCCGCAGAGGTGCGAAAGAAATACCCGAAAATCTATATGACTGGCGAATATGTCAAGTCTCCACCTTCCTTCCCTTGTGTCTCTCTCATTGAGACAGACAATCAAGTTTATCGAAACACTCGAGATTCCGGGTGTATCGAAAACCACGCACAGGTGCTTTACGAGGTCAATGTCTACTCTAACAAAACGAGTGGTAAGAAGACTGAATGTAAAGCAATCATCGCTCTCATTGATTCCAAGATGGAAGCACTCGGTTTCACACGAACCCTTATGAACCCTGTTCCCAACGAGGAAGACGCAACGGTTTACAGAATGGTGGCTCGATACAGGGCTATCGTCTCTAAAAACAAAACTATTTATAGGAGGTAAACAAGCATGGCTATTAGCACTTACAAGATTTTTCTCATGCAGAAGAACACTGCCGCATGGGAGAAGCTGATTGACATTAAGGAGTTTCCCGACCTCGGCGGTGCACCGGAAATGCTGGAAACTACCACTCTGTCTGACAAAATGCAGACTTACATTCCGGGTATTCAGTCCCTCGATTCTCTTGAGTTCACTGCGAACTACACTCTCGAGGAGTACAAGAAGCTGAAAGCACTGGAAGGTACGGAGAAGGAGTTTGCCGTTTGGTTCGGTGGTACGGAAGCTGGCGATACCGTCACTCCTACTGGTGACAGCGGTAAGTTCAAGTTCAAAGGCTCTCTGTCTGTTTATGCTAACGGCGGCGGCACGAATGAGGTTGTCGAAATGACTATCACTATCGCTCCGTCTACTGTTATCAGCATGGACGCAGAGTAAGGAAAAATAAGGAGGATAAATCATCATGGCAAAGCAGTTGAAATTCACTTTCAAGGATAAAGAATATGTCCTTGAGTTCACTCGCAGAACGGTTACGGAAATGGAAAAGAAGGGCTTCGTTGCGGCAGAGGTCGAGAACAAGCCTATGTCCACTCTCCCGGCACTGTTTGAAGGTGCGTTCCTCGCACATCATCGTTTCGAGAAGAAGGAAGTTATCAACGAAATCTTCTCCCACATGACGAACAAGGAGGAGCTTATCGGTAAGCTGGCAGAAATGTACAACGAGCCGATTATGGCACTGGTCGAAGAACCCGAGGAATCTGAGGGAAACGTAAGCTGGACAGCGAGTTGGTAAGTGATTCGCTGTTGACAGATGAATCCGCTAACAAGGGGAGCGAGCGTGAGAATCGCTCTGCTCCCCCTTCTTATTCGGAGATTTTTCTCGCAAAGTTCCCCTATTACTTATCAATAGGCATGACGGAAGAACAATACTGGGATAGAGATTCCACTCTCGTGAAGTCCTACCGCAAAGCGGAGGAGCTTCGCAAAGAGAGGGTCAATCAAGAAATGTGGTTACAGGGTATGTACATCTATGACGCTATTTCTCGTCTGTCTCCGATTCTTCGTGCTTTCGCCAAAAAGGGAACGAAAGCCCAACCTTATGTCGAGGAAGCATATCCCATCAATAAAAAGACGGTGGAGGAAGCAGAACTCAAGAAGGAAAAGGCTAAGTCTGAAAAGGGTCTGCGCTATATGCAAGCGTATATGGTACAGGCAAATAAGCAGTTACAAGAAAGGAAGTGAGTTTTATGCCTACTACAATCGAACAACTCGAATTGGAAGTTCAGTCGAGTTCCACCTCGGCTGTCGCTGGTATAGACGCTCTTTCCGCTTCTTTGTCCAAACTCAAAAATGCAGTTAGGGGCGGTGTCGGATTAACAAGCGTTGCAAATCAAGTACGCAATCTCGATACCGCCCTTAAAAGCATGGATAGTTCCGGGGCAGACAAGATTGACAAGCTCGCTTCCAGTTTGGAAAAACTGAAAGGTCTCGGCAGTCTCAAGATTTCGTCTTCCATCGGAAATCAGCTTCAAAATATTGGCAGTGCCGCCGCTTCCCTCACTGGTGTAGATTTCAGTGCTATGGAGAAGCTGGGTACAGCACTTCAACCGTTGAACAATCTGAACGCTTCCGGGCTAAAGTCCACTATCAATGCGCTCAATAAGTTACCGAAGCTGGCAGACACCCTCGACAACATGGATATGACTAAGTTCACCAGTCAGATTCAGCAGTTGTCTACGGCTCTTGCTCCGCTGACAAATCAGCTCAATGCTGTAACTGCGGCGTTCAATCGTCTTCCTACGAACATTCAGAGAGCTATTACCGTCACGAACAGAATTTCGCAAGAGAACAATAAGGCGGCAAATAGTTACATGAATCTGTATGCCAAAATCAAAATGGCTATGGGTGTTGTGCGTACTGGTGCGAGAGTAATCGCTTCGTGGATAACACAGTCCAACCAGTACATTGAGGATTTGAACCTGTTTACCGCTTCTATGGGTAAATACGCAGAGGAAGCACAGAACTACGCAGAAGCAGTCAGCGAAGCTCTCGGTATCGACCCGGGCGAGTTCATGCGAAATCAAGGTGTGTTCAACACCATCATTAGCGGTTTCGGCGTGGCGAGCGATAAAGCGTACCTCATGTCCAAGAACCTCACACAGCTCGGCTACGACATTTCTTCGTTCTTCAACATTTCGTTTGAGGACGCAATGCAGAAGTTACAGTCGGGTATCTCGGGTGAACTTGAGCCGCTTCGTAGACTGGGTTACGACCTGTCTGTTGCAAGACTGCAAGAGGAAGCTCTTGCTCTCGGTATCGAGAAAAAGGTCTCTGCTATGACACAGGCTGAAAAGTCGCAGTTGCGTTACTACGCAATTATGACACAGGTAACTACCGCTCAAGGTGATATGGCTCGTACTCTGAACGCTCCGGCGAACCAGCTTCGTGTTTTACAGGCACAGGTTACGCAGTGTGCAAGAGCTTTGGGTAATATCTTTATCCCGGCTCTGAACGCAGTATTACCGTATGCAATCGCTTTGGCGAAGATTGTCCGTATGCTGGCAAACTCTATCGCAAGTCTGTTCGGATTCAAACTCCCGGAGGTAGATTATTCCGGCATTTCTGCTGGTGCTTCTGCGGTTGGCGATTTGGCTGACAACGCCGGGGACGCTTCCGATGGACTGGGTAAAGCCGGGAAAGCGGCTAAGAAGCTGAAAAATGCTCTGCTCGGTATTGACGAGCTGAACGTCCTGTCTAAAGACGATAGTTCCAGCGGAAGCGGTAGCGGCTCGGGTGCTGGTATCGGCGGTGGGGATTTAGGCATTGACCTTCCTACCTACGATTTCCTCGGTGACGCAATCACTTCCAAGGTTGACGAAATCGTTCAGATGATTAAGGACGCTATGTGGGAAATCACGGCTGTTATCAGCGGATTCTTACTGGCAATCGGTACTATCCTTGTTGTCACTGGTGCGAACATTCCTCTCGGTCTCGGTCTCATGGCTGTTGGTGCTGTCGGTTTAGCGGCTACGGTAATGGCGAACTGGAACGGAATGTCGGAACGGTTGGCGAAGGTACTCACCCTCGTTACCGGGGTGCTGGGCGGCTTCCTGTTGGCTATCGGTGCTTTCCTTGTATTTTCGGGTGTCAATGTACCGCTCGGTGCTGGTCTCATGGTGGCTGGTGCGGCGGCTCTCGGTACTGCGGCTGTAATTAACTGGAAGTTCCTCAACGGAGACCTGTCGAACGCTCTGTCCATTCTCACGGCAATCGTGAGCGGTGCGTTGCTGGCTATGGGTGCATTGTTCGCCTTTACTGGCGTTGATGTTCCTCTCGGTATCGCATTGATGGCGGCTGGTGCTGTCGGCATGGTTACAGCAATCGGTCTTAACTGGGATTCGATGTCTGACCCTCTCCGTAGGACAATCGGTATGCTCGAAACCATTGTTGGAGGTGCATTACTGACATTCGGTGCAATTCTCGCTCTGACTGGTGTAAACGTTCCTCTCGGTGTTGCGATGATTGCCGCTGGTGCGGTTTCTGTCGCTTCGGCAGTAGCTTTGAACTGGAACTCCTTAACAGGTGATGTTCAAGAATCCGTACTAAGCATTGTGGCTATCGTGAGCGGTGCTTTAATCGGTGTCGGTGCAATCCTCGCTCTGACAGGAGTTGCAACCGGGCTGGGTATTGCGATGATTGCCGCTGGTGCTGTCGGTCTTGCCGCAACGGTCGGTTTGAATTGGAATAGTATGCCGGACAATATCAGAAAGGTTACTACGAAGATTCTTCTCATTGCTGGGGCGGCTTCCATTGCCATAGGTATGATTCTCGCTTTCACAGGAGTTGCAACTCCTCTCGGCGTAGGTCTTATCCTCGCTGGTGCGGCGGCTCTCGGTACGGCTGTGGCTCTTAACTGGGACACTTTGACAAACAAGCTAAAGGGCGTAACTACTAAAATACTTGCTATCGCTGGGGCGGCGGCTCTTGCAATCGGTATTATCCTGTGCTTCACCGGGGTTGGTATTCCTCTCGGTGTTGGATTGATATTATCGGGTGCGGCGGCTCTCGGTACAGCAGTAGCTATTAACTGGGAAACCATCAAAGAAAAAATCAAGGGAGTTTTTACCAAGATTAAATCAATGGCTGGTTCTCTCGGCAAACTCGCTATCGGTCTCATGCTGTGTCTGACAGGTGTTGGTATTCCTCTCGGTCTTGCTCTCATTGCAGATGGGGTCAAAGACTTCGCTACTGGAAAACCTGTTAGCTGGGGTTCGATGGTGAGCGGAATTAAGGAAGCTCTCGGAAATATATCTGACGAGTGGAACAAATTCAAAAAGAAGGTTAAGAACAGCAAGCCTGTTCAATTCCTTGCCGAAGTAAAAAACAATGCTTCGGAATGGTGGGACAACGTAAAGGGTTGGTGGTCTGACAAGACGAAAGACGGTCTATCTCTTGAAACTGGCGTAAAGCTCGTAAAAGATGGCTGGTCTTCTGTGAAGAACTGGATTGGTAACATTCCGGCTGTGAAACAGGGTGTCGGGCTTCTGAAATCCGGCTGGTCTACCGTGAAAAACTGGATAGGCAACATTCCTACCGTAGACCAAGCTGTCGCACTCGCAAAGAGTGGCTGGCAGACGGTCAAGGGCTGGATTGGCAATATCCCGGGAGTATCGCAAGCAGTAAGTCTTGCGAAATCCGGCTGGAACTCTGTAAGAGAGTGGGTCGGTAATATCCCGGTTGTCAGTCAAGGAATCTCGTTGCTGAAATCCGGCTGGACAACGGTTAAAAACTGGGTCGGCAATATTCCTACCCTGTCCCAAGCAATCAATCTCATTAAGAGCGGTTGGCAGACAGTAAAGGGTTGGATTGGTAACATTCCTACTCTGTCCCAAGCAATCAGCCTTATCAAGAGTGGTTGGACTACGGTTAAGAATTGGATTGGAAATATCCCGGTTCTTTCTCAAGGTATCAGCTTACTCAAGTCGGGTTGGACTACGGTTAAAAACTGGATTGGTAACATTCCTACGCTTTCGCAAGGAATCTCGTTGCTGAAATCCGGCTGGTCTACCGTAAAGAACTGGATTGGTAGTCTTCCTGTTATCGCTCAAGGTATTTCGCTTTTCAAGTCCGGGTGGACAACAATTAAGAACTGGATTGGTAGTCACACCGTAGGTGTCGGTATCTCTCTATGGAAAAACGGTTGGAGTTCTATCTCGAGCTTCGTTGGTACTTCGGTATCTGTCGGTATCTCGCTTTTCAAATCCGGCTGGACTTCTATTGAGAAGTTCTTCGGACTGGCGAACGGCGGCGTGAAGATGTTCGCTTCCGGCGGTATCATCACTCCGAATATGTGGAAAGCAATGCCGAAATATGCTGGCGGCACGAACCGAGCGCATGGCTCTATGTTCGTTGCTGGTGAGAGCGGTGCGGAGTTGGTAGGTCATGTAAATGGCACTACCGAGGTGCTGAACCGATTCCAGCTTGCTTCTGTCATGCACAGCTCCATCGTGAGCGGCATGGCACAGTTCTCCGGGTACTGGCAGTCCATGTCTCGAGACATTGTGACTTGTGCGAACGGTATTATCAATGCCGTTGTCGTAAGTACCGCCGGAATCAACGATAACCTCGTGCTGGCTTCGGCAAGCGGTTATGACCCTTATAACTCGCTGGCACAGACGGTGTACGAAGATTCCAAGAAATCCTATGACGGTGCATATTCCGATGATTCGTGGTCTCGCAATATGCGTGAGTTCTACCACGAGTATGTCGAGCCTACACTCAAGGAAATCGCTACCGATACCAAGAGACAGGCAGACAAGAAGGAACAGACCATCGTAAAGGTCGGCAACCGTACAATCAATGACGCTGTTACCACGCAGAAGGAAGCGAACGGTTTCAGCTTCACCGAGTAAAGGAGGTGTGTAGCGATGGCATATTTAGCGATAAATGGTTATGAGCTACCACCTTGTAAACGAGGTGTGAGCGTAGTCGTAACCACCGTGGTTGACAGCGGACGAGACGCTAACGGTGCTGTTGTAGGTCAAAGAGTTGGGCGAGACCAGTACAAGATAGATGGGCTTGAGTGGGCGTGGCTCACTGCGGCTCAATGGGAACGGATTCTCTCTATCTTGAGCAATTTCTTCGTCTATGTCGAATTTAATGACCCTGTAACAAATAAACGCAAAACCGTAAGAATGTACTGCGGAGACCGTACAGGAGAACCCTACTGGGTGACAGAAGACGGTACTCCAACGCATTATCGGAATTGCAAGGTAAATCTTATCGACACTGGCGAGTAAAGGAGGGGTTTTATGCAGAAAGTATCGAAAGCATACAAAGAAAGCATGAAGTCCTCTCTCCGTGAGAGAGCATACATTATGATTTCTTTCGGACTTGTGAACCAAGAAGCACAGGCGAAAGCTACGGTCGATAATGGCAGTTATGCCTACTACTCGAACAAGGACAATATCTTCGGAGAGCATATTGACGATACAGTCTATGCCACTCTCGAGGAAGAGTTCACGAAAGTAGATGGCTCTATGTTCTTTCTCCCTCGGGCTACCGAGGGAGGGAGATACTATGATACCGGGATTGTCTCGGACAAGCTGGTTTCCGAAGTTCGATGTGAAGTGGTTATCAGCTTGAACACAATCGCAACGGATTTCAAGGGTCTCACGATTAACTTCGGTGAGAATTACCCGGTCGATTTCGATATTGTCGGAAGTACCGGGCAGACCATTGAGTTTAGAGGGAATACAAAATCAAAGTGGAGTACCGAGGAAGTATTGGAAAATACAACCTATATCAAGCTGGTGTTCTACAAGATGAAGAACCCTCAAAGCCGTTTGCGTATCTACTCTATCATGTTCGGTTACGGACTTGTGTATTACAACGATTCTGTTATGAGTTCTGCTCTTGACAGTTACGTTTCCCCTATCGGGGCTGATGTTCCGCAGTTCGATTTTTCGGTAACGCTGAAAAACTACGACCACTACTTCAATGTGGATAACCCGAACTCGGCTATCAACTACCTCGAGACAGGACAGGAAATGGATATTATGTACGGTTATCAGACCCCGGGTTCTGACACTATCGAGTGGATTCAAGGAAACCACCTGTGGTGTTCCGAATGGGAAAGTGACGATAACACGGCTACAATCCGTTGCCAAGACATTTTCCGCAACATGGACGGCGAGTATATGAAGGGTCTGTATAGTGCCGCTGGTAAAAGCTACTACGCACTGGCAGAGGAGATTTTGAAGGACGCTGGGATTTCCGAGTATTATATCGACCCACGTTTGAAGAAGCTCTACTCTAACAACCCGATTCCGAGAGTGAAATACAAAGAAGCATTGCAGATTATCGCAAATGCCTGTCGATGTGTTCTCACCCAGTCTCGAGACGGCAAGGTTCAAATCAAGTCGAATTTCATGCCGAGTGCTTCCATCGCAACCAACGGCGAGGAGACCTACTCCAATGCCGCAAACGTGCTGACGGACACACCGAAGGTCGAATATGCAACCCTCGCCGGGAATTATACCCCTACCGATGGGACGATGTTCTTCCTTCCGAGAAACGGCAAGGCGGCTCTGACAACCGGGTATGTCTCGAAGGAAATCTCCGGGGCAAACGGAACATTCACAAAGAATCCTGTCGTTACTATCACGATGGAAGCGATTCGAGCTTATTACGGTTTGAAGCTGGTCTTCGGTACAGCTCTCCCGGCGGCGTTCACAATCAGAACGTACAAGGGTGGCGAGCCTGTAAATGAATACCCGGTTGAGAAAGACGAAATCAACACCACTTCGATTATTCTTCGAGATTTCGATGATTTCGATGTGATGAAGATTGAGTTCACAAAAACCGCAAAGCCGTACAACCGTATCGTACTGAATTATTTCAGTTTGAGTGATGTTGTGGATTTCACCATGAATCGCCGGGACATGACCTCCTCCCCGAAAGCTATCAAACAGGAGCTTATCAAAGAGGTTATCGTCCCATGTTACACCTACCAAGAGAATAATCGAGAAGAAAACCTTGTCTATGAGGACATAGATGTAGTCGCTGGTGAGGTCGAGACTTATTACATTCAAGACCCTTCCTATGGTTATAAGGTGAAGCTCGATGAAGTCGAAGGTAAGGCAACCGTAGTGGCATGGAGTAACTACTTCGTTACCATCAAATTCAATGTCACTGGCTCGTTTAAGCTCGAGGTACAGGGTTATCGGTACAAAATCGTTGAGAAGTACGCTACGGTGTCTCTCAATGCTCGTGGTAAGACAGTCAAGTGGAAGAATCCTCTGATAAGTAATACCACGATGGCGAATGAGCTTGCCGCATGGCTGGCTGATTACTACACAGCCGGAATCGAGTACGAATACGATACTCGAGGAAATCCCGAGCTGGACGCTACCGACATTGTGTATCAAGAAAACGAGTTTCACGATGGTATGAGGGTAAATATCTACCGTCACACTGTCAATTTCAAGCAAGCATTTTCGGGTCGAGTAACCGCCCGAAGGATTGGAGGTTAAAATGTCGTGGTCTACACCGAAAACCGATTGGAACGGTGAGACTGTCGATGGTGTTTACACCGGGGACAGATTCAACGCCGTGGACTTCAATCGAATTAAGAACAACCTCGAATACCTCCGTGAGTTGGCTATCAAGATGTATGACGAGTTCGCTATTCAGTCTGTCGGAAGCGATAAGACCGTAAAGGACTACTTCTATGCTGATGAAATCAATGCACTGGAAGCGAACCTCGTTACCATCAATACCCACAGTCTCAAGAGGTCTTACGGCACTGCTCCTACCTATGCCGCCAATGGTAATACGATGGATTTCAAAGAACTCAATCGTTTGGAGGGAGCAATCCTTGACCTTTACGACAGGCTCACCAATGAGAGTGAGGGAAGGAGGACATTCACATGGAATTTTGGTATGAAGGGAGGGTTATAAATGGCGTGGAAATTACTTCCTACTGATTATACGGACGCTGTTTGGAGTGGTCTGAAAAGATACACACAGGTCGATAACTCCGATGGTACGGTATCGTTCAACGATGTTACGACCTACACCAATAAGGAGAAATCCTTCTTCGGTGCGAAAGACGCTAACCGTATGAACGAAGCTCTGAACTACATCATGTCTATGCTGGAAAACGGCACGAACTTGTATGAGGAGTTTCAGACCTACTTCACCACGCAGAAGGAGCTTTTCAAAAGCTCGGGTGATAGTTCTTATCAAGAGCTGACCCAGTATTTCGTAAACCTCAAGGCACAGGGCGATTCGTCTTTGGCACAAATCGAAAAGACCTATGAGGAACACATGACTACCTACGAGGGCGAGCAGACTGCGGCATTTAACACATGGTTTGCTGGTATCAAAGGTAAGCTGAACGAAGATATTGCCGGAAGTCTGCAAAATCAGATTACCGAAGTAGACGAGCGTTTGGCGGCACTGGAACACATGACCTTGAAGAACCTTTTCACTGTACCTGTTGCGATTGACAACACTGGTACTACGCTTCTTGCTGACGATTTGGGTAATGCAATCGTGGCAGATTGGAAATATAAGGAGGAATAAAAATGAGTGCAATCAGTATTGAAACCAAGAAAGTGACGGAACTCACGGCGTTCACCACACCGACCGATTCGTGTCTGATTCCGATTCACGATGGCACAGGCTTGAAGAAAATCACCTTTGCCAATTTCAGAGCCAAGGCGGTTGAGGGTACGGAAGCGAAAATCGCTCCTCTGCTCTTTAACAACGCCGGGGCGCACAATGCAATTTACCGTGGCAAGTCGCTGGGTAGCACCGTGACTACCGCACAGTATGCCGCTATCAAGGCTGGTACATTCGATGATTTATACATCGGTGATTACTGGACTATCGGCGGTGTCAACTACCGTATTGCGGCGTTCGATTACTACCTCAACAGTGGCGATACGAGCTGTACCACCCACCATGTAGTTATCGTGCCGGACACTTGCCTGTACAACGCACAAATGCACAACACCAGCTCCGGCGGTTACGAAGGTGGTGCGACAAATACTACGGATGGCGGCTATGTTGGCTCGGATATGTACAAGAGCAATCTCGAACAGGCTAAGACCACTATCAAGAGTGCGTTCAGCGGTCATGTTCTGAAACACAGAATCTATCTGACGAACGCTGTTGCGAATGGTCGTGCTTCCGGCGGCGCATGGTGCGATTCCGAAGTTGACCTTATGTGCGAGCAGATGGTCTACGGCAGTGGTATTTTCTCCCCTGTTTCTGACGGTAGCAATGTCCCGGCTAACTACCGTGTCGAGAAATCCCAGTTGCCGCTGTTCCAGCACGAGCCGAGCCGTATTTGCAACAGAAATAACTGGTGGTTGAGGGACGTTATTACCGCTTCCTCTTTCGCCTATGTCGGCGGCAACGGTAGTGCGCACTGCGACGCCGCTTCCTATTCTCTTGGCGTTCGCCCGGCTTTCTGTATATCTTAAATCTGCGCCCCCTTGTGGGGCGCACAAGGAGGTTTATTAACAAGTGTCTGTATTGAAATCGAAACGAAAACCGTCACAGTTTGAGGTATTTCATCACCTCAACAAAATGCGTAAGGAGGTCACGGATTTACTGCTCCGTGATTTCGGGTACGACCTCGACAAAGCCGTGAAGAAAGTTGAAACAACCTTCGGCGGCAGACCGTATGAGGAGTTATCACCCGATGAAAAAGTCCGATATGAAAAGCTCATGGAAAAGAACACTGCGTTTGCAGAATGGTTCATCGCAGACGAGCGAAAAGTGATTGTTGATTGTCTGCGTAATATCACCGAGGAGGTATATGTTGCAAACAGCATTTACCCAACCTACCGGGAAGAACTGATTGAGCGTAGAGTTCACCAAGACCGAGCAGTCGGACAGTGTTATAGGCTCACACAGGAATTGCAGTATGCTATCGAGACCCTTCCTGTCGATGTGAACAAGTACCTTCGTTTCGCTGAAATGATACAGACCGAAATAAACCTCCTTAAAGGTTGGAGAAAGTCTGACAACAAGTTCAAGTCGGCTCTCCAAGAGGGTAATCTCTGATTCCGCTTCCAATTTCGCCAATGTCAACAACAACGGTAATGCGAACTACAACAACGCTTCCAATTCTAATGGCGTTCGCCCGGATTTCGATTCTGTGATTGAGTAGCCTATCGAGCGTTTCACAGACAGAGAAAGGAGAGATTATCCTTCCGTATGGTAAATACTAAATGCGACACCTCCTATTACGATAGCCGAGGTTATAAGCGCAAGATATTTGATGGAAATGTTCTTTACGAAAGTAAAGCTAAAGCAATGAAAGGTAGTGATTGGAAACCACAGGTACAGAGGTTTAACATGACCTATCTGTTGGAGTTATCGAAAATGCAACGAGACCTTGAGAACATGGAGTATGAGTTCTTACCAACTACAAACTTCACCTTGCATGAACGAGGAAAGCTCCGGCGTATTACAGGCGAACAGGTTCAAGACAGAATCGTGAAACACGCTCTCTGTGACGAGGTTTTGAATCCTCTGATTGAACCACACCTCATTTATGACAATGGAGCAAGCGTTGTCGGAAAAGGTATCGCTTTCACTCGTAAGAGGTTGCTCACCCACCTTCGGAAATATTATGCACAGCATGGTAGCAACGAAGGGTACATTCTTCTGATAGACTTCTCGAAATACTACGACAATATCAGACATGATGTGTTGTTGAAGTTGTTTGAGCAGTATGTCGATGATGAACACGCCCTATGGCTTCTGCGAAAGACCGTAGAACGCTCAAGGATTGATGTATCGTACATGAGCGATGAAGAATACGAACACTGTCTCGACAGGTTGTTTGATTCTCTCCTCTATCAGTATATGAACCCGAAGCTGTTCACAGGCGAAAAGTTCATGGGGAAGCACCTTAATATCGGAGACCAAGTGGCACAGACCGCCGGAATCTCTTACCGAATACGAATTGATAATTATGTCAAAATCGTTCGAGGTGTGAAATTCTACGCTGGCTACATGGACGATAGTTATGCTATTCACGAGAGCAAAGAGTTCTTACAGGAGCTTCTTGAGGACATTATCGAGATAGCGAACGAACTCGGAATCACGGTCAATACCCGGAAGACGAGAATCTGTAAGCTCTCCGAGCATTGGCGATTTCTTCAAGTTCAATACTCTCTAACGGACACCGGGAGGGTGATTCAGAAAATCAATTCCAAACGGCTTACCGCAATGAGACGGAAAATGAAGAAACTCGCTCCGAAGCTAACAGAAAAGGAGTTTACGGACTTCTATAAGAGTTGGTTTAAGAATCATTACAAAATAATGAGTAAGAAACAACGAAGTAACATGGACACCCTATTCAATCAATTAAAGGAGGTAACGAAATGTACACTATCACCCTTGCCAATGGCAAAAAGCTGACCGGGCTGGATATGAACGGCACGAACTATGTCAGCAAAGAAAAGGTGGACGAGACTATTTTCAAGGATAATCTCTCTACCATGAAGGTCTCCGATGAAGAGACCGAGACTACCTACACTGATATGGTCTTCATTCAGCAGATGGAATGGGCTGACGGCACTTTCTATCTTGCGTTCCGTGAGAAGACCAAGGAGGAGAAGCTGGTAGCCGCTCTCAACGCAACCTCTAATAGTATCACCGATGTACAGGTGGCACTTGCGGAAGTATACGAAATGGTTTTAGGAGGTAACTAACTATGGCTAAGATTTACGTTGCACTGATTCGCAAAGGTCTCAAGACCATTAACGATGTACCCGAACAGCTCCGAGAGGAAGTCAAGAAGCTGTTGGAGGAATAATCATGCTGTGGCGCATTTTGCTATGGCTCAACAGGAAGGAGGTGAAAAACATGGCTGTTATCTATGTGGCACTCATTGTCAAGGGTAAGCGTACTTACGCAAGCGTTCCGGCTGTTCTCAAGGAACAGGTAAAGGAAATGCTCATTGACCTTGAGCTGGAAGACCTTATCACTGAATAAGGCGGCATGAGGGAGGGTCGCTCCCGGCTCTCCCTCACATTCTAAAAGAGGAGGACAAGAAATGTGAACATTGAGTTCAATCAGATTCTTACCTTCGTCTCCGTTGTTGCCGCCGTGTACTTTGCTTTCAAGAGCAATAGTCGAGCCAATAATGACGAGGTGAGCAAGAAAGCACAGGTTGACGCTATTCTGTCTCAAAAGCTGGATTCTATCAGTGATGATACGAAAGAAATCCGCAAGGAAATCACAGACGTTAAGGTAAAGGTCAACGACCTGTCCGAGCGTGTCGTGATGGTTGAGCAGTCTACGAAATCCGCACACCACCGACTTGACCGATACGAGGAAGAAGAAATCTACCACGGTAAGCCAAGAAAACGATGGTGGGTATGAAAGGGGTGATACCCGATGAACCATTCAGATTTTGTCAAAACCGTTGCGGCGTATATCAAGAAGTACGCCCCGGTGTACGGAATCGAGGTCGTGTCACCTATCATCGCTCAAGCGGTGTTGGAAAGTGGCTACGGCACTTCCGAGCTGGCTGTAAACGCTCATAACTACTTTGGTCTGAAATACCGGGAAGGTCGTTGCAAGACCTGTATCGGTATCTATCACATGGTGGGAAGCGAGCAGAACGCAGACGGTAGTTACACCAGTTCTGCTATGCAGTGGTGTAAGTTCAAGGATATGGAAAACGGAGTTATCGGCTACTTCGATTTCATCAACATTCCGAACTATAAAAATCTCAAAGGCGTTACCGACCCTCGGAAATACCTTGAGAATATCAAAGCCGATGGCTATGCTACGTCTCACAAGTATGTGGACAACCTCATGCGTGTTATTGAGACATGGCATTTAACCGATTATGACAAGAAGGAGGAAACAAAAATGAGCAACAGTCCTTTGGTGGTCTACACCAAGCTCTCCCCGAACCATTCCGGGCAGAGAACCCATTCCATTGACCGTATCACACCGCATTGTGTAGTAGGTCAGCTCTCCGCAGAGAGTATCTGTGGCTGTTTTATCAGCACCTCTCGACAGGCGAGTTGCAACTACGGTATCGGTACTGACGGTCGTATCTCCATGAGCGTTGAGGAGAAAAATCGTTCGTGGTGTTCTTCCAGTCGTGAGAACGACCAGCGAGCAGTCACTATCGAGTGTGCGTCTGACAAGACAGCTCCGTATGCGTTCAATAACGCTGTGTATGCGTCCCTCGTGAACCTGTGCGTTGATATTTGTCAGCGTAACGGCAAGAGCAAGCTCTTGTGGCTGGGCGATAAGAATAAGACCCTTGCCTATGCGCCGAAGTCCGATGAAATGGTACTGACGGTACATAGATGGTTCGCTAATAAGTCTTGCCCGGGAGACTGGCTGTACAACCGTCTCGGCAACCTTGCCGCAGAGGTCACTAAGCGTCTCACAGGCGGCTCTACCGACACTGGTAAGGTAGATGTACCCTCTGACGGTAAAACGCTGTACAGGGTGCAGACAGGGGCGTTCTCGAAGCGTTCCAACGCTGACGCATGGGCGGCAAAACTGAAAGCCGCTGGCTTCGATACCTACATCGTACAGATGGGTAATCTGTACAAGGTACAGGTCGGTGCTTACAGTCAGAAGTCCAATGCCGAGAACATGATGGTGAAGCTGAAAGCCGCTGGCTATGACGCTTTTATCACTACCAAGTCCGGCACTGCGGCTGGTACTGCGAAGAAATCTGCGGCTGAAATCGCCAAGGAAATCTACAATGGTACTTGCTCTGACGCTCGCTGGTCTTCGTGGGGCAACGGCGCAGACCGTGTAAATCGTCTGAAACAAGCTGGTTATGACCCGAGCGAAGTACAGTCCGAGGTCAATAAGCTGTTTTAACCCAAGTAGTAAAAGTAGTTGAAAATCGGTTTTTGCGTAAACTTTTGCTATATATGCGTGTATATAGAGGAAGTTATACGAAAAAAGCCAAGAACAGCTACTTTAACTACTTCAAATATCAAATTTAAGGAGGAAATCAACATGATTAACTGGAAAGTGCGTGTAAAAAACAAGAGCTTTTGGATTGCTCTGATTCCGGCGGTGCTTCTGCTGGTACAGGTGATTGCCGCTGTCTTCGGTTACACCCTCGATTTGGGTGAGCTGGGGGACAAGCTGTTGGCTGTTGTCAATGCTCTGTTCGCAGTCCTCACGATTCTCGGTATCGTGACTGACCCGACCACTGCTGGCATTGGAGATTCCAAACAGGCTCTTACTTACGAGACACCTAAAAAAGAGGACGCAGTTTAACCTACGTCCTCTACTATGAAAACAAATCCGACACAGTGCTTCACGAAAAAGAATGAGTTCGGATTTGCACTATTTGGTGGAGGCGAGGAGAGTTGAACTCCTGTCCGAAAACGCTTCAAAGGGAACTTCTCCGGGCGCAGACGCTTGTTTTGGGATTCCGCATCCCTGTTTCCCTCGTTACCGGCCAAACGTCAAGACGGCAAGTCGGGTAGCTTCATTATGCATGGCGCGCTCAAAGCTTTGCGCGCTCACGTCCGCCTCTCATCGACGCCCCGCTTCCGGGCCGAGGCACTCCCGGAGGGGACGGGTCACGGCTTAAGCCGCGGCCAGAGCAACGTTATCGTTGTTCTTTAATTTATAATTGCCCATTTTAAGGATGGTAGGCGCATCCGCCCGCTATTCCAATCTCTGCATCCCCGTCGAAACCGGTACGCCCCCATAGTTGCCGCCGTTTCTGCGGAAACGGCAGAGTCGCCTTCGGCGAGGCAACTTCAAGGGGGAACCATGTTCCCCCTTGAGGACCCCTTCTTTTTGGAATAAGGAATAAATCCGAATAAACGGCTCCTTATTCTTTATTCTTTGGGACAAGGAAGATTCAGAAAATCTTTTCCTGTATCTTTTTATCTTTTCTTCGGCTCGGGATATTCCTCGCCGAAGGTCTCCACGGTGACCTTTTTCATGACCTGCGGCTCCATGGGACGGTCGTTGCGGTCGGTGCGCGTGCCGGCGATCTGGTCAACGACCTCGATGCCCTCGGTGACGGCGCCGAACGCGGCGTACTGTCCGTCGAGATGCGGGGCGTCCTCATGCATGATGAAAAACTGGCTGCCGGCGCTGTTGGGGTACATGGAACGGGCCATGCTCAAAACGCCGCGCTTGTGCTTGAGATCGTTCTGGAAGCCGTTGCCGCGGAACTCGCCGTAAATGTGGTAGCCGGGGCCGCCCATGCCGGTGCCCTCCGGATCGCCGCCCTGGATCATAAATCCGGGGATGACGCGGTGGAAGATCAGCCCGTCGTAAAAGCCCTTGTTGATGAGGGAGATGAAGTTGCGAACGCTCTCCGGCGCGATCTCGGGGTAAAGCTCGGCTTTGATAACGCCGCCGTTTTCCATTTCGATGGTCACAACAGGATTCATTCTTTGAAATTCCTTTCTTTCATGGCGCGGTCCATGTCCCGCTTCGCGTTGCGCTCGGCGTCCGAATCGCGCTTGTCGTACAGCTTTTTGCCCTTGCAGAGACCGAGCTCCACCTTGACGCGGCTGTCCTTGAAGTACAGCGAGAGCGGCACGAGCGCCACGCCGTCCTGCGCCACGCGCTCGCCGAGCTTGCGGATCTCCCGCTTGTGCATCAGCAGCCGCCGGATGCGCACCGGGTCGCGGTTGAAGATGTTGCCCTTTTCGTAAGGACTCACATGCATCCCGCGCACGAAAAGCTCGCCTTCCCGGATCGTGCAGTAGCTGTCCTTCAGATTCACCTGCCCGGCACGGATGGATTTTACCTCCGTTCCGAACAGCTCGATGCCTGCTTCAAAGCGCTCCAGCACAAAGTAGTCGTGGAACGCCTTGCGGTTGGAAGCGATCTCCTTGATCCCTTCTTTTTTCGGCATGGCCTTCCACCTCCTCCGCCTTGGCAGTAAAAGTATTATACCATACCTGTCAAGAGCGAAAAAGAGAGAATTTCAGTGCCCGCGCGCAGCGAGCCGGGAGAGCACCTCGCGCGACAGGTAAACGCCGCTCGCCGGGCGCGCGAGCAGCAGGCTCTCCTCCCGCCCGGCGATGATCTCGATCTCCAGCACGCCCCAGTTTCTTCCGCCGAGCGCGGCGAAAACGAGCTTTTTGGCGTCCGAAAGGCCCGGGTGCCCCGGCACGCGCAGCGCGAGCGCCCGTTCGTTTTCTGCTTTGTTCCGCATAACAGCCTCCCCAAATCGCGATTTTTCCCCATTATACGCCCCTCTGCCGCCGATAAACAGTGAAAAAAGCTGGAAAAGCCGGGAGAGACGTGGTAAAATACTTTGATACGAAAGAAAAAAAGGAGATCATCCATGGACTATACGGAGAAAAAGCTGCGCCGTCTCAATACCTATGAGGGGATCATCATCAACGTCGGTCTCGACCGCGTGAGCCTGCCGGACGGTTCGGAGGCGTTCCGCGAGATCGTGGAGCATCCGGGCGGGGCGTGCATTCTCCCGGTGGACGGCGAGGGCAATGCCTACTGCGTGCGTCAGTACCGCTATCCCATCGGCGAGCACCTGCTCGAAGCTCCCGCCGGCAAGCTCGAGCGCGGGGAGGACCCGCTCGTGTGCGCGGTGCGCGAGCTTGGCGAGGAGACCGGCTTCACCGCCGGACGCATCGTGCCGCTCGGCGCATATCATTCGTCCCCCGGCTTTTCGAGCGAGCGGCTGTATCTCTATCTTGCGCTCGACCTCTCCCGCGGCGAGGCGCATCCCGACGAGGGCGAGTTCCTTGATCTCGTAAAGCTCCCGTTTTCGGAGCTGCTGGCCATGGTAAAGCGCGGCGAGATCTCCGACGGCAAAACCGCCATCGCGGCGCTGCAGGCGGAGCACATCCTCGCCGGGGAGTAAGACTTGCGTTTTTCCCCGCGCTATGATAAAATTGCCGTGTATCTATGGGCAAAGGGTGACCCCGACCCCGGATGCGCGTCAGGAGGAGTCAACACTTGGAAAGATATAGAATCAGAGGCGGCAACCGTCTGCACGGCGAAGTGGAGATCAGCGGCGCGAAGAATGCGGCGGTAGCCATCATTCCGGCGGCGCTCATGGTAAACGGCAAATGCCGCATTGAAAACCTGCCCCAGATCAGCGATACCGAGGCGCTGCTGCTCATTCTCGAATCGCTCGGCGCGAAGGTCGAGCAGATCGACCGCTCCACCGTGGAGATCGACGCGACGAACGCCACCTGGATGGGCGCGGACTATGACCGCATGCGCAAGATCCGCGCGTCGTACTATTTTGTCGGCTCGATGCTCGGCCGGTTCGGCATTGCCCGCACGACGATGCCGGGCGGCTGCAACTTCGGCGTCCGGCCGATCGACCAGCACGTCAAGGGCATGAACGCCCTCGGCGCGGAGGTCGATATTTCCGATTTCATCACCGCGCACGTCCCCGGCGGACGGCTGCGCGGCGCGAGCGTATATCTCGATAAGGTCTCCGTCGGCGCGACGATGAACATTATGATCGCCGCCGTGCTCGCCGAGGGACGCACGATCATCGAAAACGCGGCGCGCGAGCCGCACATCGTCGATCTTGCCAACTTCCTCAACTCCATGGGCGCGGACGTTCGCGGCGCCGGTACGGACACCATCAAGGTCAACGGCGTGGAGCAGCTCCACGGCGGCACCTACACCATCATTCCCGACCAGATCGAGGCCGGCACCTACATGGCCGCCACCGCCGCCGTCGGGGGAGAAGTCCTGATCAAAAACGTCATTCCCAAGCACCTTGACTGCATCACCGCGAAACTCCGCGAAATGGGCGTCACGGTGGAGGAATACGGCGAATCCGTCCTCGTCCGCTCGACGGGGCGTCTCCGCCGCGCCAACGTCAAGACCCAGCCGTACCCCGGCTTCCCGACCGATATGCAGCCGCAGATCGGCGTGGCGCTCGCGGTGGCGGAGGGGACGAGCGTCATCACCGAGGGCGTTTGGGATCACCGGTATAAATACATCAACGAGCTGCGCAAAATGGGCGCGGCCGTGACCGTGGACGGCCGCGTGGCGGTCGTTGAAGGCGTGGAAACGCTGCGCGGCGCCTCCGTGGACGCGTGCGACCTGCGCGCGGGCGCGGCGATGGTCATCGCGGGCCTCTGCGCCAGAGGAGTCACGCTCGTGGAGGATATCCAGTTCATCGAGCGCGGCTACGAAAACTTCGTCGGCAAGCTGCGTCTTCTCGGCGCGGACATCCGCATCATTGATGAGCCGGATGGCACGGAGCGGGGCACCGCCGCCGCGGGATGACTTTCGTATCCTTTGCCAGCGGCTCGAGCGGCAACTGCTATCTTCTCACCGAGGGGCGCGCGGCGGTGCTTCTCGACACGGGCATTTCCCTGCGCCGCATCAAAACCGGCCTTGCGCGGCGAGCGCTTACGCCGGACGATCTTTCGGCCGTTCTCATCACGCACGAGCACTCCGACCATGTCGCCGGTCTGCCGATGCTGCTGAAGTATTATAAAAATGTGAAGGTCTATGCGCCGCAGACCGTCGCCCACGCGCTCGAGCGCGCCGCGGCGGGGCTGGAAGGGCGCATCGTTCCGATCCCGGTAGGGGAGAGCGTCGCGCTGAAGAATTTCACGCTCACCGCTTTTCCGACAATGCACGACACGCCCGAGAGCGTAGGATATGTTCTGACGGGGAAGGACGCCCGTTTCGGCGTCTGCACCGACACCGGCTGCGTGACGGCGGAGATGCTCGACGCGCTCGCCGGGTGCGACGCGGCGGTGATCGAGGCAAACCACGATGTCAATATGCTCCGCGCCGGGCGCTACCCCGTCTATCTCAAGCGCCGCATCCTGTCCGACCGCGGCCACCTCTCCAACGAGGCTTGCGCGCAGCTCGCCTGCGCTCTGGCAAAGACCGGGGTACGCTCGCTCGTGCTCGGCCATCTGAGCCGGGAGAATAACCGCCCCGGCCTCGCGGAGCGGGCCGTGCGCGAAGCGCTTGACGGCGAGGGCTTTTCCGCGGTGACGCTGCGCGTCGCCCCGGCGGAGGGCGATCTGGAGCTGGAGGTAACGCCGTGCTGCGCGTCCAACTGATCTGCACCGGCAAGCTCAAGGAGAGCTTTTATGCCGCCGCGTGCGAGGAATACAACAAACGCCTGCAGCGCTACTGCTCGCCGGAGATCATCGAGCTTCCGGAGACCGGCGACATAAAGCGCGACGGCGCGGCGATGCTCGCGCGCATCGGCTCCGGCGCTTTCGTCGTCGCCATGTGCATTGAGGGAAAGAGTTGTTCCAGCGAGGAGCTGGCCTCGCTCATGGCGCAGTGCGCCGTGCAGGGAAGAAGCCGCGTGTGCTTTCTCATCGGCGGCTCGGACGGGCTGTCGGACGAGGTAAAGCGCGCCGCGGACGTCCGCCTTTCCATGTCGCGCATGACATTCCCGCACCATCTGGCGCGGGTCATGGTTCTGGAGCAGATTTACCGCGCCTTCAACATCAACGAGGGCGGGAAATATCATAAATAAAAACATAAATAAAAACATGCGGGGCGACCCGCGGGGAGACATCATGGAAGAAACCGGAAAAGCATCGGCGGAGTGGGGGCGTCAGCTCCCCGGCGATCTTTACGAGCGCTGGCCCAAGGACGAAGCGGGCCAGCCGGAGCCGCCGGTGTATCTCTGCCACTGCAAGGGCATCGACATGGACGAGACGATGCTCGTCACGCGTCTGGAGGCGTTCGGCATCCCGTGCCTGCGCCAATACCCCAACGACGGACAATTCGGCAAGCTGATCCTCGGCATCAGCGGCTCGGGCGTTGATATTTTTGTTCCCGCCTCGGTGTGGGAGGACGCCTGCGAGCTGATCCGGGAGAGCGACGATGAAACGGAGGAAGAACAATGACCTGGCGGGAAACTTATGAAAAATGGCTCAACAGTCCGGCGCTGAGCGAAGAGGAATGGAAAGAGCTCGACGCCATCCGCGACGATCCCAAGGAGATCGAGGACCGCTTCTATGCGCCGCTCGTTTTCGGCACCGCCGGATTGCGCGGCATTATGGGTCTCGGCACGAACCGCATGAACATCCACGTCATCCGTCACGCGACGCAGGCGTTTGCCGAGCTGATCGTGGCCGAGGGCACGGAAGCGATGAAGCGCGGCGTGTGCGTCTGCCACGACTGCCGCAACAACGGCGTGGCGTTTGCCCGCGAAGCCGCCGCGATCATGGCCGCGAACGGCGTGCATGTGCGCATTTTTGAATCTCTGCGGCCCACGCCGGAGCTGAGCTTTGCCATCCGGCATTACGGCGCGGAGGCCGGCATCAACGTCACGGCCAGCCACAACCCCAAGGAGTACAACGGCTATAAGGTCTACTGGTCGGACGGCGCGCAGCTCCCGCCCCAGCACGCTGCCGAGATCGCCCGCCGCATGGAAAACTCCGATATCTTCCGCGCTCCGCACAGCATGGACTTTGACGAGGCTGTCGAAAAGGGCCTCATCGAGTGGATGGGCGAGGAGACTGACGAGGCGTTCCTCAAAAATGTCGAGGCGCAGGCCATCAACCGCGATGTCGTCGCGAAGGTTGCCGACGATTTCCGCGTGGTATATACGCCGTTCCACGGCTGCGGCTGGAAGCTCGTTCCGGAAGCGCTGCACCGCCTTGGCGTGAAGCATTTGTACCCCGTCGAGGAGCAGATGGTGCTCGACGGCAACTTCCCCACCGTGAAGAGCCCGAACCCCGAAAACCCGGAGGGGTTCTATCTCGCCATCGACCTCGCCAAGAAGGTGGACAGCGATCTCATCATCGGCACCGACCCGGACAGCGACCGCATCGGCGTTCTGGCGCGGCGCAACGGGGAGTACATCCCCATCACCGGCAACCAGATGGGCTGCCTGCTGCTCGATTACATCATCAACGCCCGCCGCGCCGCCGGCACGATGCCGGAGCACCCCGCGGCGCTGAGCACGATCGTCTCCACGACGATGGTGCAGCGCATCTGCGAGATGAACGACGTCCACTTTGAAGCGACGTTCACCGGCTTCAAGTTTATGGCGGAAAAGCTCGCCGAATATAAGGCGAAGGGCAATTATGAGTACATCCTGGCCTTTGAGGAAAGCTACGGCTACATGATGGGCGATTACGTCCGCGACAAGGACGCCGTGACCGCTTCCATGATGGCCGCGGAGATGGCGGCGTATTACTACGACCGCGGCATGACGCTCATCGACGCGATCGACGAGCTGTATAAAAAGTACGGCTTCTACAGCGAAGAGACCGTGAACCTCTTCATGTACGGCGTGGACGGCCTCGGCGAGATGCGCGCGCTCATGGCGTCGCTGCGCCAGACGCCCCCGGCGGAGGTCGGCGGCACGCCGGTCACCCGTGTGCGCGACTACCAGACCGGCGACGTGGTGATCCCCGGTCTCGGCGTTGTGGAAAAGACGCCCATCGTCGGCAGCAACGTGCTGTTCTTTGAGCTGAGCGACGGCTCGGCGCTCGTCGTCCGTCCGTCCGGCACGGAGCCGAAGATCAAAATGTATGTTCTGGCGAGAGGCGCCAGCGCGGAAGAGGCCAAGGCGAGAAAGGATCGCTACGCCGCCTACGCGCGCTCCCTCGCGGAGAAAAAGTAAATCCAGCAAATAAGACCCGAATTTCTTTGGAAACGGAGGTTCGACCCATGAAAAGAAAGATCGCATTTCTGTTGGCGCTGCTCATGGCGGCGAGCATTCTCGCCGGCTGCGGCGGAAACAAGACCTGGACCGGCAAGCACGAGGTGGAGATCACCGTGAACAATTACGGCACCATCCGGCTCGAGGTGGACGCGGACAGCGCGCCCAAAACGGCGTCCCAGTTCCTCAATCTCGCCAAAAAGGGCTTTTATAACAACCTGACCATTTACCGCGTCATCGACGGCTTCGCCATTTACGGCGGCTGCCCGAACAAGAACGGCACCGGCAAGGCGAGCACGACCGTGGAGGGCGAGTTCACCTCCAACGGCTTCAACAACCCGCTCTCCATGACGCGCGGCGCCATCGGCATGGCGCGCGGCACGGATAAGAACAGCGGCACCTGCCAGTTCTTTATCCTGCAGAACGACGCGACGTATCTCGACGGCGATTTCGCCGTGTTCGGCTACGTCGTGAGCGGCATGGACATTGTGGACCAGATCGCCGCGAGCGTGCAGGTCACCGGCGCGGACGGCTTCATCGCCGAAGTGAACCAGCCGGTCATTACGAGCGTCAAGGTATTCGGCTGAGACGCATAAAACAGCCCGCGGACGCATTGCGCTCTCGTGGGCTGTTTATTTTCGGGAGGTCAACCGTTTTTTGAAAAAGCTCATTTCCTGTATCCTTGCTTTACTGCTGCTCACCACGGCGGCGTTTGCCGTGCCGGGGGACAGCTGCGTCGTGCTCGGCGAAGAGCTTACGCTCGGCGAGACCGACGGTATATTCACCGCGCTCGGCGTTGAGCGCGGCACGGCGATGGAGCTGGCGCTTTCCCGGCCGGACGCGGAAACGTATTTTTTCGATGTGCCGGAGAAGGCGGCTTCCGTCGGCGTGTTCGTCCGCATCCGCTCCGGCGGAGAAGGGCTTTCGCTCTCGCTTTCCAACATCACCGGCGCGGAGACCGCCATTGCGGCGGCGCTCACCGCCGCCGGGGTGACGGACGCGGAGATCGTCGCCGCCGCGCCGGAGGAGACCGGCGCGCTCGCCATATTGCCCGCCGTATTCAAAGCGTACGAAACGCTCACCTGCCAGCCGCTCGACCCGGAGGCAAAGGAGACCGCCGCAGCGGCGCTTCGCGAGGCCGACGCGCTCTCCGGCGAGCTCGACACCTCAAAGCTCGAGGAGCTGCTCGGCGCCATGACCGACTTCTTTGACGAGCTCTCGGCGCTCTCGGACGATGAGCTGCGCGAGCGCATCCGCTCCATCGCCGCGGAGCACGGCATGACGCTCAACGACGCGCAGACACAGCAGCTTGCCGATCTCTTCCGCAAGATCCAGAGCATCGGCGGATCAAACTTTGCCGAGCGCGTGCAGGATCTGCCCGAAACGGTGGAGAAGATCCGCGAGAGCGGCGAGAACGCCCTGTCCACCGCCGGAACGGTCTGGGACAGCATCCGCGGCTTTTTCCAGCGCGTGGGCAAGACACTCTCCGCGATCTTCGGCGGATAAACCGACTATACTACAGAGAGGAAACATACTATGTCTGATTACATCATTGCCACATCCTCCACCTCCGACCTGCCGCGCACCTGGCTGGAGGAGCACAACATCCCGTTCATCGCGTATTCCTATACCGTGAACGACGAGCCCCGCGAGGACGACTGCCGTGAGGAGACCCGCGCCGCGGTCTACGCCGGTATGCGCCGGGGCGACAAGCTGCACACGTCCATGATCAACGAGTTCGTGTATTACGACTTTCTCAAGACGTTTCTCGACGAGGGGAAGGACGTGATCTTTCTCGATATGTCGCAGAAGATGTCCGTGTCGTTCGTCAACGCGAACAAGGCCGCGGACAAGCTGCGCGCGGAGTTCCCCGAACGGAAGCTCTATGTGATGGACACGCTCTGCATCTCCGGCGGTCTGGGTCTGCTCGTGATGAACATGGTCCGCCGCAAGGAAGCCGGGGCAAGCTTCGACGAGGTCGTCGCCTGGGGCGAGGAGAACAAGCTCCGCATCGCCCACCGCTTCACCGTGGACGATCTCAATTATCTCAAAGAGGGCGGGCGCGTCTCGAACAGCGCCGCGCTCGTCGGCTCGATTCTTGACATTAAGCCCGTGCTCTATGTCCCGAACGCCGGTACGCTCGACGTGGCGCAGAAGGTGCGCGGGCGCAAGGCGGCGCTGCGCGCCATTCGCGACGGCGTCCTGCACGATTTCAGCGAGTGCGACCCGACCGGCACGGAGATCCACATCCTGCAGGCGGACTGCGTCGCCGATGCCGAGTGGGTGCGCGACGAGATCCGCAAGGCATATCCCCAGGTCGGCGAGATCACGATCACGGCGCTCGGCGTCGTCATCGGCGCACACTGCGGCCCCGGCCTGCTGACGGTGTTCTACCTCTGCAACGGCCGCCAGCCCAAGTAAAAAAGTTGTCCATGGGGACGGTTCTTGCTGACACAACGCTGTCAGAGAGATCCGTCCCCGTTGCCGCACGTCCGTATATTACCGAAGAAAAAGGAGCCGCCATTATGCCGGAAGAGAAAATGCGTATCGAACACGATTCCATGGGCGAGATCGCCGTTCCCGCGGATAAATACTGGGGCGCGCAGACCGAGCGCAGCCGCCGGAACTTCCCCGCCGGAGCGGGCCATGAAACGATGCCGGAGGAGATCCTCCGCGCCTTTGCCATATTGAAAAAGGCGGCGGCGGAGGCAAACCGCGCGCTCGTGCCGCAGCGCATGACCGAAGAAAAGTGCGCTGCCATTTCGCGCGCGTGCGACGAGATCCTCGCCGGGCAGCTCGACGGGAACTTCCCGCTCGTTGTGTTCCAGACCGGCAGCGGCACGCAGTCGAACATGAACGTCAACGAGGTCGTAGCGAACCGCGGCAACGCTGTCACCGGGAAAAAGCTGCTGCACCCGAACGACGATGTGAACATGTCGCAGTCCTCAAACGACACGTTCCCGACGGCGATGCACATTGCCGCCGTTATCGCGCTGGAGGAAAACCTTCTCCCGGCGTGCGAGAGCTTCGCGCAGACGCTCCGGCGGCTGGAAGCGGAGAATGAGGACGTGCTGAAGGTCGGGCGGACGCATCTGCAGGACGCCGTACCGCTTCGCTTCTCGCAGGAGATCTCCGGCTGGCGCGCGAGCGTGGAAACGGACATCGAGCTGCTGCGCGCCGCCGTGGAGCCGCTGCGCGCGCTCGCTCTCGGCGGCACCGCCGTCGGAACGGGGCTGAACGCCCCGGCGGGCTTTGACAGCCTTTCCGCCGAGCGCATCAGCGCCTTGAGCGGCCATAAATTCGTGACGGCGGAGAATAAGTTCCACGCGCTCACGTCCCGCTCCGAGCTTGTGTTCGCCCACGGCGCGCTCAAGGCGCTCGCGTGCGACATGATGAAGATCGCCAACGACGTGCGCTGGCTCGCCTCCGGGCCGCGCTGCGGGCTGGGCGAGATCTTCATCCCCGAAAACGAGCCCGGCTCGTCCATCATGCCGGGCAAGGTCAACCCCACGCAGTGCGAGCAGGTCACGATGACGGCGGTGCAGGTGCTGGGCAACGATACCGCCGTGGGCCTTGCCGCGTCGCAGGGGAATTTTGAGCTGAATGTGTTCCTGCCGGTGTGCATTTATAACTTCTTGCAGTCTGCGCGCCTTTTCGCGGCGTCCATCGCGTCCTTTGACGAGAGGTGCGTTTCCGGTATCCGCGCGAACCGGGAAAAAATGGCGGAGAATATGGAGCGCTCGCTCATGCTCGTCACGGCGCTCACGCCGCACATCGGCTACGAGCGCGCCGCCGAGGTTGCCAAGCTCGCCCACCGCGAAGATCTCACGCTGCGCGAGAGCTGCCTCCGGCTCGGGTACATGACGGCCGAGGCGTTCGACGCCGCGTACCGTCCCGAAAAGATGGTCTGAAATGGATCGGAACAAGCGAGAAAAGCTCAAGCGGCAGGCCACCGCCGCCGCGGTCGCTACCGTGGCGAGCGCAAGCGTGATGGTCGGCGGGATATTACCGGACGACGGCGTTTTCGATGACGGCGCGGAGGATTTCCCGACGCCCATCGTCGAGACCGTGCCGCTCCGCGGCGCGGGCGGCGATGCGCCCGAGACCGGGACGGTCGCCGGGAGCGAAGAGGAAAAGAAGAAGGCGCAGCGCGCGGCGGCGTGGTTTGCCCGTCTCCCGTTCGGCGCGCGTGTGCTCGTCGCCGCCGGGATCGGCGGCGCGGCGTGGCTCACGGCATCGGGCGCAAGCGCCCTGCTCGCTGCGGCATTGCCCGCGGCGGCGGCCGCCGTGCTCGGCTGGGGGCTTACGGTGCTTGCCCTTGCCGCCGGTCTCGCCGCCTTTGTCAAAGCGTTCTTCCCGGAGAAAAAGCTGCGGGATATCGTAAAAAAGAAAAACCTCTGGTGGCTTCTCGGCGGCGCCGCGGCGCTCGCAGCGCTCGATGAGGTGCTGCCGCTTGTCTGGGCGGGGTATTCGACCGCCGCGGCATTTGTGAAGCTCGCCGGGGGCGCGGCCATTCTCGGCGGCACGGTGACTGCCGCGGTGCGCGGCGAAAAGCGGCGCGAGCGGGAACGTGAGGAAGCCGAGATCGAAGCGATGGAGGAACCGAAACCGGAGACCATGGAGGAAGCGCGCCGCCGCGTTCTGCGCATGGCGGACGAGACCGCGGAGGTTCGCTTCTGAAAAAGGCCCTCTTGTGCAAAGGGAGCCGGCTCGCCGCAGGCGAGACTGAGAGATCGTAAAAAACCGCGGAAGTCCGTTTTATCGTACACTCTGTGCCGTATCCTTGTCTTGTAAACAGGACAGGGAGGGCAACGACATGCGCGGCTATTACACCCACGGCGGATACTACGGACTGGTGAGCGGAAAATATATGCTCTTTGCGAGCGAATCGGATTATTACGATTACATGAGCGGCGAGAACGCATAAACGCCTTGCGCCGGGGCATACTCTCCGCAGGGAGGGAATGCACATGAACGAAAACCGATCCGTAAAAACGGACTTTGACCGCGCTCTCGCGGAGAACGGCATTGCGCTGGAAAAGTTCGGCGCGCTCACCGAGCAGGAGCGCGAAAAGCTCCGCCAGAGAGCGGCGCGCGCTGCGGACTTCACCGCCATGCGCGAGATCGTCAGCGACTTTGTCGGCTGGCAGGAGGGCCACGGGCCGTATCAGCTATAAAACATCGGGGCAGCCATTCATCCGAACGGCTGCCCCATTATCGTATGTATCAACGAGTATTATTTCGTAACGGCCTTGCGGCGGAAGATCGACCGGCGGAAGAGGATCACATTGAAGATCACGAACAGCGCCGCGCATACACCGAGCACCATCCACGACTTCCCGACACTCTGCGGCGCCACGCCGACGAGCAGGAACATCGGCGCGCCGAAGAGGATCGCCCATGGCATATGATAGACAAGATTATCGCTCGCCTGCGTTTCAAACTGCGGGTCGATCTCGCGCAGAAGGATGACGCCCGTGGACGCCGTGCCGGTCTGCATTCCGTAGAGCGAGAGAAACGCCTCGTGCTCATACCACGGGAACACGCGCTTGCATACGAACCGGAGATAAAAGTACGTACCGAACGCCCCGACGATGCTGATGACCGTCAGCGGCAGGACGAACCGGTGGTCGCGGAAGGCGGAAAGATTGATCGCCGCGATGGACGCCACGACCATCAGATCGAACATGAAGCCCGCGATGCGGTTCTGCAGGAAGTTGTTTGTATACTCGCGGTGCATGACGCCCTTTTTGCGGAGCGTCTTCATCACCGCCTTGATGAGCATGCCGAAAACGCTGCTGAAAAGGAACTGGAAGCCCCAGATCATGCCCTGCACCGTTCCCGCAAGCCCCTTCGCGCCCGTCCCGGCGGGGTCGAGCAGCGAGTTTATACCCTTCATAAAGAGAAACGCGAGCGCGTAGGCGAGAAACACGAGCGCAAGCTGGATCGTGAACTTGTCCATCGATTCCGAGATCGGCACCTCATTGTCGCCGGTGAAGGTCGAGAGTGTGACGTTGTCCCTGGCGTCCTCGCCGAGACGGCCCTGGAAGATCCCCTTGCGGCGCAGCCAGTTCAGATAAATGACGCCGCCGACGCTTGCGGACACAAAGCCCATCGCGGCCACGGCAAGGCCAAAGCTCGTGCCGTTTTCAAAGCCCCACTGCATTTCGTAGTTGTGGCCCCAGTTGTACGCCTGCCCCGGCCCCTGGCCGTAGCCCATCGGGAGAAGCAGACCGGAGGCGTAGAAGCTGCGGATGGCGTAATAGAGCCCGATCGTCACGATCAGTCCGAGCACCGCCTGCAGAAGATATCCGTTCACGACCGTGACGCCGGTGTCGAACGCGCCGGTGCGGGAGCGGCCGTCGGTTTTCTTCTCGGCATTGCGCAGCGCGAGCGCGGCAAAGCCGAGACCGAGACCGTGATACGTGAGGATTTCCAGCGTGCCGGTGGAGAAGAGCGGGTGGTGAAAACCCCAGCGGGCAACGGCGTTGGCAAGCAGCAGCAGAAAGCCGCCGAGCACGGAGCTCGGGATCAGCGCCTTACGGATAAAGGGACAGAGCCGGCGGAGAATGTTGGCCGCGATCATCGCCGCAAACAGCAGCGAGAGCGTCAGCACAAAGCTCCATACGTCGGCGTCCCAGAGATTCATTCCGGTCGTCATAGCTTGGCTTCCTCCCTTTTTTCGATGTGCCGGTTCAGACTGTGCAGGACCTTTTCAAAGGTCTTCAGCTCGTCTTCGGAATAATCCTCCCGGAGCGCGTCCACGGCGTTGTCGATAACGCGCGTGGAGTTGCCGTAGTACTTGTAAAACCGCTCGCCGACCGTGACGCGGCACTCGCGCTTGTCGTCCTCCGAGATCGTTTTGCAGACGTACCCTTTCGCCACGAGGTTGTTGACCTTGTAGGTAGCGTTCGGCTGGGATATGCCGAGCGTTTCGGCAAGCTGCGTGATCGTCGGGCTGCCGAGCAGATAGATCACGTCCACGGCGTAGGCCTCCGTAGCGGAGAGCGAGCCGGTCTTCTCCCGGATGCGCCCGAACATCGCCCGGTATGTCATCAGGCGCGACTTTTTATAAAGATCAAGGATCTCCTGCGAAAGCATACTCTCACCCGTAAATGTAAAGATTATATAAATTTAATGATATATCTTTTTTCGCGGCCTGTCAATTGCTTTCGGTGAGGGAAAAATCAAGCCGGCGTGTGCGCGCGGCGGTATTCGCCGGGCGATACGCCGTAGCATTCGCGGAAGGCTGAGGTGAACCGGCTCTGGCTCTCGTAGCCGACGGCGCGGGCGATCGCGCCGATGTCGTCCTGCGTTTTGAGCAGCAGCGAGGCCGCCCGCTCCATCCGGTGCGCTTTCATGTGCGCGGCGAGAGACGTGCCGTACACCTTTTTGAAAACCGCCTTGAGCGTTGTTGTGTTCATCAGAAACTCGCGCGACAGCGCTTCGATCGTGAGACGCTCGGAGAGATGCTCGACCATGTAGTCGTGGACGTTCCGGATGATCTCCTCCTGCGACGCGCACCGGTCTACGCTCTTTTCCGGGCAGGCGATCTCCATCACCTGCTCTACGATCTCATGCAGCAGCTGCCCCTGCACGGTGTCGGGCGCGCGGTAATAGACCTCCTTGCCGTCACGCCGGCTCTCGAGAAGCCCGTTCTCGGCGAGCGAGCGCAGATGGTGCGATACGGCGGGGCTGGACATGTCGAGCATCGCGGCAATGTTGATGACGCACTCCTCCCGGTGGCTGAGCAGCCAGAAAATGCGCACGCGCGTCGGATCGCCGAGCGAGCGGAACAGCTCCGCCACGGCGGAAAAGCGCGCGTCGTCGGCAAGGACGCGGCGAACCTCCTCCTCGTGCTGGTGCGCGCCGTGGTCGTGGGGGAGAGAAAACTCCGGCATGGCGGTTCTCCTTTTCGGAAATTTCGTTTGCCCGTTTGGAAGCAGAACGTCCAAACGGGTTGTTTTTTCGGAACAAAGCCAGTATACTGCGCTTGTAACGATTAAGCAAGCATTTAATTGTTCACGCTCAAAATTGACAGAAAGGGAGAAAACCACCATGAAAAAGACCTACAAGATCGAAGTCGACTGCGCCAACTGCGCCAATCTGATGGAGGACGCCGCCAAGAAGACCGAGGGCGTCGCGGACGCCGTGGTGAATTTCATGACGCAGAAAATGATCGTTGAGTTTGCCGATGGCAGCGATCCAAAGACCGTCATGCAGAGCGTGCTGAAGGCCTGCAAGAAGGTCGAGCCCGACTGCGAGATCGAGCTTTGATCCTCGCCGCATCCGGCGGCACAGCTTTGAGACAGGAGGCGTAAAGCCATGATAAAGAAACAGAAAAAGATGCTCTGGCGGATCGTCATTACCGCCGTGATGCTCATTGCGCTGCATTTCATTCCCATCACCGGCATAGCGCAGCTCATCGCATACCTCGCTGCCTACGCCGTGATCGGCTACGACATCCTGCGCAAAGCCGGCAAAGGCATTGCGAACGGCCAGCCGTTCGACGAGAACTTCCTTATGGCGCTTGCCACGCTCGGCGCGTTCTTCCTTGCCATCTGGACGAAGAGCGGTGACTATGTCGAAGGCATCGCCGTTATGCTGTTTTACCAGATCGGCGAGCTGTTCCAGAGCTACGCCGTCGGCAAGAGCCGCCGCAACATCTCCGCGCTCATGGATATCCGCCCGGACTATGCGAACATCGAAACGGACGGCAAGCTCGAGCAGGTCGATCCCGACGAGGTCGCCGTCGGCAGCGTGATCGTTGTGCAGCCCGGCGAGAAGGTGCCGCTCGACGGCATTATCGTTGAGGGCGAGGCGAGCCTCAACACAAGCGCGCTCACCGGCGAGAGCCTGCCGCGCGACGTAAAGACCGGCGACGAGATCATCAGCGGCTGCATCAACATGAACGGCGTGCTGAAGATCCGCACGACGAAGAAATTCGGCGAGTCCACCGTTTCCAAGATCCTTGATCTTGTGGAGAACGCCAGCTCGCGCAAGTCCCGTTCCGAGGCGTTCATCTCCCGCTTTGCGAAGGTGTATACGCCGTCGGTGTGCGGCGCGGCGCTCGTGCTTGGCATCGCGGTGCCGCTCCTCCGGCTCGCCTTTGGCGCTGCTCCAAACTGGACGGACTGGATCTACCGCGCTCTCACGTTCCTCGTTGTGAGCTGCCCGTGCGCGCTCGTCATCAGCATTCCGCTGAGCTTTTTCGCGGGCATCGGCGGCGCGAGCCACGAGGGTATCCTCATCAAAGGCTCAAACTATCTCGAAGCGCTCTCAGACGCGAAGTATCTCGTGTTTGATAAGACCGGCACGCTTACGCAGGGCGTGTTTGAAGTGACCGGCGTGCACCACAGCACGCTTGAAGAAGCGGAGCTTCTCGAATATGCCGCGCTTGCCGAGTGCGCCTCGTCGCACCCGATCAGCAAGAGCCTTCAGAAGGCCTACGGCAAGGAGATCGACCGCAGCCGCGTCTCCGATATCGAGGAGATCAGCGGCCACGGCATTACCGCCGTGGTGGACGGCCACACCGTCGCCGCGGGCAACGCCAAGCTGATGAAAAAGCTCGGCATCGAAGCCGTTGAATGCCACAGCGTCGGTACGATCATCCATATGGCGATCGACGGGCAGTACGCCGGCCATATCGTCATCTCCGATGTGCCGAAGCCGCACGCGAAAGAGACAATCGCCGCGCTCAAAAAATGCGGCGTGAAAAAGACCGTCATGCTCACCGGTGACACGAAGCGCGTGGCCGAGCAGGTAGCTGCCGAGCTCGGCGTGGACGAGGTCCGCAGCGAGCTTCTCCCCGGCGACAAGGTCACGGAGGTCGAAAAGCTCCTTGCGGCGAAAGGGCCGCACGAGAAGCTCGCCTTCGTCGGCGACGGCATCAACGACGCGCCCGTGCTCACCCGTGCCGACATCGGCATCGCCATGGGCGCCATGGGCAGCGACGCCGCCATCGAAGCCGCGGACGTCGTCCTCATGGACGACGATCCCAAGCAGATCGTCAAGGCCATCCGCATCTCCCGCAAGTGCATCGGCATCGTCAAGCAGAACATCGTGTTCTCGCTCATCGTCAAGTTTGGCTGTCTGGCGCTCGTCGCGGCCGGCATTGCGGACATGTGGGCGGCGATCTTCGCCGACGTCGGTGTCATGATCCTGGCGGTCCTCAACGCCATCCGCGCGCTGCGGTATAAGGAATAATATTCAGACATAATGAAACCGCGCGATCCCCGAATGGGGACCGCGCGGTTTATCCTTTTGCGGTTTTCTGTTATTATCTGTGCCGTCTGCCGCGGAAGAAGACGGCGGCGCAGGCAAGGAGCAGAATGGCGGCGGCAGCGGCGACGGCGGCAACAACAGGGAGCGCTTCGGCGTCTCTTTCAAGAACGGGAGCCGGTGACGCGGTGGGGACCGGCGTACGGGTCGGAGTCGGTGCAGCCGTGGGTACGGGAGACGGCGACGGCGAAGGTGAAGGCGTGACTTGTGCCTCCTCGGCGCGGCGCAGCTCCGTGTGATACTGCGCGTAGTCGGCCATGAGCGAGCAGTAATCGGCGAGCGCGTCATACGGTTTCGGCAGCGAGAGCGTGAACATGACGATCACGATCGGCTCGTCGGTGTAAACGATGGCGCAGTCGTTGATATACTGCGTGGTCAAAACCTTGAGATAGCCGTATTTGTGCGCGATCTCGTAGCTTTGCTCATGGTAGTTGAAATAGTTTTTTGGCTCCGCAAGGCGCATCATGTCGATCAGACCCGGGAAGCGTTCAGACTCCGTCTGGAGAAGGTTCAGACAGTGGATCATCTGGCGGGCGGTGAAGTAGTTGTCCCGAAAAAAGATCGGGTCGAGCGAGTCCGGATCGTCGGTCATATAGGGGACGATCCTGCTGCGGTACTCCCGAAAGCCGCCGAGCTTCATCCAGAGCTGGTAGGCGAGATCGTTGTCGGAATCGACGATCGTAAGCTCCAACGCCTTGGCGTAGGGGTAGCCGTCAATTCTCTCGTTGAGCGTCATTTCCCCGCTGCGTACCCGTTCGGTGTAGACCATGTTGAGCGGCACCTTTTGCATGCTTGCCGCCATGTGGTATATATCGCCGTTTAGAAAATGCTCCTCGCCGGTGACGGTATTTCTGTATCCGAGAGCGACCTTCTCCGGGTCAATGCCGTGCTCGGACAGGAAGACCTCGACGACCTCGTCCCATGTCTTGCCTTGGAAGCGGTCGTCATCGTCCGCCGCGTGGGCGGGAACGGCGCAGAGCAGCGCGAGCAGAAGACACAGCGCCGCGGCAAAGCCGGCAGCCCTTTTTCCTGCGATCATGGAAACCTCCGCAATTGAAAGATAGACATGCTATTTATACCCCTTTTTTCGTCGCTTGACAAGGGCACGAGACGCTGACAGACGGTGCGGTCTGTCTTTTCGGTTGCGCGCGGCTTCGGTACGGTATAAAATGAAAGAAAAATCCGGAGGATCAAGAATATGAGTGTTCAAATTTATGGCACGCTTGGGCCGCCGTGCGCGGATGCCGCGACGCTTGCGCGGATGATCGATGCGGGCATGACGGGCATCCGGCTCAACTTGTCGCACACAACGCTGCGCGAGGCAAAGCCGTATCTGGATGCGGTGCGTGCCGCCGAGCAGGAGACCGGCCGGAGCATCGGCCTGCTGCTCGATATGCAGGGACCGGAGCTGCGCGTCGGGCGGCTCCGTGAGCCGATGGCGCTCGAAGAGGGATCGCGCGTCGCGCTCGGCGAGGACGGTATTCCGCTGCCGGAGGAGGTGCTGCGCGCCGTCACGAAAGGGCAGAGCATCCTTCTGGACGACGGAAGGCTCCGGCTCCGCGCCGAGAGCGCGGATCGCGCGCTCGTCGAGCGGGGCGGCGTGCTCCGTTCCCGCAAAAGCGCGGCGCTGCCGGGCGTGGAGATATCGCTCCCGGCCATGACTGCGCAGGACCGGGAAAATCTCGCGCTTGCGCCGTCGTGCGACGTCACGGCAGTCATGCAGCCGTTCGTCCGCAGCGCGGACGATCTGAAAGCCGTGCGCGCGGCTATGAACGAGTGCGGCGGCACAGACATCCGGCTCTTCGCCAAGATCGAAAACCGCCGCGGCATGGATGCACTTGCGGAGCTGCTGCCGCACGCGGACGAGATCGTCATTGCGCGCGGCGATCTCGGCAACGCCGTGCCGCTCTGGGAGCTTCCCGCCGTGCAGAAGCGCATTGCCGCCCGCTGCCGGGAGAACGGTACGCCGTTCATGGTCGTAACGCAGATGCTCGCTTCCATGGAGCACTCGCGTGTGCCGACCCGCGCGGAGATGAGCGACATATTTAACGCCGTGCTGGACGGCGCGGCGTCCGTCATGGTCACGGGCGAGACCGCCGCGGGCGAGTATCCGGCGGACGTCATCCGCTATCTCGCGCTCGCCGCGCATGCCGCGGAGACGTTTTTAAAAGAAAACGGGATATAAAGCAACCGGCGGAGGAAAACTTCCGCCGCAGCCTGTCAAAAAAGTCCAGCAACAGCTGGACTTTTTTGACAGGCTGTACTTTTTTTATGCCGTGCATAAAAACTTCTCTCTGCCGTGTCTCGATGGCCGGAGGGAAAAGTTGACCGGCTGTGATAAAATGAAAAAGAAGGGAAGGGAAGAAAATGGACGAGCGGATAAAGCGTACGGCGCACTATCATCTGCCGGGACTTTTTGAGTTTTACGAATTTTACCGCGTGTTTCTGCCGCTGTTTTATGAGCACCGGGAATGGTTTTACGAATGGTGCGACATCGGCTCGATCTACGGTGCGCCGTCAGACTGCCTCTGGGACGGCGGACGCACCGGGTACGGGGACGATGATCCGCGCGAGGTGTTCTCGCTGCTGCGCGAATACGGCATTTCGGCGCGGCTCACGTTCAGCAATTCCCTCCTGCGGGAGGAGCATCTCTCGGATAACAAGTGCACCGGTCTCTGCGCGCTTTTCAATGAGAGCGAAACGCCGCGAAACGGCGTCATCGTCCATTCGGAGCTGCTGCTCGACTATCTCCGGCGGCGGTATCCCAAGTTGTATTTTGTGTCCTCTACGACCAAGGTGCTGACGGATTTTCGGGACTTTCGGAAGGAACTCGAGCGGGAGGAGTTTTCGTATGTCGTGCCGGATTTTCGCCTGAACCGGAGGTTTGACCGGCTCGGCACGCTCCCGCAGGCGGAAAAGGACAAGGTGGAGTTCCTCTGCAATGAGTGCTGCGATTTCGGCTGCGCCGAGCGGCGAGCATGCTACGAAGCCGTCAGCCGCCAAAACCTCGGCGAGGATGCGCCGGAGCACCGCTGCGCCGCACCCGACGGCGCGCAGGGCTACCGGTTTTCCAAGGCTATGAAGAATCCCAGCTTCATCGGCGCGGCGGACATTCGGGATATATATCTTCCCATGGGCTTTTCCCATTTCAAGATCGAGGGCCGCACCCTCGGCAGCGCAGTGCTGCTGGAGTTTCTGCTGCACTACCTGACAAGACCCGAATACCACCTCCCGGTCCGCGAGGAAATCTATCTTGACGGCATGCTCGATCTCTTTTAAAAGGAGCGGAGAACGCGGGGCGCGGCGGGGGATCGACCGGGCTGCCTTCCCGAAATTTTACAAAGGATCATGATAAGGGAAAAGCGTGTAAAAATCTTGTAAAAAATGTTCTTGCACTTTTTACGATGTTGTACTATAATCACGACAAAAACCCGGTATGCTGTCTCCGGTTTTGTTACTTTTATCCGAAATGGGTGTGAGGTATGGCATCTTTCAACGCTGTTATAGAGCATCTGCACGAAGTGAATCTTGTCTCCATGCTGGTGCGCTTTGCCATCGCACTTCTCGGCGGCGGCATCATCGGCATGTCCCGCGGCAAGCGCCAGCACGCCGCCGGACTGCGCACGCATCTTCTTGTGTGCATCGGCGCGGCGTCCGTTATGATGACGAGCTTGTATCAGGCACAGAATCTCGGTGTGCCGGGCGATGCGTTCCGTATGCCGGCGCAGGTCGTGAGCGGCGTCGGCTTCCTCGGCGCGGGCAGCATCCTCGTCACCGGCAAGCGCCACGTTACCGGCCTTACGACCGCCGCGGGCCTGTGGGCCTCGGCGTGCATGGGCCTTGCCGCGGGCGCGGGCTTCTATGAGGGCGCGCTGATGATGTGCGTGCTCATCTATGTTGTGCTCGTTTCTCTCAACAAGCTCGATTCGACCCATGTGAAGGCGTCGCGGGTGATGAACGTATATGTGGAACTCAAGAGCGGCGTGCCGCTCAGCGCGCTGCTGCGCGCGGTCAAAAGCATGGGCATTCAAGTCAACGACATACAGGATATCGGCTCGCGCAGCGCGGAAACGCACGGATACATTCTGGAGCTGGAGATCATGCGGCCGGAGCTGGGTCATGTAGAGGCGGCCGAACAGGTTGCAAAGATCGAGCAGGTCGAGTTCTGCGAGGAAATGAAGGCGTAAAACGGTCAAACACCCTCACTCCGTGGAGGGGGGCGTTTGAGGGGCTGCGGCTCGCCGCAGCGCACTCGCTCCGCCCGCACGCTTGCGATCTGATAAGTATTTTTGCCGACGCCACATGTCGCCGGCAAAAATGTTTTTAACCTAACTTTATTTGCTCCTGCGGGAGCAGACTCTGCGAGACAACAGACCGGCGGCTTTCCGAAAAGGAGAGCCGCCGGTCTGTATAATTTATTATAATATCCAGAAGAGCGCCGCGCCGAGGAACGTGCCGACGGCGTAGCCGAGCGCGCCGCAGATGAGACCCGGCGCAGTGAGTGCGTCGCAGCGCAGCTGCTTTGTGACCGCCGGGATAAACGCCGGGCCGTACAGGCCTGCCGTCATCGTGACGATGGCGCAGTCCGCGCCGATGCGGAAAATGCGGCAGAGCAGAAGATGCAGCAGCGCGGAGCATACGGTGATGGAGGCGAGCAGCGCGACCGTGTGCAGCAGATTCCCGCCGAGCGTCCCGAGATCGAGCGAGCTGGCAAGCGCGAACGAAAAAACGAGAATGAGATAATGTCCCGCGGCGGAATTTTCCTTCACATTCCGCACCTTCGGCACGAACGAGAGCGCAAGCCCGAGTACCGTTCCCGCGATCATCACCGCCGGGACGAGCGGATCGGTGAGCGCGCCGCCCTTGACCTTCCATATCGCAAAGCCGATGACCGCGCCGACGAGCACGCATGCGAGCGAGAGGGCAAGATTTCGCACGATGCCGCGGTGGAAGCCGTTCCATTCGAGCGCGTCCACATTTTCCGCGCCGCCGTTCTCGCGCATGTAAGCGCCCTGCTTTGCGTGCCGGTCGAGAACTTTGGCGCAGAGAGGCTTCGCAAGCGTAAGGATGAATATGTAAAAGACCGTGCCGACGATCATATCGGAGAGATTGCCGATGGCGATCGTGTCGCCCGGCACACCGAGAATGACGCCGATGGCGTTGAAGTTCGGCGAACCGCCGGTATACATGCCCGCGGCCATCGCGGCAAGCTGCCGTCCCCACGGGAAGCCGGCCCCGAGCGTCCGTCCCAAAACCACAACAACGGCGCTCACGGCAAGCAGCAGAAGCGCAAACGAGATGAGCACCGGCTTTGCGAGCCGCCGCACATCGGCGAGATTTGTGCCGAACATCAATAGCGGAATGGCGAGCCCGATGCATACATAGCTGCCGATCTGCCCGACATCGGCGTTCAGCCGGACGTCCAGCCCGGCCTTCCGGCAGAGAAACGCCGCCACCGCGACGACAATGCCCCAGAAATACGCCATGGCGATCATGCCGAATGTGCGCACGAGCCCCTTTTCCCGCTGCCGCAGGATAAGTACCGGCACACCGAACACCGCGATAAGCTGCAAAACCGTAACGATCATATTTCTTCCTCCCCATAGCGTCGATTGACAAGGGCACACGCGGTTCTGCCGGGCGGAAATGCCCTCATACTGCGTCAAAGCCCTTGAGAATACCAAAGTATTCTCTGCGGCCTTTTCCTTGTCTGCGAGCATTTCTGCTCCGGCAGAACTGCTTCGCATCGGACAGCCTTGGATTTTCGAGGGATTTTTGTTCTTTTGGACGCAGGCGCATCTGTCGCCCGCCAAGGACAAAAGGGCAAAAAGCACCGAAAAGACTTACCTGTCCGACGTGTGTGCTCTTGTTAATCGACGCTTTCTCTGCATAAGCATACCGGATTTTCGGCGGAATGAAAAGAGAAAAGAGAGATTTTTCACATACCCTTTTCAAAATCGAATTAAAGTGATAAACTGCGGAGGAAGAAAAGGAGGGAAGTACATATGGATATTTTATCTCAGCTCAACAGTCCGGTCATGTATCTCATCTGCGGCGGCATTATTTTCTTTGTTGCGCTGGTGTGCGTGTTCTTCATGGTACGCGCCTACCGCGCCGGCGCCGCCATCGGTATGGACAAAACGAAAATGAAGCGCACCATCACCGCGAGCGCCACGTTTGCCGCGCTCCCGAGCGTCGGCATCCTGCTCGGCGTCATCGCGCTCTCGGGCAGTCTCGGCACGCCGTGGTCATGGCTGCGCCTTTCGGTCATCGGCGCGCTGCACTATGAAACGCAGGTCGCGGAGGCTGCGGCGGAGGCAGTCGGTCTGCCGGGCCTTTCGGCCTCGGCAATGACGCCGCAGGCTTTTACCACGATCGCCCTTCTGATGGGCGTCTGCATCATGTGGGGCATGGTGTTTTCGATCTTCTTTAATAAGAAATACCTCTCGCGTCTCAAAGCGCCGAAGAAAAACGGCGCGGCGGGCGGCGGCTTCGGCGACACGGCCATGACCGCCATGTTCATCGGTCTTGTCAGCGCGTACATCGGCAGCTACATCGGCGCTCTCGTCTCCGGCGCGGGGCGGTTTACGTTTGCGGGAAGCTGGATGCCGCTTGCGGTCGTTGCGGTGTCGGCGGCGGTGATGGCGGTGTTTGTATGGCTCGCCGAAAAGAAGAACGCCGCGTGGGTCGATAACTTTTCCATTGCGGGCAGCATGTTCGCGGGAATGGCGGCAGCGGTGCTGCTGCGCGGCGTGTAAGGAGGAAATGCAATGAACGAACAGGAAAAGACCGTCCGGTTTGAGGCCTACAACCGCCGGACGCACACCTATGGCCGCATCGCCTGCGGCGTGACGCTCGTGCTGCTGCTCGGCGCGCCGTTTCTGATGGGCTACATTCTCGGCGCAATGCCCGATATGCGCGCTTTTGGCCGCGGCTTTCTCGCTATTGGCATCGTGTGGCTCGTGAGCTGCGTGGCGGAATATCTCGTCTATACGCCGATGCTCGGCGCGGGCGGCGGGTATCTCGCGTTTATCACAGGCAACCTCATCAACATGAAAATCCCGTGCGCGGTCAACGCGCGCGATATCGTAGGGGCCAAGACCGGCACGCCGGAAAACGAGATCATCTCCACGCTCTCGATCGCCACGGCGTCGCTCGTGACGATCGTCATTCTTGCGCTCGGCGTGCTGCTGCTCATCCCGCTGCAGCCCGTGCTGCAAAGCCCGGCGCTCCAGCCGGCATTTGACAATGTCGTTCCCGCGCTCTTCGGCGCGATGGCGTATAAGTACTACCGGAAGAACATGAAGATCGCGCTCTGGTCGCTTGTCCTTATGAGCGTGCTCTTCATCCTCGTGCCGGGGCTGCTCGGCTCAACGAGCTTTATGATATTGCCCTCCGGCGCGATCGCCATCGGCGTGGCGTACTTCCGGTACCGCCGCTCGCGGAAGGAGACGGCGGCATGAGGGTCGTAGGCTATGTTTTGCTCGCCGCGCTCGGCGTGCTCGTGCTGCTTCTGCTTGCGGCAGTGATCCGCACGCTGTGCATGAAGAAAAAAACCTCGGATTATACGCCGCACCCGGACGCCGCGCGCGAGCGGGAGTATGCGGAAAAGCTCTCGCGCATGGTAGCGTATGAGACCGTGTCGCACCCGGACGATCCGGAGCTCGAAAAGTTCCGCGGCTTTCATAAGCTGCTCGCGGAGCTGTATCCGACAGTACATGAAAAGCTGGAAAAAACGGAGATCGACGGGAATCTCCTGTTCTTCTGGGAAGGCAAAAACCACGACAGGCCGCTCGTGCTCATGTCGCATCAGGACGTTGTCCCGGCGGAGGGAACGTGGGAGCACGCGCCGTTCTCCGGCGACATCGCCGACGGCAAGGTCTGGGGCCGCGGCGCTTCAGACACAAAGTGCAGCGTCATGGGCTTTTTCCAGGCGTGCGAGGAGCTGCTGCGGGAAGGGTTCGTCCCCGAGCAGGACGTGTACCTCTCGTCCTCCTGTACGGAGGAGTTCGCCGGGCCCGGCGGCGGCAAGCTCGTGGACGAGCTGCGGCGGCGGGGCGTGAAGCCGTTCCTCGTCTGCGACGAGGGCGGCGGCATCATCTCCGAGCCCATCGGCGGCATTCATGGGAATTTCGCCATGCTCGGCGTGTTTGAAAAGGGAAAGGCGGATGTGCGTTTCACGGCGCGCTCCAACGGCGGCCATGCGAGCGCGCCGCCGAAAAACTCGCCCGTGGCGCGGCTTGCGGCGTTTGTGGACAGCATGGAAAAGCACCCGCCCTTCCGAAAAAAATTCGAGCCGGAGGTGAGCGCGATGTTTGCCCGGCTCGCGGCGTACGCGCCCTTCGCACTGCGGCTTCTCTTCGGCAATCTCTGGCTTTTCGCGCCGCTTATGAAGCTCGTCATGCCCGCGCTCTCGCCGCAGGCGGGCGCCATGCTGCGCACAACGGCGGCCTTCACGATGCTCTCCGGTTCGGACGCCTGCAACGTGCTGCCGCAGGAGGCAAGCGTGTGGGCCAATCTCCGGTTCATCCCGCATCAGGGAATGGACGAGAGCCTTGCGCTTATCAAAAAGCGCGCGGAAAAGTACGGTATCGAGACAGAAGTTTTCTCCGCGAGCGATTATTCTGCCCCCGCGGATATCCACGGCGAGGCGTGGCGGCGCGTGACCGATACGATCGCCGAGGTGTTTCCCGGCCTTGCCTGGAGCCCGTATGTCATGACCGGCGCGACGGACGCGAAGAACTATCAGGCGATCTGCGATAACTGCATCCGCTTTGCCCCGGTGATCTACGGCCCCGAGCAGATGCGCGGCATGCATGGCGTCAACGAGAACATCGAAACGGCGTGTTTGCCGGGCGCGGTGGATTTCTATAAGGCGCTCATTGGCAAAAATCGCTGAAATTGCAATTTGGAAACGATTTTTTGGGTCAAATCTATTGCAAAATCGAATCAATCGGGCTATATTACAACCAAAGAAAAAACCATTCGGAAAGGGTGAAGTTATTTATGGCAGGAGCACACAGAATCGGCATCCTGACGAGCGGCGGCGACGCCCCCGGTATGAATCCCGCGATCCGCGCCATCGTCCGCACGGCCGGCGCTGAGGGAATCACCTGCATCGGCATCCGCCGAGGTTACGCCGGACTCATCAACGGCGATGTTTTTGAGTTGACCGGCAACGACGTAGACGGCATTGCCCGCCGCGGCGGTACCATTCTCTATACCGCCCGCAGCGAGGAATTCCGCACGGAAGCCGGTATTGACAAAGCCGCAAAAGTCTGCAAATATCTTGGCATCGACGGCCTTATCACCATCGGCGGCGACGGCACTTACCGCGGCGCGCTGGAGCTGGCCCGCCGGGGTGTCCGCGTCGTGGGTATCCCCGCGACGATCGACAACGACATGGGCTGCACCGAGTATACCATCGGCTTTGATACCGCCTGCAACACCGCGATCGAGGCCATCGACAAGCTGCGCGACACCGGGCAGAGCCACGAGCGCGTGTCGGTCGTAGAGGTCATGGGCCGCAACGCCGGCCATCTCGCGCTCTACACCGCCATGGCTGCCGGCGCTTCCGCCGTGCTGCTTCCCGAAAAGGAAGTCGATCTCGAGCATGATGTGATCGATGTGATCCGCCGCGGCTGCATCCACGGCCGCCGCCACCACATCGTCGTCGTCGCCGAGGGCGTGGGCCATGTCCACGAGTACGCGCAGACGATCGAAGAGGAGACCGGGCTCGAGACCCGCGTGACGGTCCTCGGCTACATCCAGCGCGGCGGCGCGCCGAGCGGACGTGACCGTGTGTCCGCCGCGATGATGGGCGTGCGCGCGATCGATGTGCTCAAGTCGGATGCCTCGAGCCGCGTCATCGTCGAGCGGAACGGCCGTTTCGAGGATATGGACATCGAGGAAGCGCTCCAGATGAAGCGCGAGCTCGACGAGGAGATGTTCGTTGCCTGCAACCGCATCGACACCTCTTATCAGTACCACCACAAGAAAACCACCTGAGCCGGAGGGCGTCCTCCGGGCGATGAACAAATGAAAAAATGCGGTGTCTCGCAAAGAGACACCGCACTTTTTGCCGGAGGATCTATGAAGAAATTTATCGGAAACAAAGACTTTTACAAGCTGGTCGCGGCGCTCGCGCTGCCGCTGCTGCTGCAGAACGCCGTGTCGACGTTTGTGAATCTGCTCGATAACCTTATGGTCGGGCGGATCGGCACGGAATCGATGTCGGGCGTGTCCATCGTCAACCAGCTTCTGTTCGTATATAACCTCTGTCTCTTCGGCGGCACGGGCGGCGCGGGCATTTTCGGCGCGCAGTTTTTCGGCCGCGGCGACTATAACGGCGTCCGGCATACGCTGCGCTTCAATATCCTGCTCTGCGCCGGGTTTACAGTGATCGCCACGGTGCTGCTCGCGCTCATCCCGGATACGCTCATCGGCGCGTTCCTGCACGAGGCGGGCACCGGCGGCGATCTCGCGCTCACGCTCTCGGAAGGCAAGGACTACCTTCGCATCATGCTCTTCGGTCTGCCGGCGTTCTGCCTTACGACGGCGTATGTGAGTATACTGCGCGTCACCGGCGACAACCGTCTGCCGATGAAGGCGAGCATTGCGGCGATCTTCGTCAATCTCGTTTTCAACTATCTGCTCATCTATGGCAAGCTCGGCTTCCCGATGCTCGGCGTCCGCGGCGCAGCCATTGCCACGGTGCTCTCGCGCTATGTGGAGTTCGGCCTGATCCTGCTCGGCACCCACGGGAAGAAAACGCCGCCGCGGTTTATCCGCGGGCTGTACCGCGGCTTTGCGATCCCCGGCCATCTCGCCGGGCAGATCGTCCGCAAGGGCATGCCGCTGCTCGTGAACGAGATGTTCTGGTCGCTCGGCATGACGATGCTCACGCAGTGCTACTCCTACCGCGGGTTGGACGCCATTGCCGCGCTGAACATCAACTCCACGGTGCTCAATCTCTTCAATACCGTTATCTTCACGATGGGCAACACCGTCGGCATCATCATCGGCAACCTGCTCGGCGCGGAGGAGTATGACCGCGCGCGGAATTACTGCCCGAAGCTTGCCGCGCTCAGCTGCGCGGCCAGCGCGGCGGTCGGCGTTGTAATGTTCCTCGTCGCGCCGTATGCCCCGCGGCTTTACAACACCTCCCACGAGATCATGACGCTCGCCGCGTCGCTCATGCGCATCTGCGCTCTCATGCTGCCGGTCCACGCCGTGGTAAACGCCGCTTACTGGACCATCCGCGCCGGAGGCCGGACGTACATCACCATGCTTTCGGACAGCGTGTTCACCTGGGTCGTGTCGGTATCGATCGCGTGGGTGCTCATCCATAAAACGGGTCTGCCGCTTGTGGAGGCGTACCTCTTTGTGAATCTCGCCGACCTTATCAAAATGGTCATCGGCATCGTGCTTCTCCGCCGCGGCATCTGGGTGCGCAACATCGTCACCGGCGAGGAGATCGCGGCCGGGAATGCTGCGGGCTGATTTCCGGTTGTATTCTTCACCGTTTCGGTGTAAAATCGTTTCAATGAGGTGAGAACAATGCATCGAATCGGTGTTTTTGACAGCGGCATCGGCGGCCTTACGGTGCTGCGCCAGCTCCGGCGGGCATTCCCGCAGCTGGATATGGTATATCTCGGCGACACCGCCCGCGTACCCTACGGCGGGCGCTCGGTCGAGACGATCACGCACTATGCCGAGGACGACGTGCGCTTCCTGCTCCGCAAGGACGTGCAGGCGATCGTCATCGCCTGCGGCACGGTGAGCTCCAACTCGCTCGACGTGCTGCGCGAAAAGTTTGACCTGCCGATCTACGGCGTGATCGAAAGCGCGGCGCGGCTTGCTGCGAGCATGACGAAAACGCGCTCCGTCGGCGTCATCGGCACGCAGGCAACGGTCAAGAGCGGGGCATACGAAACGCACATCCGCGCCATAGACCCCGGGGTACATGTCGTCTCCCGCGCATGCCCGCTTTTTGTGCCGCTCGTGGAAAACGGCATCGCGCCGGACGATATCGTCGCGGAGACGGTCTGCTCGCGGTATATGGAGGCCTTTGACGGCAAGAATATCGACGCGCTCATCATGGGCTGCACGCATTACCCCGTGTACCGCCCGGCGCTCGAAAAGCGGCTGCCCGGCGTGCGGATGATCGATGTCGGCGAAGCGCTCGCCGAAGCGCTGCGGCCCCTTTTCGCCGAAAGCCGCGGCACCGGCGCGGTCGAATACTACGTTACGGAGCGAAGCGCCGCCTTTGACGAGATCGTCCGCGTCATGGATCCTTCGCTTGACCCTGCCGCCATCCGCGTGGAGAACGCTTTTATACAGTAAAATATAGAAAAATGAGCCGTTTTCATTACCGAAAACGGCTCATTTTGTGTAGAAACCAGCCGGGAAACATACTTGACGAACACGCCGATGTGTAATATAATTTTGCTATCGATATAGTGCAAAACTCAACAAAAGAGATATAAAATGTGGAGGAGTCAGCATGGATAAGCAGACCAAGTCCGGAATGCCTGTGGATGAAAGCAAATATTCCTTTACGATCCCCCGCACGGACGAGCCGAGAGAGAAGATCCTTAAGCTCGGCGCGATGATCACCGACCGCATCGGCAAGGTCACGGGCAACGATCCCGAGTATTGGGGACTCGCGGGCGTTGTTACGGACGAAATGGCGGATGTCGCGCTCAAGATGAAGGTGCGCAAGCCGAAAACGACAGCGCAGATCGCCGCGCTCACCGGCAAAAGCGAGGAAGAGCTCGAAAAGCTGCTCACCGAGATGGCGTACATCGGCCTTGTCGAGTACAACTGGGAAAATCTGGACGGGAAAAACCCGAACCACGAGAAGCGCTGGACGCTGCCGCAGTTCGTTCCGGGCAGCGCGGAGTTCGTCAACATGCGCCAATCGCAGATCGACGAGCACCCGGAGGTCGCGGCGTTCTTTGAGCGCATGACGTTCCTCCCGCTGGAGAAGGTCACGCCGATGGTGCCTCCCGGAGGCGCCGGCATCGGCATGCACGTTATCCCCGTGGAAAAGGCGATCGAGACTGAGAACAAGTCCGTCTCCATCGAGCATATCTCCCACTGGCTGAAAAAGTACGACGGCATTTACGCCGCTTCGCCCTGCTCCTGCCGTATGTCCCGCGCCAAGCTCGGCGAGGGCTGCGGCGACGATCCGCAGGACTGGTGCATCGCCGTGGGCGATATGGCGCGCTACGTCGTCGAGACCGACCGCGGCCATTACATCACCTATGACGAGGTGCTCGAGATCCTGCACAAGGCCGAGGAGAACGGCTTTGTCCATGAGATCACGAACATCGACGGCGAAGAGAAGATCATCGCCATCTGCAACTGCAACGTGAACGTCTGCAACGCGCTGCGCACGAGCCAGCTTTTCAACACGCCGAACCTCTCCCGCAGCGCCTACGTTGCGAAGGTCGAGAGCGAAAACTGCGTTGCGTGCGGCCGCTGTGTTGAGACGTGTCCCGCGGGCGCGGTGAAGCTCGGCCAGAAGCTCTGCACGAAGGACGGCCCCATCGAGTACCCGCGCCATGAGCTGCCGGACGAGACCGCCTGGGGCCCGGATAAGTGGGACATCAACTACCGTGACAACAACCGCATCAACTGCTACGATACCGGCACGTCCCCGTGCAAGACGGCGTGCCCGGCGCACATCGCCGTGCAGGGCTATCTGAAGCTCGCCGCGCAGGGCAAGTACCGCGAAGCGCTCCAGCTCATCAAGCGCGAAAACCCGTTCCCCGCCGTATGCGGCCGCATCTGCAACCGCCGCTGCGAGGACGCCTGCACCCGCGGCACCGTCGATCAGGCCGTCGCCATCGACGAGGTCAAGCGCTTCATTGCCCAGCAGGATCTCGAAGCTGCCACACGCTTTATCCCCGAAAAGGTCATCCCGAAGGTCGAGGGCGGATTCGATGAGAAGATCGCCATCATCGGCGCGGGGCCGGCGGGCATGTCCTGCGCGTACTTCCTCGCCGAGAAGGGCTACTGCCCGACCGTGTTCGACAAGGCGCCCCGTCCCGGCGGCATGCTGACGAATGCAATTCCGAACTTCCGTCTCGAAAAGGACGTTGTGGAGGCCGAGATCGACATTCTGCGCGAGATGGGCGTGGAATTCCGCTGCGGCGTGGATGTCGGCAGGGACGTCACCATCCCCGAGCTGCGCGCGCAGGGCTACAAGGGGTTCTATGTTGCCGTCGGTCTGCAGGACGGCGGACGTCTCCGCGTTCCCGGCGACGACGCCGAGGGCGTCATGTCCGGCGTGGACTTTACGAAGAAGGTCAATCTTGCGCCCGAAACGAAGCTCACCGGCAAGGTCGTTGTGATCGGCGGCGGCAACATCGCCTCCGATGTCGCCCGCACCGCCGTGCGCTGCGGCGCGGAGAGCGTGACGCTCTATTGCCTGGAGGGGTACGACGAAATGCCCATGGGCGAAGAGGACCGCACCGAGTGCGAGCGCGACGGCATCTCCATCCATGCCGGCTGGGGCCAGACCGCGATCGACACCGAGAACGGCCGTGCCAGGGCCATTCGCTTCCGCAAGTGCCTGTCCGTCAAAAATGTCGAGGGCCGCTTCGCCCCCGCATTTGACGACACCCAAACCGAGACCGCCGAGGCGGATACGATCCTTTACTGCATCGGCCAGCACGCCGCCTGGGGCGAGCTGCTCGCCGGAACAAAGGTGGAGTTCAACCCCAACGGCACCGTCAAGGCCGATCCTCTGACCTACCAGACCGCCGAGCCCGACATCTTCGTCGGCGGCGACGCCTACACCGGCCAGAAGTTCGCCATCGACGCCATCGCCGCCGGCAAGGAGGGCGCCGTGTCCCTGCATCGCTTTGTGCAGCCGAACACGAGCCTCACCATCGGCCGCAACCGCCGGCAGTTCATCGAGCTCGATAAGAAAAACGTTCTTCTCGATATCAACAGCTTTGACAACACGCCGCGCCAGCGCCCCGGCTACAACGAGGAGCTGCGCCGCACGATGCAGGACGGCCGCGCATGCTTCACCGAGGAACAGGTCAAAGCCGAGACCGCCCGCTGTCTCGGCTGCGGCGCGAGCGTCGTCGATCCGAACAAGTGCATCGGCTGCGGCATCTGCACGACGCGCTGCGGCTTTGACGCCATCCGTCTCCACCGCGAGCGTCCCGAGTGCAGCACCATGGTGCGCAGCGAGGACAAGATGAAGGCCATCCTGCCGTACATGCTCAAGCGCGCCGTGAAGATCAAGCTCAAGGGCAAAAAGGGCTGAGCATGCACGAGCTTGGGATCGTATTCCACATGATAAAAACCGTCGAGCGCATCGCGGAGGAAAATGTTCTTACGAGCGTTTCCTCCGTCACGCTCGAGCTTGGCGAGGTGTCCGGCGTTGTGCCGCATGAGCTCACATCCTGCTGGAACTGGGCCGTTGCGCAGACGGAGGTTTTGAAGGGCGCGGAGCTTAGAATCGAGACCATTCCCGCCGTGACGCTTTGCGAGAGCTGCACCCATACGTATCCGACCGTCCCGCAGGGGCGCGTCTGCCCGCTGTGCGGCAGCGAGGAAACCGTGCTCCTGCAGGGCAACGAGATCAATCTCAAAGAAATCGAGGCTTGCTGAAATGGACAGTGTACGAATCATAGAGATCAAGGAGAGCGTTTTCGCCGACAACGACCGCGAAGCCGACCGTGTCCGCGCAAAGCTCAAGGAGGAAAAAACATTCCTTCTCAATCTCATGTCCTCGCCCGGCTCGGGCAAGACGACGACGCTTCTGCGCACGATCGAACGCTTGAAGGACGATCTTCGCATCGGCGTTATGGAAGCGGACATCGATTCCTCCGTAGACGCCGAGACCATCGCCCGCGCGGGCGTGAAGAGCATCCAGCTCCACACCGGCGGTATGTGCCATCTCGATGCCGGAATGACCGAGCAGGGGCTTACCGAGCTCGGCACGGCGGACGTCGATCTCGCGGTGCTCGAAAACGTCGGCAATCTCGTCTGCCCGGCGGAGTTCGATACGGGCGCGGTGAAAAACGCAATGATCCTCTCCGTGCCGGAGGGACACGATAAGCCGCTCAAATACCCGCTCATCTTCACCGTGTGCGACGCGCTCATCATCAACAAGATCGATGTGCTGCCGTATTTCGATTTTGACATGGACAAGGTGCGCGAGTACGCGCTGCGGCGCAACCCCCGTCTGGAGATCTTCCCGATCTCCGCCAAGACCGGCGAGGGCGTCGAGGCCTGGACATACTGGCTCAAAAAGCAGGTCCGGGACTGGACGGAGGAATGAAAGCAAAAAAAACGGAGCAGTCATTTCTGACTGCTCCGTTTTTCTATGGAGAGCGGCGAGTTATTTAACTTCTGCGGTCGTCTGCGCCATGACGGTCAGAGCCTCGAGCACATCGGCCTTCTGGTTCTCCTCGTAATACGTGCCGGTGTAAATGTAGAGGTAAGCGCCGGTCACGGCGTAGAGCGTGATCTGATCCGTGGGCGGGATGGAGAGGATCGCATCGCGGCCTCCGGCGGCGTCAACGTCGTCCTGCGTGATGACGCCCTGCTCGAGAAGACGGTCGAGCATCTCGTCGTTGAAGCGCGTGACCGTTTCGGTGTAGATCACACTCTTGCCGTTGATCGAGCGAAGCTCGGCATTGAGGATCTCAATGTTGGGGAACGATTCGGTAATGCTTTCCGTGAGCTTGTTCATGTACTTTTCCGTGAACTTGCCGCTGTAGGTGCCGGACTGCTGCGCGTTGATGTTGACGGCCTGTCCGGTTCCCTGCGTATCGTTATAATAGATGATGAGCGGGGAAGTGCCATCGCTGCCGGTCCACTTATCGGCGGGATACTGCGTCGAAAACGTGCTGTTGCTGACCGTTCCGAGCGTCATGGAGGAGAGATCGACCTTCTCCAGCGGGGGATAATCCTCCTCGCTCACGGTGCCGCATCCGGCGAGGATCAGGCAGAGCACGAGACAAACGGCGGCGAGCGCCGCAAAAGCTTTTCTTTTCATAGCTATCACTCCTTTGCTGAGTGACAATGATTTTACCATATCGCTGAGAAAAAGACAACCTTTATCCCACCGTCTCGCCGAGCTTCCCGGCGAGCTTTGCGAGCGGCTTTACCTTCCAGCGCAGCACCATGCCGAGCGCCGCGCCGACGAGCGCCTGCAGGATCTGGTAGGGGAGCTTTGCGATCGCCGCGGCGGGCGTCGCGTAGATGAACGCGCGGCCGAGCGAGTAGCCGACGACCATGATGACCGCGCCGAGCAGCACGCCGATGAGGGACGCGATCACGGGCTTCTCCTTCATCATCCGGTGGGCGCAGAGCGAAATGACGACCGCCTGCAATCCGTGCGTGACGAGCGAGACGAACATCGGCGTCGGATAAAAGAAGAAATCGCCGAGGAACGCGCCGACACCGCCGACGCAAAACGCCCCCAGCGGGTCAAGGATCAGCGCGGCAAAGCAGATGATCACGTCGTTCAGATAGAGATGTCCGCCCGGAACGGGAACGCTGAACACGCTCATGCTCATAATGATGTTCATCGCCATCAGCAGCGCCGTCGTGCAGAGCCAGCGCGTGCCGTGTTTCGTTTTCGTTGTCATGGATATATCTCCCCTTGTTTTTTTCTTACCCATAGCTTACAATGTTCTGGATATATTAAAATATCCAGAGAAGGAGAAAATAATAATACCAGATGAAACAGGACAACGAACACCGCCCGGCGTATCTGCGCCTGTATGAGCGCCTGCGCGTCGAGATCGTCCGCGGCGATTATCCCTTCGGCGCGCGGATGCCGTCCAAGCGGCAGCTGGCCGAGGAGGAGGGGCTGAGCGTCGTCACGGTAGAGCACGCTTACGCGCTGCTGACGGACGAAGGGTATCTCGAAGCGCGCCGCCGCAGCGGGCACTATGTGCAGTTCCACGATACGGACGGCTTTGTGCCGAGCGCGCCGGTAAGACCGGCGGCTGTCCCGGCGGGGGAGAGGGCGGACTTTCCGTTTTCGGTGCTCTCGCGGGTGATGCGCCGCGTCATCAGCGAGTACGGCGAGCAGCTTCTGGAAAAAAGCCCGAACAACGGCTGCGATGCGCTGCGGCAGGCGATCTCGCGCTATCTCGCGCGCAGCCGCGGCATCCGCGTGAAGCCGGAGCAGATCTTCGTCGGCTCCGGCGCGGAATATCTCTACGGACTGATCGTGCAGCTTCTCGGCGCGGCGCGCATCTACGCGGCGGAGGATCCGTCGTATGAAAAGATCGCGCTCGTTTACCGCGCGCACGGCGCTTCGCTCGAGCTTTTGCCGCTCGGCGCGGACGGCATCCGCAGCGACGCGCTCGCCGCCACGCGCGCCTCCGTGCTGCATATTACGCCCTACCGCAGCTATCCGAGCAATGTCACCGCGTCCGCGGCCAAGCGGCGCGAGTATATCCGCTGGGCTTCCGAGCCGGGGCGGTATATCGTTGAGGACGATTTCTCTTCGGAATTTACGGTCGCGTCCAAGCCGGAGGAGACGGTGTTCTCGCTTGCCGAGAGCGGAAACGTGATCTACCTGAACACATTCTCGCAGACGGTCGCGCCGTCGCTGCGCATGGGCTATATGGTGCTCTCGGAAAAGCTCGCGGCGCAGTACGCCGAGCGGATCGGGTTTTATTCGTGCACCGTCCCGCTCTTTGAGCAGCTTGTGCTTGCCGAGCTGTTGGAGAGCGGCGACTATGAGCGCCACATCCGCCGCACACGCCGCGCCCTGCGAAAAAGAACAGAAAAATAAAATGCCCCCGGAAAGGAGACATTGAACAGGCGGGGCAGAGCCCCGCCCGCAGGTGAGAGCGGCAGGTTAAAGCAGATACTTTTCCATGGCCCAGGCAGCGCCGTCCTCGTCACAGGCGGGCGCGATGACGTCCGCCGCGGCTTTCACGTTCTCGGGCGCGTTCGCCATGGCGATGCCGAGCCCCGCCCAGCGGAGCATGGAAATGTCGTTTTCCCCGTCGCCGATGGCGATGGTCTCCTCGCGCGGTATGCCGAGGATCGCCGCCACGCGCGCGAGACCCGCGGCCTTGTTGACGCCCGTCGGCACGATCTCCAGCGCTTCCGGGCTGGACGCAAAGCAGTCCACCGGCTGCGGCGGCGCGCTGTGCAGCTTTTTCGCCGCGCGCCGGACCGTCAGCGGCAGACCGAGCAGCAGGATCTTGTATATCCCCTCGTGTGCGGCCTCTTCGGGGGAGGGCAGCGGCAGCGGCGTGCTCGAGGAGCGCTGCGCGTACATCTCCGAAGCGGCGTTCACGCGGTCGGTATAAATGCCGCTGCGGCCGTAAACGATGGCGGCGCTCGCCCTCCGGCGGCACCAGCGGAGCATCGTGAGCGCGGTCGGTTCGTCCATCAGGGTCTCGGAAAGCGTTTCGCCCGTCGTGCAGCTCTGCACCAGTCCGCCGTTTCCGAGAATGAGCGGCACATCGCCGGGGAAGAGCTCACGCGCGACCTCGGCGCTGCCGCCGAGCCGTCCGGAGGCGAGCGTTACGAACTTTCCCGCGGCATATACGGCGCGGATCGTCTCGCGCGTGTGCGCCGAAACCTTCCGGTCGGAGCCGGTGAGCGTGAGATCATAATCGGCGGCCATCAATCGGTATGCCATAACATCGACTTCCTTTCCCGCGAAAGTATAACGGACGGCGCGCCGGAATGTCAAGAGCGCGGCGATTTACGAACGGCGAAGCATGTGGTATAATAGCCGGGAAATATCCCGCAGGAGGAAAAACAATGATAAAGCTCGAAATGGAACTTTCCGATATCGATTACGAGGTCCTGGTAAAGGAGATCCTTCCCAAAGTCGCCGACCGGCTCAAGCAGAACGGCAGCCCGCTCGCGCCGCTCCTCTCCGGCGGCATGGCGGCAAATGTTCTGCTGCGCGCCTCCGACAGCGTGCGCGACCGCATGGCCGCGGAGATCCTCAACGCCGCCGCGCCGCGCCTGACCGGAACGCTCGAAAAGCTCGCCGCCGACAACGGCATTCCCTGCAAGGTGCAGGGCCTGCGCGCGACCGCCGCACAAAAATAAGAGACTCCATATGCATTCGCAGCCCCCGAAAGCCTTGGCTTTCGGGGGCTGCGCCGTTTCCGAGAGAACAAAAATCCCCGAAGACCGAAGTCTTCGGGGAAAAATGCCGTATCCGGATCATCGTCCCGCCACTTTTGAGGGGCGTCAGACGAAGGCGAGGATAAGCGGGGGTAAGCTGTTACACGATGCGGCGGGCCGCGACGAGACGCATGCCGGCGGTGCTGCTGAGAGACTGAATGCTCACGACGGCGCCGGAGTAAGGCGCGTGGATGAAGTTGCCGCCGCCGATGTAGAGCGCGGCGTGCCAGATGTTGTACACGCTGCTGCCGAAGAGCAGGATGTCGCCGGCCTGCAGGTCGTTGAGATCCACGTCCACGCCGTTGTAGTACATGCTCTGCGCCACGCGGTTGAGCGAGTAGCCGTGCTGACCGTAGGAGTAGTACACGAGACCGGAGCAGTCAAAGCCGACATCGGGAGAGGTGCCGCCCCAGACGTAAGGCACGCCGAGATACTGCATCGCGGTATCGACGATCGCCTGCGCGGCGGAAGCGTTGTGCGAGAAGCTGGGCGCGGCGGGCGTTTCCGGCTCGGCCGGAGTCTCAGCCGGGGTTTCGGGCTCCTGCGCGGGAGGCTCGATCGGCGTCACCTCGGTGGTGGTGTTTTCGGTAGTGTCCGGGGTCTGCGGCTCGGAGTAGATCGTGCCGTCATTGCCGGACACGGTCGCGGCGGAGATGGTGTAGGTCTTGGAGGTGCCGTTGAGCACGACATAGTCGCCGTAGATGTAGCCGGTGCTGCCGTTATATACGCATTCATACCAGGAGCCGCACACGCCGTTCACGCGGATGGGCGTGCCGGTCTCAAGCGTTTCGATCACGCTGCTGTAGGTGCTCGGGCCGCTGCGGAAGCAGATGCCGGAGCCGAGAACGGTGGCGTTGCTGTCGCCGGTCGCGGGAGGCGCAACATAGGTCTGCGAAGGAACCTCCTGCGCGGGCTGCTGCACGGGCTCCTGCGCCGGAGCCTTGTCCGGGACGGAATCCACGTTCTCCGCGGACGGAACCTCGTTGAAGAGCAGGTAGTAGGAAGCCATGTAGCCGGTCTTGCCGTTGTAGCTCACCTTGTACCAGCCGTAGCCGGCGTCGCCGAGAACGTAAACGGTCGCGCCCTGCGGGGCGGCGTCGATAACATTGCTGTTGAAGCTGCCGCTGTCACGCAGGTTGACTTCGCCGGGCGTTGCGATGAACGCTTCGCCCGAAATGGCAAACGCGCTGCTCGTGAGCAGAGACGCCGCCAGAAGAAGCGTAACGATAACGGAAAGCAGTTTCTTGCAGTTTTTCATGATCCCCATACCTCATTTCCTGGAGCTGGTGCGCTGTTTCGGAGGTTAGTCCTTCGTCAGCGCTCGTTCGAGCCACACGCTCGCCACGTCCATGGCGGCGTACAGGCTGCCTTTTTCGGATTTCTTCACGATGCGGTCGCGGCTCTTGACCGTCGGGTCGGTGAGCTGCAGCTGGACGCTCACACGGGTGGCGACCTTCAGCTCACCGGCGCTTTCCGCACCGGCAACCGGCTTGACCGGTTTCGTGTCCATGATCTGCATCATGATGATGTACTTGTCGGACATGCTGCCGTAATAGAGGATGTTGTCCTTGCGGCGGAGCGGGTGTCCCTTGTACACCAGCGCATTCTTAGCGGATGCCAATTCAAATCACCTCGAATTTGTAACCAAAATGTAACACATTGTATCCCACCTGTCAACAGAAACGGAGCTTTTTGTGAATCGCGCACAGTTATTACCGGAATAAAACCGCTTAAATTAGCCGTTATGACGCAAAATCCGGCAACAAAAGTTACAAAACGGCGAGCAGAGGGGATCGTTCTGCGTTGGCCGCTGCCGGAAAAACGGTAACAAAACCGGAAAAACTGGCTGTTGGCGGGGAAAACCGCAGCGCCGGATGGCCGGCGCTGCGGCGGTGTTCGCGGGGGAAGGGGGATGCTCAGTCGTCCTTTACGGATTCGACGACGCCCTTTGCGAGACCGGCGATGCCCTGGATCTCGGAGGGGATGATGATCTTGGTGGCCTTGCCGTCGGCGGCGGCGGTGAAAGCCTCCAGCGCGCGCAGACGCAGCACCGGATCGGTGGGGGCGGCGTCGTTGAGCAGACGGATGCCGTCGGCGGTCGCCTTCTGCACGGCGAGGATCGCGGCGGCGCGGCCTTCGGCCTCAAGGATCTGCTCCTGCTTCTTCGCGTCGGCGCGGAGAATGGCGGATTCCTTTTCGCCCTCGGCCTCGAGAATGGCGGCGCGCTTTTCACCCTCGGCGCGGAGAATGGCCTCGCGGCGTTCGCGCTCGGCCTTCATCTGCTTTTCCATCGCGCTTTGGATCTCGCGCGGCGGGAGAATGTTCTTGAGCTCCACGCGGTTGACCTTGATGCCCCAGGGGTCGGTAGCCTCGTCAAGAATGACGCGCATCTTGCTGTTGATGATGTCGCGGCTCGTGAGGCACTGGTCAAGCTCCAGATCGCCGATGATGTTGCGGAGCGTCGTGGCGGAGAGCGTTTCGATGGCGACCATCGGCTGCTCGATGCCGTAGGTATAGAGCTTCGGGTCGGTGATCTGGAAGTAGACAACGGTGTCGATCTGCATGGTGACGTTGTCCTTCGTGATCACGGGCTGGGGCGGGAAGTCTGCGACCTGCTCCTTGAGCGAGACGCGGCGCGCCACGCGCTCGATGAACGGCAGCTTCACATGGAGACCCTTGCCCCACGTGGTGCTGTACGCACCGAGACGCTCGATGACGTAGGCCTGCGCCTGCTGTACGACGCACAGGTTCGTGATGATGAGTACGAGCACCAGCACGAGAATGATGGCTAATACGATCATGGGATTTCCTCCTTATTAAAATACAGTGCAGATTCAGCGCACGATGCGCTCTACGATGAGTTTTACGCCCTCAATGGCGCGGACGGTGACGCGCTCGCCGGCCTCGATGGCGACGGCATCGTCGGTGCTGCGCGCGGTCCACACAACGCCGTCAAGCTTTACGGCGCCGGTGGCGGCGAGATTGTCGATGCGCTCGGTGACAACGGCGGCGCGGCCGATGCTGCGGTCGGCGTTGGTAGCGACGCTCCGGCTGTCCACATACCGCTTCACGAGCGGCCGCGTGAGAACGAGCGTGGCGACGGAGACGATGACGAACCAGAAGATCTGGAGCCACACCGCCGCGCCGAGCGCCGCGCAGATGAGCGCCACGAGCGAGCCGAAAACGAACCAGATGGATACAAGTCCCGCGGTCACGGCTTCAACGATGAGAAACACGACGAGCGCCACGACCCAGAATGCGATCGTTCCGGAAGGTGGAATCACGGAAAAAACCTCCCTTATTTTAATTTGTATCTATCATACCGTATTTTCCGCCGCTCGGCAATAACATTCTCACCAAAAATCACTCTTTAAATCGTGTAAAGCTCCATCTTGCCTTTTTTGCCGCCGCGCGTTACAATACAGTTATTAGCTAATAAGCTAAAATGAAAAAGGGTACAGGTAAAACGCTGTATGAACAAACACTTGAAAAAACCGCGCAACGAGGAAATGTATAAGGCGATCCTTACGCTCAATACCGTGGAAGAGCTGATGAAGTTCTTTGACGACCTCTGCACGGTATCCGAGCTGCAGGCGATGGAGCAGCGCTATCAGGTGGCGGTGCTTCTCAGCGAGGGCATGATCTATAACGACATACTGGAAAAGACCGGCGCTTCGAGCGCAACGATCAGCCGCGTGAACCGCTCACTGCAGTACGGCGAGGACGGCTACAGCGTAGCCTTCCGCCGTCTGAAGGAACAGCAAGCGGAAGAAGAGAAGGAAGCGGAAGAATAATGAGCCAGTGCTATGGACCTCTCGCCGCGCGCTATGACGCGCTGACCGGAGACGTGCCGTATGAAGCGCTGGAGACATGGTATGAAACGGCCTTTGCCCACAGCGGCAGGGCCGTTCATACGGTTTTGGATCTCTGCTGCGGCACGGGTACGCTCTCGCTGCTTCTGGCCGAACACGGGTACGAGATGATCTGCGTGGACGCCTCGGAGGAAATGCTCTCGGTGTTCCAGCAGAAGCTCTGCGAGCTGCCGGAGGGCGTCGTTGCGCCGATGCTTCTCTGCCAGCGGGCGGAGAAACTCGATCTTTACGACACCGTGGACGCCGCGGTATGCTCGCTCGACGGCGTGAACTATATGCGGCCCGAAACGCTTCCGGAGGTGTTCCGGCGGCTGCATCTGTTTCTCTCGCCGGGCGGTACGCTCTGCTTTGACTTCCTCTCGCCGGGGCATATGCGCTCGCTCGACGGGCAGTGCTTCGTGGACGAGGAGGACGATACGCTCTGTCTCTGGCGCTCGGAGGTCGTGGAAAACGAGCTGCGCTACGGCATGGACATTTTCCGCCGCCTCAAGGGGCAGACCTACCGCCGTGAGCAGGAAGAGCATACGGAGTATATCTATACGCCGGAAACGCTGGAAAAGCACCTCGTCGATGCGGGCTTCGGCAGCATCCGCCTTTTTACGGACGGCCCGCAGCACAACCAGGGACGGCTCTTCTTCACCGCCGAGTGCGTGAAGGAGTAAAAAGAAACCAATGCCTCCCTTGTGCAAAGGGAGGTGGCAAAACCGCAGGTTTTGACGGAGGGATTGCAGACTGTCGCGTGCTTCGTCAAACGACAATCCCTCAGTCAGCCTTACGGCTGACAGCTCCCTTTACACAAGGGAGCCTTTCCCACAGAGCCATTTGCAAGTCAATTTCTAAGGAGAAAAAACCATGGGTAAAATTCTTCGCGCCGTCACGAACGACGGCACGGCAAAAATATCCGTCATCACCGCGCCCGACATGGTCGAGCGTGCGAGAGAGATCCACCATCTGCACCCCGTCGGCACGGCGGCGCTCGGCCGCACGCTCTGCGGCGCGTCGCTCCTTGGCGAAATGCTCAAGGAGGACAACGCCGCGCTCACGCTGCGCATTCAGGGCGGCGGGCCGATCGGCACGATCCTTGCGGTATCGGACAATGCCGGCAATGTGCGCGGCTACGTCTCCCACCCCGAGGTCGATCTTCCCATCCGCGAGCGGGACGGCAAGCTCGACGTCTCCGGCGCGGTCGGCAGGGAGGGTCTTCTCACGGTCAGCCGCGACATCGGCCTGCGCGAGCCGTACTCCGGTTCCTCCGCGCTCGTGAGCGGCGAGATCGCCGAGGATCTCGCGGCGTTTCTCACCGAGAGCGACCAGCTCGGCTCGGCGTGCGCGCTCGGCGTGCTCGTGAATCCGGACGGCAGCGTCAAGGCCGCGGGCGGCTTTATCATGCAGCTCATGCCGAACGCCGCCGAGGAGACGGTCAAGGCGCTGGAGGACAACATCTTCCTCATGGACCAGCTTACGACCATCCTCGACGAGGACGGCGCGGAGACGGTCATCGCGCAGGTGTTCAAGGGCCTTGCATGGCACAAAACGGCGGAGAGCGATATGGCGTACAAGTGCTATTGCAGCCGCGAGCGGGTGCTCGGCGCGCTCGCGAGCCTTTCCGCGGACGATCTCGCGTCGCTGCGCGAGGAGAAGAAGGATATCGAGGTGCGCTGCCAGTTCTGCGACGCCGTGTACAACTTCACCCCCGAGGAGATCGCCGCGCTCAACGCGCCGGAGGAGGACAAAAAAGCATGAAGCTTTCGGATACGCTGCTTCAGCAGGAAGGCCTTTCCATGGCGCACGACGGCGCGACCTACTGCGGCACGCGCGGGGAATATACGTTCCTGATCCTGATGGGGCGCAACGAGCTTGTCGTCTCCGTTCTCCGCGGCGGGGAAGAGCCGGATAAAGAGAGCTTCCGCGACTTTGTCAAGGCGCGGCCGGAGCTCTCCGGCTGCAAAACGGCGGGGACGCGCGTCATCTTTTCCCTCCACCCCGGCGCTGCGGCGAAAAGCTATGCCGGGAAGATCCACACGCTCCTGCCGGAGCTTCTCTCGTTCCTACATGAAAACGGCTACGAAAACTGCTGCGAGATCTCCCACGCCGTCGGCGAAACGGTCGGCTGCATGACGAGCGGCGTGCCGCAGCTTGTCGCGCCGGCGCTCTTTACGGAGCTCAGCCGCAAGGCGGATCAGAACGAGCGCCTTCAGGCCGAAACACCCGAAAACATCGGCCGCGGCATCCTCGGCGCGCTCACCGGCGGGCTGATCGGCGCGGCGGCGATCGTGCTCATCGGCCAGCTCGGCTATGTTGCGGCGATCTCCGGCATGGTGCTCGGCTACTGCACCATCGGCGGCTACCGCCGCGGCGCGGGCAAGCTCTCCGCTCTCGGCATCGCCGTGAGCGTCGTTGTGATGCTCGCTGCGGTCTATCTCGGCAACCGTATGGACATTGCAATCGCGGCATCGCGGGAGCTGGATCTCTCCTTCGGTCAGGCGTTCGCGTGGATGCACGAGCTGGTGGACGCCGACGCCTATCGGAGCAATCTTATCACGCTCTATCTCTTCTCGGCCATCGGCGCGGTACCGGCGGCGTTCAACGCGCACAAGATCGCCAAGGAAAAGGGGCGCGTCTACCGCATCGGCGAATAAAAATCGATATAATCTCCCCTGCCAAAGCAATTTCGGCGGCAGAGTCAAGCCCACCGGCTGCGCCGGTGGTCTTGAGCGTCTCAAAAAAGTTTTTTTGACACGCTCTCAAACGAGACCCACTGCGTTGGACTCTCGTTTGAAGAGGCTGCGGCGCGCCGCAGCGCACTCGCTTACGCCCGCACGTTTGCGAGCCGAGAAGCAAAAATGCTTTGCACTTTATTTGCGCCTGCGGGCGCAAACTCTGCGAGGCTTTTTCGACAGCCAACAGCCGCAGCGGGAAACCGCTGCGGCTGTTGGCTGTCTTGAGGGGTATGTTCACAGAGCGGGCGCGTCCGGCAATAAAATCCCCGGCGGCGTCCTCCGGCAGCGTGATGCGGCGCTTATACACAGTGCCCTTGTATTTCTTTTTCAGCTCGAGAAACACCTCGCCGCCCGGCTCGGTCACACCGTAGCTGCGCAGCCGCAGCTTTTCCCTGTACGCCGGCTTTTCGAGCGAGGCGCGGATGAGCCGGTAATCGGCCGTATCGTAATATATATTGCAGATGGTGCTCTCGCCATGCTCATCCGGGACCATCCGCGCATCGAACGCGGCCTCGAGCGCTGTGCGCTGCGCGTCCGTGATGCGGTATTTGAGCTCCCACCGTTCAAAAGTATATCGGTTCATGGTGGCGTCTCCTTTGCTTTGATGGTGCTACTATACGGCGATTCCCTGAAATCTTCCTGAAAAAGAAAGCCGCCCCGAAGATTTTTCTTCGGGGCGGTGAGGTTTTGGGAAGGTGCGGGACGTGACCGTTCATTCCTCAGGCGCTGACGGCGCGAGAGGGATGCGCTGCGGCTCGTCCGTTGGTGCGGGCGTCGGTTCCACGGTGGGCTCCGGGGTCGGCGCCTCCGTGGGCGCGGGCGTCGCGGTCGGCACGGGCGTCGGCTCCGGCGTCGTTTCAAGATCGCCGAAAATGCCGGTGTCGTAGCCGCGGTTCGTCGGGTCGTTGAACTGGATCACGGGCAGCGGCTCGTTGATCTGCAACATGATGCGCCGCCAGATCTGCGCGGCGGGGTTGCCGGAATAGTACATGGGCGCGGGACTGTCGTAGCCGGTCCAGACGGCGGTCACATAGTACGGCGAGAAACCGCAGAACCAGCGGTCGTAGTCGTCGGAGGTCGTACCGGTCTTACCGGCGACGGGCATTTTGCCGTAGCCGAGATAGACCTCGTAGCCCGTGCCGTACCACGCGGCGGCCTCGAGCATTTCGGTCATGCACCGGGCGGTGTCCACGCTGAACACATGGCTCGTGCGCATGCCGTTTTCGAGAACGGTGTTGCCGTTTGAATCGGTGATGAGCGAATACGATCTCGCGTAGGTCATCTCGCCGTCGTTCGGGAAAGAGGTGTATGCCTGCGCCATTTCGCGCACCGTTACGCCGTAGGTGAACTGGCCGAGAGCGAGGGGGGCATAGTCCCGGTCCGCCTCGACGAGCTGGAAGCCCATGCGCTCGGTGAGGTATTCAAAGGAAACGCTCGGCGTGAGCTTATCGATGATCTGCGCGGCGACGGTGTTCTTCGAGCGCACCAGCGCGTCCCAGATGGTGATGATGCCGTCGTAGGAGCTTCCGGAGTTGCGTGGGTACCAGTAGGTGCCGCGCAGCTGGATATCGGGGCTGTCGTCCACGAGCGTAGACTCGGTGATAAGGCCGAGATCCATCGCCGGGCCGTAGGACGCGAGCGGCTTTGCCGAGGAGCCGGAGGGCCGGTGCGCGTCGATGGCGTAGTTAAAGCCGAAGTTGCGGTCCTTTTCGCCGATCGCGCCGCCGATGGCCTTGATCTCGCCGGTGAACGGGTCGATGACCATGCAGGCGGACTGCAGCGGCTGGCTGCTGTAGTAATAGGGCTGCGGCATGCTGTCCGGGTCGGTATAGATATCGTCCACGACCTGCTGCACGAAGGGATCGACGCAGGCGTAGATCTGATAGCCGCCGTGGTACAGGAGCTGGCGCGCCGCGGCCTCGGAAAGACCGAGACGTGACTGCAGATCGCTCAGCACGTCCTTGATGACCATTTCCACATAATAGGAATAGATCTCCTGCTGGTAGACCTCGTTTTCGCCGCGGATGAAGTGCAGCTCGTCGTTATCGACCTCCGCGACGGCGGCGGTATATTCCTCATGGGAGATGTAATCCTGGTCATACATCTCGTAGAGAATGGTCTTGGTGCGCTTTTTGTTGTTCTCCACGCTGGCGAAGGGGCTGTAGCGCGAGGGGTTGTTCGTGATGCCGATGATGCTCGCGCACTGCGCAAGTGTGAGATCGCGCACGTCCTTGCCGAAATAGGTGTTCGCGGCCATCTGCACGCCGCTCGCGCCCTCGCCGAAGTAGACAACGTTGAGATACCACTCCATGATCTCTTCCTTGGTGTATTCCTTTTCGAGATCGAGAGCGCGGAAGATCTCCACGAGCTTTCGCTGCACGGTGACGTCGTCTTCCGTAGTGACGTTTTTGATGAGCTGCTGCGTGATCGTCGAGCCGCCGAAGTCGTTTTTCATGCCGAGGAACATGTTGACGAACGCGCCCGCCGTGCGGTACCAGTCCACGCCCTTGTGGTCATAGAAGCGCTTGTCCTCGATGGCGACCGCCGCCTTTTCGAGATACGGCGGCAGCTCGTCGTAATCGACCCAGATGCGGTTCTCGTCCGTCGCCAGCACCGCAAGCTCTACGGTCTGGCCGTTGTTATCGTAGGCCCAGACCGTGCTCGAGAGCGAGATAGCGTAGTCCTCAAGCGTGATGTTCAGATCGGTCGTAAGGGTATTCTTCACATAGTAGGCGAAAATGCACGCGAAGAGAAGCCCGCCCAGCAGCAGCACGAGCAGCACCGAGAGCACGATGCGGACAATGAACCGCACCATATCTCCCACGGTGGATATGGCGGCGTCGCCGACGGCGAGCGCGGTGCGCGCGCCCCGGGACATGCCGCGGGAACGCTTTTCGCGCGGCGCCTTCTTTTTTGCTTTTTTCGCGTCCGGCTTCTTCTCCGGCTCCGGGGCGGTCTTGGCGGTCTCGGGAGACGGCGCGCCGTTTTCCGGCGCGGCTTTGTCTGTCTCCGGCGCGGGCGTTCCCTCCCCCGGCGCGGGAAGCGGCACCGTATCGCCGGATACGGGCGGCACGGGCGCGGTATCGCCGTTCGGTATATCGTTGTAGGGGCGTTTCTGATCCATAGCTGCCTCCGGAATCGTCGAGCATGTGCGTATAATAATAAGTCATTATACCATACTTCTGAGAAATATTGTATCCGAAATGGAAATTTTTTAAAGCAGGTATATCCATAGGACGGGAAAAACGGGTAATTCGTTCATTTTCGGGCATACTGCGCGGAGAAGGCAGCAGGGAAACGGAGGAAAAGAGCCATGAAAACAGGTCATATCGGCGCGGTGTCGCTCGCGCTGTGCGCCGCGGCGGGCGCGGCGATGTTCGCGCTTTCGGGAGGAAAGAAGGCGGAATACTGTTCGCTGGGGGAATACCACGGGCGCGTGGCGATCTTCGCGCCGGACGAGCGGACGCTGCCGCGGCAGATCACGGCCATCGCGGTGCACACGCTGCCGAGCGCCGACCGCGCGGCGCTCTCCGGCGGCATCGCCGTATACAGCCGCGAGGAGCTGTACGCGCGGCTCGAAGATTTCGGGTCGTGAACCATTCGAGCGGATACACTTGATTTTTACCGCATTCATGGTATAATCAAAATACCCGAAGGAAACGAACGGGATCCATACAAAAGAGGTGCTGACATGAACGAAGATTTCGGCGGCGATATCATTACCATCTCCGACGAGGACGGCAACGAGTTTGATCTCGAGCTGCTCGATACTATTGAATTTGAAGGCCAGACGTACTGCGTGTTCGTCCCGGCAGACATTGAAAACATGGACGTGAACGATCCCGATTACGGTCTCATCTTCCTGAAGAGCCGCGAGGAGAACGGCGAGGAGCTTTTCGACTCCGTGGACGACGATGACGAGCTGGATCGCGTGTACGAATACTACCAGCAGATTATGGAAGCGGAAGAAGAGAAGGAATAAGATTTTCTTTCTGCGGTGCTCGTAGCCACACTTCACCGGGTCATTTTAAACCCACATTAGATATAAGGGACGCCTATCTCCGGCCGTGAATTGCAGGCCTCCCGGCTTTTTGCCGGACGTTGGAAGCGCGGAAGCGATCGGGCGGCGACCCACCTGCCGAGTCGTGCAGGTTCTAATCTGACCCCTACGGCATTGCGGAGGGGGCGCACCTTCGGGTGCGCCTTTTTTATATTCAAATGGGAGAGCCCTGCGGGGCTCTCCCATTTGAGGGGATCGCGGCTCGCCGCAGCGTACGCTCTTCGAGCGCACGTTTGCGAGCCGAGAAGGATTTTGCCGACGCACATGTCGCCGGCAAAAATGATTTAAACTCCATTTGCGCCTGCGGGCGCAAACTCTGCGAGGCGTTTTGACGTTCTGCGGGGCTTTTGGCGCACCTTCGGGTGCGCTTTCTTTATTCTCGGGCAATTTGCCGCAGGGAAGCGTGCCGCGGCGGCGCGATTTCTCTCTTTTTGCCGTTGCGCAGAGAGACTGCTTCATCGTATTCTAACAGCATACTGAGTAGGAAAGTGATCTGCGATGACATCCTTGCAGAAATGGGGAAAGTCCGTCCGCACGACGATCCCGGTCATGGCCGGGTATCTTGTGCTCGGCGCGGGCTTCGGCATACTGCTGCGCACGCGCGGCTACGGTCTCGGCTGGGCGCTTGCCATGAGCGCGTTTATTTACGCCGGGTCGATGCAGTATGTGGCCATCGACCTTCTGACCGGCGGCGCGTCGCTCCTGACGACGGCCGTTACCACGCTGCTCGTGAACGCGCGCCATCTTTTTTACGGCATTTCCATGCTCGAACGCTACCGCGCCGCGGGAAAATACGCGCCGTATCTCATTTTCTCGCTGACGGACGAGACGTATTCGCTCGTCGCCGCGCGCGAGGATCTCACCGGCGCGGAGTGCTTCCGCATCTCGCTGCTCGACCAGCTTTACTGGGTGCTCGGCACGGCGCTCGGCTCGCTTGCGGGCGCGTATCTGGACTTTAATACGACCGGCATCGACTTTTCGCTCACGGCGCTCTTTCTCACGGTGTTCACCGAGCAGTGGCTGGAGACGAAGAATCACGCCCCGGCGCTCATCGGTCTCGGCGTTTCGATCGTCTGCCGTCTTCTGTTCGGCGCGGACAGCTTCCTGCTGCCGACAATGGGCGGCATGCTCTGCTGCCTTTTGGTGCTCGACGCACGCCGGACGAAGAAGGGCGGCGAGAGCGTATGAATACGCACGCCGTTTTGCTCATCGCGGTCTCCGCGCTCGTCACGGCGCTCATCCGCTTCGCGCCGTTTCTTGTATTCCGCGGCGGCCGGGAGACGCCCGCCGTGATACTGCGGCTCGGGAAGCTTTTGCCGTGCGCGGTCATGAGCATGCTCGTGGTGTACTGCCTGCGGAACATGAACTTTGTCGGCGCGAGCCACGCCCTGCCGGAGATCATCGCCGCGGCGGTCGTTGTGCTGCTGCACGTCTGGCGGCGGAATACGCTTTTGAGCATCGTCGCCGGAACCGTCGTTTACATGCTGCTCGTGCAGCTTGTGTTTGTGTGAATCAATTTGCAAAAATGGCCGGAGGCAGTTTGTGATACTGCCTCCGGCCGTTTTTTTATCCGACAGGGCCGGGCATCAGATGTTCTTCCGCCGCTATGCCCTCCTCCGGCAAAATACGGACTTCCAGCCCGGTAATGTAGTTTTCCGGATGGCCTTCACAGCATTGATCGACGATATTCGGCGTGATCACGCAGTCATCCACGCGCAGCTCCCGGCGGCTCGCTTCCTCGAAAAGACGATCAATGGAGTCCTGAATCGAGAGATACGGTCCGTAATGATATCCGCAGAGATACTCGCCCGCAGGAATATAGGAGAGAGCCTGCTCCGCCATCAGCTCGGGGAAACGGTATTCCTGCACGGGGGTGTCTTCGTAAAGCAGAGCGCCGAACCATTTGCGCTCACCGCGGTAAAAGCCGACGGTAGGATAAAAATAAAAAAGCTCATGCGTGAAGAGATTGATCTCATCGCCAATGTGCAGAAAGGCGCGGCGCGGAAACGTCCGGACGGAAAACTTTCCTCTCTGGCTGGAGGATTGCTCCCGGTCGATGAATTCCACTTTTTGCTGGATGATCTGAATGGTAGCGTTCAGCTCGTCGCATTGGCGGCGAAGTTTTTCCGCCTGTTCTGAGAGCATTTCAAGATTGTCCCGCAGCGCGTTGTTATGGAGAAAATCCCGTATCTGGGCGAGCGGGTATCCAAGGCGGCGCAGATATCGTATGGTGGCGAGCGGATAGACCTGGTCAAAGTGATAAAACCGGCGGCTGTTTTCGCTGTTGCGTACCTGCGGGACAAGAAGCCCTTTTGCGTCATAGTGGCGGAGGAGCTGCACATCCATGTCAAAAATTTTTGCAAGCTCGCCGATCGACAAAAATTCTTTCATAAAACCTCCCAAGTTTTCTCCGGCACTGTCGATTGGTTTTGTAGGAACATCAGAAAAGCTCCGGAAACAGAAAAAAAGACTTGAACCTAAAACCATTATAGGTTGTAGCGTGAGCATATCATTTTTCTGCGATCGAATCAAGTTAATGGAGGAAGAACATGCAAACTTTTTTGAAGAACGGCTATATCGTCTCCATGGATCAAAACGACACCGTGTTTGACGGCGGCGGGGTGCTCGTGGAAAACGACCGCATCACGGCGGTCGGCCGGGTCGATCCGGCGAAGATCTCGCCCGACGCGGAGGTCATCGACCTGCGCGGAAAATATGTTCTGCCCGGATTTGTGAATACCCACGTCCACACCTCGCAGCAGATATCCCGCGGCGTCGGCGACGATGTGAATTTTATCTGCTGGCTGCACGAGAGAATGTGGCCCTTTGAGAGCAATATGACGGAGGAGGATTCCTACGTTTCCACACTCATGACGAGCCTGGAGCTGATCCGCTCGGGCGTAACGTCGTTTGCCGAGCCGGGCGGTCAGTTCGTCTCCGGCATGGCGCGGGCCACGGAGCAGTCCGGCCTGCGCGGAAAGCTCGCCAAGTCGGTGATGGACTGCGGCGAAGGCCTCCCGCCGATCTGGCAGCGCACGATGGAGCAGGAGCTTGAGCAGCAGGTCGCGGATATCGAAAAATATCACAATACCGCTGACGGGCGCGTGCAGGTCTGGTTTGGCCTGCGGACGATATTCAACAACACCGATGAGCTTTGCGTCCGCACAAAAGAGCTTGCCGACAAGTACGGCGTCGGCATTCACATGCACGTGGCGGAAGCAAAGGAAGAAAAGGAATACACCTATGCGCGCTGGGGCGAGGGGACGGTAAAGCACCTCGAACGGCTCGGTGTGCTGGATAAAAATCTCCTGGCGGTACACACGGTCTGGCTGACCGATGAAGAGCTGGAGCTCTTCCGGAAGCGGGAAGTGAAGATCTCGCACAATCCCGCGTCGGCCATGCGGGTGCTGGGTTTTGCCCGCGTTCCGAAAATGCTGCAGATGGGACTGATGCCGTCCATCGGCACAGACGGCGCTTCGTCCTCCAACCACATGGACATGGTGGATGAAATGTGGCTCACCAGCCTTATTCATAAGGGATGGCGGCTCGATCCGACGGTGGTCCCGTCACAGGATATCCTGCGCATGGCGACAAAGTGGGGCGCGCGTGCGCTTCTCGATGAAAATCTGTATGGCAGTCTGGAAGCCGGAAAAAAGGCCGATTTGATCGTTATTGATCCGCACGGACCATCCATGATGCCGGTCAACGATAAAATTGCCGCGCTGGTTACGGCGATGCATTCGGCCAATATCGAATCCACGATGTGCGACGGCAAGTGGCTCATGCGTGAAAGAAAAATCCTGACGCTTGATGAGGAGGCAATTTTGAAAGAGGCTTGTGAACGGGCCGCAGCCATTTATAAGCGTGCGGGCATCGTTCTGCCGGACCGTTTTCCGGTCGTAAAAGTCTAAACTGGTTTTCTGCGGTACACCGTGCCGCCGGAAATAAAACGGGTCAACAAAATACAAAAAATTTGGAGGTACAGCATGAATCTGAAACTACTGTCTGTCGCCAAAGGCGAAACCCCGGCCGATCTCGTCATTCGGAACGGAAAGATCGTCAACGTTTACTCCGGTGAGATCTGCGAGGGCGGCGTGGCCGTCTGCGGCGATACGATCGCGGCCGTCGGCGATGTTGATTACTGCGTTGGCGAGAACACCCGCGTTGTGGATGCGGAAGGAAAGTACCTGACTCCGGGATTCCTGGACGGACATATCCATCCGGAAAGCTCCTCTCTGGCAATTCGGTCCTTTGCGGAAGCGGTTCTCTCTCACGGCACCACGGGCATCATGACCGACCTCCACGAGGTAGGCGTTGTTTCCGGTCTGGAAGGCATCGAAGCGATCCTGAAGGAAGCGGAAACGACCGACCTCAAGCTCTATTTTGTTGTTCCTTCCCATGTCCCGTTTTCCCCCAATCTCGAAACGAGCGGAGGACGCTTCAATCCGGAGATCATCCGCCGCGCGCTTCGCCGTCCGGACGCCGTCGGCCTGTCGGAATGCGTCGGCCCCTATATTATGGCGGGCTTCCCCGACCTGCTCGAGTCGTGTGACGACACGCTCTCCATGCCCGGAAAAACGCTGCAGGGCCATCTTCCGGATATGTACGGCCCGGCCATGAGCGCATGCGTGGCGGCCGGCGTTTCCACCGACCATGAAGGGTTCTGCGAGAAAGACGTTTTTGAGCGTCTTCGCAACGGCTGCCATCTCATGATGCGCGAGGGCAGCGCCGCCCGCAACATGCCGGTGCTTCTCAAGACCGTGATGGAAAATCATCTGGACACCGCCATGGTCAGCATTGTCACCGACGACCTCCATACCGTCGATCTGCAGCAGCGCGGCCATCTGGACGATGCGCTCCGCACGGCGCTCGGCATGGGGCTGGATTTCGTAAAAGCCATTCAGATGGTCACGGTCAACTGTGCCCGCGCGTTCAATCTTGACCGTGAGATCGGAGGTCTCGCTCCCGGCCGCCGCGCGGATATCAACATCACCACCGGAGCGGAAGATTTCCGCGTGCTGACCACGTTTGCCGGCGGCCGCCAGATCACCGATAACGGCAAGCTGCTCGTGCATTATGAAACCGCGCAGCACGAGCCCTGCGTGCTGAATACCGTTCACCTGAGCCAGCCGGTTACCGCTGACAGCTTCAAGACCCGCGTGTCGACCAAGGCGACGAAGGTCAAGGCGCTTGTAATGGACACGCTGTCCTACATCCCCTTTACGAGCCGCCGCGACGTGGAGCTTCCGGTCGTGGACGGTGTGGTGCAGTGCGACGTGGAGCAGGACGTGCTGTATATTGCGCAGGTCGAGCGCCACGGAAAAAACGGCAACATCGGCAAGGCGTTCATGGGCGGATTCCGCATCCGCGGCGGCGCAATGGCCTCCTCCGTCGGCCACGATAACCACAACATCATCGTCCTGGGCGACAGCTTTGAGGATATGGCCCTGGCGGTAAACCGCTGCGCCGAGCTCGGCGGCGGCCAGGTCATCGTCCGCAACGGCGAGATCGCGGCGGAAGTCGCGTATCCCGTCTGCGGCCTGCTGAGCGATCTTTCGCTCGACGAGCTGGCGGATAAGAAAAAGGAGCTGAACCGCGTTGCCCATGAAATGGGAACAGAGATCGCTATTCCGTTCATGTTCCTGAGCTTCATCTGCCTTGCGGCGATTCCCGCATACGCCATTACCGACTGCGGCTTTATCGACGTGGTAAAGCAGCAGGTCGTTGATCCGATCCTCGAGGTCGTGGAGTAAGAGAAACAGAAAAAACCAGCGAATAAAAGGGAGAAAACATGAAAAAAGACTTTTTCAGACTTCAGGAACACGGCACCACGACGAAGCGCGAGGTGCTTGCGGGCATCACGACGTTTATGACCATGGCCTATGTGCTGGCGGTGCAGCCGGCGGCCATCTGCGGCTTCGGCCCCGATCCGGTGTTCACGGACGTGAACGGCCTTGTCATCAGCAAATCTGCGCTGCTTGTCATGTGCGCGCTCGTCAGCGGAGCGATTACCCTCTTTATGGGGCTTTATGCAAATCTTCCGCTTGCCCTTTCCACGGCGATGGGCAGCAACTTCATTCTCGGCGGTCTCGTAAACAGCGGCGCGTTTTCCTTCGGCTGGGCCATGGCGCTTCTTCTCTGCTCGGGCATACTGTTTATTCTGGTGACGGTGCTCGGCGTTCGGAAAATGGTTGTCGATCTTCTGCCGAAGAATCTGAAGATCGCCATTCCGACGGCGGTCGGCTTCTTCATTGCGTACCTCGGCTTTAAGAACACCGGTCTGGCTGTTTTTTCAAACGGTCTGGCGCTCGGAGATTTCTCTCAGCCTACGGTCCTCCTTGCGCTGATCACTATGGTCGTCATGGGCGTTCTTACGGCGTACAAGGTCCGCGGCGCCATCCTCATCGGCATTGTCGTCGGCACGGTCATCAGCATTCCCATGGGCGTTTCCACGCTGTCGGCGTCGGTTTTCTCTCTGCCGGATGTGAGCGAGCTCGGGAACCTCTTCCTGTGCTATGATTTCAAATCCCTTCTCGCAGACATTCCCGGCGCTCTCGTCTGGATCTTCATTCTGTTCACCAGCGACTTCTTCGCCACCTTCGGCGCTTTGATCGCCGTGGGAGCGCAGACGAATATGCTTGACGAGGAAGGAAACTTCCCCCACATTGAAAAGCCGTTCCTCGTCGATGCCGTCGGCACGGTTGTCGGCTCGGCGACCGGCTGCACGACGATCTCCACGTTCATTGAATCCACCATCGGCGTGGAGGCGGGCGGCCGTACCGGTCTTACGGCGGTTGTCACGAGCATTCTGTTCTTCGTCTGCGTTTTCCTCTCGCCCCTTTTCCTCATGATCCCCACCTCCGTTACGGGCGTTGCTCTGATCTTTGTCGGATTCTCCATGCTCTCCGGATTTACCAAGCTGGATTTCTCCGACTTCAAAAGCTGCTTTGGCCCGTTCGTCATGATCATGTTCGGCACCTTCACCGGCGATATCGCCGCGTCGATCTGCCTCGGCGTTCTGACCGACGTGCTCATCAAGGTCGTGACCGGCGATGCGAAAAAGGTCCACCCGGTGCTCTATGTGCTTTGCATCCCCCTCGTTCTTTATTTTATAGTGTAACGGGTTTTGCTGAAAAAGGCTCTCAGATCTGTGATCTGAGAGCCTTTTTCTTTATAGTAATATTATATATTTAAGCGCGCTTATGTGCCCGTTTCTTTTTTGTTTCGGCAAGAAAATGTTTCCAACCGCTTTTTTCCTTATTGACGACTTTCAGCAGCGCCTTGATCTGATCGTCGGAAAAGACGTTCGCCATGCGCGCGGCGTTGCGCCACGGCATATCGAGCACGTACATGAGATTCCCGGCGTTTTCCTTGCTGCCCACAAGATTCATCACGCGGCGCGCGGCTTCCAGCGCGTTGTACAGCCCTTTGCCAAGACCGCCGGGGAGATATTTCCCGCGGGAGATGGCGTCGTTGAAGTCCACCGCGCCGCGCTCTTCCCAGCGCGCGGGCGGGATATCGTGCCCGAGCAGCGCGGCAAAGCTCTCGTCGGACACATGCTGCACATCCGCGCGGCGGTAAACGTCAAATTCCGGCGCGGCGTATTCATCGAAGGGTACTTCGCCGGCAACATGCACCGTGTGTACAAGCCGCAGATCGCGGCAGGACGCGCCGACGCAGAGCTCGTACTCGCCCTCTTCCACGACCCACCGGTTTTTCGCGCAGCTCCAAACGGCGAAGCTCCGCTCGCCGAGCGGGAGGAAGACCGTCTTTTCCTCGCCGGGCAGCAGTTCCACGCGCGCGAAGCCCGCAAGCGAGAGCGCAGGGCGCAGCATGCCGGGGGTTTTGCGGCGGACGTAGAGCTGCGCGACCTCCGCTCCGGCGCGGCTGCCGGTGTTCTTCACCGTAAAGCTCACGCCGCCGGGCGAAAATTCGCCGGGCGCGTAGGAAAACTCCGTATAGCTCAATCCGTAGCCGAACGGATATTTGACGCGCTTATGCGCGCTTTCATAATACCGGTAGCCGACGAACAGCCCCTCGCGGTATTCGCTCGTCGCCTCGCGCCCCGGATACCACGGCGCGCAGGGCGTGTCCTCGAGTCGGACGGGCATCGTCTCGGCCAGCTTGCCGCTGGGGTTCGCCTCGCCCGTGAGCAGCGCGGCGCACGCGCTGCCGACGGCCTGCCCGCCGAGATAGAGATGCAGCACCGCGCGGGCGAACACATCCCACGTCATCTCCACCGGGCTGCCGCACTGCAGCACGACGCCGACGTTCGGATTGACCTCCGCGATCTCGCGCAGAAGGTCGAGCTGGTTTTCGCGCAGGCGCATATGCTCGCGGTCGTATCCTTCCGTTTCGCTGCCCTCGTCCAGACCGAGGAAGAGCAGCACCTTATCGCTTCGCGCGGCGAGCGCCCTTGCCCGGCGCAGCAGCCGCGGCGCAGCGGCTCCGCTGCGGAAAAAGCCCTTTTCGTATCCGGTGACGTTCACGCCGGCAGCGCGCAGCGCGTCGAGCGGCGCGTCCACCTGCGTGGGGTTGACACGCGAGCTGCCCGCGCCCTGATAGCGCGGCACGGCGGCAAAATCGCCGATGACGGCGACGCGCTCGCCCTGCCGCAGCGGGAGAAATTCCTTTTCGTTTTTCAGCAGCACGGCAGACTCCGCCGCGGCTTTCGCGGCGAGCGCATGGTGCGCCGTGCCGTCGAAAACGCCGCCGCACGCGAGCGCTTTCTGCGCGGTAAAAATAAAGTCCAGCACGTGATCCACCTGCTCGTCCAGAAGAGCCTCGTCGAGCGTCCCGTTCTGTACGGCCTCGACGATGTGCCGGTCGGTCTCACCGTTGGAGGCCGGCATTTCGAGCGACGATCCGGCGCGCACGGCGGCGACGCGGTCGTTGTTGCCGCCCCAGTCTGAGACGACGAGCCCGTCAAAGCCCCACTCGCCGCGGAGGATATCGCGCAGCAGGTGCTCATTTTCGTTGCAGTAAGTACCGTTCAGCCGGTTATACGCCGTCATAAGAGAGCGCACGCCGCCCTCTTTTATGGCGGTCTCAAACGCCGGAAGATAGATCTCGCGCAGCGTCCGCTCGTCCATGACGGAATCGGTTGCCATGCGGCGCAGCTCCTGCGAGTTTGCGGCAAAGTGCTTCACACACGCGCTCACGCCGGTGCTCTGTATGCCACGGATCATCGCCGCGGCGAGCTTGCCGGAGAGCAGCGGGTCCTCGGAGAAATACTCAAAGTTCCGCCCGCAGAGCGGGCTGCGCTTGATGTTCACGCCCGGCCCGAGCACCATGCCGACGCCCTGCGCCACGGCCTCCTCGCCGAGCGCGCGTCCAACGGCAGAGAGCAGCGTTTCGTCCCAGCTGTTCGCAAGCGCGCTCGCCGTCGGAAAGCACGTCGCCGGAACGGAGCGGCCAAGACCCAGCGCGTCCGAATCGCTCTCCTGCTTGCGCAGGCCGTGCGGCCCGTCCGTCATCATCTCGGACGGAATGCCGAGCCGTTCCACGGCTTTCGTGTGCCAGAAATCGCGTCCGGACGTGAGCCCCGCTTTTTCCTCCAGCGTCAGCTTGGCAATGAGATCGGCGTATTTCATATGCGCGCCCTCCCCACACTATAATTATAATCAACTGCATCATAGCAAAAAATCCGCCCGACGGCAATACGCTGTCGGGCGGTCAGCTCTTTAGTTTTCGATAATGCGCTCCACGCGCGGCGAGAGAGCGCTCGTGAGCGCGCACCCCTCGTTCGCGCCGCAGAAGTTTGCAACGTCCTGCGAGAGGAGGGCGTTACCCTCGCGGTCAAAGCCGAAGAGCGTGACTTCCTCTCCGATCTGAACCTCCATGCCGGTCACGTCCACCATGCACTGATCCATACAGCACGCGAGCAGTGGCCGGCGCTCTCCGCGCACGAGAATGTCGCCGTGCATCTCCACGAGCGGGAGATAGAGCCCGTCGCCGTAGCCGACGCCGACGATGGCGACATCCGCGTCATGATCGAGCGTATACACCCCGCCGTAGCCGAGCTTTTCCCCCGCATGGCGGCGGTGGACGGCCATGATACAGCTGCGCCACGAGGCGCATTCGCGCACATTCCCGCGCGGCTGCGTCGGGTGGTCCATGATGAGCCGCCGCCCGAGACGCACGGCGTCAAAGTGGTATTCGGGGTAATACTCGCTCCCGGCGCTGTCGCAGATGTGGCGCATCGGCACCGCAAAGCCCGCGCGCTCGACCTGCTCGGCGCTGCGCAGCAGAAGCTCCGCCTGCGCGCGGCAGAGCTCCGGCTTTGCGGTGTCGGCAAAATGGGAGTAGACGCCCGCGAGCTTTATACGCTCTCCGGCGGCGGAGAGCTCTTTTAAAAGCGCCTCGAGCTCGTCCCCCGGCGTTACGCCGACGCGGTGGAGACCGGTGTCGATCTTGATTTGTATTTTCACTTCCGTCTGCGCCGCTTCCGCTGCCGCGGCAAGCGCGGGAAGCAGACCGAGCCGTCCGGCGGTGAGCGTGAGATGCGCGTTCACGGCGTCGGGAACGGCGTGCGGCAGAGGGTTTCCGAGAATGAGCGCGTCCTTTTCAATGCCGAGCGCGCGCAGCGCCAAACCCTCGGACACATGCGCGAGCGCGAATGTGCGGATGCCCGGCAGCGCCGCGAGCGCCGGAGCGGTGAGCGAAAGAGACAGTCCATAGGCGTCGCACTTGAGCACCGGAATGATCTCCGCGCCGGGCGAGAGCGTTTTTTCGATGGCGGCAACGTTCGTGCACAGCGCGTCCGTATGCACCGCCAAATAGGAATTATTCAAGCTATTCATATAATAATTCATAATACCGCCTCTGAATTATTCACATATTCACCGTTCTTGTGCATATCCAAACTGCCATATGCGGCAGGAAACGCCCGGAAACAATGCATATTATATTGCATAAAAGCCATTTATGCAATAGGAACCTCCGGCTTTTAGCAATATCACCAAAAACAGAGGCAGAAAAACGGAAGAAATCGAATTAAAAACCATTGACATTGTATAAATATACGATTATACTATGCCCAACCTGAAACAAATTCATTCCCGTTGAATGGAAAGGAAAGGAAAGAAAAGAAATGAAAAAGGTAACAGCAATCGTTCTGGCTCTGCTCATGGTGCTGAGCCTCGCTGCCTGCGGCAGCGCTGCGTCCGAAAGCAAAACTCTCGTCATGGCGACTTCCGCCGACTATCCCCCGTACGAGTTCATCGTTCTGAACGACAAGAACGAGCAGCAGTACGTCGGTATCGACGTCTCCGTTTCCGAGGCGATCGCCGCGGATATGGGCAAGGAGCTCCAGATCGTGAACATGGACTTTGACAGCCTCATGGCCGGCCTGCAGAAGGGCGACGCCGACATCGTCCTCGCCGCCATCGAGGTCACCGAGGAGCGTCTCGAGGCCGCCGATTTCTCCGATCCCTACTACACCGACCTGCCTCCGATGATCCTCATCAAGGCCGACAAGGCCGGCGAGTACACCAGCATTGAGTCCTTCTCCGGCAAGAGCGTCGGCGCGCAGACCGGCACGACCAAGGCCGATCTCGTCACCAGCGATATGCCCGGCGCGAATCTCGTGGGTCTCACGAGCGTGAACGACCTTGTCAACCAGCTCGTGTACGACAAGGTGGACGCCATTGTTGTTGACGGTGCCGTTGCGCAGCAGTATGCCAAGTCCAACAGCGATCTCGTCGTGGCGGACGTGAGCCTCGGCGAAGCCTTCCCCTACTGCGTCGCCGTGCAGAAGGGCGACCCGAAGGGCCTGCTGCCCTCCATCAACGCCACGATCGCCAAGCTCATTGCCGACGGCAAGATCGAGCAGTACATCGCTGACGCCGAAGCTCTCAGCGATCAGGCGATCGGGTAAACCGTACATCCTTCTCTTTGAAGCGTGTGCGCCCTGTCTGTGAAAGCAGGCAGGGCGCATATGTGCCGTTGATCTCTCCCGCTTCCAAATACAGAAAAGGTCAAGGAATAGTATTATGTGGTGGTCCAACCTGTTTGCCGGCATGTCCCCGGCGAACTTCTTCAATTTCTCCTTCCTGCCAAAGTATCTTTCCTTCTTCGTGCAGGGACTCGAGTATACGCTGCTGCTCTCGATCATATCGGTAGGTCTCGCGGTCATGCCGGCGCTCGCGCTCGCGCTGATGCGTCTGAGCCGCAACAAGATCGTGCGGAATCTCTCCGGCGCATACATCGCCGTGTTCCGCTCGACGCCGATGATGGTGCAGCTCTACATTATTTTCTACGGCCTTTTCAGCGTGATCAAGATCCCCTCGGTCGTGATCCTGGGCTTCATCGACCTCTCCCGCTTCATTCCCGGCGTGGTGGCGCTTGCGCTCAACTCCTCGGCGTATGTCGCGGAGATCATCCGCGCGGGCATTCTCGCTGTGGACGGCGGACAGAACGAGGCAGCGCGCTCGCTCGGTCTCAGTTCGTGGCAGAGCATGAAGCTCGTCGTGCTGCCGCAGGCGATCAAGAACATTCTCCCCGCGCTCGCCAACGAGCTCGTCACGATGGTGAAGGAATCGTCCATCTGCTCGGTGCTCGGCATGACGGAGCTCATCTGGGGCGCCAAGACCGTTGCGACGACGACGTACAAGACGCTCTCGCCGTACGTTCTCGCAGCGCTCGTGTACTTTGTCATCAACTACCCGGCCGGCAAGGCCATCGAAGCGATCGAAAGGAGAATGCGCCGTGGCGACAGGATCTGAACTCATCCGCGTTGAGGACGTAACAAAGAAATTCAAGGGCGGCGTCACAGCGCTCAACGAGTGCTCGCTCGCCATAGCGCGCGGCGAGGTCGTGGCGATCATCGGCCCGTCCGGCAGCGGCAAATCCACGCTGCTCCGGTGCCTGAACCTGCTGGAAACGCCGACCTCCGGCCATATCTATTTTGGCGGCGTGGACATCACCGACAAAAAGGTGGACATCAACCTCCACCGGCGGAAAATGGGCATGGTGTTCCAGCACTTCAATCTCTTCCCCCACAAGACCGTGATGCAGAACATCACGCTCGCCCCCGTCACGCTCAAGCTCAAAACCGAGGACGAGGCGAAAAAGCACGGCATGGAGCTTCTCGAGCGCATCGGCCTTGCGGACAAGGCGAACGAGTACCCGAACATGCTCTCCGGCGGGCAGAAGCAGCGCATTGCGATCGTCCGCGCGCTGTGCATGGAGCCGGACGTGATGCTCTTTGACGAGCCGACGAGCGCGCTCGACCCCGAAATGGTCGGCGAGGTGCTCGATCTCATTCGCCAGCTCGCTGCCGACGGCATGACCATGGCGGTCGTGACGCACGAGATGGGCTTCGCCCGCGAGGTGGCAAGCCGCGTCATCTTCATGGACGGCGGCGCGATCCTTGAGGAAAACACGCCCTCCGAGCTTTTCGACCATCCGCAGAATCCCCGCACGCAGACATTCCTCTCGAAAGTTCTTTAATGATCCCGCCGCGGCGTCCGAGACCGGACGCCGCGGCGATTTTGTTCTTGCAGAACACGGAAAAAGAGATATTATAATAATGTATAAATACAGCGAGGTGGAACCGATGAAATACGCTTACACGAACGGCGTGCTGCTCGACGGCAGCGCGGATATGCAGCCGCAGCGCGGCATGGTGCTGCGCACGGACGGCGAGAAGATCCTCGATATCGTCCCTGAGGGGACGGATCTCACCGGCTTTGAGATCGTCGATTTGAAAGGCGGATATCTCATGCCGGGCCTCATCAACCTGCACGTTCATCTCCCCGCGAGCGGCAGCCCCAAAAAGCAGGGCAATCCCCGCAAGCTCGTAAAATTCATGACGTCCATGGCGCTCACGCGGCGCATTGCGCTCGCCATGTGCGAGGGCTACGCTAAAACGCAGCTTTTGAGCGGCGTTACGACGATCCGCACCGTCGGCGGCATCGCGGACATCGATACGCGTCTGCGCGGCCGCATCGCCGCGGGTAAGTGCGACGGGCCCCGCATTCTCGCCGCGGACATGGCCGTTTCCGTCCCCGGCGGGCATATGGCGGGCTCGCTCGCTTACGAGGCGACGAGCGTCGCGCAGGCCGCGGAGGACGTGCGAAAGATCGCGCAGGGAAAACCCGATCTCATCAAACTCATGATCACCGGCGGCGTGCTGGATGCAAAGAAAAAGGGCGAGCCGGGCGAGCTGAAAATGCCGCCGGAGTACGTCCGCGCGGCGTGCGGCGAGGCGCACAGGCTCGGCCTGCCCGTTGCGGCGCATGTCGAAAGTCCCGAGGGCGTGCGCGTGGCGCTCGAAAACGGCGTGGATACGATCGAGCACGGCGCGAAGCCGGACGAGGAAATTCTGCGCCTTTTCCGCGAGCGCGGCGCGGCACAGGTAGCAACGCTCTCCGCCGCGGTGCCGTATGCCCGCTTTGACCGCAGCGTCAGCAAAGCGACCGAAATGGAGCAGTATAACGGCGAGGTCGTGCTCGAGGGCATCATCGAGTGCGCCAAGGCGTGTCTGGCGGCCGGTATCCCCGTCGGTCTCGGCACCGATACGGGCTGCCCGTACATCACGCACTACGACATGTGGCGCGAGGTGCGCTATTTCCACACGTTCTGCGGCGTATCCAACGCCTTCGCGCTGCACACCGCGACGCTCGGCAACGCGAAGATCGCCGGGATCGACGGCCTCACCGGCTCGCTCACGCCCGGCAAGAGCGCCGATCTCATCGTCACGGCGGGAAATCCGCTCGAAGATCTCGAGGCGCTGCGCCATGTGTCCATGGTGACGATGCGCGGCAAGCTTTTCCGTGATCCGAAAGTCAAGAAAATGCCCGACTGCGAGAGGGAGCTTGATAAAGTATCCTGCTGAATAAGGCTCCCTTGTGCAAAGGGAGCTGTCAGCGAAGCTGACTGAGGGATTGCCTTCTTCCGGCGGAGAAACCCTTCCGTCAAAACCTCCGGTTTTGCCACCTCCCCTATTAGGGGAGGCAAGATAGTTTTCTGCAAACCCACTTGGCTCCCCTAACAGGGGAGCTGGCAGCCGT